>Ga0307513_10008102_pt1 | contig 13489 bp, 12 predicted proteins | sample 15_EM_MG_FD_202174 | JGI IMG/M metagenome (GOLD analysis project Ga0307513, IMG submission 202174) | Populus trichocarpa ectomycorrhiza microbial communities from riparian zone in the Pacific Northwest, United States - 15_EM | ecosystem: Host-associated > Plants > Roots > Unclassified | place...
GCGAGTGCGTAGTCATGTGAGAACTATGAGTCAAGTGACGTCATAGTGTGAAATCCAACATACGTTATGACTCATAAGTATGAGTGATGTGAAATCTGCCTTGTGTAGTCACAATTGGTGAAATTAGCTCCCGTCTCCCCCTAGCATCGGTCCCACGATGCTACTTGCCCAAATCTAACAACCTCTGCCCAGCTCTTCTGAGCTCTTTTCGGAGGCTGTGGTTCCTGTGTTCGAGCTCCTCGTTTGCCTGTCTTTTGGTGTCCATTTCATTCTTCAACCTTGCCAGGCTGAAACCAGTTCCCGCTACCGTTCTGCGCAGTCCTTGGAGTTCTTCGCGCATTTGTCCTATCGTGGCCTCGTAGTTGGCTAGCTCCTGTCGGGTTTTTTCGTCCTTCTCCATTGACTGTTGTCTTTCGTTCAGCAGTTCCTGGATTTGCCTTTGTAGGGCTCCGACATCGGGTTGAGTTTTTTCGCTCCCCTCCTCCTGCCGTGTGCCCACTGCACCGAATTTCCTTCATTGTTCTGGCTTGGGGTGTGTCCGATGACATTTTGAGAGGGGTTTCTTGTTTCCGTCTTCCTGGGGATAATATCCCGCTTTGATCTTCTCTTGCACATGTACGAAGCATTTGTCGTCGTAGCATTCGTACCATGTCATGCTCTGTCTATGGCGTTTCCTCTGTTGTTTTTTGTTCTGGTGCGATACCGGTCGTGATGGCATAGACCGAGATCGGTCTTGAGGAAACCACCCCGAGGCTTCCTTGTCCTTGTAGTGCACTTGGCACCCGTCGTCGTAGCATGCCGTCCATGACAGCACATCTTGCTCCCTTCGAGCTTGTTCTCTTTTCTCTGCTGCCTCCCACTCTTGTGGGGGTCGGTATGGGGGGCTCCTCGGTAGTCCTACTGTGGTTTCCCCCCCTTCTTGGGCGGTGTTCAGTGTTGGGGGTCTTCGTGTCGTCATTCGTGGAGGTGGTGGTGGTGGTGCGAGTTGCGGTGTTGGTGTTATGGAGACCCATGTCTCCCCGTTTTCTTGTTCCTCTATCTTGATCGAGAGAGGGCTTCCTGGGGTACTTTTGGTGGAATTGTTGTTTTGCGATGCCTGCATTTTCGAAGTCTTTGTGGGCGTAACAGACTTTGTCGTGTTCAGGAGGATAACAGCTCCACTTGGCCCGGAATTGTAGTTTCCCGTAGTGCAGTCGAGAATCGATAATTTGTTCGAGTTCGTACACAGGTTCTCCTTCGATGATAATAGGAGGTGGTGGTTGTGCTCGTTGAGAAGAAAACTTATCATCATGATATGGTTCAAGAAGAGAGATGTGGAATGTATTGTGGATCCTCATCGATGGTGGAAGATCGAGCTTATAAGCACTTTCTCCTATCATTGCCAAGATTTTGAAGGGTCCGATTTTCTTGTAGTCCAGTTTCTTGCATGGCCTTGTCGTTCCTATATTTCTTGGCAATAGCAAGACGCTATCTCCTGATTGTAAATTCGGATCGGGTTTTCTTCCTGCATCGTAGTATTCCTTGTGTCTTAGTTCTGCTTCTGTCATTTCTGCCTGTAGAGTATCGTGTAATTCACTCATGTTTTCTGGTAGTGTGATTTTTCCTTGCATTAGGTGCCCGAAGGTCTGATATTCGGGGTTGACTCCGTAGTTTGCAAAGAAGGGTGTGCGATTAATGCTTTCTTGATATCCACTGTTGTATGCGAATTCTGCCATTGGTAGGAGCGCCTTCCAGTTGTGTTGTTGATAATTGACATATGCTCGGAGGTATTGTTCCAAAGTGGAATTCGTCCGTTCCGTTTGTCCGTCTGTTTGAGGGTGAAATGCCGTGCTCAATCTTCGTTCTATTCCTAGTTGTTTTGTTGTTTCTTTCCACAAATCGGACGTGAATATGGACCCTCGATCCGTTATGATATCCTTCGGTAGCCCATGTAATCGAAATATTTCCCTCATGAAAAGTTCTGAGAATTGCCGCGCATCCATTTCCTTAGTGCATAGTAGGAAATGAGCCATTTTTGTGATTCGATCGATGACGATCAGGATTGCGTCATCCCCTTCTGATTTCGGTACGTCCGTGATGAAGTCCATGGATATCGATTTCCACGTCGATCCGGGGCTCCATTTGGCTTCATTTGGCTTCATTAGGCCATAAGGTACATGTCATACCACCTTTGTCTTTTGGCAAATGTCGCAATTCTTGACGTATTGTTTTATCGTATTGCGCATATGAGGCCAATAGTATTTGCGTTGTAGAAGCTCCGTTGTTTTTGCCATTCCTCGGTGTCCCGCTTGCGGAATATCGTGGTGTTGGCGTATAAGGTTGGTACGAATTCCCTCTTTGTTGGGAACCCAAATCTTGCCTTGGTGCGACAGGTATTCGTCCTTCCATTGGCATAGTCCTAGGGCCACTCCCTTCATTTCTCTGTCTCCTTGTTCCAAAGCTTTCCTTATCGTTTGAATTTCGTCGTTTTGGGCCGTCTCGTTGCGAAGTTCTTCATAGCTTGTTTCTTCAAGTCTTATAGTTTCCATTTCCTGGATGCTGGTTTCGAAGTATTTCTCTTTTAGTAGGAGAATCCTTTCTTTCTGTGTAAGTCGTTCATCTCCTTCCTGTGGCATGTCTGCTTTTCGTCGAGTTAAGACATCTGGCTTGCCTCCTTCTTTTCCCGCTCGATATTCAATTTTGAAGTCGAAGCCGCTTAAAACTTCGCCCCATCGGATTTGCCGTCCCGTTAACTCGTTAGTGGTCGTAAATCTTATCAAGTTCGGGTGGTCTGTCAAGACTGTGAAGTGTTGTCCGCTTCCTTTAAGCTATCGCCTCCATTCTTTGAGTGCTTGAACAATTGCTAATAGTTCTTTGTCGTGTACGTCGTAGTTGCATTCGGCCGGTTTGATCGTCTTCGATCGGTATGCTATTGGTCTCCATTTTGCGTCTTCGTCCTGTTGGGACAATATGCCCGAGCAGACCTATTGTGATGCGTCGGTTTCGACAAGCAGTGGTCTTCCCGCTTTGAAGTATGTCAACCCTAAGGTTGAGCATAACCTTTGTCTTAGCTTGTCAAACGCGGTTGGTTCTTTGTTTCCCCATTCCCAGACGACATCTTTCTTGGTTCGATCGTATAGTGGTCTGGCTGTTCTGCTGAATCCATCTATAAAGCGTCTATAGAAATTGCAGAACCCCATGAATTCCGGAATTCCTTTTTTGTTGGTAGGTTCCTTCCAATCCCATATGGCCGCCGTTTTGATAGGGTTGACTTTGACTCCTTCGTTATTGATGATGAATCCTAGGTATTCTGTTTCTCGTTGGTGAAATTCGCATTTCGACGGTTTGAGTTTCATTCCTGTTCTCCGTATCGCTCGGATGATGGCAGCCATGTCTTTTTGGTGTTGTTCCAGGTTGTCTAAGGATGTTAGGACATCGTCCAGGTATACTATGCAGCATATGTCGATATATGATTGCAAGGTTCTGTTGATCCATCATTGGAATGCTGCAGGTGCATTGGTTAGCCCAAAGGGCATTACCAAGTATTGGTAAGTGCAGTAGTTCGTGGTGAATGTCGTTTCCCATTTGTCTCCTTTTTTTATTCTGACATTGTGGTAGGCGTCCTTGATGTCCAGTTTGGTGTAGTATTTTGCCGTTTGTAGCCTGTCCAAGGCTTCCCCTATGAGCGGTAGGGGGTATCGGTCTTTTTTGGTAACATAGTTGAGTGCCTGATAGTCGACACATAGTCGGAGTGTCCCATCCTTTTTCTTGACAAGCATGATGGGAGATCACCCGTCGGATTAGGTTTCTCTTATCCATCCTCTCTCCTCGTTTTGGTTGATATAGCTCCGGAGTTCCTTTAGTTCGTCCTGGGAAAGTGCGTATATCATTTTGATCGGGAGTCCTTCTCCTTCTTCGAGTTTGATTTCCAGGTCCACCCCTGGGCGGTGAGGTGGCAGCTTAGTTTTTTCTTCTTCTTCGAATACATCCAAGTATTTGTGATATTCTTGTAGTACCATTTCTTCGAGTTTTCTTTGCTTTTGATAGTTTCCGCTCTTGATGGCCAGCTCAGTGCTAATATTGACTGATCCTAGGCTTATGCGTCCTTCTTTTTTGTTGTACTTGAGCATACCCGTGGTCGTGTCTGGTCTTCGGTAAAACTTTCCGAAGGCTCTGGCACTTATCTCGCAGATCTGTGCCTTGGAAGTTCCTGTGCTTCCAAATCCTTGTTGTCCTCTGGTGGTTTTTTTGAGCGTTTGGACCTCGTAGCAATTGCTTTCGACTATTTTTTCCATAATGAGTTGTGCTATCCAATCTCCGTTTTCGACTTGATAGTCCTGGTTACCCATGTTGGCTAGTACCACTTTGATTTCCCCAGTATAGTCGGAGTCGATCACTCCTGCATTGACCGCAATCTGACGTTTAACTGCCATGCCGCTTCTTGGTGCTATTCGTCCATAGGTTCCTCGTGGTGGTGCGATTGATATTCCGGTTCGGACAACTTCTTGTCCTCGGGCCGGAATCGTCTTGCTTTCGTTTGCGTACAGGTCGTGTCCTGCTGCTTGTGCCGATCCTCGAGTCGGTATCTTTGCTTGCGGGTCAAGTTTCTTAATGTTGACTCGCTGATCTTTCTTGCTTTGAGCGACGCCGAACTCGACTTTCAAGTTCTCTTCTCGTGGTTCGTCTTCTGGTATCCCGTATACCGTGGGTGATTCTTGTAAACACCATGTCGTACACCTTTCACTTTCAAAGGTGATCTTTCCTTGTCCCCAGTCGATTCGGGGACTGTGTTGCTTTAACCATGGCATTCCGAGGATGACCTCATGGTTGGGTAGTTTAGCCATTTGGAAAATTGCCAATTGCCTATGGCTACCGATGTCCATAGGTACTTTCGCTGTATGGGTAATTGGTCCCATAGCGCTGGGTCGACCGTCTGCCAGGTAAACCTCTCGTATCGTTTTTGCTTGCGTGGTTCTGATGTTGTATTTGCTGCAGAACCCGTGGTCGATAAAGTCCTCGGTTGCTCCCCAGTCGATAATCGCGTTAATCCTGATTTGTCTTGTTGTGCCGTGTAGTCGTATCGTGACCATAATATGGTGATTTTCGTTGTTCAGTGCTTCCGTGTTGTTCAGTGCCGCGTAAAGGTTCCTCATCTCAATGGGCTTTGGTTTGGTCCTGTCCCTCAGACCATTGCTTACTGGGGACTTTCGTCGTTTCCGGAATCTTCTTCTTTGGCGACCTCCATTTCCCTGGCTTTCGCGGGTGGTCTCCATTGTTTTTTGTTATCGTTCCTTGGTTCCCCTGTCGCTCCTTCCTTGCTGTTGGCCTGGCTTCGGCATGCCGCCGCTCGATGTCCCGGCTTGGCGCATTTGAGGCATAAATTGCTTCTCATTCTTCGTTGGTATTCTTTGGCCGAGATGTTGAATCCAGGCCTTCTTCGGGTAGCATCCAACTCCATTGGATCACTCTTGTCGTCGTTCTGAGGTCGAAAGGTCCCATTTTCATTTCTTGGGGTGCTTGAAGATACCGTCCTTTCTTTGCTGATTGTCCCGTGACGCATGTGTTTGATGGCTGCCATCTTTGTCCCTTTTTTGATGGCCCAGTTGGCGACGAACTGTGGGTCTTGCGAGTCTGATCCGCCCATTCCCCATGCGTCTTGGAGTTCTGTCTTGAATCCCCTCATTAGGTGATAAGTCAGGGTTGCATCGTCCATTCTAGTCTGACTGGCGATAAGTCTATATTCATTCCAGTATTATGTAGCTCCTTTCGATCCTTGTACCATTCTCATGAGTTTTGTTCTTGCTGCTCCTTGCTCGTCGATTTCGCCAAACTGTCCCCGCAATTCATTCTTAAAGTCGTCCCAACTGCTCCAGGTTACATCTTGTCGTCTTTCGATGTATGGCGTGGCCCATTTCAACGCATCGCCTCTTAGAAGGCTGAGAGCGTAGACAATTTTGTCGTTGTTGTACTCGAATTCCCATCCTACTCCTTTGAAGTAGACCGACAGCTGCGCCAGCCAACCTCTGAGTTGGTCAGGTTCGCCCTGAAATGTGCTGGGTTCCTTGATTTTAGGCTTCTTTGTGTTTCCAGATCCTCCGGTTAAGGCTCCAATGATTTGTTGTATTTGATCCGGCGTCAGGTTGGATGGTAGGGGTGGGGCCGCTTCTTTGCCCTTCGTGTCTGGATCAGGTGTAGATGTGGACGCACTGGTGTTTGTCCTTGTGGGTACTGCGTCTGTTTCGTCTGAATCAGAACATTCTTCCGCGCTATCTGTTGTTGAGCTTGCGGCTCGCGAGTGTTGAATAGACTCGGCTAATGCTTCTCCTAGTCCCTCTAGGTCAATATCTGTTTCGGTGAGGTCGATCTCCTGATCGACAGGTTGTTGAGCCGTTCTATCGTTGGGTGTTGCGTGGTGACGCAACCAAATGTAACAATCCTATTGTTAGGTAGTTTAGGCAACAGGCAACGACAGTTGTTTCCTATAGTGAGCAAGTCTTCTTCTTTATAATGGGACGTAGGGAAGTACTATCTTTTCAGATAGTACAGAACTGGCTCACTGGTCTGATCGATCCATCGAAGAATACTATCTCTTCAGATAGTAAGATGAGTGGATTGTCGTGCTTGATAGAACAATCGCAATAGTCCTATGTTCGAGCGGCCCGTCAACACTTATCACAATAGTCTCCGGGTTCTTAAGGCATAGGCTTTGGTAGAGGAAAAGTGTATAGAAAGAGAGTAACAGTAATCGTTTTGCAATATCTCAAGTATAGAAAAGTACTTAGATGGTTGCGTGAAGATACTATCTCTTGGTCGGAACCAAGCGCCTTATATAGGCATCTTCCCACAACCCTAATCCTGGTGACTCATCACCTTGCGCTACATAAACCTCGATAACTCATAATGAGTCATAGCACGAAATCCATCGATGACTGATATGAGTCATCGCACAACATTCCGTTAACCAATCAAAACTCATAAACCAAGTCATGTGCTCAAACGAGTCACATGTGCGAAACCCATGACTCATAATGTGAGTCATGTGCGAAAGTCATTACATCATATGACGTCACTATTGTGAGTCATGAAACAATCAAGCAATCAAAATATAACAATGACTCGCGAGTGCGTAGTCATGTGAGGACTATGAGTCAAGTGACGTCATAGTGTGAAATCCAACATAGGTTATGACTCATAAGTATGAGTCATGTGCAATCTGCCTTGTGTAGTCACAATTTGTGACACCAGGGGGCCTGCTGAAGGGTTTGTGTCTCTCTCCTGTACGTTTCTATGAGTTGTTTCTCTCCGTGTCTGAGGTGCGAGTCTTAGGTGCTAGGCGGGAAAAGTTTCTTCTATGGTCTCGGGGGGTTTGATTTTTCCTATGAAGAGGTGAAGCGGGCAGTTGTTATTGGGCTTATAGGTTTTTTTCTCTTCATGGCTAGCGCTGCGCTGCGCAAGGCTTTTTGTACCACAAACAAATAACATATGATTACAAAAAACAAAAAAAAAGAAAAAACAAAGGACCCAGGGATGGGCCACGAACCATCTCTCCTCCACCTCCGGCGATTGAAATCTCAACACCACTGGAAATCATCGTCACTTCCCTTTACCCACCTCTCTTCCCCCACGAGGGCTACTGCCTAGGGGTTGACATTAAGCCATCTTCCCTCCTCTTCTGTGGCTTCGGCCTCGTCTCCTTTGGGTTCTCGTTCCTTTTCATCGTTGACTCCCGCTTATGATGTTCGGTTTTCCCCCTTACCCCGCACTTGCTTTGCACCTCGCTTAGCATTTTGCGCGGTCGGAACGCTTCTCGCTTCGATCACGGTCGGCGTTACGGTGTCGGACTCCTGGGCGAAGTAGACCTCGGCTTGCTGGGCTTGTACCTCTGATGGGGAAAGCCTCGGTTAGTAACATCAGGGTCTCAGTCGGTTTTCTCGGCGTCCCAAACGCCCTTGCTATGGCCCCTTTGTCGGTTGTGGCTAGCCCGCTTGCGATCCTTCCTCCATCCAGCTCCCGGTTCTGGCCGCTGGCACCATACTGCCCCATAACCTGGCACCTTACTGCTAAAACTCCCCCCAAGGCTAGCACCCTACTGCTCATCATCGGCTGGCACCCTACTGATACTCACCAGCTGGCACCCTACTGCTCATCTTCGTTGGCTGGCATCCCCTGTGCCCGGTGGCTCCGCTCGCCATCTACCCTTCCAATCAGTTTGCCCCTCCTCAGTTACGCCTAGTCATGGTATAGCACTGCCTCCCTGGCTTTGTCCAACACCTAGGATCGATGTAATGACCTGCCTGACCATACATCATGGTTTCGGTGGGCCCTCTAATGGAGTTTTCCTATGTCGCCGATCAACAAACCTCTCCCCGCGGGCAGCCTTTCTGGCCGTTAGAGTCTTTTCTTTTGTTTTGGTGAGCCTGTGGAAGGGTTTGGGTCTCTCTACCTATACGTCTCTATGTATTGATTCCTTATGTGTCTGAGGTTTCTATCTTTTGGCGCTGGGCCGGGGACTTTTCCTATGGATTCGGCGTGTTTGATTTGTCCGATGAAGAGGTGAAGCGGGTCGTGGCTATTGTTTATAGGTTTTTTTCTCTCCTACCTAGCCCTGCATGAGGCTGTTTGTACCTTAAAACAAATCACACATGATTACAAAAAGAAAAAAAAGAAAAAAAAGAAAAAGCAGGCAGGGATGGGCCACGAACCATTGCAACAACACCTCCAGCGATTGAAATCTCAATACCACGAGAAATCATCCGCACTTTCCCCCACCCACCTCTCTTCCCCCATGATGGCTACTGCCTCGGGGTTGACATTAAGCCATCTTCCCTCCTCTCCTGTGGCCTCACGGCCCCGCCTCCTTCAGCTTGTCGTTCTCATTCGTCGTTGACTCCCGCTCATGAAGTTTGGTTCTCCCCCTTACCCCGGACTTGGTTTGCCCCTCCCTTCGCATTTTGCACAAAGGGAAAGCTTCTTGCTTCGTTCAAGGTCGGAGTCACGGTGCCGGACTCTCGGTCGAAGTAGGCCTCGCCTTGCTCGGCTTGTACCTCTGGTGCGGAAGGCCTCGCTTAGTAACGCTAGGGTCTCGTTCAGTTTGGTCTCGTCCCAAAAGCCCTTGCTATGGCCCGTTTGTCGGCTGCGGCTAGCTTGTTCGCGATCCTGCCTCTCTCCACCTTCCCGTTCTGTCCGCTTCTACCGTACTGCTACCATCCTCGCCCCGGCTGGCACCCTACTACTCAACACCGGCTGGGACCCTACTGCTAATCACCGGCTGGCATCCTACTGCTAATCGTCGGCTAGTACCCTACTGCTCATTGTGGTTGGCTTGCATCCCCTCTGCCCGGTGGCTCCGCTCGCCATCTACCCTTCCGATTGGTTGGCCCCTGCTCGGCTACGCCTAGTCGTGGTATAGCACTGCCTCTGTGGCTATTGTCCAACGCCTTTGATCGTTGTAATGACCTGCCTGACCGTACAACATGGGCTCGCTAGACCCTCTACCGGAGTTTTCCTATGTCGCCGATCACCTATCCACCCCATTCAGGCCAGCGTTCCTGGTCTTCGAACAGGCGGTTTGTTTTGTTTTGGGGAGCCTGCGGAATGGTTTGGGTCTCTCTCCTGTACATCTCTATCAATTGTTTCCCTACGTGTCTGAGGTTGTGTCTTAGGTGCTACGCGAGGGGGGCTTTTCCTATGGATTCTGGGTGTTTGATTTTTCCCATGACGAGGTGAAGCGGGCGGGAAGACGTTTGGCTTATAGGTTTTTTTCTCTTCATAGCTAGCGCTGCATAAGGCTTGTTGTACCTAAAACAAATAACGCATGATTACAAAAAAAAAGAAAAAAAAGAAAAAAAAAAGGACCAAGTGATTGGAGCTTCACGGAACCATCTAAGTACTTTTCTATACTTAAGATATTGCAATACGATTACGCTTTACTATCTTTACGTACACCCCGCCCGTACCAGAGCCTACGCTGTAAGAACCCGGACACTATTGCGATAAGACTCGACCGGCCGACCGAACATCTGACTATTGTGATAGTAATATCGCGCGCACGATACACGTATCTCACTATCATACGAAATAGTATCCTTCGTCGGATCACTGAAGATAGGCAAGCCAGTTCCCTACTATCTGAAGAGATAGTATTCTCCCTCCCCATAAGTTATAAAAGACAAGGGCTCAATTAGTACATAAACGAGTGTCGTTGCCTGTTGCATATACCCGCTTAACAATAGGATTGTTACACTACCCAGGAGACTGGTTTAAATACAAAACCCAACAGCGACAGCTTTCCTGCATTCAAGAGCATTACCAGTAGCTGCCCACATACCGGAATCTGGTAATCCTGCAAGACCAAAGAAAGAAACAAGCAGTGCTCCGCCTTCCCCAGTCTTACATGACCATTCCATACCCGGAATCCTAAATACCCACTTCCGGCAAGGCAAACTAAACATAGCATTATGATAGCATAGCCTATATGACTCAGAGTCAGTGGCCGAGCTGAAATCAAATCAAATAAACCAAATATCAATCAACTAAACATCGGAGATCTGGCACTGGCCGGTCCTGTGCACCGTTACCGGAACATGTACACATGTTACATTCCCTTATTCTGAACAATCAATCATCATTCAAAAGTCCTCGCTGTCCTCAGCCCTGTTGTTGGTGTGCCATAGGAGGCTGTCGTCATCTGTGGGGAAATCGTCCTGCTCAGAGCTGCTAGAATCTGTTTCCTCATCGTCATCAGGTTCCCACAAGTCTTCTGCGCAATGGTTTGCTGTACATGATCTGGAGGAAACTTCCATGGGTTCCCAGGAAGCTTTAATGTAGTGGGAGGTGATCTGGGGCGTCAGTTCTGTGTGGTGGTTAGCGTCCCAGTATTCCTGTATCAGTTCCAGGGAGTGGTCGAGGTTCTCGATAGGTTCCCAGGAGTCATCAGCTCGCTCATAGCCTTTACAGTGGCCCAGGAATTCGGGCCTGTTGCTCTGGCGGGGGTAGTCGAGTATCCGCTCTGCTTCCCATTATTCTGCATTGTCGATTAGGCTGGGTGCTGGCTTATCCATTCTTCAGGACTTGAAGCTATCGGCATCGTTCTCTCTGTATTCCTTAAGGGAGGAGACCTGGAAGTAGGGTTTCTGGCGGGCCATTCCTGCCAGGCGGTGTAGCTTGTAGTTGTTTGTGTCAGGTTATTCTAGGACGTTGAAGGGTCCCACCCACCGTGGTTCTGGCTTCTTGGATCGTCCAGGGGAGGAGGTATAAGGCCTGCCTCTAACAAGAACTCTACTGCCATGCTTAAAGGGTTCCGTTAGGGGTTTGCGGCGTTTTTCTGCCTGGAGAGTCTGGCGGAAGGTAGCATGCTTTCTAGCCATGTCTACTTCCATTCTTCTTGCTTCATGGGCATTTAAAACATCGTCCCCAGCTGGTACCTTGCTGGTGGATCTCTGGACATGGTTGAATATCTTCCAGAGGCTTCCGTAGAGGGCATGGTATGGCTAGATGCCTAGGGATTCATGGGGGGCGCCGTTCATGGCTGATGCAATAGCTGGGAGGGCGCCGGACCAGTTGATCTGTCTGGGGTTAACGAAGTTTCTCATTAGCTGTTTGAGGGCATGAATCCTTCGCTGAACCAGGCCATTCGTTTGGTGGTGGTATTGGGTCGCCATCCAGACCTGGATACCAAGGGACTTCATCATTTGTGACCAAAACTTTGAGGTGAAGCGAGAGTCCTGGTCAAGGACAATCCTGAGAGGGAGGCCATGGAGATCGAAGATGGTACTGTTTAGGTTTTTAAAGATCTTCTCAGAGGTGGCAGCGTCCTTGAGGGGGATGAGATGTGTGTAGGAGGTCAAGCGGTCGATAATAACCATGATAGATGTCTGGCCATCAGATATGTTAAAGGGGCCGGCGAAGTCTATGCCTAGGGATTGGTAGGCTTCGTCGGGGTCAGGGAGCGTAAGGGATCGTCCATAGGGTAGAGTGGTGGACTCGTTATTAATCTGGCACTTATCGCATGACCGACAGTATAGCACAAAGTCCTGGCCCATCTGTGGCTACCAGAAGGAGCATGCCCCATAGAAGTAGCATTTGTAAGCGGAGAAATATCCGCGGCCTCCATGGACCATCTTGAGGATGAAATCCCGTCGGGATACCCCCTTCTCAAGAGGTCCTACCGGTATATAAAGGTTTTCGTACCCATTGGTGTTCTGGGCAAGTAGAAGGCCATCGCGGATGGAATAGCGCAATTTATTATCGGTTTCCTTGACCCTGGTGTAGAAGGTGTCGGTCTTAAGGGCTTCTCTAACTCGCTGGGCGACTATACCCATAAGGCGGGAGCGTAGTGTGCTGAGGAATTGGTTGGCATTGGCTGCCTCATCGGAGTCATAGCCTGCTTGGCTGTAAAGGGGACTGAAGGCCGGCGAGGCCATGGGCGGTGTGGCTAGGATGGTATCATTCATACAGAAACACGGGAGGCTCTCTGAGAGGTATGGGATATCGGGGGGTAAGGCCTGGCCTTCTTCAAGCGCTGTATTTGATGTTGAAGTCCTATCATGCTCTTTTCTCCTAGTCTTCTTACTCTGTTTCTGGACCTTAGGGTCCTTTAGTCAGTAACCTGCACTTCTTTTTCATTCTTATGTATTTGAGTCCCATCGGTAGTGCATGACATCCAGCTCATTTTTGCGTGTCGTCGTTCCATTTCACTCGAGATTGGGAGAGTTCTATTATCACCCAGGGTTTCCAATCAATATTCTGCTATCGTTGCTCGCTGCGCTTGATGTAGCCGGCCAGAATGCAGAGGCTTTGCGCTTCTCGGAGTGGGTCACTGCATTGCTGGTAATCTCGTCCATAATGTATTCAGGGGGGCAACCACTGATAGAGTTACTGCTCCTAAGCGTGGGAGAGGTTTGGGTTTCGCCTGAGTGGTACATGGCGTTGTCTGCTTCAATTCCAAGATTGGTAGAGGAGGCGGAGCTTGTATTGATTTTAGGGGTTGGGTAGGGTTGTGTAGCTCAAGGCGGTCATAATAGATAGTGGGGTCCTTGACACTTATATCCAATGGCCCTGGGGTTCCCTCATGGCTTCTCGATAGGTAGTCTGCTAGGAAATTCTTCGCTCCTGGCTGGTATTCTTTTTTAAAATCAAAGTGACTGATGTCCGTTAGCCATCTCTGCTGTTGTCCATTGAGATTCTTCTCTGTCATGAGTTTAGTGAGTGTAACATGTGTACATGTTCCGGTAACGGTACACAGGAGCGGGCAGTGCAGGATCTCCTATGTTTAGTTGATTTATATTTGGTTTATTTGATTTGATTTCAGCTCCGCCACTATCTCTGAGTCAGATAGGCTATGCTATCGTATTGCTATGTTTAGTTTCCTTTGCTGGAAGTTTATATTTAGGATTCCGGGTATGGAATGGTCATGTAACACTGGCGAAGGCTGAGCATTGTTTGTTTTGTTTCTTTCTTTGGTCTTGCAGGATTACAGGATTCCGGTATGTGCGCAGCTACTGGTAATGAT
>Ga0307513_10008103_pt1 | contig 13488 bp, 11 predicted proteins | sample 15_EM_MG_FD_202174 | JGI IMG/M metagenome (GOLD analysis project Ga0307513, IMG submission 202174) | Populus trichocarpa ectomycorrhiza microbial communities from riparian zone in the Pacific Northwest, United States - 15_EM | ecosystem: Host-associated > Plants > Roots > Unclassified | place...
AAATTTATATATTTTTTAAAAGATTAATACAATATACATTTAAACATCTATAAATTAATATCATTGAGACCATGAAATTTATTAATTAATCAAGATATTATTTACTAAATAAATTTATACACTTATACATTAATCAATTAAAAAATTTCTTTTAAAAAAACATTGAACTCAATACATGCATCATGTATTCTTATTATACAAATATTATCTAATCATCAAATTATGAATTATCATAATTCTATATATTTATTTAAATAAAACAAGTTTAAGAATATATTTAATGTAATCAATCTTATTAATTAATAAAAGTCATGTATGTATCTATTTTTGCAAATTGAATGCATACTCAATTAACATACTTATTGAATATTAAGTCAGGCAAAAAATCTATAAAAAGAACATACAATTGAGCCAAACAACAATATTAAAAACGAACAAGAGGTCGAATTAATATCCATTAACTAATAGTAAAAGAAGATGATACCAAAGGACACAAAATCACAAAAATTCATGAAACTATAACAAAATGCTGGGCTGTAGAATTGAGATGATTAGAGAAAGCATTTAATATTCAGAGAAAGAAGCCTACAACACCCATTAAGGAAAATTAAGAGAAAAGGGAAAGAAATGTGGATTAATTCATACAGAGGCTCACCTTGTTCCAGACCAGCGCGAGACTGTAGACGAACCAAGAGCAAAAAATGCAGGAGAGATAATCATGAGAGAAACAAATTCATCCACGAATATGTACAATATTTGAAACCTATAATGCAAGAATAGCTGCAGATGTACAATATTTTTAATTTAAAGAATCAATTAATTATTTAAAAAACTTGAGGGATTAATTTGTTTGTTTCACATAAAACAGATACTAATTATATAAAGTTTTACTCAAAAAACAGACACTAATAATCATATGCGTGAGTGTTTACTTGTAAATATTTTGGAAGGAACTGGTTTATGTTTTGCGCAACATGAAAAAATCATATATGCTTAAGTAACTATTTGGCATCAATCTAGTAAATTAATCTTAAATTCCTTTTATCCAACTCTTGCCGGTTTAAAATTAATCAATGTAAAAGTTAACCAAACATGATAAAATCAATATAATGGGTTTACGAATACATATTAAATTGATCTTGGTTTTATAGCTTAATTTTCTAAACTCACTACTCAAATAATGAACCCCATCTAGTTTTAATTTTTTTTATTTAATATTATAATAACAATACCATTTCAAAATTAACCAAATATATATATATATAAAAAAATAGAGTTTAAAAACAAATGAACAATATGATATTGTTCCATTTTACTATAATGATGAAGTTTTCACATAATATAAAACTTAAATTAAATTAAGGCAACAATCAATTCTTTAGCTTTAAAACGATTTATTATTTGCTTTCTAGTGGTAGTAGTAGGATGATTGGAATAATTTTTTTTCCATTAACAATAGAATTGAGAAGGCCCGCCACAGACTAAGAGGACAGCTTCAATGAAGCCATCCCAGCCGATGCAGGTGATTACCCGTCGGCTGACATCTCCTCGCGCGCATAGCACCAGCCAAACCACCTCAATTTGAAAATGCACTAGACAAAGTCGATGGAAAGACGCCAGGGAGCCTCAGCAGCCGAGAAGAAAGCGCGGGAACACCCACAGCGCGAGAAACACAAAAAACATAGAGGGAGCGCGGTAAAGACTGTGAAGCCACAGAATTCACACATTGTGCACCGTGTTTTAATGAGCACTCTTAGTTTATTTTATATATAATTCTTTTAGTTTTAGTTTTAGTTTGTTGTGTTATGAACAGTAAAGCAGCACAAGAATACGTCTGTTTCAAGCTCTGTTCACTTTGGTCCGACATTCCTCACCTCTCCCCACCTGAGCTCTCTCTCTTTCCCTCCTCCGCTTTCAGAAACCGCCGCCGCCACCTCAACCAATAAGGCTTCAAATCTCACCCAGGTGCTTCCTTTTCTATTGTGTTTTTGTTTTTTAAAAAAGATTTACGTCCGCATTTTCATTTATTTAATTGAAGTTACTATCCAGAGAGAGAAATTCAATTTTAATAAGTAAATTAAAAAGATATATAATCGGATCTGATGAAATCGCTGCTCGTGAACGCAACTCGAAGAAAGGCGCAATCAGCCGATTCTACTGTGGGTGGAGCATTTAGTATGGTCAGGGTTATTGTGTTGTCTATTCAAAGAAAGATGTGCCTGTAAATTTGTTAAGTTGATTCTTATCAGTTTGCTCTTTAGAGTTGATGATAACATGAAATATTCATTGTTAATGCTTGTCGTTTTCTTCTTCATTTTCCTAGCTTAAAACATCCTAGACAATCTCTTTGGGATGGTTTAGTGTTTCTGGCCTCTTCATCTTCTATTTGTGCTGTGGTATTTAGTCTGCTGATATTCATTGGGGATTAAAAGGCCTCGTTTTATGACTTTGTTTTCTTCTTATTTCTTTATTCTTTTGGGGATGTGATATTTTCCTCTTTCTATTTACACTATTGGCTCCCTACAATATTTTTTCCTTCAGAGAAGTAAATATATACATAAATAACAAGAACAGGAGGGTAAGGGGAGGGGGGTTTGACAGTAAGTATTTGCTTAGAAGGGAATGCTTCTTTGGTTTAGAAGCACCATGAAGATTCAGGCCCATATTTGGCTGGTTTCTTTAATAAAGTACATGATATTCCATTTTTCATGTCCTTGATGTGCTTTTACTCTTCTTGCCGTTCCTGACTTTCTTTTTAGGGTATATTCTAACATGCAATATGTTTTTTTTTGTTGGCCCACTGTCCCAGGCGGAGAACCTGTCATGGACACGGGTGATTGCAGAATTCAATTGCAGCCTGACTCACGGAAAAGAATAGTCGACAAATTTTCTTATTTATATGAAAGAAAAGGAGAAGGGCAGAAGGTTAATTAAAATCAGCAGGATTGCCATGAGGCAACCTCAAGTATCACGCACCTCTTTTTGTTTTTCATCTTTTCATGTGTTTCTCACAAGAAGCAAACTTGAGGGAACATAAAGTGCTGGGAAGTAATTTTTGTTGGAATTTCTTGTCTAATCTCTTCTTTTGATGATGACCTCTTGGATGGCTGCATGAAGCTTGTTCCGCTTTAAATTTCAAGGTTAATCTATTGCTATAAGCATACGTGTTTCAATTTAAAACTCGAGTTGCAACTGAACTTAAATAAATGGTGTTGGATTTGTGCCTTCTATTTGTTTTAACTTTTACGGGGTTGAAATGATAGTGATCTTAAACTAGAAAAGCAGCAGACAAAAATCAATTAGCCACAATGGTGTATGGTTTCTCAGCATAAAGTTGAAATGATAGTGATCTTAAACTAGAAAAGCAGCAGACAAAAATCAATTAGCCACAATGGTGTATGGTTTCTCAGCATAAAGTTGAATGTTTTGTTGACCTCTTTACATCCAAAATCATATAGACAACTACTGCTAGCACTTGCAGTGGTCAATGAATACTGTAGAGTATATATTGCAGTGTGAGATAAGGTTAACTCATTGCATTTTTAGATATTGAAAGGATTTCTCTTCTTTTCTTTGTCAATTAGAGCACATGCATCGAAGTGTTCTTACTGAGAGTAAATGCTATTGTAATGTTTTCACAGAGACTCCCCTACTTTGCAACCAAGTCACTAATATATCTTGGAACATAGCCATAAATGAAAGGTTCTTCCAGTTCAAGAAAATTAACCATGAAGCTCGTAGCTAGAATTTATAGACAGAAGGGTGGCCAAGTACTCTTTACCTCTGGAATAATACAGGGAAAGGATGTCTATGTATTTTGATGTCTTATATTACCTGACCAACTCTAGCTTATCTCATTATTTGTTTTTACTTTTTGCTAATGATTCCACTCATTTCTGATATTGGTGTGGCTTATGAGTTCAGGGTTCTTGCTCGTTGCTGCTAACTGCTCTATACTTTGCCTGGTCATTAAAAATGAAACATAATGATTTGCATATGCAGAATGGAGACATTAAAAAGGCATCTTCTGTTTTCTGGTCAGGAGGGATTACAAGAACTCAAGAAATTTTCCATACGTTTTGAGGAAAAGATTTATACTACCGCTATCAATCAGGTATTTGCCTAATGCGAGGTTCAATAATTACGATATTATCTAGACATGAATATACACACGCATTTATGCTTGTACAAATGTGTGTGTAGTGTGCCTACACTCCCTCACCGTTCATTCTGTATGAAAGGCTGATTGGGAGTTCACATCATTTTGTTAATTATCTTGACAAGTGTTTTATTTAGAGTGACCAAGTTCAAGTACAAGGGAAGAGTGCAAAAAGCAAATAACGAATCAATACATAAATAATTAAATAAAAAGAGAGGAAACTGAAGTATATCCTCATGGAAGACGAAATGATAGAGCACATATCCATTTTCCTCCTCTGGTAGCATGGATTGCTTTGAGATCTAATGTTTTGTTATTAATATCTGATTTCAATCTGATTATCTGCGTAAAATATCTCTTGAGATGCTTTCGATGGAGACCAGGTCTCAAAATGCCATGCCCACTACCCCCATGGATCCGAGCATTGAATTTCTAAATATCTTACCTTTTGTTTTTCTTCTCGCATTGCTATCAAACTCTTTTACATTTTATTGCTGCATATTGCTATGTATATCACCTTGCTGGAAAAATCTCATGATCACCTCCACGATGCTAATTCTATAATGCATGTGAAGTGTTTCATCCTTAACTTGTTAAGGAACAAGGACTGTGATGCATGGCTATTTTATATTTTATGATTGAGATGGTAGATTTTAAAGATTTTCTTGTTTAGGAGATAAGACGTCACTTTCTTGCTTTTCTTCCGAGAGAGTATTTGATCCTTTTTTCGTTTAAAATAATGCTGGCATGCATTAAATTTCCAAACATCTTACCTTTTGTTTTGTTTGTCGCATTGTTATCAAACTCTTTTATATTTTATTGCGGCATATTACTATGTGTATGGCATGCTTTAATCAAAAAGTTGAGTAATTGATGAATGTTAGGCAAGAAAATTACAGATTATTTTTGTTTTCTGCCTCCTCCTTTTCTTTCCCCCACCCCGAAAATGGTCATATTATTTTTGTTTCCAGCCGCCTCTTCTTCCCCCAACCTTGAAAATTGTTTATATTTGCTTTGGAAGCATGGCAAACTTCACTGCCTCTCAGCTTAAGGAGATTGCAGCAGGTCTCGAAGCTTCTGGGCATCAGTTTATGTGGGTAGTTAGAAGAAACAAAAAGAGTCAAGAAGACAAGGAAGATTGTTTACCTAAAGGATTTGAGGAAAGAATGGAAGGCAAAAGGCTATTATCAGAGGATGGGCACTCCAAGTTTTGATTCTTGATCATAAAGCAAAAGGGCATTTGTGACTCATTAAGGATGAAACTCAACTCTTGAAGGCGTAAGGCAAATATTTGCTGAGCAATTCTATAATGAAAAGTGTTGGGAGTTCCGACCGGTGATGTTCTGATAGTTGCCCATTGGAGGCTTAACACACTGACACAATATTTAACGTGGTTCGGCAAACCACCTACATCCACAGGAGGAGTCATTTGATTATATAGGGAGAGAACAAGATTTACAACAATAGAGGAGGAGAAATTATCCACTCTTTGCAACTCTCAACCTCACTCTTGTCTCTCTTTGCAGTACTGCAATGGCAGCCACTACTTGCTGCCCTTGCCAGCCCACTCTCTCCTATAGTTCTCACATCTTTCTCTGCACTCTTACTCTCTCAGCATGCTCTCCAAATAATGCCTCTATTTATAGGCAACAATGGCAGACAAGAGGCCATAAATCATGGCATTAATGGTGGACAAAAGCTATGAGACATGACACTAATGGTGACACAACATTAGCTTCCACTAAGCATAGTGATGGGGTCTTGCCACAAAATGGCAATTTCCTAACAATCACCTCCTTTGTCATTTATGTGGGCAATTGTCCTCTTGCTTCTTCAGCACCAGCTTGCACCCTGCAACTTTTCCAAGCTTACCATTCTGAGAGCATCTCCAACTAAGTTTATAGGTATTCGCCAAACCTTTCAATCACTAGAGTCACCCAAGCACACCTTTTCTCACACCAAAGGATCACTACAACCAGATGGTCTGTCACTTCACATCTGAAGAGTGTTAACGCTTGTCTCTGGCACACATAACATTTCCCTTTGAGCATATCGACCATGCTCGGTCCGAAATGATTTATCAAGCCTCACACCAAGGCTTACAGCACCCCCTCAAACAAAAATTTCTCTTTCCAAGTGCGACAGTCATTATCTGAGTATTTCAATGTGATCATGATCTCACCACTCTTTCAAGAGTCTACTCATCCCGGAGTTGCGCCTGCCCTCTGTTCCACCCTAGAAACCACACCTTACTTCTCCGTGAGTCTCTCGCTCTTAGTCCTAAGAGTCCGGGTAGCTCTCCACCTTTAACCATGGGGGCAGCCCATTAAAGGTTGATCCATATCTATTTTCATACTCTGAGTATTACAATGCCATCATCGAGCTCACCACCTTGACAAGAGTCAACTTGTTCCGGGAACCTGCGCATGCCCTCTGCTCCTACATAGCAGTCGCGTCTTAATGCTCGACAAGTCATCCATTTATTGTCTAAGGCAAATGTTTTCTAGCTCATTGATCTTTAGCATGGGGGCAATATCTATCAAAGTCAATTCGGCATTTGTCTTCATACTCATCATAGCCACTTCATTGGCTATCCATACACTTGTCCACTCATATCTAGCCATCACATTGGCTCTGGGGCATTCTGTAATTAGGCTCCTATCATGGCCCTCACACCTTCTCCTAAGGTGTCTCTGCTCGTCGTCAAGCAGCGGTCTGAATTTGGGCTCATATTATAGCCCACACACCTTCTCCTGAGGCGTCTTCCCTCGTTGTGGAGCGGTCTCATCCTCCTTTATTGGGGATGACTCCAATGGCTCTAAGATTCTCTACCACCATGTGGACTATGGGAGAGATCACTGCCACTAATCACATAGAAAGAGAGAGTTATGGTACACTCCTCGTAATCCTCCATCTCGATTTCTATGTTTGGAGATTCTATGCATTTTTGCTTGATAGCTCCATCTACACCAACTCTCTTTGGTGTCTTCGCCTTTCATCATAGGCGGTCGCCTTTTATCACAGATGTTTGCACCCCCTCAATTAGGTGCCTCTACAACAACTCATCTTTCCATCCTTGCATGCATTGGAAAGGTCTTCGCCTGTTGTCTTCATCAAGAGCACAAGAGACTTCCTGTTGTACACAACTTTCACACAATCTCTGCTCTGAGCTTCATCTGGGAACACTTCTTCTCTTTGCACCTATTGTCTCATTACAGTACCTCGTTGGATCACGAGTACTCCTGCACAATCTCCATGTGCCATCGTGTAATTTCTATTCTCTAGATTCTCCCTATTCCTTGCTTATGTTTGACAGCAGCTCATCCTGTCACAACACCTATCCACATCAAAATAGGGTGCCAATCTTTATCCCCTTGTTGTATTTCTCTTCCATTATCAGGGTCTTCATCAATTCTACCCATCGAGAAATCACAGTCACCGAATCTAACTTCTTTCAAGAAATCACCACTCCATCAGATCCTTGAACATACGGAACCCAACTGTTCATTGTGTCGTCGTCTTGCTAGTCTTTAACCGTTTCATTACAAACTGCTATATATACGAAAATAGTACAGTATGGATAATCCTTCCACTAAGCAAGTTCCCAGGAAAGATTGGAGGGGTCACATTGATCCCGCTTAAAACCCAATCTCCTAGACAGAACTTCTTAGGCCATATCTATCCATCGTACTGTCTTTCCGTATATACAACCAATGCTTAGATTCGTCAAGATTAGTCTTCATCAATTTTCACTCTACACCTCTAATTGTCTATATGATCGGGTGTCCAGTGTCCCAATTTTGTCTTCCTTCAAGGCAACTGAAAAATTTCCCACTACCAGAAATTTGCTTAATACCAATGGCATTACCGACGGAATACTTCTATCGGTAATTTGAGGTCACAATTACCGATGAAATTTTTTCCGTCCGTCATTCCGCCGGTATATACCGACGAACACATTCGGTCGGTATTTACCGACGGAATAACATATGGAATATTCAGAATTAAAAAAAAGGCGGTTAGCTGACATGGAGGTTTTTGCGGGTAATTTTACCGATGGAATCACCGAGGGATTCAAAACAGCAGATTCGTACGATGACATGATCGATTCACCGTTTGAAATGCCAATGGAATCACCGAGGGATTCAAATCGAAATCTCTGTACAGTGATGTGCCCTGTTTACCGTCAGAATAGCCGACGGACTCATAGAAGGAATAATTTTGTCGGTGAACCCGTCAGCAAAAGTTAATATATGCCCACTCTGCCGACCCTCTCCTCCCCTCTTTCTCCTTCATTTTCCCCATCCCAACTCTCCCCTACTGCAAACAACCAACCCCCAAAAAAAAAATCTCCCTCTTCTTAGCACAACAAGTCATATTTCTTGAAGTTTTGTGGTCACAGCATCCGTGTTCTGATTTACCGACGGATTTTTATCATTTTTTATAAGTAATTCTATCTTTTAAAATTTTAACATTTAAATGTCAATTTTATTGTTTTTTTAGTATATGTATTTTGTTAGTATATGTACATGTTTTGTTGTTATTTCTCAAACAAACTTGTAGTATATGAATGTATAATTTTATACTTGTTATGGTTGTTTTAGATTTTGTAAAATTGTATTTGTTTGTAAATTGTAGTATATGTATTTTGTTAGTATATTACATGTGTTGTTTTGAAATAATTAATAGCTTGTTTAACGAGTCTGTTTTAATTTTTATTAATGGTATTGCAGAGTTATAATTTCCATAAATTTATATGTATTAATTTGTATGGACGTTGATAATTGATAATGAATATTTAATATTTATGAGAAGTTGTAATTGGTTTGTTGGATAATCTTGAGGTAAACCAATATTTTTGCAAATTTATTTACCTAACATAGTTAATTAATACATGTTGTCATCATAATTTTATAGAGGTTCGATAGAAGTCATGGATGACCATTCATGGATGTATCGAGATTCACCCCAAGGATTGCGGATGATGGATTATTATAACGGGGTTCAGGGTTTTATTAATTTCGCAACATCTATTCCCATAAATTTTATTGGAGGCGGTATTAGGTGTCCATGTAGGAAGTGTCAAAATAAAAAGTATCTGCATCCAGATGTTGTAATGATGTATCTTTTACATAAAGGGTTTATGGAGAATTACCGATGTTGGTATGCACACGGAGAAGTATTTGTTAGTAAGAAGAGAATGAGAGAAAGGGTGGTTGGGTCAACTTCTAGTGCTAGCAATGTGCATAAAGCGGCAAATTACAACACTAATCCTTACAGGAATATGGTTATGGATGCAATGAGAATGAATCAAGGTAATGTCAGTCAATGTCCAATCGTAGAAGAAGAACCTAATGCAGATGCAACTAGGTTTTTTGATTTGTTGAAAGATTCTGACGAACCATTATGGTATGGCTGCACGAACCATAGTAAATTATCGGCCGTAGCACAGGTGTTCACCATCAAGTCAGATCACGGGTTGAGTGAGGCCAGGTATGACAAAATTATTGAATGGACGAGAAGCATTTTACCTAAAGGGAACAAGCTGAAAGAGAACTTCTATGCTGCCCGGGCAGGAATATAGATGTTTGTCTTCGACCGTTGATTGATGAGTTGGCGCAGCTGTGGTCCTCTGGAGCTTTGACTTATGATATATCAAGGAAACAAAATTTCCTTATGAGGGCGGCTTTGATGTGGACTATCAATGATTTTTTAGCTTATGGAATGCTTTCTGGTTGGAGCACGCATGAGAAACTAGCATGTCCATACTGCATGGAAAACAACAAGGCATTCACGCTAACAAACGGAGGTAAAGCTTCTTTTTTTGTCTGTCACCGTCGTTTCTTGCCATATAATCACAGGTACAGAAATAACAGAAAAGATTTCTTTGTTGGCAGAGTTGAAAAGGATGTTGCATCCCCGCATCTTTCTGGTGAAGAATTACATGATGTTGTATCAGAGTACGGTGACATTGTGTTTGGTCTTTAATCAGGTAAGCAAAAGTTTCCTGGTTTTGGTTTAACCCATAATTGGGTAAAGCGAAGTATCTTTTGGGAGCTTCCTTATTGGAAGACCAATTTGCTCCGCCATAACCTTGACGTCATGCACAATGAAAAGATTGTGTTTGAGAACATTTTCAACATCGTTATGGATGTGAAGGGGAAGATAAAGGACAACATCAAGGCTAGATTGGATATAGCTTTGTTCTGTAACCGTAAAAATATAGAGTTGGTTCGTGATGAGTCACGGGTCGTAAAACCAAGATCAAGCTTCGTGTTAGAGAAAAACGCACAACTACTAGTCTACAAATGGCTTAAGAGTCTGCGTTTTCCCGATGGACATGCCTCAAACATATCAAGGCTGGTTAATATGGAGGAATGCAGATTGTATGGAATGAAGAGTCATGACTGCCACGTATTTATGCAAACACTCATCCCATTAGCTTTTCGTGATTTGTTGCTACAGGGGATATGGGATGCACTCACGGAGATCAGTCATTTCTTTAGAGATATATGTTCCAGCAAGTTGAATGTTGATCACATTGAGAGGCTTGAAACGAATATCGTCGAGACACTATGCAAACTTGAGATGATATTCCCTCCATTATTTTTTGACTCAGTGGAGCATCTCCCCATACATCTACCGTTCGAGGCAAAAGTTGGAGGACCGGTCCAGTATAGATGGATGTACCCATTCGAACGGTTAGATATTACATTTGCAATGTAATTCATATATAAAAGTTTTTTTTTTTTTAATTGAAAATATTTGATTAATTCAATGCAGGTACTTGTTCAATCTCAAGAAAAAGGTTAAGAACAAGGCGCATGTTGAGACTTCGATATGTGAGGCCTGTATTGTTGAGGAGATCTCAACATTTATCTCGTAGTATTTCGAACCTCATCTGAGAACGAGAATCAATCGTGTTCTACGACATGATGATGGCGGTGAAGTGCCTTCCAGTGGGAACTTGTCAATATTCTCCAATCCTGGACGACCCACACCTAAAAATGTCGTAAGAGGAAGATATTTTTCGGAAATAGAGTTCAAACAAGCACACAATTATGTTCTATTTAACTGTGATGAGCTGAGACCTTTTATTCAGTAAGTATATGTATGTGTAATACTAATTAAACTTTTTCAATAATATATATATATATATATATTGTTGATTATATATTGTAATATCATACTGTCTTTATCACTTGCAGGCAACATCAACAATATTTGATGTCCAATAACTCACAGCTGACCGAATCCTAGATCTTTCAATTACAAGATGAATAATTTGCCACATGGTTCAGAACACATGTAAGTACTATCACAAACTCATCCTCACTTGCAAAATTATTGTATGCATGCCATTACGAGAAAAATATAGATTGTTCATTGATGTACATTACATAAAAGGTTTATCAAATGGGAAGGAGTGCTGCTAAGTCATTGTCTTCACTAAGCCTGGGCCCTGAAAGAAAAGTTAAGTGCTACAACGAGTATTTTGTCAATGGATATGTGTTCCATACTGAAGAATACGGGTATGGAAGAAAGACATACAACAGTGGTGTTCGTGTTAAGGGATCGACTAGTAGTGAGTTAGAAGTTGACTACTATGGTAGATTAGAAGAGGTCGTCGAACTGCAATATCATAGCGAGCAGAATAAAGTGTTTTTGTTCAAATGCTATTGGTTCACGACTGACAGAGGAATCAGAGTTGATCCGCACTATGGTCTGGTCGAAATCAACTCAAAAGCTAGACTCCGCAATGTAAACGATGTCTTTGTTTTCGCAAAGCAATGTCAACAAGTTTATTACACATGCACCCCTTCCTTTAGAAAGGATCGATCAAGAGTGGATTGGTTGTCCATTTTAAAAACAAACCCGAGGGGTCGTGTCGAGCTTGTTCAGGATGAGAATGAAGACAAGTGTGCAAGATGAAGTCTTTCAAGTTAGTGAGTTGGTTGAACTGTAACAGTCCGACTGTACGACTTGCTTAATGTTAAAAGATTCCAACATATCCTTTTAATTTGAGGGTAATTTGTTTTTTATTATTTACCAAAAATTCGGCAGAGTATCATTTGTATTTAGGACATCCCAAATTATCGACTACTATCAATTTACTCAATCAACCCATCATCACAAGGTCCCATAATTTCGGACCTTACCTCAAACATCATAATTCAACACCTCATACAATCCACACAATATATATATATTCTACGAGTAAGTTCAATATGAACATAGTCCACATATCATATCATAAAATTTAAAAGAAAAGGAATACTAACATGTAAAGAAAGCATTTACAACATAATAAGTATTCTTAAACATTTCAAAAGAGTTAATTACAAGATAATTAAAATACTACATGCTAAGCTGAATTTTTATAAAAATACATCAAGGTTTACACAAAAGTATACTACATAAACGCATTAATTCCCTTTTGTTAAGTTAAATATTTACATAAGCTTGACAAAGTAGAGTCCTAAACTAATGATCTCCCTGAATATTTGATGGACCTGTTACATAAATAAACATACCATTATGTTGGTAAAGAATATATATATGCTCATGTAATGTATACAAATGAAGTATTAATTTTCTATCGGATCCATAAGAATTCTAACAGAGAACTTATATATATTGCTTGTAAATCTTTTAAACCCAATTAACACTCATTTGCATATTCATAATTTGGATACTCTTATTTACTTGCGTGAACTGGGTGACCTTGCAAAGTCTAATCCTGAAATTCATTTCCCGGCAATCCTATCACGGATGCCATTAGCCGAAGCTAATCTTGTAATTCATCTCCCGACAATCCTATCACGGATGCCATTAGCCGAAGCTAATCTTGTAAATCATCTCCCAGCATTCCTATCACGGATGCCATTAGCCGAAGCTAATCTTGTAATTCATTTTCCGGCAATCCTATCACGGATGCCATTAGCCGAAGCTAATCTTGTAAATACGCTAGGCTTTATTTACATTGAACACGATATTTATTATAATTGCATTCACCAGAAGAATTTTAAATTGTATAAGTGCGAATAAGAGGGAAAATCACGCACCTGCTTCGCCTGTCTCGCAACCTCCCATAACAGAAGATCCAATCCTGGTTGCTCCTCCTAAATCACAAGGAAGTTTTTGGTTATGATTCCTTCAAGCTGATATTATAGAGAATCTATATTCATCCATTACTAATATGTTACTTTCTATGCATGTTCATTTCCTCATAATAACATACATACATATATCATGTATATTTTCAGAGTTAGTATCTCAATGTGCAAGTGTTCGTATGACTCAATTCTTTTATATTCTTATATATAGTA
>Ga0307513_10008104_pt1 | contig 13488 bp, 16 predicted proteins | sample 15_EM_MG_FD_202174 | JGI IMG/M metagenome (GOLD analysis project Ga0307513, IMG submission 202174) | Populus trichocarpa ectomycorrhiza microbial communities from riparian zone in the Pacific Northwest, United States - 15_EM | ecosystem: Host-associated > Plants > Roots > Unclassified | place...
AACCTAAGAGGAGGGACTATGCACATCGATGTCCATAAGCCCAAAAGAGGAAGAAGAAACAACAGGGCAGATTCGGGTTACACACAATAAGCAAGTTCATAAGGATACTCGAAAGAATGTCCAAACAATAAGATTAGATACTAGAGAACGTCATGATAAGCAGACAAGGGGTGTTATGGAATTTACATTCAATGCAGGTTCTCCCAGAGTTCGAGCTCGTTTGCACGGGAGCTGGTTTTGAACTCGGAGGTGTTGACGTTTTGTACACATTTCCACTCACTGGTGCCGGTCGACTCGGGAGCAACAGTGGAGACCCATGAACGCCGGCGGTGTGAATAGGTGCGTTCATCGAGGTGGATGGCGGTGAGCGTTGGTCGGCAACCTTTGAGGGCAATCACGAGAGGGTGGACATCTTCTTGTTGTTCTCCCTCTTCGTCCTTGCCCGGATGCTGTTCTGATGTCGAATGATCCGCGAGGCCGGCCGGCGATTCCACTCCGAGGGCAAACGCAAGCCGGCGAGGTGACGATTTCGGCGAAGCGGATGGGGAGACAGGTAGGGCCATTGAGCTCAATGATGGCGAGGTGTTTGGAGTACTTGAACCGGACGAAGAAGTCATGGGGCTTGTCCAAGGGTTAATGAGCGATGGCGGAGACGAAGAAGTCACGGGGTTTGCCCAAGGGTTAATGAGCGATGGTGGAGATTGGTGCACGTTGAGGACAAGCTGTTCGAGGGAGCCGAGCGCGCTAAGGTGCTCGAGCAGAGCCTCTTGCTGATCCGGAACGAGGACCGTAGATAGATTCTTGAGGGTTCTCGGGAGCTCGGCAATTGCTGGCGTGAGATCCTTTCGCGTGGTATTGAAAAATACAGACACGATCGATAGTGGTAATGATGCAATGGTCGAGATGACGTCTTGCAATGTCTCCGAGAGATCGAAGGCCAGTTTAACGTGCTTGAGCTCGGGGGCCAGAGGGAGCAGGTGTTTGCAGATGATATTAGAGGTGTTGAGTTTTGTGAGAGCGGGAAGTGTAGGAGGGAGGGCGGCGAGTTCCTCTGGAAGGATTGTGGTAGCCATACCACCAACTAGGTCGAGCTCTTGTAGCTCAGGCTGGGCCGCGATAAAGCGTGCGACTGGGACCGTCAGCGAGGCATCGAGGGTGAGACTCCTGAGGGACGCGATGCCCCGTTCACCACCAGGGAGTGGGAGGCACCTCTCAAGGGCGTCCTTATTCCACCCACGACCTCGGATTTCAAGACTCACAAGTCGGACAAGGTGGGGTAAGATGGCCTCACAGCGCCGGACATGTTCCGCCTCGCGAGAGCGATTGCCGACTACGATTTTGAGGTTGCGAACGAGAAGGTATGTGGCATTGGTGAAGGTGGGTTTGGGCTTGTCCGCGGTGAGGGCGAGTGAGTTGTAGAGTAGGCGTTGAACCTCGTGTGAGAGTGCTTTAGAAACAGTCAAGAGGGCGAACAGATCCGCCCTGGAGGTGGACTTGTCGCTTGCAAAGTGCTCGAGGATTGGTCTGTAGAGGTCGAGCGGGATGCGAGCCATGTTGAGGGGTTGGGGGGGCTCAAGGTGCTGAGCGGGTTGATGCTGACATAAGTAAAGTGGGCAAACTGGAGGAAAAATATCAGGTACGTACTATCAAGTCGGAAGGGCTGTTCTCCCGAATGATGGTGAAGCGACTTGCGCGTGCGTAAATAAAATTGAACATGGCTTGGATAACGGGAATGGGGTTGATCGAGTTTGAAGTGGTGAAGGGAGTGGTTTGTATAAGTAAAAGGTGCTGGGCAGTGTGGAAAGGTCTCGTGGGAGATGCGGGGCCTGGTCGGACCGAAGGCAGTGGGTACATGCCTCAATAATGACGAGGAGAAGTGGGCTTAAGAGTAGTTTGAGGGGCACCTCAAGGGCGCGACTGGAAAAGGCAGCAGGAGGGGGTTAAGAACAAGGTTCTAGTTGAGTTGGTTGGGCATGTCGTCCTCAACAATGCCCGCCAACCCCGCCTGATTCTCCACAATTCACTGAAAACAAGCCCTGGTTTGCTTTGTTTAGTTCTGCAAAAGGAAACGTCCTTGTACGGATCGCAACAAGTCGCAGCAGGTCGCGAGAGAGGGTCGCAAGAAGACAGCAGGGTCGACCCACATCCGACGCATCCGACGCACGTCGCGTTGGCCGGCACCATTTGGGCGCCTACATGGAGCGCTTGAGGAGGGGGCGTGAACTGACACTGACATACTGAGACCCTATGGGAATGCCAAAAGAGTCGTACCTGCACGCCCGCTCGCAGGCCTGCAGGCGCGCCGATACGTGAGGCAGTCGGAGGGAGTTTGTGGGAACATCGCCATCACCAGATTTCTTCTCTTCATCAGATCTCGGCAACTCGACAACAATCGGCCATTATTACTCCGCTTATGTGGGCAAGTGCACAACACCGCTCAATCGCTGTGGAACGCCGCGCTGCATCGCAGAGGCTGTAGAGGTGCTTCACCTGAGTGTGGCTAATCGAAACTAGAACAGCGGGCCCCTCCGTCCAAATGTTGCACCTCTACACTGCCAGAAACTGGGTCAAACCCGGGTTAGAGACTCCATGGTTTTCAACTCGAAAATCGCGCTGGGTGAAAAGTGGTCAGCCAATTGAATAAGTACCTCCAACCCAGTCGCAATTTGGAGCACAACCTCTGTACAACAAAGTTTCCAAACTCCGCTCACCCATATCCAATTGGACACCCGCCGTCCTTCAAAAGCACCCCACCAGCGGAACCACAAACACTCACGGACCGCTGACATGAGTTTTGCCCGGTCTCGGTTAACTTTTGGCCATGTTCTAGTGTCATTCACCCTCCCACTGAGTGCGTCGGCGAATAGTTACTCCTTGACTCACACACCTTACAAATTAGATTGTCCACTATACCCTTTTACACTGACTGTTCACTTGACCATTACAAATTTCGCAACATGTCAAGACTGGAACCATGCCGTCGCTGTCCCTGTCGGTCACTCTTTATTCCCTCATGTCTGAATGAGAGGACTGGGTCGCAAATGTCATATCTCGCCCGTTCCGCACTTCAACTTCACATTGGTCAGCTTTACGCGTGCCACTTCACATCATGTCATGTCAGTATGCTCCCACTACGTCTGTGTAACACGCGCTAGTATTTGCACTGATTGACCAGTGGGAAACAGCCATTTAGTTGGCTAGAGCGAGGTCCTGGGTCACCCTGGGTAATCACGGGACGGCACAAAATTACCCGAGAGCGGGCGCCGACCTTCTTTGTTCCCTGGAACATATGATGGCTACATATTGAAATTGTGGTCCTGAATAAACGAGAAACTGCGTGTGAATAATGCCTGTCTTAGAATAATTGAGCGATGCTCGTTTCCTGGGGTCTGTCGAGTTCGAGAAGGCAGCTCGACAGTCTCAGCGGACCTCGAGCTATAGTGATGGACAATTGAGCATGCTCTTTTTCAAAATGAACCCATCCTACGTTGATGCCAACTGCTCAAACTGCGCCCCACCATGATTCAATATGTAGGGCCAGAAGTCTATCGTTGTTTACTGTTGTCACCTTCTGTCACCTGCCACACGACAATACAATTAGGTTCCGAAGTAGACAAGTGGGCTGAACAATCCGTTGAGAACGTACCATGTTGCTATGAGAGGCTTGCATTTATTTGATTCTTGGTTTCTGGCTAAGGATGGTGTGGCAGTGGTGGCCGTCGCGGACAAAGAGACTGCACGAGACCAGCGTTCGACGTTCCTGGCCGCACCGAAGGCGACAGTTTCCAGACTTAGCTTCCCTCGTGTTTGCGAACTTCGCCACCATCTGCGTCAGAACGTACGTGACAACCCCGAAGAGTACCTTAGATCAAGTGAGAGCTGGTAGTCGCACTTCTCGACCACGTTGACTGCTGATTCGGCTATCATCTTGTTCGATATTGGGCCACGACGACAATGTAGGAGCGTGGATCAAGAAGACGTGATCAAAGCTCGTTCATCACGTTGATGATCGAGAAGCACTAGTATTCCCATAGAATACGAAAGCTGCTCACGTAAACCCGCTAGTCGTAGTGGGACTACCTGAACTAGTAACGCCTAGGACGCAACGCTTGTTTGACTCGTGTGAGATTCAGGGACCTTTCTTTTAACCATGTGGCAATCAGGTCCCGAACCAAGGACCAAGCTCCTTTGTCTACCACGACACCGAAGTCCACTTCAGGGCAAAATGCCTTGACAGAGGTGAACATGTTGGAAACCAAGTTGTTGCGAAATGCGCCGCAACCGTGCTGCCATAACGAATTGAAGTGAGGGATATTAGAAAATTATCACCACATACCCAAGACTCCTTTATTGCGTATCTATCAGCCGTATCCACCGCGCCCCCCAAACATATCTCCGAACCCGCTTCCTCAAAGTCTGACGTTTCTCCAAGTGATTGGCATAGCCTCGATTGTCCTGTTGTGCTAAGCTCCCTCTGCGATTGGGATATCTGAGCTTCTGCAATGACCAGCTTGGAATTAATGCGCGGTTTGGAACTCCCCATCGAATGGCATATCTGAAGAGTCTCCGTAATTTGCTCCGTACCTTTTTTGCACAAGCCGACCTCGGTCTTGGCCCCCAATCTCGAGCTTCCTCTCATGAATTTAAGATCTCCCGAAATGGTCTTCAAAAGCGTCGTACCCTTGATTCGGATTCTTGCGGGCATGCAAGAGCGAGCGGGCAGTGGGTATGCAAGAGCACGAGGTGCGCTGGTTGGAGTGACGCACCCGCTTACTTATTCAATGCTCAATCCGTCTCAAGGTCAATCCTACCCGTGCGGCTTCTTAGGCAGAGACCGGGAGAACAACATGCAGGTCGTGAACCCTCCAATGGAGTTCTGAGGCGTCTGGGAATCATGAGAGTGCCTCTCGCGTCTGTTATCTAGTGCTTGACCCTATTCTCTCATTCACTAGTTGAAACACACGCTATCATGCTATCGCCTCGTTGGGATGTAGATTCTTAGTATCTTCAATTCTGAGTATTTTACTACTATCCCCAAGGTCCTTAGGGTCCGCCTTTAGGGTAATGGTGGAAAAACGTGATGACCTCTCAATAGAGTGGTTGTATGTTATGCTTCACAGTGAAACTTGTCGATCAAAGTATAATACCACCATTTATGTAGTGCCAGCCATAAAACTAGCATTAAACCCTCAGGAGGTCCTCAAGAAGGCGGACCCCTGAGGACTGAGGGAGTGGTAAAATACTGAGAATTGGAGATTCTAAGAACCTATATCATAATGAAGTGATTACGGGATGGGGTACTTGCTAACTGACAGAGAATAGAGAAGAGGATTGCCGTGCTATATACTATGTACGATTCTTCCCCACCCTCAATCGCAAGACGATGAGGAGGGGCATCATAGTACCTTGGGATTCTGGAGAGCATTCTTATCATGCACGTCTTGGTAGTAACATATTTTCAACATCTCTCGTCTTGACATCCTTATGGCACCCCCAGCACTCAATTCCGGGACCACTTGCCCCGCTGAGCACAGTGGAGGAGCCCCATGAGGGGATTTCCAAGTTCCCACCCTCGTGCTCAGCTCTCTCAACGTGCCAATCTCTGGATATCTGAGGACCTTATGTGTAGCGCACCCGGCACAAATGAGCGTAGGGAAGAACCGTGAGGATCTCCCATCTCGATCGTGTGCTATTCATATGAAAGTACATGAGACTTCTCCTATATACACCCGGGGACATCGACCAGACCAAGAAATACAGATAAAGGAGATGACCAAACCAATTAGCAAGCTCTTATGAAATGCAAATGATAAGTATTGAAATCAAGTGACATAACCAGCATACACAGAGCCTGAAAGCATGGATCCATTTGAATCAAAGCACCGTACAATTTGAATCCGATCAACTGCCAGTGGAAAGATCGATGAGATGAGTAAACTGTACCACAACACACACGAGAAAGGCTCTACCTCTTCCTTGGCTGCCACCGAGGGTCCTGATGACGAATGGTCTTGACATACCCGCTTTGTCGGTTGCCTGGGCGAGTCCTCATCAAGAACATCGGAAAAGGACCGTTTCCTTTTTGTTTCATAGACTCGGATTTCACTGAGGATGTCGAGTGGCAGCGAATCGCCTGCAGCCTCAAAGCTCTTTCACTTTCATTTCCAGTCGTTGTTTGTCGGCTTTCGACTGAGTTTCTTCTTCCTCCCACTTGTGAACCCATTCGCTGCATTCTTTGTTGCGTATCATATAGGCAAGGGCGATCCTTTGACTGACAAGGAACTTGCGCTTCGTGTGGCGGAACTGCAGCCTGACCAACGGCGTAGACCTCATAGACCTCATTCAGAAGGGCTTGGACCTTCTCCTTCTCATCCCTCTCATTCTTCAGAGATAGTTGCAAACTAACGACTATACCCTGCATTTCGCCCAAGCATTACAGGGGATCTCATGAAATCTGGTTGAGGCAAGGCAGACACAGGAACAGTCGAGCGACCTGGAAACAAACACAGCGTGAAAACTTACAATGGGGGGTCAAGCAAGACACAATGATTCGACCGTGGCGGCAACGGCACCACGATACCAACAGACCCAAGCCACAGTCCTGCCAACACTTCGGGACAGCAATGAAGGTCTATTAGTACCACAGAATCCATTACATCCAACGAATCGTGTAACACAGATTAGATCTTAGCACGTAAAATTGGATTACAATAAAAAATAAACAATTCTTCCGCACAACCCCAGCCACTTTAAAGGTGGACGCAAGGCAAACTGGCCACACGTATGTGGCTGCAAAAGCAGGGTCACTAAGCAGGGTTTTGAATGCTGTAGCGAGCCTCATTCCGGGGCGTTTCGCTGTCCCGATTGGTGCCCGTTCGGAGAACAATCGGAGATCGTGGTGAGAGTACAAACATATTATTTAATTAGTAGCTTTATCTGTCAGACATCTTGTTTCTGGTGGAGCGAGAAAGATCTCCTCGAAAGCTTGGCTTGGATAGTTGCTTGGACATGGAGGTGGTTGACCTCTCTGCTACGACCCACGAGTTGGGAATAAGATTCCTTATATGGTCAATTGCTTGCTCACGGGCCGTATTGAACCTCTTGCGCTCTTCGTTAAGCTTTCCTTCGACACCTCCTTTTTCCTCTTGAAGCCCATTGATCAGCACAGTTGCAGCTTTTCAATTCCTTGTTCAAACCGTCGAGGGTCTCCTGCAAGTGAGTAGTAACATTGCGAGATTTCTCGAGATCTTGTGTGAGATCGTTGTTTTGTTGGAGAGTACCGCTGTAGTCGCTCCGGAGTACAGAGTTCGCCCGCTCTAGTTCCTCACACAACTTCACCAACCGCTGTGACTCTGTCTTCAGGTTGGGAGGTGTTGTTTTCCAACGTCTGTACGGCGTCCTCGACCTTCAGCTCTGTCAAGGGCCTAGACTTCGGCAAGCTGCGCGTTTGCAGCCTCGGTAGCAAAAGCAGAAGCAAGGCGCTCCTTCTCCAATTCCCGAGTAGCACCCTCTTTAGCGTCGAGACGTTGCTTGTACAGTTCGTAGAACCTGGTCCACCGCATGACGGATGTCAGCGAGAGGATGAGATAAGGATAGGAGGGGTGGTTCCGGTTTTTCTAGTTTGTTCGTTGCAACATTCAGCTTGCTGGAGTCGAGTTTCAATTCCGGCTCCGTGACACGCGTATTAGTGGCATTGAGCTGAGTGGTTGATGCTTGAATTTCTGCTTCTGCGTGTTCGAGTTGCTGAGCTGCTGCAGCGAGAGAACTTTTTAGCTCATCCTTGAGAAGCTTGGCATCGTCCTTAGTGGCCAGAAGGGCTTGAAGACATGAAGGGTAATCAACTATAGAGGGATCGGAAGGGGAAAGATGGCGATAGGTTAGCGAGGCAGACTCCGCCCTCCTACCACTAGATGGCAGTCCCAATTTTTCGGGGGCTGACGCATCATGAATCTCTTCTCTCCCTTGATCAGCCTTTTTTGGTCAGAGCAAGTTCCGCCTTCACTGTCTTGTGTTCCCGGTACAACAACTCGTAGGTCGCTTTCAATTTCGCGTCTCTTGCTGGCTTTCACGCATTGCCGTTCATAGAACCTGGCGTCTCTAAAAGAGTGTCGTCGCGTCTCGATCGTCATTCTTGAAGGCATCTATTTCCTCTCGGGTACCTTTCTCCAGTTGTTCGGGTTACCTAGAACGTTGTTCAGCGTCCTGCAACCTGCGCAAAGCCTGGCGCGGATGATTCTCTTCGCATTTCCTCGAGTTTACCTTTCATTGACTCGTGGATTTTATGCTCCTCGCTGAGCTGTTCGTGAGCGCTCATAAATTCAGTGTTCTGTCGCTCTAACTCAATCTCACTCACCTCAAGAGTCTGACGTGTCTTCGCATACGCCTCTTTTGTGGTGTGGAGTTGCTCTCGCAGATAGGCGACGTCCTCAACGCGGTGACGGCGTCCTCAGGTTGTGCCTCAGGTGAGTCCAGGCCGTCTTGTCTTGGAGGGGTGTCTGGATCAGCCATTTTGAGGACATTGTTAGCCTGAAAGGTGAGGCTGATCGCTTCCTGGCGAGAAGGTGAGCAGTCGGTAGGGGAAGATATTTTACTAGGAAGACTCACCAACCCCTGGTCCTCATACTCCGCTGACAGGAGTGGGACAGAAGTTGGGACCAGTGGGGGGGTGGAGGTTAACAATAAACCCCCTCCGTGCGGAATGAAGGTGTGTCCTGGAGGTCGACTCTGTTCAAGAGGACAACCTTGGCTAAGAGGGCCCTCAAGTGCAGTGCTTGGCGTTTCCGGTGTAGGCAGTAGAGGTGAACTAATTGTGAACATTGCACGGTTCGAGGCTGCGACTGTAAGTTGCTCGCTCAACGCAGACCTAGGGCTAGAAAATCGGCTCTCTAAGTCGAAATTTGTGGCGGAATCTAGAGAAAGATAGCGACTGTACACAGCGGGATACGCGTCCGCAAAGCTCTTTAACGACGGTGCTGCGAAAAATGCCAAGATGTGAAAGCTCAAGGGCAATTCGGAGATCATAAGGAGACCAGGAATTCGCCAATGAGATACGACGAGAAACAACCTTAGGTCCGTTGAGTGCAAGGACGGTACCGATCACTTCCGCCATTAAGTGTGGAGTGGAAGGTGCAACCAGGAACGTGACAAGGGGAAGAGAACCACAGCACATAACATTTACACGGAGATCGTGCTCCGTAGAAGTGGGCAGCGAGGGTTGTGAGCTCACCCTCAGAAGGGACGGGGTGAGAACGCACCGGGCTAGATGAGGGCATCACATAGAGAATCTCGTGTCGTGTCGTTGCACCATCAAACCCAGTTATATACGAGGTGGGAAATCCATAGGACTCGTTATGAGGTGAAATCAGGATATTGGGAGCAAGATGCAATAGCACGCGAGGCATATAGCGGCAGTTTTTTCTTGGGACACGCAGGGCGTTATTGTGTATAGACGAGGGTAAACAGATGTATACGGAACGAGTCACGAACAACCGCCAGTCGAGGATGCAGTGAATCGTGCTAGACAGCCTGCAAAAGCATACTCAGCTCTTGAAGTTTCGTAAAGGCTCGATCAGAGCAGTAGCCTGTTTGAGAGCCGAGAAAGAGAAACGTCATATACCTTGGGTGCGAGCGCAACGATCTTCCCCCACCCCTTCAGCCGGAGGTCGCTGCTCACGACGCCTCCAACGCGCGAGCCAAGCATCTCCCTTTTATTGTTGATTAGTACTGCAGCATTGTCGTCGAAGCGTACTACGCGTCCGTCCGGCCGTATTCCTGCTTTCCTCGTCCTTACCACCACGGCGCGTCGAACATCCCCGCGCTTCACCTTGAGGGCTGCAGCGGTCGATGTATTCGCAGAACCGGATAGTGTCGAGGGTATTGAACGTGCTCGCAGCACCACACATACGATTTGGTCCCCTACTCCCGCGAAACCATGACCAGACTTGTTTTTGAGTACGTTGACACACTCAACAAGGAGAGCACCTGTATTATCAATTATCTGGAACATCACATAGTTTGGTTCCAAGTAGTTAGGAAACCGCATGAAGTAGAGCGACGACAAGAGTGATCAGCTGAAGTCACACATTGTGGTGCTGATCGAGGCTCACGCTGAGAGTTCCCTTGAGCCCAATCATCTCTCCTCAATCAGACGAAAACAAGCAGAAGAAAACAAGGGACCAAGCTGTAGTCTTCCTTTGTCCAACCACCTAACACCACTTCACCACATGTCCAGGTGTAGAAAACGACTGTACGGTTCTTGCCATTTAGGAACCAAGTAACGGACACATTAACAGAGAGTGGATCGAGGAAGGTCCTACTACATGTGGCTCAAATGAGTGTGGCTATTTATCGGAGTAGTAGTGTATGTACTCGAACCCAGGCACATAGAGGAGCAATATCACCGTTCATACGGTGGTGGAGCCGGAGATAGTGGTATGTGCAGCTCTTGCTGTGATCCAACAGAAGTGGATTGTTGTACATGGGAGGCCGCAATGGACGGTGCGCTTGGTCGCGGAGAATCGCCATCACTCAATGGGACCAAAGCAGCGTTACTGGATGTTGCCCCCAATCCTCCCTCTCGCTCTTCCATATCGCGAGACGCGAGGAAACGGGTTTTCTTGGCAGAAGTTGCAGCACCGAATCTCGAGTTATTATTCAGCTCAGCGGGGTCCAAGGGAGTTGAGGATACTAATCGACAAAATAGTAAGTGCATCGGCAGAGTATACTAATGACCAAACGCGTACGCGATATGTGTTTACGTTGACTTGTACGACGGTACCAGACCAAGCACCCGACGGCAAAGATGACGAGTGCAGCGGCACCAAACGCCGACGCAATAATCACAACGGTATTGTTCGACGGGGTTTGCTGTTGTTGCTGCTCCTGAGTACCGGTCACGGTAATTCCATCTCCTGTGTTGGTTTGATGGGGAGAGGTCCCAGGGGAGGTCCCGGTGATGATAAACGTAGCTTTGAAAGCATTATCGGTCGATCTGTTATTCAGGGAACCTGACACCGTCTGTGTGGTTCCAGAGGTCGTCACAGAACCGCTTCCGTTTGCTATTGTGGCAGAGCTTCCGATCACCGACGCTTGCGCGCTATTGTTGATGGGGCCATTGCTAGTATTAGACCCGCTGTTCCCACTGCTAGGCGGTGGGGCCGCAGATGCGGATCCCAGCACTCTGTTGGAGAGTCTTCAGGAACATACTATACAGGGGATAGGAGTTCAACTGACCGGAAAAAATCCAGGCTGATCACCTTTCCAGAGCTACCCACATGCGTGGCCGTCAAAGTATGCAAAGTATTGCTTAGGTCTTGTTTTGACCATATTAAACGGCGTGAGAGGGCAAATCCAGTGGTTCCTGTTGACTGCGCGATGTCAGGAGTTCCACCATCAATCGAGATGGAGACAGGGGCATGTCCCGGGTCAAGATCCGTATAATACCTAGTCCTATGTTAGCGACTCGCACAAATCCGCCCAATTAAGGAACAGACCAGATTGCAGTACCAGTGAAGTGGAAGGTGAAGCTATCGCCAGGGGTCGTCGTCGAGGCGGTCGTTTGCTGATAGAATTGGATACTCTTCCCATGCGTCCATTGTCCATTGTAGGACACTGTAGGATCCTCGTTGTCGACGGTGATGGCATTGGAAGGAATATCACGAGCCGCAGGTCCTACTGACTTCAAGTCGAACCCGTCTGTTGCATACTGAGTGTTATGTACCCTGCAGGTGACCTCTGAGCTGTGTCCACAAACTACACTGGTGACGACGCACGTAAATGAATCAAGGTACCCTGTGCTACTTGAACCCACCCCCGAAGCAGTGCACACGAATATCCCGATAAGGTCGTGATCACCTAGAGTAAGACCAGATTTCTGCCATATCGGTACGCGGGGATTAGGCTCGGCGACGTTCAGCGTGACGGTTTCTGGGGGTCTGCCATCGAGTTGAATAATGTACTGGCCACTGTTGCCGACATTAACATGTGACCAAAAATCAATCCCATCTCCTAGACGGTCGAGAGCTCGGTGAGAAGCGAATACACGAGTGAAGTGGCGTTTTACTGACCGTGGAACTGTACGAAGAAGGACGATTTCGTTTGGGTTGTAGAATGATAAGTTCTGGCCCAAAGATCCGAGAAACCGGCAGACTGAAGATTAACGTTTGAAAATGATTGCCAGTTTCCGTTGTACTCGATGAGCGGGCTTGCATCATCGATCGCTCTCCATTCAGGAGTGGTCATTTATGAACCCAGAAACCTGTGCGTCGTTAGGGGTCGAACGAAAGGACTATAAAAGAGTGTGGAGACGCTGTAGAGCTGAGCTGGAAGGAGCTGAGGGAGGACAAGGCCTTGAGCGAAACACAGGTCCATTGGACCCTGTCCCGTCCTTCACAACTTGAATAACTCAAACACGACAACTGTCAGGGCGCATTTGCGCCCACTCTACAATAGCTTGGGAAACCGTTCGGCGCGGGAAGCCCTCTTCCCGACGAATGTCCGCTTGCCGTGCACCACTTAGCTCCTCCGCGAACATATTTCACCCCGGGCGTATACGGAAAATCTGCGAATGTGAGGCCCAGCTATTCGAGGTTCCCGAATTCGGAACTCCTTAAGCTCATCTTTCAGTCATGTCAGGATTTTGGATGTCGAGTGCCAGAGCCGACAGTGGCAGGAGAGTATTCAATCCACGGGTATAGAAGACCGATATGTTCCACGGTGTCTGTTAGTTGGGCACCTACAACAGAGAACAGATCCACAAACGCGCCTGTGTCCAAGCCGCGTTTTTGTTTGACGGGGATGCCCGCGACTGTACATACATATTAGTGGTCTACGTAGAAATCTTTGTAGGTGCAAAGGCACCTTCAGACAGCAGGTCCGCCACAGTTAGTCACCAGCGGACGTCCTGATGGAAAGGAGTTGGCGACGTGACGTAACAAAACTTGTAAGAAATGGAAAAGATGGGACTTGTGACGTGCCTTGAGAAAAGTAGCTCGTGAGAAAAGGGCAGAGCACACATTTGCTACCACCTGCGTCCACTCAAATGCCAGACCCACTGAAAGGCAATGGGGACAAGCCAACAACAAATACTATCACATCGTATGTGGTACACATATATATGCAGATCTCTATAGTAAATTCTTCTGAGAAATTGACGCCGAAATAATTAGGCGTGTAAAAAACTTGGGCTTAGATAAGATGCGACTTGGTGTCCATAATAAAAAACGTGATCTGACAACTTTTCCATGATTTGTACCGATACAGTAATGTGTTGTATGCTACACAAACGTCATGTGGGCCAACACCGTCTCCATTAGCAAGCCCTTGTAGAACATGATATATAAGAGATCCATATTTATGCACATTGCAGAGTCTGAACCATGGGTAGGCTACCCGGCAAAGTTGGTGCTATATATGTATATATTCTGTGCTGGCATAAATAGCCACCTTGTTCATACTTGTAACCAACGAAGAAACAAATCACCACATGGT
>Ga0307513_10008105_pt1 | contig 13486 bp, 7 predicted proteins | sample 15_EM_MG_FD_202174 | JGI IMG/M metagenome (GOLD analysis project Ga0307513, IMG submission 202174) | Populus trichocarpa ectomycorrhiza microbial communities from riparian zone in the Pacific Northwest, United States - 15_EM | ecosystem: Host-associated > Plants > Roots > Unclassified | place...
TCAAAATATTAACTTAAAAATTTTACATTATTTGTAAAAGGGTGATCAAAAGCAGGACGAAGTATCTAATGAAAATGTAATTTAAACTGCAGCAAGTGAATATCACGGTCAAAGAAAAATAAAGTTGATGGTTGATCTAGTTATATCAGTTGAACAAGCAGAATCATAATGTTTTCCTCGAATTTCATTTGATCAAGTGCAAGATCAATTAATCATCTAAACATTGACATAATTTCTTGTTCTATCATAGGTGCAATACTACAACAAAATCCAGAGGATGTGTAGGAGAATTAAAATTATTGAAAATACATGGATAGATATACCCAAATTTAATTATAGTAATAGCTCCAAATTCAAAACTATAGTTTGTGCTTGTTAACATTTTAATCTATTTTACCTCTTTGCCCTTCAAGTCTTGAGCCTTTATCTTTACCATTTCAGCTTCCCATAAGAATTCCTCCTGCAGATAGATAACCAAGTAAAAACTCACTTTGGTTTTGTCATTTTTTTTTTTGCAAAAAAAGACGAACAAAGTTAACAAAGATAACAAAAATTCCAAAATCACTAATCTTTCTTTCTTTCTTTTTTGCTGTTCTTTTTTACAGTTATAGCTCAAATCTTACAACAGCTAATCCATTGTACTTTCCTCAATAACCACAAAAGACAAACAAGATTGGTACTTTTAAGCTAGGATTACCTAGATTGGGAGGGTTCCGTTTGGATTGGCGATTAGATCGGCGCCTATTCTTCTTCTTTTCCTTATCAACACTATCCTCACCCCCCTCAACCACCATCACTGCCGATTGCTCACTCAAACTTCTCATAATTCCTCACTTTATAATTAAAAGACTAAACAATTAATCAAAAAACAATGAGGTGACAGATAAGAAAAAACCCTGAAACCAAGTCATTTTCCTATTGTTAAAAAATATCATGGAAGAACCGATGATAATGGGACATAAAATTAAAAAGAAAATCAAGAAAGAAAGAAAGGACATAAAATTAAAAAGAAAATCAAGAAAGAAAAAAAGGGGAAAGAGATGATAGGGTTTTATAAAGAGGTAGCGTGGGAAGTTAAAAAGGAAAAGGAGGACGTGATTATTGGTCGGCTAAGACAAACTCTTATAATAGCGTCGTTTAATGGCTGCTAATATTAAAAAAAAATAGATCGGGTCTCACCCGGGTTTTACCGTGTGGATCGGGTCGACTAGGTTTTACCGGGCCAATTCCCAAGCGGGTCGGCTAGGTCGCGGGTCGACCCGCCGGGCCGGTCCGGGTTTCAAAACTCTAGGGTAGACAATTGATATTTGGCAGAAAAAGCATTTGGGGATGATGGAAGCTTAAAGCAACCAAAGAAACTATCTATTAACAAAGTGGGGCACGGTATGCTGTTTGAAAATTGCATCTGTTGTTGGTTACTTTTTAATGTTACACAATGACGCTTCTGGAAGTGGAGTTTCCTTATAGTACTTGTAGGAACAATATTACTTTTGCATTTGCATTTGTTTAGGGGAAAAAAAACATTCAAAGGCTTCTCTAGCTCTGAGAAAAGTTCTGGTTTGTTATCATCGTTAGGTTACAAGACAAGAAACCAGTGATCATTCAGTCCATGTACATTTTTAAGGTACACTATTAATGTTTCTAGTGCTGACAGTTTCATTTGCTTTGTCTTTTTGACAATTCTTGACTTTTTATCTAGTTTAGCTAAGGCCTAATTATGGAAAATGGCCTTACTGCTTGTTGGCATTATGGTTTCCTTGGATTTTATATATTTACACTACCAGGGTCTTTTACGAGGTAGCATAACAGATTTGTGTGAAGCAAGCACAGCAATGTTTTTAACTTGGTCAAAACTTGAATTTTTTGAAAATATTTTCTTTTCTTAACTAGGTATTCTTTACTTGCTGGGATTGCTATTGATTGCAAAATTTAAGGAATCTAGCATGGAAAAAAAGCTCTGAATAATTGTTAGGATTTTGTGCTGGATGCTATATGCCATTGTACAGGGTAGGGTCTAAGAGTAATAGAGGGATACTTTATAGTAAATTTTAAGCTTTGAATTTCTGCAATAACTCTCAGAGATCCACACAAACATCACGCACAACCAGTCCATTTAGGTTAAGTGGTCATGATAATAGATAAGTATTGGTGTAGGAAATTATTAATATGAAACTTCAGTTGGGTATGATATCTGATTTATATTGCTATGAAGAATCCAAATAAAGAGACAACGATGATGACTATCACATTGATAGAATTGAAAATGACTTTAAATACCCTTGGAATTACAAAATTATTAAACTGACATCAAGGGATTTTTTTTATCTTTTCGTTATGATTTTTTAGCTATAATAATGTTGATTGAGGGGCAGTTTGTAATTTTAATAAATATATAATATTATTTTAAAAAAATGGTTGGATGTTCAAGGCATAGTTGTAAGACGTTTATACCTTCAAACAATGCATGTTGCCTCCTTTACCAGTCAAAAATATCTAATCATTGTGTCATCCGAAACGTCAAATGGAAACATGTCAAGTAGGATGGTGTGTGGGGGATTATTAATGGTAGTTATATGTCAGTGTAATCTTTTCTTCCCTCCTTTTTTTTCTCTCTTCTCTCATCGGGATTCACCCTGGTCCAACTAAAATTAAAAATTGTCCTATTTATTTTTCTTTCAATTGTAATCCTTATTTTTTTTATTGTCTTTATTTATTTTGAATATTTTTTTATTGATTTTTTTTTCAATCTCATCCCTTACCATTTGGTTTTATTTGATTTTAATATCAAATATGGTCCTGTTTTTTATATATTTTTTCTTAATTGAATTTATTTTTCAATTTCATCCTTCATCATTTTATTTTTATATCAAATTTGATCCTCATTTTGTTAATTGCTTTTTTTTTTTTTTGGTTTTGATCCTTTTTTAAAATTGATTTTGTTTTTTGAGTTTTATCATTTAATATTGGATTATTGAAGATTGAGTTTCATAATTTTTTTACTATGTGGTGATTTCAGTCTTATGCCTTGGGTAAAAGGTATGAAATGTTAATTCAAATTAACATCGATCTCTTTTTATCTTTTTTTTACACCAATTTGTTTTTTGATTTCATCCCTTCAACATTAAGTTTATTGAAAATTGAGTTTTTTAATTTTTTTTTATTTGCTTTCTATAAGGATGGCCCAACCTCACGACTTGGTTCACAAGTTTGTCATGCTAACTCGAATTGGTTTGGGAACTTTTTGTTTTATTTTTCAATTTTTTTATTTTTTTCCTTTAACATTGGGTTGTCTTGGAATTCACCTCCGTAATTGTTTTTTTTTTTTCAATTGTTCTTGTTCTGCAAGTCATCGTTATCATAGCTTCACTTTAGATTCAGTACATTTACTGCTATTGTTTTTTTTTTTATCATATAATTAAATTAAACTATTTTATTGGATTTGTCTTAAGTTGCGAAATTTTTTATATTTTAAAACATGTTAACAACACTTGAAAAAAAATTAAGTTAAAAAAAAGCAACCTACCATATAAAGACTCATATAAACTCATGAGATACACAAAAGTTAATATGTTGTAACACATAAAATAGCATTGATTCTGTAACATTTTGTAATCTTATAAAAAAATTATATTTTTATTTACAATAATAACCTCATTCATAAAAATTACCTTAATTTTTATGTTTCGAGAATTATTGTAGCTAACAAAAAGTGGTATCTACTATCAAAATTTGTAGATGAACCCAAAAATGGATGCGATGGATGTCAAAAGAAAGCATATTCTTAGTGGTTTTCAATACTATTTTCTTAGATTTTTTATTCTTCTAGAATAAACATAATTGAAAGTATATATTCTCCAACTACTCATTTTATGGCTTAGAGCCGCTATTGAAGCAGTAGTATAAAAGATTTGATATTATTATGCTTAGACACAATTACCCTTAGTGAAAGCTCCCAGGTTAAATAGCTTAGGACTAGAAATATGTTTTTTTGACATATCTTAAGTATGATAAGTGTTTGCTAAAAGGATTAAAAGAAAAACAGAGGCCGCCTGACAATATTCAGTAAAATTAGCATTTTGTTCACGACAAATACGTGGGTCAATGACATGGTGTTTTCTTAAAATACAATGTCAACGAGGAGTTTTATAGCATTCAGTAAAATGGCTCTCTCCCACTTGTTATGAGAGAGAGCCATTTTATAGCATATTTTTTTAAACAAATTATATTTTTTTTTAAATTTATTTTTAAAATTTAATTTTAACAATAATACATTAAAATTCAACATGGTGTTTTCTTCGATTTCAAGCGAAAATTCACCGTTACATTGGATCAGTACAGAACACAAACTACAGTCCCTCGTTTCAGTAATTACTCCGTATGGATACAGTTCACAGCTGATGTGGCTGAAATCAAACCAGGCGAAACCAAATAGGTTCCAGCTAGCTAGCAGAGATGAGCACAACATTAATGAGTGGTTTGAAATCCAAGTTCAGCTTGCTCTCCAAGTAAAAAGATCTTCCCCTACGTACACATAATCGTCTTAACATTAATGAGTGGTTTGAAATCCAACCAAATAGGTTTCAGCTTTCTCTTTAAGTAAATAGATCTCCCCCCAACGTACACATAATCGTCTCAACAGTGGTCGTACGGTCTAACAGTGGCCATCTGATCTTATCAGTACTCTCCATAAAAATATCGCAGTTGATGCAAGCGTATCTATGTGTGAAAAGCCTAGACGGCATGCAAAACACAGGAGCTAGTTTTACATCAGGGTTCAGAGACAGATAGAGACCAGTTAAGCTCAGGGATCAAGGAGCAAAGCCACGTGGAAATGGCATTTATTTGCTGAACCTCATTTACATTTATCTAGTTGAAGCTAAATATGATAGGTTTAGAATCCGACAGAGCACGCATACGTGTATGCGAGTCACTGCCTTGTGTGGTACTTTTCACACTGTAATTCAAATTTTTTTTTTTATATTTTTTAAGAATTTTTTACATAATTTTTATATATTAATATTAAAAATTAAAAAATATTAATATTTTTTAATTAAATATTTTTATATAAAAATATCTTACAATGCATTATCAAAATACATAAAACATAAAACAATATCACAACCTTTTATTTTATATAATTTGTTATATTTTGTTCTTATTTATTTCAATGTTTTTGTGATCTAATTTTATGAAATAAAATTTTAAATTATAATAAAAAGATAAAATTAAAAAAAAATCAATACAATAATATAAAACATAAAAAAAAATAAAGGATATAATTATTTATGTATATAATTTTTGATTTATTTGATCAAATACAAGCGACAACTTTTATATTAAAAAAAAAAATCTTTAAGCTAAAAAATGTATTGATAATGCTTGTATTTTTTGTATTAAAAAGATTTTTATTTAATCTCAAACTAAATACAAATAAAATTATGTAGTACTTTTTAATGAGTAACGACTTTTTATTTTAAAATTTACAATTGAAATTAAATAATGTTTTTAGATCATGATTTCATAAAGAATTTAATTAACTAGAATTCTATACAATACGTTTATGAAAGTTAGTTTTGATGATACAACTAAATTCTTTTACTCAAAACATAATTTAGTTTTGATTAATAAAATGATTAGTATATATATGATACTTGTAATGAATTAGAAAACAAATAGCTACTTGATTCTATTTTTTTGAAGGTCAAATAATTTTTTTTCAATAAAAACAATTGAATATATAAGTTTTTTCAACGTATTTTTTGACATAAATAATTTTAAATATAAATTAAAAAGTTTATGTATATATCTAATTAAATAAATTAAAAAATATTATATCAATCAATAAATAAAAATTATTAATGATAATTAAAGACAAAACTAGAAAAACTGAAAGATAAATATAGATCCAGATATTATGTTTAATGATTTTTTTTATTAAAATTAATTTTTATTTAACAAAATAATAATAAAAATAATAATTTATTGATTTTTTTAATTATATTCTTTACTATTTAATTTGATTTGATTTTTATTTTGCAGGGTATATTATATAGTAACAGAAAGATGTCTCGAGAATAGATTATGGTTAGTGGAGAGATTGACTTTTCCTACATTATATTAACCTGAAAAGTCCTAAACTAGATGATTATTTTGCAAATAACACTCACCATCGAACCTATCGCTGTTCTCGAAGAAAGCCAAGATACAATGAAATTTTCCCAGGATCATCAGCTATATATTTCCACAATCCAGCAATGAAAAATGGAGAAACCATATCATACATGATGCGTTGCAACTGTATATTAAACTTCCACTCTCTTGCATTGCATTGACCAGAGATAAGCCAAAAAAAAAAAATGATTAAACTGAAAAAACAAAAAAAATATAATTGAAAAAACTGAACATTGAAAAAAAATTAAAATATTTAAAAAATCAACCGATTTGATTTTATAAGCTTGAAACAAAAAATTGAATCAAACCAAAAAAATCAGTTTTTGTTCTAAAATAACCGAACTGAATTAAAACCAGTTTCAGTTTGATTTTAATTTTTTTAAAACTAATTTAGTTATATTTTTTTAATAAAAATCAAATCAAATAAAAAATAATCACTTACTCACACAAGCCGCGAGAGGAAAATTTATTACTGGTAATATAGTGGAAAATGTATTTTTTGAAGAAAAAAATTATGCATGCTTCCTAATATTATCGAAGAAAAGCGTCCTAGCCTCCATCCCTCGTGTTCCATGCTCTGGCTAGAGGGAGGCATGTTAAAAGTTCGATAGTTTTCGTGTCAAAGGTAGTGACAGGATTAACATAATATTTAATTTTGTAAAATATTTTTTATTTAAAAATATATTAAAATTATTAAATAAATCTTTTAAAAAAATATACCACCACCACAAATACAAACACCGCACTTCCCGTGTCTCCGTCTCTGGCAATCAAAACAAGTCTATTTTATATCTCGTATCGAGGCTGCATGGTCCAATACAGTAAACAAAGCAAAGCTCGAAAAGATCACCCCTTGCTTAGATAGACCTTTTCACCTTGTATAGAAAGTGGATCCACGTATGGTTAATCATGGTATGGCCCACTTTACAGCAGATATACCTGTCAATCTCTCCACTAACCATAATCTATTCTCGAGACATCTTTCTGCAATTTCTTAAAAGTAATCGGAGACAGCATTATGTGGTGCGCTTGGTAGTCATTTTTTAACTTACCTTAATTTCTCTCAACTCTTAGGTATGAAAATACCCAATCATAACAACAATTTTAATACTATACCCGCTCACTGATGATGTTCCGTGGAATCCCCCAGATGACGTTCTTTAGGAAATTTCTGCCTCTTCAGCCGTGCAATCTGTCGGGGCTGCTATGAACGTGGCGTACTTGGAGAACCTATGATTGCCCATGCGCTAAATATAAGAAAAAACTGTGAATGTGAAATTTGGCATTTAAGAAGAATTGAAATATCAAGATTAATCAATTATTAAAAATAAAAATATTCGGAGGATCTTCTGACCAAACAAGTAATTAATTGAGTAATTGATTCGATATTAGATATGAAAGATTAAAATATTCTTTTTTTAAAAAACAAAACGAAACTAGTTTAAGCAAGAAAACAAACACGTGCAATGTTTAACATTAATTCTAGTTATTTTAACAGAAGGATGTAATTGGAGAAAAGCTATACAGATAGGGATCTAATTGATAAAGCAAAACGTTAGAGGACTCAGTAGAATAACTATGAATAATTGGGGACTAATCTAATCTTTCCAAAAGAAAATAGCATTAGAAAGTGACAGGCAGAGAGATGAGCACAACATTAGTGAGCGGTTTGAAATCCAACCAAATAGGTTCCAGCTTGCTTTCCAAATAAAAAGATTCGTACACATAATCGTCTCAACAGTGACCGTACGATTTCATCAGTACTCTCTCCATGAAAATATCGCAGTTGATGCAGGCGTATCTGTATATGAAAAGCCTAGACGGCATGCAAAACACAGGAGCTAGTTTTACATCAGGGTTCAGAGACAGATAGAGACCAGTTAAGCTCAGGGATCAAGAAGGAGCAAAACCACGTGGAAATGACATTTATTTGCTGAACCTCATTTACATCTATCTAGCTGAAGCTAAATATAATAGACTTAGAATCCAACAGAGCATGCACACGTGTATGCGAGTCACTGCCTTGTGTGGTATTTTTGACACTGTAATTCAAATTTTTTTATATATATTTTTTAAGAATTTTTTACATAATTTTTATATGTTAATATTAAAAATTAAAAAATATTAATATTTTTTAATTAAATATTTTTATATAAAAATATCTTACAATGCATTATCAAAATACATAAAACATAAAACAATATCACAACCTTTTATTTTATATAATTTTTTTTATCTTGTTCTTATTTACTTCAATGTTTTTGTGATCTAATTTTATAAAATAAAATTTTAAATTATAATGAAAAGATAAAATTAAAAAAAAAATACAATAATATAAAACATAAAAAAAATAAAGGATATAATTATTTATGTATATAATTTTTGATTTATTTGATCAAATACAAACGACAATTTTTATGTTTAACAAAAATTTCTTTAAACTAAAATATGTATTGATAATGCTTGTATTTTTTGTATTAATAAAAACATAATTTAATAATAAAATAAAAAAACAAATAGTATGCGGGTCTTATCAACTCTACCTGTATTAAAAACATTTCTATTCCCCCCATCACCTCTATCTGCTTCCATCTTATCATCTCTCTCTCTCTCTACCCCCCCCCATCTTTTAATTTTTCTCGTCATAAACTTCATATTATTTCCCATGACTAACGAAAACAAAACACACAACAATAATACTGAAGGAGCACGATCACTAACAATTATAGGAAATCGAAAACGACCAGTAAGGTAATGTTATTTTTATGATCATCTGTGCAAAATTTTTATAGAAAGGGTGATGAGCATGGTAATAAGTTGTTTTTTTAAAGCTTTTATGTTCAAACTTTAAATCTCCATCTTTTCTTAGCTGAAACCAAAGTACAAATTAACAAGTTGGACTGCTTCTGGTTAACCTTTTTTTTTGTGGTTTATCTTATTGTTGCACAATTCAAGAAAAATATTCTTTGTCATATAAAGTTTAGTAGCGACAGTGTAGTGTTTTTTTTTAAATTTTAATTTATTTGCTCTTAGGTTTTGTTATCTCAAAATGGAAGAATCATCCGGCAGTTTTTCTGCTCTTTTTAACGCAAAAAAGAGTACAATTTGTCTTCATGAAGCTGAGATTGAAATTACAAATGGAAAATGCCTAATAAAAGGTCAAGCAGCCTTCCTGCGTGAGAAATGCCCTACGGGCATCTCATTTCGAACTTCTTCAGGACAAGAGTAAGTTGTTTCTTTAGGTTTTTTTTGTTTAATCGTTGCAACTATCTCTATTATGGGTTTGTTTTTGTTGTTCAGCGGTACAAAGCGTACCGATTTTATTATTCCGCAAGAAGTTGAAATGAATGAGGTGACCCCACCGGCTGCCGCTGCTGCTCCAGCTCCACACCCCCACCGTGCCACCAGCCCCCAACCTGCAGCCTCCACCTCCAACAAGCAGAGCACAAAGAGGCCTCACAAAAAAACCCGGAAGCAGGCTTCTATCCTTCAGTATGTGAACAAATAAATTTTATAATTTTAAGTTTGTAATATTAATTTATTTTTGAATTTTCTAAGTATTTATGAATTAAAGGACTGTAATTTTAATATTTTATCCTTCCTGGCTTTTCGCATCTCTCTTTTTACTATCAATAATCTTTTATGCGAACGGTGTCATTAAGTGTGGAGCTACAATAATTTTCTGCTGTTCTGTATCAAAGATTTGATTAATGCTGAAATAGATATCTGTATCTGCATGGCCTCCTGTCCATTCTGTAAAACCTAGGTTAAATAAATCAACTTCGTTAAAGAATGATAGAAGGAAGCTAAGAAGATTGCATTCCAGATTATCATAAAGGAACTTGTCTTGTTATCTTGTGGCCCTTTAGTCATACTCTTTTCTTAGACCAATCCCCTTAACCAATTAAAGCTACCTTCTGTTATAATAAGAAGATTCTTCGTAGAAAATTGTGCTAGCTGTCCTAGATTCAGATATTACAGAAATGCTCTATTGTAATTTCAAAGTCATAAATAAATAACCGAAGCTAGCACCTTGTTTGCAAAGAAATGGTCAAATTTCTCGTGAAATATGGTGGTATGATACCTGTAGAACATCCAAAAACTTGAGTCTCAGTTCCTTGGAACTGTGCACGCAAGTGATCATTTCCAAGAAATGAAGGTTCAAATACCAAATCGCATGTCTTGCTAAAAAATAGAATTGAATTAGAAAGGAGGATTTGGAGACGAGACAGGCCAATCCTCGAGCATTTTTGTCGTGAATGAACTGAAAGACCCAAGTCCTTCATTGATCTTCTCTCGTAAAAATGGTTCCCTGATTATAATTTCCAGGCACTGATCTTCTCTCGTAGAAATGGTTCCCTGATTATAATTTCCAGGAACTGCCACGGGCCATTTTATGGATTTATGGCTAATGAGGGGAAAATAGGAGATTTTGTTTGATAATCTGAAGAAATCAAAGGTAAAAGACGTAACTCAAACAACATCACTGATTGTGAGCTTTGCATGTAACCTAGTTTAAGTAATCTCTCTGTTCTGCACTATCCTTTTCCCATTCCTCCTTATCTTGTATTTTAAAAAGAGAATTGGCATCGGAAAGAAAGTTGTCCCAACTAGTTAGGGATATCTTACGAATCAATCAAGTTTTGTATGATTTACAAGACTACATTGAGAAGTATAACCATAGAGTAAATTAACTGAACAATCCCTTTGGTTAACCATCTCTTGATTTATGTATGATTTTATAGAAAACATATAATTTTTTTTATAAATTTTTCTCACTTAAAATTCTGCTGATTATTTTGTTTATTAAAATGAGTATCTGTATTTTTTCTTGTTGGTTATCCAATTCAATCATCCTTCATTCTAATATGAGATTTCTTTAAGTGTTAATTATAACGTGTTGAATATTAGGATTATTAAAGTCCTGACTTTGGTTATAAAGCATGTGTTTCTAGTTATTTGCATTTTCGACAGCTCAGTGGGTCTAACACCCACTATTAGAAAACACTTATCTATAATGCTTAGAAAAATATTCTGGATTTATTCTAAGATTAATATTGATGATGTTCATAAATAACTTAATATTGTCTAAATTTATTTTGTTGTTGTTTAGAAGAGGTAATTTAAATGTTAAGTATTTGAATTTCTTCCTTTCTTTTCCAATGGACTCCAAATCTACTAGAATGGTCTTGAATGCCTGCAACAAAAACAATCCCGATTGAAGGACAATTTAGTACATTAAAAAATAATTCAGTGCAGGTGAGAGTGTTTTTAGAGTTTGAACCTTTTTTCATGAAGCTCTCTCTCATGTTTGTGCCTGCAGGATCCCTTACCTCCCTTTTACCTTACAGAAATATATACACCTAAAAAGGGGTAGAAAAACTATAGTTTAAGACTTCTATTATAACTAGTTCTTCTAAGTTTTGACCTGAAGTAGGAAGGGCGGTTGGGTTTGGCTGTGTCAAATCCCAGTATCTTGGGTATGGATTGCGTGTTAGACCCAACATGTATGCGGGACCCACATTACCTTGGACTTGGCCGACTGCTAAGTCAAGGTATAGTGGACTTGGCTATTTGCCAAGTCCGAGTGTAAATGGTCCTTCTCATTGATATACACTCCAACACTCACGTGTTTAGGGTTTATGTATTTAAATCTCTCAAATTCAATCAATGAATATGTTTTATCATAAGCTTGCTCTTCAATCTCATCTTCATTACTAAAATATTACAAGCAATGCATGAATCAAAAGGTCTTACTTTTTGGTTGTAATGGGGTTAAGGTTAAGGTGAGGTAAATGAAAGGAAAAGAAAAGTTAAAACCAAAGGAAGTAGAGCATTCAAAAAAAAAAATTCTTTTAAAACAAGATATCCCATATCAAAGCACACAAATTTTCCATCTTTAAGTACCAATGCTTAAGTTCTTTTGATTTCAAGCTCCATCAAAGGAAAATCAGTGGAGTTTGAGCAGCAATATGGGCTGCTTGAGCTTTAACTCGTTTGTTTAAAATCACCTCAAATTCTGAAGTTTGAGTGCTCAAAACTAATTGCGAGTATCCAATAGTTGAAACACCGTGAGCCGTTCGTAAGTCCTCAATCGTAGTATTAGAGAGACAATACACCCGATTTCTATCAGGTTTGGACGATCTTGTCTTCAATCACAAATCCGGATTAAGATCCTGACGGGTCGAAGGATCATCAGTCGAAGGATCATCCCTGTATCTCTCATTCAACCAATTGTTATATGTATCTTGAAAAAAAAGTTAGCATTCTTGTTTCTTTCGATAAATTCAGAATATTTTTTTTTTTTTGTGATAGAGAAATACTCATTTAGAACTAAAAATTTCAATACCTAGAAAAAACTTTAACCCTCTAAATCCTTCCTATCAAATTTAGAATTAGTAGTTAACTTTAAGTGTGTGTGTGTGTCTATATAGAATTAGAAGTCAACTTTAAGTGTGTGTGTGTCTATATATATTATTTGTTATAGTATTATTTAAACTGTCTTTAAATATTTAAAGGGATGTTTTAAATTTCCTGGCAAAAGATAACTATTTTCTTTTTAACTATGAATAAAAACTATTATAATGATAATAACTGTGTTTCTAGCACAAAGGTATTTTTGAGTTATTTTATTGTATTTAATTTTAAAAAAAACAACCAACTTGATAAAAAATCAAACGGGGGATCAAATTTGTTTAAAAAATAATAATCTCTGACTTCTATTGGTTGAGGGTGTTTGAGAGTGTGGTACCGGTTGCATTTCAAAGTGTTTTTTGTTTGGAAATGTATTAAGGTAATGCTTTTTTTAAAAAAATATTTTTGATATCAGCACATCAAAATAATATGAAAACATAAAAAAATATCAATTTAAAATAAAAAAAATACTTTTAAATACAAAAATAAACAGTCTGTAACGTGTAAATTACAGCGTGCATTGCTAAAACATGCATCCTGTGGAATAATAGAGATCGATAACATGCTTGGATTCGGAGCAATGACAGCAACATGCATGCCGTTTCGACCATGTAGCGTGCAAATACCAATTTGATTATTGGCCAGTGCAATTCATCATCAAGCCTTTAAACAACTTAATTTAATATAATTTGTGATTTATATTTTATTATTCTTAAATATTACATTATATATTTTTTCTATAGAATATGTCAATTATTATAGTTAGACATGGCCGCCTAATGTGCAATTTTGATCTTGTTGTTTTCTTTACCTTTTATTTAAAGCAAATGTTATTTCTAATGTGGGGCTTAATTGTACGTTTCTTATGCTCATGGGCTCCGTCTAAAAAATTAGGAAATTA
>Ga0307513_10008106_pt1 | contig 13486 bp, 17 predicted proteins | sample 15_EM_MG_FD_202174 | JGI IMG/M metagenome (GOLD analysis project Ga0307513, IMG submission 202174) | Populus trichocarpa ectomycorrhiza microbial communities from riparian zone in the Pacific Northwest, United States - 15_EM | ecosystem: Host-associated > Plants > Roots > Unclassified | place...
TGAACGTGCCAAGGTAGCAACGGGAAAAACTTTTACTAGTCTAACAACCAGTCCTAATAAGCGAGTTGGTTATCTAATTCCAATAGTTACCGGGGGGCGTTCAGTTATTTTTGATCTGTAACTGTACGATACCCAGGTTTACTTTCTCTCTCCCCCTCTTCTTCCCCGCTCACCATCCCTCGTTCCTCTCCACCAAGGGCTCTGTTGTTTTCGGATTCAACCATCATGGTGAATCTCCGTTCATTGCTGGGTGCTAGCAATGGTGCTTGGCGGGATGCCTCCGAGGAGAGAGAACGCCTATTGCCTACGCATCGGGGAGAGCATTTGCACACATCGGTGCCGGCAAAGAGGTTGGCCATCTGGCGTTGTTTTACCCCCCCCACGAATATAAACAAACTAACTGGAAATCCAACCCAGGGTGACCAAAGTCGCATTGAGACTTAAATTCCTGTTAGCATTCTTCTCCTGCGTCGGAATCCAAAAAGGGTTCTCTAACGATCCTTTAGCATCGAAGCCGCGGTTCCTTGTGAAGTAAAAGAGACACACATCACACGCCCTCACTCGCAGATAATAACCAAGCAAGTAGTTCTTCTTGCTCAGGAAGCCGCTGGTAATGAGGATAGAGCGTGTGTTGTTTACTGCCTCCTTGTTTGCCTCCGCTGGTTCAAGAGACAGGCCCGGTTGGAGATGTACGATGAGGGCCTGTACTTGCTGAGAGCCGAGGCTTGTCAAGTCGTTGCGAAGCATATCATCGAGGACATTTCGGACCATGAATACCTGTTCCAGGAGGTGCTCCTTAAGAGGTATAGCATTTTGAGAAACGGGCAGAAGACCACGCCTGCTAACGGTTTGCGGAATGTTTCTTCCCGGATGGGGATTAGGCTAATTGATTTCCCGTAGCTGTTGAGCGAGCGGTGGATCTTCATGCTACGAGGGTCATTGGGTCTTCGGGTTACCAGAAGGCAAGTATATTCTGGCTGTGGGTGATCTAGCGAGACTAACAGGCGCAGTGCATCAAGTATCTTTGGAGAGGTTGGGTCGCCCAGGATCTAAACGACCCAACTCAATTCTGTGCCTATAAGAACATCGCTGAAAAGAGCTTTTGGAGCCATTTCGATCACGACCGTCTTCGCACCCCTAAATACCAAAATGCCTTTCAAGTGCTTGTCTCGGTGGTTTACTTGATCTTGTACACTGTCGCTATCAACACCGTTAACCCCACTGGCGACATCGATGTCGAAGAAGCTTGCCTCTACATCCTTACCGCCGCCTTCATAGCAGATGAGGTGACCAAGTTCTGGAAAGTTGGAAGGTTTTACCTTACTTTCTGGAATGGCTTCAACTTGACTCTCTACTCGGCCCTCACGGTATCTTTTGCTCTTAGGATGGTTGCTTTCTCCAAGGCTGCCGGCAGTGATGAGCGAGGGTATTGGGATCTCATGTCCTACAATTGGCTAGCCTTCGTGGCACCAATGTTTTGGGCACGGATGCTACTATTCTTGGATACAATCAAGTTTTTCGGAGCTATGCTGGTCGTCTTAAAGGTCATGATGATGGAGAGTTTGATGTAAGTTTCCCTCCATGCGTTGCCCAGAGGGTGGGCTAATATTATAGCTTCTTTGCACTTCTCGTGGTCATTATTATCGGGTTCCTCCAAGGGTTCATTGGCCTGGATAACGCAGATAATACGAAGGATTCTTCTCTTTTTATTCTTGAATCCATGGCAAAGGTCATCTTGCAGAGCCCCGAGTTTGAAGGGTTTGACAATTTCGCGCGTGAGTGAATCGGGTTTCCTGTGTTCGTGCTTGAATTAATCGGGGACTCCTCTAGACCCATTTGGAATCATCCTCTATTATCTATTCACTTTCATGGTGATGGTCATCCTCCTAAACATCCTTATCGCTTTGTACAATTCGGCGTACACGGACATCACTGAGAACGCTGCTGATGAATACTTGGCACTGGTAGGGCTCTTCCACCATCATTAGCCAAACGCGAAATTCCTAACTGCTGTGATAGTTTGCGGGTAAAACTCTTCAATTCGTTCGTGCACCGGATGAGAATGTGTTCCTTCCTCGTAAGTTGCTCTTTGCTGTTTTCCTCTTTGGACTCGTGATCTAATGATTACCCGGCACAGCGTTCAATTTAATTGAGATATTCTTCCTAGTTCTACCTTTTGAGTGGTGGATGGAGAGGAGGAAGTTTCAAAAACTCAATGACTATGTTATGACCGTCTTATACAGCCCTTTTATGCTACTCATTGCATTCCTTGAATCAAGAGAAGCTTGCCATGTTTCCGGGAATAGGGCAAGAGGGGAGCAAGACGATGACTCTGTCGAAGAATGGGAGGAGATGGAGGGGGATGATATTCTGGGCGAAGGATGGTCTGAAAAAGTTGAAAAAACGGTCCCTAACATCGAGGAAGATCCGGCTATTCTCGAGATTAAAGACTTGAGGTCTCATCTCGATGAGGTCACTTCTAGTCTGAGAAGGCGCAATGTCGGCGGCAACCCCGATGACTCTCCCTGATATATGGTGGGGGCGGACATGGGCAAAGCCTGGTGTAGTTGGATCATCATGTTCAACTTCCTTATACTTGAACAAAGCAATGTCTGAGTTTTTATTTATTTCCTGTTCCCTCAGCCTTTCCCGGGGGCTGTAACAATGTGTCACGGTATCGTCGATGAGTGCTGGTGGAAATGATCACTTTCCCATTTTATGAAGCGAAAATGCATGTACGAACAAGACTAATGTTTCACCATGATATTCTAAATCTGATGCGCATAGTTTAAAAAACCATTTTCGGAATCCAGCAAAATCAAGATATTGACCCCCTCCTTCCACTGCAGCTCAACCCCTGCTTACATCCCCCAATAATTAAACTCAAGATCCGATCTGCGGCCCGCCGATCCCCAGTCCAGACGTCAACCTCACTTGTATCCGTACTGTGCGCTGCCCCCACATCTCATGCCACATCACCGTACCCGAGTGCCGGTACTGGTACAGTACTGTACTGTATAGTAGCGGCACATCCATTGAGTGGTTGAATAAATGAAAGAAAGGAAGAAAGCTCCCTCCCCCGAGCCGCCATCAATTAAACCACTATACCAAATTCGGCACTTTTGTCAATCAATCAATCAATCATTCTAACTCTGCATTTCCGAAGGCTAGGTAAAAGGGGGGAAGAAGTAATGTATATCATAGTCGATAAGGAGGAAAAATAATGGGTTTTTTTGGGGGGGTTTTTTTTTCAAGAAAAAAAAAAGGAAGCGAAAAAGGAAAAGGAGAGAAAAAAAATAGAGATGTGAACGGGAAAACGGGTAAAAAAATGGAAATACGGGTAAGAGACTCGAGACGCGGGTCTATATATATATATATATACAAAGTAAGGTAAAGTATGGGAAAGATGGAAATGATTCGCTTCTTTTTTTTTTGGTTTTGGAGGTTCGTTTTGTGGCGTTGGGTGCGTGCGTGCCTGCGTTTCCGGATTCGTTAGCTGGCGAGAGGTGGGTGAAGGTCCGTTGGTGAAGGTGAGGTGGGTGGGTGGGTATGTAGGTAGGTATGCAGGTGAGTTTACTGGGTGTGGGTAACGTGGGTAAGGAGCCAAAGCAAGCAGTGGATCTCCCCCATACCTCTCTCCTCTAGGAATAAATCGAAGTACCTTCCTAAAAAAAAAAAAGAATGGAAAGAGAAAGAGGGAGATATCCTCTCTAATCAACCAACTAGCCGGTGAATGTAGCCTACACAGCTTGAGCTAAACAAAACAAAACAAACTTTTACCCGCACCCCTCACCCTAAAACTACTCAAGCACCAACCCCCTCCTTAAGCTTGTAAGTCCGCTTGTCTGTCGATACGCTGAGTCTGCGAAGGCTGGAGACAAGCCCCTTCTTGACTTCCTCGTTCCGGACGCGGTTCTTGAACTTGTCCGCGATGAACTTTAGTGTTACACCTTCGGGATTGGAGGATAAGACTGTGCGGATTTCGGCATCTGTAATGAAATCTGTTTGCCCTGTGTTAGCTATTTACTATTCTTGCTATAACAAGAGGGGGGTATGGAAGTAGGGATGTACCTGGAGGCCCAGGGGTGCCCCTCGCCGCCGCCGGAGCACTAGTATTACTAGCGCCAGTAGTAGCAGCGGGGGAGCCTGCGCGCGATGCCCCGGGTGTGCCCTGTCTTGAAGCCGCTGCCGCCGCAGCAGCAGGTGAGAGTGACCGCCCGCCGGTGGTGATCTTGATCCGTTGCTTCTTACTCCCTGGCCCGTCTGACATCTCACCAGAGCGCTCATCACCACTACGTGCTCCAGTGGCCACGTCTGCTTTGCGCTTCTTGTTACCGGCTCCTACGCCTGGTGGCGGCGGGGAGGGAGATGGGGTTAAAGAAGCGATCTGCGAAAGGCTCTCGCTGGCAACTTTTAGTTTGACAATGTTCTTTTTATCCGCACCGCCGAGGATGGGGAGAGTTGTTGATTTCCCGGTGGCATTGGCGGCAGTGGCAGTGGTGTTCTTCTTTGGCTTCTTGCGCGACTCGGTGCCCGACTCTGGGTGCGGTGGTGTGCCTGCACGTTTGAGCTGAGGTTTTTTATCACTAGGTGGGAGAGGCGTACCGGCGGGGTGTTTGTCTTTCTTGTTGGCTGCGCTGGAGTGTGGTGCTCCGGTTGCGCCGCCGGTGGCCTTGGATTTTGGCTGCGAGGCGGTAGCAGTGGGGGCGGAGGGGGCTGCGGTGGAAGCGGGAGTAGCAGCGGGGGGCGTTTTGGACTTGCGGAGGTCGGCCTTTTCCTTCTCGGCTGCTGCTTCAGCTTTCTTGCGCTCTTCTTCTTTTTTCTTTTCCTCTTCTTTGCGCGCGGTTTCTTCTTCGTCTTCGGAATCCTCGTCGCCCTGATGTTCCCGGTCATGTTTAGTTTAGGGAAAGGAGTGAAGTAGAAGGGATAGAAGAATGGAAGGTAGCTTACGGTTGTCCCGTACGGGTTTGCATCCGAGTCAGACTCGTATGTGAAGTTGCCCTCGCGGTTCATCAACGCTTTCTTCACTTTCTTACCGTGCTTCCGGCGGACCTCTTCGAGCTTTTTCCTCTCGAGCTCTTCCTTCTCCCAGTCACGCTCGTCACGGGCGTCGAAGAAGTTGGCAGAAAGTTGCTCCTTTTTGATCCGTTTCTATAGAGCATCACATTAGTAATGTGTAGAAGCGCGTAGAGTTCAATCAAGTAACCTCGATCTCCTTGTTTTCCTGCTCCTCTCCTTCCATGATGGGGGCTTCCTCGTCGTCGGCAAATTGATCGTCTTCGAAATCCAAGTCATCGTTGTCCGCCTCTCCCTTTAACCTATCTCCTTTCCTAGTGAAGAGGGTTTTATTGGCTCGGGCATTCTCCTCTAACTCCCTCTCCTTGCTCTCCTTCTCCTCGGTGCGCTTCATCAACCACCTAGGCGGTCGAGCATTCTTCTTCATCTCAAGTTCGGCCTCTTCTGACGACATGGTGGGGAATCTGTTCTTTTCCTGAAACTTGTACCATTTCTCAATCGGAACCATCCTGAACGCACCTTCCTCCAACACGAACATAGCGAAGACACCCTTACTCAACGAGCTCTCAAGCTGCCCCTGCCAAGTGTTCTTGTTGTCAAAATCCTCAATGAACCAAGGGAAAAACTCCTCATATCGTAGCTTCTTCTCGGCATCGTTGCTCTTGAAAACCTGCTGGGTCTTCTTATGGAAGACCTTCTGCTTCTGCTTCTGCGCGCCCCCAAACGGCGCAATCTTATCTAGATTCGCTTGCTTCTCCGCATCCCTCTTCGCCTGCTCAGCTTCATCCTTCGCTTTCTCCCCGGCCTCCGCAGCTTTATTCGCTGCAGCCAACTGGTTAGCCGCCGCCTCCTCTTTTGCACCTTGAAGCGGCGCTCGGGGGTCCCGGCGGTGTAGTCTAACGGGACGGGTAAACTGGGTAGAATCGGTAGGGTCGATTTCGCGCTTCGATTGCATCCTCATAACGTGGTGTCTCAGTCCCTTCAACAGCGAAGCTTTAGTAGTCGTGAGCTTGAATTCGTGCCACTCTCCTTTGTCGTCAGAAGGGATTGCGTTGCTGGTTCCTGGGTCCGATGGAGCGGTGTTTGTTGTGGTTTTAGCGGGAGCTGCCGTGGGGGGGGGAGGTGGTGGTGTTGGTTTTTGTCGATTCGCTACCGGAGCACGAGGTCGCTTCTGCCGTTGAACCAGTGGGTTGGAGTTCGCTTCCCTTCTGCGTGCGACCATGCGGGGGACGGGGCTACCAGTGGTAGGAGCGGAACTAGGGGCGGGAGAAGCCATGGTTGGTGAAGTGGTGATGACGGTGAGTACTGGACAGGTAGACTGTTGGTAGGAGCTATTTGAGGCGATGGGGGCTCAAGAAAACGGGCCAAGTGTCTGTGTTCAAAGGCGACGAACAACCTTTCGCACGGTTTGCTTAGTCCCGATTGCGCCCTCGGTTTTCTGTTGGAGGTTTTAATCCTCGAGCAGCAGTCGCGGGGTGTTGTTATGCTTGGGAAGTGTGTTGAGAGAGGTTGTGGTGGTGCTTGATGGTACGGAGGTGAGTGGTTGATGGGAGAACAAGGGAGAGGGGAGGACGCGGTTCAAACTAGGCTCCTTTCAGGTCCAATGCCAAGAACACGTGACGGATGACTTGCGTGAATGTCTTTCAAGGCTGAGGAGCCTCCAACGACAGCCCTGAAAGACTTTTACTGGTGTCATAGAATGGGGGTAGGGCACAAGCGGTGGATTTTGTCAATAAAAAGTTATGATACATGATAATATTATTATTATTATGGTAGTATCAGATTCGGATGGTATATGCAGCTATTCAAGCAGGGTCACGAGAATCAGGCTGTGTGTGGCCGGGGAGTAAGCAGTATGATAATAGCCTTGCAAGAGGCTCTGCTGTCATTTTTGTGGAGGCCATGAGTTCTTTCTTCAAGCTCCCAGTACCTAGTACTTGTACCCGTACTATCGCGAGTTGTATCCAAAGTTATTACATATTATTAGTAAGGCAAGACGTTAAGATTTACCTTAAATTAAGTTATGACAACCTGTCCGGCTAGATACCTCTGGGGGTTACCTCCAAGTTAACTCGCTTTAGTTTTCCTGTGGGAATTCCTGTTGGGTATGACCACTCTAAGGTCCCCAAGCTGCGTGAATCTGGCTGCTATGAACAAGGGTATTTTGTGGGCGCTCTTTGACTCCCAATGTCTCAACTTATGATGATCTTCCCAGATCCCTGACCCGTGATCGCGGCTTCGGGATGCCAACTCAATGACAGAGCCTCAACGACAACTTCCGCTTTCGACTCCTCACTCAACTACAAACCATTACACAGTCACATTCAAACTAAATGGCTCCCCACTCAACCACCATCGACACTGCCCACATCAAAGCCACCGCTCAGAAAGAACTTCTCGACCTTCTTGTTGCTGTAAGCTTGCAGTCAACCTTAGTCTTTATGAAACCTCGTTAACTCGATATCCATTCAGGTGCGCGGGAAGAAGACACTCATCCTCGATAAATCGTTAAGTGGGCCTGTTGGCTTGTTTTGCAAATTTTCTGCTTTACAGGTGCGTTGTTCCATCGCTTGTTTTGGGAGTAGAGGTATTGATAATCGAAAAGGAGCATGGCGTCGACAAGATATTCTGGTTAGAGGAGAATGTTGTCGTCGATGTCACGCAGAAGAATATCGTATTTCTCGCACGGTGCACGGTCAAAAATGCTCTCGCTATAGCTGGTACGTTGCCGGAACTGCATGAAGAAGTCTCACCTCTTTCTGCCCCGCCTCTATCACCTCGGATGGGACATAAAGTAGGCTGTACAATGATCTCTCACATTGTACTGTCAGTCTTGCTCCCAAGATCTACTATGTCTTGATATATTAGCAATATATCGTTCTTGCTTGGATATTACCATATATACGTTACGAGTAGAAAACGATTGACTGACAAATTCACAGCACATGTCAAGAATAATGCGAAAATTCCTGGTCAGCAATTCGAATACAATGTTATGTTTGTTCCCCGGCGGACGCTCGTTTGCGAGAAGATCCTGGAAGATGAAGGCGTCCTGGGGGACCTGACGATCGGGGAATTTCCTCTTCATTTTATACCCCTGGAGTCAGACCTCCTCTCCTTGGAGCTTGAGGATGCTTTCGAAGAACTATACCTCGTACGCCCCCCCTGAGTATCTTCTAAGACCCCTATCTGACCGATTTTCTCGAGGCATCACCAGCGCAAGGACCACACATCCATCTTCTACTCTGCTCGTGCACTGATGAACATCCAACGTCGGTATGGGCTTTTTCCACGAATCATTGGCAAAGGGAACTGTGCAAGACGCCTTGCGGACGCTCTGATACGAATGCGCGGCGAGGAAGATGCTTCAGATTCCAATTCTAGCCCGTTTGCTTTAGCACCAAGTAGTGTTCTTGGTGAATTGATTGTGGTAGATAGGGAGTCGGACTTTATGACTCCTCTGTTAACGCAACTAACGTACGAGGGTTTGATTGATGAGACAATTGGGATCCACAACTGTAATTATTCTGGAGATTGATAGCGTCACTCTGACCAAGCTAACCGAGACCCGGGATACAGCAAAGATAGAGGTAGACTCTTCGCTCGTTGGGGGTCCTCAACAGTCAGGTGTTACTACGGCATCTTCTTCGTCCGTCAGTCCTGCTGCTGCCTCATCGCAGCAAAAAAAAAGGCCAATACCCCTCAACTCGGAAGATAAGCTCTTTGAGAATCTTAGAGATACAAACTTTGCAATTGTGGGAAACTTATTAAACAAGGTTGCTAGGAGGTTGAACGATGACTATGAAGGGAGGCACCAGGCAAAGACGGTTTCCGAAATAAGGGAATTTGTGGGCAAACTGGGGAGCTTGCAGCAAGAACATCAATCGTTGAGGCTGCATACAGGTCTAGCAGAGGAGATCATGAAACATACCAGATCGGATATTTTCAATAGGATATTGGAAGTTCAGCAGAGTAGGCCTTTCAGCTGTCATTCCCCCACAACCTACTGACGGTTCGATAGACCTCGCAGCAGGAGTAGATCCGTCTAGCCAACACGACGCGATAGAGGAATTAATTGCCCGCAACGCTCCTCTTGAATCAGTCCTCCGCTTGCTCTGCATTGAGTCCCTTGTTGGCCAGGGGCTAAAACCCAAGGACCTAGATAACTTCAAGCGGGAGATTCTTCAAGGCTACGGCTACCAACATGTCCTTACATTTGCCGCTCTTGAAAAACTCCAGCTCCTCCAATCTCGTACATCGATAACATCCTCCACCCCAGCCCGAACCAACTATGCCACCCTACGGAAATCTCTTAAATTGATAGTGGACGAAGTAAACGAACAAAATCCTGATGATATCGCATATGTCTACTCTGGATATGCTCCTCTCAGCGTCCGTCTCGTCCAGTGCGTTATCCAGAAACCCCTCATGGCTCGTGGCCGACGAGGCGAAGACCCTTCAACACCTGCTGGAACTGGCACCACTGTGAACTGGGCCGCTACTGGCTGGCGTGGATTCGAGGACGTGCTTAAAAGTGTGAGGGGGAAGACCTTCGACGAGTTACAAAGGGGCGAAGAGAAGGCTGTTAGAGCTAGGAACCTGCTTAATGGGGCGAATGAGAAGAAAGTTACGGTTGTATTCTTCGTAGGGGGGTGCACATTTACGGAAATTGCAGCGTTGAGATTTGTCGGACGAAGAGAGGAAGGGAAGAGAGAGATTGTTATTTGCACTACAGGTATTATTAACGGTGATAGGATGATGAAAGCCGCTATGGAGAAATAATGAAGTAGTTCTGTGGCGACAATGGTGATTTATGGAATTGGATCTGTATACGGTCGAACGACGGTTAATGACGCATTTTAGCGGACGAAATTTAATATCTTGAATATCTTGACTGCGCAACTCGTCTCCAAGCGGCGTTCGCAGCAGTGTTGCAGAGTGGAAATCAGTTTTAAGTGAATTAAGAACCCAGCGATGCAGACTCCTTGAGACTGCAGGAATCCTGTCTTTCTATGATAGAGATTCTTAACGGAGCGTTGGAAGATCAAAATACAACCTTTCTTCTCACCTAGGTGTGAAGTTGGAGTCTCAGAGATAGAAGGCGTATGCTCTATCCATTCGTGGAATATGGGGTAGGCGCAAGAGAACCCTCTGTACATTTCTAATATCTATGATAGGGCAACTCGGCCCAAATTCTAGTTACCACATATTTAAGGCAATAGAATAGTTAGGCTTGCGATTTGGCAATGGCGAGAGATAATCGAAGTGGAACGACCTCTATTTATGTTTTCATTCTGTTGGTTTTACCAAGCCTTCGTTTGTCAAGTGCTGGTGACATCGGCTTTCACTATGCTCCGAAGTCATCTTCGTATCGTGTTCTTTAAGTCCATTAAAACCCTACAATCGTGCCGTCTCTTCAACATTTTTCTTCGGCGCCAGGCTAATCCTTCCTATTATTTACCACACCTCCCCTAATCTCCCGATTGCCTCACAGCCAAAATCTCCGAATAGATCCAAAGTGTTTGCAGTATTAATTATCATGGTTTCGAACGTTCGTTAGATCTAGTGTCTGACGGGAAGACCCGTGCTAAGAATGATTGACACTAGGCCTCATCCCGAATAAACTCGTTAAAGGTTAAGGATGCAAGCTAGCATGTATAATCCATCCTAGTGAGAATAGAAATTCGCAAGGTATCATATCCGTATTCCAGCTTTCTAAGTAGGAAGACCGCTGCGTTTACTACGGCTGCTTGCTTGCCATACTAATTATAGAGAACGAGAGCGAGAGATGTTACATCCTATTAAAGAGCAAGCCGAAACCAAGTCTAATTTCTATCCACGCAGATCCTCAATTCTAGTTCCCAGCCCAAGGTTGGCATAAAAGAAGCGTTACCGACCCTTCCCTCCCTCTTCAAATCAACATACAACTCCAACACCCATAACGACCACTCCCAACAAGACAAAAGTACACACGCACTTCACTCAGAAACACCCAAATCTTCTCGCCATGACCAGAAAGACCGAAGAAGCGCACAGCAAATCCCCCTCTGGGCAACCCCCCGTTCGGGTTCCTGTTTCCCCGGTTCCTATCCTTCCCCCCGGTCCGGGTCAGCAAGGCTACTGGATGGTGCCACTCCCTCCTGCTCCGGGCGTACTTCCGGGTCAACCTATTCAATGGGCTCCCGTAGTCGCATATGGGCATGCAACCTACTCCCAGCAAGCTTCCACCACCCTTCCATCTCCGCCAGCAAACCCGGAATGGACCGCACTAGCTGGCGAGGACCCTATTCCTATCGATGATCCTACCCTCTCTCTTCCCCTCTCTCCGCCTGATTCTGCAACAGGGAATCAAGGACAAGCCCCGGCAGACCTTGGCCAAGGGATGGATTGGTTTGTTGTCCCGATCCCTGCTCCACCTGGGAGTGAAGGCAATGCACCGTCTGATGGGCCGAGCGCCCTTATTTCGCCAGAGGATGATGGAGCGCCAAGCACTAAGGCAAGTTGATTGTTCCCTGGTCGGACTTCTTTAGATATGCTAACGATATTTAGTTGTAAGCCCTTGCTTCGGGCTTCGGGGGAGGCTACTTGAGTTTAGTTGGGGTGGCGAAAAGCGTGGGGCTAGCGGCTGGATGGATAGGTGGATGGATGGAGCCCTGGTATTGTTTTTGTTTTCTTCTGTATTTCCTGCCTACGGTATGTGTCCGTATTTTATCAAATAAACTCCTTTATATTCTTTGAAAAAGATACCGCATTGGGGAAGCGATTGGTCTCAGTTGTGGGCAGTGGGTTTAGTTTTCTTTGAATACCCAATACCGTATACTAGCCGTAACTCTACAAGTGCACTAGTAAAGACACCAGCCCAGCAATAGTTGAAAGAGCTCTGTCATGGATAATCCCGGGGCACCCACGCCGGTCCCGTTCTCACAAATCCCACCCCTTCCACCACCTCTGTGCTCACCCTCACCCTAAATGCTAGTGACATTTCTAATCCGTAGTCCCGGGAGGAGTGGGCTTTGTGGGACGGCCATTTTCAAATAGCTTTCAGTTAGGTCGATACCTAAGGGTGTTGTGAGAAACCACCTTTCTCTTGCTCTTACCCTTTACATTTCTCCAACCGCAAGTGAACCAATCTCCTTTTCCTTCCGCCCCTCCCTTAGTCTACCGATTTCCCTAATAGTTGGCCAATCACAGGGAAATCAAGCCAGAGGATCCCACTTCGGCAAACCTAAGAGTGTAAACTGTCCCGATGCGTCTTCTCACCATAGAACACATCTGCTCCCGCGAAGGAAGATATTCACTCTTTGGAAGCCACCACGATATTGAGCCCCGGGCCGGAGTGGGAGCGTCATGGTTGTGGTGGCTCAAGAGTGAAAAATGTCCCCATGCAGCCCCTAATTAATCTCCCCCGTTCAGTCCTAGTGCGACACAGCTAGTCACTCGGAGTGGACAAGTAGAAGAGCCGCTGTTGTGATGGGGTAAGGCTCCAAGATATGCGCCCTCGGGATACGCTTGCTTGGACCCTGAGGATATGTTATTGTGCACGCAAGGGGGGGGGGTTCGGCTCTTCTGGCCTGGCATTCATTACCTCCTGTCTCTATGTTTGAAGTCGCTGTTAGCAGATAGGCGACAACAAGGACCCCCCAACGACTAACCCCACGCAAAACGCCATGATCTTGACTTAAACCAGCTAGGGACTAGGGAATCTCCCCATGCATCTCCCGGCCAACCTTTGCAGTCTGGGGGATTTAGGGATAGTCTTAAGGCCACGTTCCTTGTCGAGAAACCAAGGAGCCGGCCAAGTTTAATATCGCCGTATTCTACCTACGTTATTTCTACCCCTCACTCCTTCCCAAGCAATCGTGACCAAAAATTGTAACTATAGAATTCAAAGGCTAGGGGAAAACAAAAGGCCCTAAGGTCTCTTGTGCGGGACTCTGTTTGGGTCGTTCTGTTTAGATGTTTTCTTTCATCTTTTTCCTCTTCGTGCAGTATGTTCCTAGAGAGGGTTCTTTGTTCACTCTTTAACAGGTCACTATTTCCCCTCTGTAATGCCACAGCCTGTGATTGCTTGTCCGCGACCGTTGCTGGAAACATTCGCCGAAGGGGCAGTTCACTCTGCATGATTACTCTCTTTTCAATCAATTCTGGTGCAACTTCTAAAGAATTCACAGGGAAGACGCTTGTATCTCTTCTTGTATCCCTCCTAATATATGGCCTAAGTTATTAACCGAAAGGTTTCTCAGAGTACTGGAACCTTTCCTAATTGATGTTCCAATCCCCTCCCTTCAGTGTTACTGGCAGTGATACTAGGGATCTCGACATGCTTTATCACTCGGATACGCCGAGCTTGCTGCGGGAGCATTTCTATTCATTTTTTGAATCCCGGGGGGGGGGGGGGGGGTTGGACCCCAAAGCAAAGTGGGGTTTAGGGCCACAAACATGTGTAATTTTAAAACCCTTGATATAGATA
>Ga0307513_10008107_pt1 | contig 13484 bp, 17 predicted proteins | sample 15_EM_MG_FD_202174 | JGI IMG/M metagenome (GOLD analysis project Ga0307513, IMG submission 202174) | Populus trichocarpa ectomycorrhiza microbial communities from riparian zone in the Pacific Northwest, United States - 15_EM | ecosystem: Host-associated > Plants > Roots > Unclassified | place...
AGGTCGAGCGTGAGCCTGTCTGGCAGCAAGCGGAGTGCGTCCGATACAATGAAAAGCAAAGCAGCTATGGCTAACTGTGCCCAGAGGAAGAACAAGGGCGTCTCGGTTGTATTGAGAACCCATTTGTTACTTGTATGTGTCAGAAAATATTTAGGTTTCAACGAGCGTGAAAGACATACGCCATCACCATCTAAAAGTCAGAATTAACACCCCTCTGATAAAGTTCTAGCGAGTTACTCACCGACAGCGCCGCTACGAGGTAGAAAACAACCACACCCGTCTAAATCTGCCTTCAGCCAGCGTCTCTAGATACAACGAAAGAATGGACATACGACGAGCGCTTTTGAAGCTGGTTTCGTGGCCGGACTCGGGGGAGCCATGAGTACAGACTGGTATAAGGAATGAAGAGGGGTAAGTAAGAAAACGACACAGCCAGCGAGACTTTGCCTGGAAAAAGGCACCGCACTTGCCAATAATGCCAAAAGCCGTGAGAATTTCAATTTGCTTATTTCGCGTCTTCGGTCCAACCACGATCACGCTCAATCATAATGTCGTCTGAACCAGCACGATCACCACCGCCAGCAACGAATGGCATCCAGGCACCTTGTTAGTTTTCGAATTATATGACCACACAGAAAGCCTTCATCTGAACTGACCAGATCCACTCGTAAGACCCCGAGGACACAATCCGGATATTGCTCGCGACAGACAACCACATTGGTTATATGGAACGCGACCCAATAAGGGGACAAGATTCCATCAATACATTCCGAGAAATTCTGCAATTGGCTGTAAAGAATGACGTGAGTTTCTGAGCAGAATGATTGCGTTTGGTCTGACAGCCTTCTAGGTTGATTTCATCCTCCTTGCGGGAGATTTATTCCATGAGAACAAGCCTTCACGGGATTGTCTATATCAAACCACCGCGCTCCTTCGTCAATACACGCTTGGAGACAAACCAGTTCAGGTGGAACTGCTGAGTGATCCTTTGGAAGGAAAGGCTGAAGGCTTCACGTACGTCCTCTCGCCAATTTTTTTTTCGTTCACATTCTAAGACAACCACAGATTCCCAGCCATTAATTACGAAGACCCGAATTTAAATGTCGGTATACCCGTGTTTTCAATCCACGGAAACCACGATGACCCACAGGGCACAGGAGCAGTGAGTCGAATGCATTTCCCTGAAACACAACCCTATAAATAACCCATTTGACAGGAAGGCGCTCTGAGTGCCCTTGATATTCTCTCCGTGAGCGGCCTTATCAATTATATGGGGAAGTTCGACCTGCCCCTGACGGAAGCCGACGGGCCCCCGCCAGGCATCGCTGTTCGCCCTGTCCTCCTTCGCAAAGGCAAAACTCATCTCGGTTTGTACGGTATCGGCAATGTCAAGGATCAGAGAATGCATTTTGAACTGCGGAGTAACCGCGTTCACATGTTTATGCCCCGAGAAAAGAAGGATAAATGGTTCAATATGTTACTTTTGCATCAGAACCGGTAGGTTTCAGTTACTATAAGAAATGCAGCGCGATGTTCATGGTTTATTAGAGTTAAGCACGGCCCCCAAGAGTTCGTTCCAGAAGGGATGTTCGACGACAGTGTCGACTTGGTTGTTTGGGGCCATGAACACGATTGTCGAATCATCCCTGAGCCAGTCGCAGGGAAGAACTATTATATCACCCAACCTGGATCTTCAGTCGCAACCTCACTCGCCGATGGTGAAGCCATTGAAAAGTGGGTTTAAATTATTTCTTCATTTGGCTTGAACTTACCTGAATGATTGATAGACATGTCGCGTTGCTTCAGATCCAAGGCAAAGAATTCCAGTTAACACCTCTGCCACTTCGTACTGTCCGGCCATTCGTACTCGAAGAAGTCGTCTTATCTGACGAAGAAGGTATTGACCTGAACGACCAAATGGAAATCACCAAATTCCTGAAAGCAAAAGTCAACGCGTTGATTGACCAAGCCAATCAATTGTGGGATGAAAGAAATGATCAGGCCGTAGAAGACGGCGAGCCGGAGCTCCCTAGAATGCTTCCCCTCGTCCGACTAAAGGTGGATATTTACCTCCCTCTGCGTATTTCCCTCGCTGAACCCCGACCTTAGGTTGACACCACAGGCGTGACCGAGACCTCTAACCCCATCCGCTTTGGACAGGAATTCCAAGGGCGTATTGCCAACCCGCGCGACCTGCTCATTTTCCACCGCGCCAAAAACGCCGCGTCGCGTTCCGCAAAGGTAGCCATCGACCAGCCGGAGTTAAGTATCGATGACCCCGACCTAACCATCTCGGAGAAATTAGCAAAAGTGCGCGTGGGGACTTTAGTTAAAGAATATTTAGCCGCGCAGGAGCTGCAGCTATTGGGTGAAGGAGGGATGTCGGATGCGATCCAGATGTTTGTGGAGAAAGATGATATTCATGCTATTCAAACGTATGTTACTTTCTTCACCTTCCTCATCGCGAGTGGGTATTGACAAGAAATTCAGACATGTGACCAAGGCCCTCAAGGTGTTGATGAAGAACGTCCAACCAACTGAAGACATCGAGGTCGACGAAAACGAGTTGGAAGACATGTTAGTCAAAGCCAAGGAGCAGCAGGACAAGGAATACTTGGAAAATGCAAAGGCAGTTAAATCATCCAAAACCAAGGTCTACCCGCCTCCAACCTTCTCGCATCCTCTAGACTAAAGTGATTTTATTTAGGGTAAATCAAAAGCCCGGGGTTCCGACTCGGAGGATTCCATGCTCATGGACGTCGACGCCCCTGCCTCAGATTTCGAAGAGCTGGATTCGGACGAAGCTCCTCCGCCACCCAAGAGGAGGGGCGGTGCAGCTCCAAAGGCCAAGGCACCCGCGAAGAAGGCTCCTGCCAAAAAGGCTCCTGCAAAGGGGAAGGGGAAGAAGGTCCAGGTGAGAGTTCATCGTAGTTTTGCTCTTTCACCATTCTGACTGTACGAACAGAGCGAGTCGGATGAGGTTATTGAACTGGATGACGATGAGGAGGAAGAGGAGGAAGCGCCTAAACCTACGAAGCGGACAAATCGTGCTGCTGTGTTGAGGTGGGAATTTATTTCAATTCACAAGCAACCTTTTTAATGTATTCTCTCCGATTACACAGCCAACCCGCGCCGAAAAAGGCGCCCGCAAAGAAGAAAGCTGCACCGGCCAAACAGTCTCAGATTACGTTTGCACCTGCTGGAAGGTCTTCACGAGCAGCAGCGTCGAAGGCACGAGGAAAGATGATTGTGAGTAGCCGATGCCATCTTATTTTACTGCATGCACGCCGGACGATTATCTCCAATTAGGTTGATGACGATGACGACGATGATGATGATTGATTTGCTTCAAGCTTGTTGAACGAGGATGTGGATATGACCAGTTTAATTTTTGCACGTATTTGCCAGCAAGGCGCAAAGTCATGTCTTCGATTGCCAAGCCACCTTAGTTGTTTTCGGGTACCAGTTATGAAAGTGTTTTTTTCCCTTTATATAATTTCATCTGCCAAGTATCATACTTATTGTCTTTACAAGGAGGCTACTGCCATGCGAAACTAGCTGACGTCGTTCACTACCTTCGTTATGCATCGTGGTCGACCACCCCCAACTTGAAGTAGATTACATCGAAGGTCTTGAGAGTAAGCAAGCCTCCCGTCCTCATTTGAAATGTGGGCGCTTCTTTATGTTGCTTGCGAACTGTCACTAAGGGCGCCCGTCACCTTGTCGCCGGCCTCGAGGCTTTGGTTGATTAAGAATGACGACCGTTGTGATGTTGGATTCTTGGGATGGTTTTTTTTTTTTTGTGAAGGTGCGTTGGTTGCGGTCGTCATACTGACTAAGGTAAGCAAGCTTGCGCCTTTGTTCTGGCTTCTTATATGAAGACTCGGGAGTGTTGGCGAAGAGATCCTGGGACGACACAAGCAGCCTCTTTAAACTGATTGTTAGTATGATTATTCCGGCGATGAACACCCGCTAACCTTGTAGTTTTTGCAGATGCATTTTCCTTATTGTCATGGACGGGCATTTTTTGGAGACACGTGCACCTTTAGTGCCATATTACCCAGAACTTATGCAGCATACCTACGAAAGTATCCTTGCGCAGTATTTGAAGGCTTCAGATTTCAAAACACCCCCGGGTCCTGGCATTCGCTTCAACGTCAAGGACAACATGCATGTTGGAAATAGACACGCACATCCAACGGTCCGGGGTCCACCCTACGAATAAGGCGCTATGGGAGTATATCTACGAGCACCACCCCAAAATGCTTCCTGAGATCATCCAGGACCTGTGCGTGAACTTCAAGTTTTTGTACAAGCATATTTCCCAGTGGTGCGAAGTCCGCCTCAACCTCCCCTCCTTGGACTTGTGGCGTACCAAAGTCCCAAAAACATCGCCAGAATCAGCGGCCTACCCAAATTCTTGCGGAAACTGGAGGTCAAGGAAATGCAATCGGTTACTAGTAATGCACAACTACCGAATGCACTTAACTCGCTTTTGGATCGATTGTGGAATTACATGGCATACACCAATCTTCGGTTCGTGGACACCGCGGCCCAGGTTTTCGACCGTCGGATGTACCCTGGTCTTCCATATGGAGGACTTTCAGCAGCCTTCATGCACCTCATTGGGCCGAAACCGCGTGGTAACACCTGTGCAAACCTTATACACTTGATACTCGAGAACGACAACCTCAGCTTCGATAAAGGCCCGAATAACCCTTTCTTGGGTATGATCTGCGAGGTTCTTGGAAGGTTAAATACTCCTGCACTCCAGGAATTTTCCCTCGGATACGAGGACATTTGGAGTGCTTCAGGATTCGATAGGTTTATCGACAACTCTAAATGTGAACTTGAGAAACTAGAATTCTTGGGTATAAAAATGTCTGATAAAGACCTTTATTGCGCTGTTGGAAAAAATCCGCAGCTCTAAGAACTTACGGTCCATGGACAATCGCCAACTCACCGCGGAGAACACTGTGACATCCTGTTTACCAGTCATACCTTAGAAAGGATGGTGCACCATGGAAACTGGAATCGCCTTTGCCCACATCTACAAAGGTTAGAGGTGACATATTCTTCGATCTAGTCAGGCTCATTCCAGAGGTTGGTACGTAGCCCAATCCTCTTGCGGACAGTGTTGAGTCGATCATTATATCTCAAACTTTATCTTTGCTACCCGCTCCTTCTTCCGCAGAGCGAAGAAGTCGGAGTCGCATTGAACTCTGGCAGGGCGGGGTTTTAAACATATTGGCAACGGGACAGCGTGGAGTGGTATTATGCATATTTTGAGCCGCTTTCTGGGTGGTTTCCCCCCAAATAGTTGGGTTTTACATGTGGCAAAAAGTGAAAAATGATGTCAAGAAGGTAGAATTGGAGCGGCTTACTGAAATTTTTCTTTTTGAAGGTCTACGGTGTAAGAAAATGCTCTGAAATGTTTTCAGAGGCCAATTTTTGGCGATTGCCCTCCCAGCTAGGTATATAATTGTAAGAAATATTTCTGGATTTTTTACCTGCCCGATGAACCGGCAACGCGAGGACGAATGCAAGGGAATCGCGAGAGGTTGCCCAGTCATGTATGATGTGGATGCTACGACTCGGAATTATTTATCTGACATGGAAAATCCCGCGCTTATTATATAGATTGCACAATTTCTCCATTTCAACGGGAACAGTTGATATTCTGAGGATACAATCCCTTATAAAGGTACACACAGTATTGTATTGCCAAACATCAGAAGAAAAAAATTGTATATGTGCGGAAAATGCGAAAACACAGTGAAAAGTCATTTATAAATAGCCAACCAGAAAAAAAGGCATCGGCAGCTGACGGCACTGAATCGTTTTCAAACCTCGACCTTTCCAGCTCTCTTTCGTTCTGGATGCGGAGGCTACTACTCCGGCTTCTTCGCACTGAAAGGAAGCTGCGGGTATCCATGATCCCGGCCCGAGTCATAATGATCGACTACGAACTCTCTTGCGGAATATATACCTCATCAAGGCCCGGGGTATGAACGCTGATGATTTCCGAGCGCTTGAGCAGTTGGCGAGGAACGGTCTCTCGGTTTACCATAATGGGTTGCCCGCAGGCTTCCCCGCGCCGAATCCTCAGCCACAATGGAGCTACCCTCATTGATGTAGCACCGGGGTTCGTCTGGTCCTGAATCACAAAGGCATAAGACTCGGATAACCTTCGACGGTTAATTTGTGAATGTAGGGTCAGGGACTAGTAACTTTTTACTTGTACTAACACTATAGCAGGTGGACTCTTTCTTTTTCCAGCAACTGTACATTGTTTCCCAAGGCAGTCCTTCCTCATTTTCAATATGACATCCTACTGGACTCATAATATATTTGGACAATTGTTGGTACACCAGTGTACACATGTACATACAAAGTCAGCGTATGTCTTCCCCACTTCCATCAGAGATAGTTCGCGAGATTTTATCCTTCGCTCTTCCCTTTCGCGACACAAGATTAAGCCTCCTGACTACTTGCTCTCTCTTCTGTGATGTTTCACAAAGCATCCTTTACACTCACCTGCATTTCACCTCTCGATCCCAGCTTTCTTCTTTCATTGGGGTGTATAGCACTTCGAGATGCCACGTATCCCATGCTCCCCATTCTATAGAACTGGATATCCCGGGCGGCGGGCCTAATCTCTTTTTGGACCTTTACAGTCTATTTTCTCAGTGTTTTTGCGAAATCGCAGAACGAGACGAGTTGGGCAGGCTTGTTTTGGATTCGTTGCAACTCCGAACGGACTCACATGCCTTCGACCCCCGGATAGAGATGATCTATTCCGCTCTTTCGTTGATAAGGTAGTCTATTGAAGGTACAACTCGCAGAGACAATCTAATGATCCCAAGCCCTCGGCAGTTTTCTTGGATAGGACCTGATCCGCCTCACCATTTTTCAATTGCTGTATGTCCATGAAAAAAAAATCGAGTTGTTGGAACTTATTCTTTGTCTCCGCATATTCGCCAAGATCGTCCCGAATGCAATATCTCATCTTTTTCGAGCTCTTCGTGGCTACACAAATCTCACTCACCTCAAACTCACTCACCTTACTATGGCGTTCCAGCCAACAATACATGGCTTACCAGTTATCCCATCCCTTCAGACCCTCCACCTTGGTCAAGTAATTTTCATTCAACCATTGACAGTTTTGACTTTCATTCTTGATCCACGTATGAAGGTTCATCTGATGACCGTAGTCAATTACTGATGCAAAAATTAGATCTGAAAAACTTGAGGAATTTCCACCTTGTGGACGCCTACATCGAAAGTATTTGGGGTCCACGACTCCGACGATCGGACGTGGAATTCGCAGCGATTCAGTCCATTGGCGACAAGCCCCTTTCAGATTTCGAAGGCATTTCCCATACGACCTCAAACGAGATCATCAATGATATTATCCGCAACATTATCATCTGCGAGGCAAAGACAGAGCGTATCATCGGAGGAGACCGTGTTGAAGATCAGACCGCATTCCTCTAGCTTCTTATCTAATTTTTAGCTTTGCGGCCTTGCCACGAAAGCACCTTTGACATGTGGGGCACGATGTCGTGATAACGGCCGAGAACATCAATGGGTGAGTCACTTCCTCCGACAGTTTTCGGGTCATCCTCACCTGTTGCTGTACGATATTCATCATAGCAGCATGGCGCAGTGGTAGCGCGCGGGGCTCATAACCCCGAGGTCACTCGATCGAAACGAGTTGCTGCTACAGTTGTATTTTTCTTTTTGTTTTATCCTGCCAGCCAGACCCGGGGAACAAGGCTACCTTTCCAAAATGGGCAATATGACGTAAAAAATGTAGGGCATGGGTTCGAACCCAAGGAGATACATTATTTTTCATTCTTCAACTGTCGATGTTTTGTTTTAAACGACTGGACGAAGATTGGTGGGAAAAAAAACTATTGATATCCTTTTTGAATGGCTAAACCTCCCAAATTCGAAGGTACATGCAAGGCGAACTTTAAGGATCGTGACCTTACGATGTTGATTATGATGGTTCTGCCGAACGAACACTTTAGGCCGGTTCCGGGCAAAGAAAGCGCGAGGGCACTCATTTCACTTATTAGCTGAGGGTTCAAATGATTTAATAACACACAGCGGCAATACAACTCACCAAATCTGCCGACAAACACTACGATTCAAATATTTCGACGAGTGATAGGGTTCAGGCTTTAGTCGTATTTTTTTTTGGGTGTCATACAGGGTTGGTCAAGGCCGGTTCCCTAACTGCACGGAAAGCTCTTCAAATTGTCTGACAGGACAGCACTCGGAGGGTTTGAATGAAGAGACTTCTGCGACACAGAATAAGTATTTATGCCTGAGGTCACGAAGACAGGTTTTGCACCTCATAGTTCGTCGTGTTCAAGGGTTATTGTTTCAAAGCCTCCTCTGGAGTGTGATAAAATCAAAATGGCGGATCCCAGAGGCTCAAAGGCCAACGCCGATGTCGAGTGCAGCGAAACCCCCTCTCGAAGGAGCCATGAGATTGTGTGTTTTGTCTCCCCAAACGGCAGGGGGGAGGTAGAGGTAAGTGTGCCGAGATTTATTGCAAGAACAAGAGCCTTGGATTCGCTTATCCAAATACCCATATCTACGGTCCCCTGGGTGATGTGTATAAACGAGCCTTCTCCGTCGAAAAAGTAGGGAACTAGATCCGGAAGAAGTTTGGCGAATGTAGAAGCGTACTGTTTGATGTCTATAGGAGTTGGGTCTATCCACGGCACGATACCTATCATTCGGCATATCAGAAAAATAGGCTATTGAAGATAAATAGGTCGTCACCTCGAGCCCCATGATTAATGCTGAGTAAGGCCTGCGCCAGCCATTCCCTTCCTGTCGGCGGTCGGCTCCAGAATCTGGACCCCAATGAATATATCTTCGAAACATGACAAAAGAAGGGCACATACTCTTCGCCTCCAAAGGCCTGCGTCACCGCCCATATGAATTTCGTTTTCTCCCATCCGAGGATGCGCAGCCGAGTCCTCACTTCGTCCAGTCTTTTTGAGATATCTTCGAATCGACCTTCGCAGTTATCGCATCCGCAACAACCGAAGTCTTTAGTACATGGTGTATTGTACTTCGTGGAGAAGGTAACATTATTGCCGACCATGTAAATATCTGGAAGGATAATATCGGCACCAGAAACATAGTCCTCAAAGAAGTGGTCTGCACAGTTGAGCGCGATTGACACAGGGTGGTAACCATCGAGTTCGTGAATAAGGTCATATGCTGCCCTCGTTGCAGTTAGAGGATCACCAGGTCCGTCTGGCTCATCTGCAGTGTACCATAGCAGTAAATTCTTGCGATGTTTTAAGGATTTAACTTGAGCGGAAACAGATATCAGGTCTTGGTAGGAACTAGCGAGCATTAATAAAATGCTTAAAATGGCAACTTGAACAAACTTACTGCCGCATATCGTACATCAAGTATAGACCGAGATCCTCCATACGGTCAAGGATTGCATTAAATGCAGTCATGTTATCGAATGGCGGCACAGGGTGGACTGTGTTGAACCTACACAAGCGCTTGTCAGCGCCGATGTTGATAAAATTTCAATCCGTTTTTATTACTGTACCCTTGTGACTTAATTTCGTCAAGGATAGACAGATTTCCAGCAAGATATCCTCCAAAGTCTGTATAAAATCCGATTGGGAAGACGGCCTGGAATGTCCTGTTGGTCGCTCTCGTCATGAGAGCACCAGTCTTTCGATCAATAGATGTTGCGGTGCCTGAGATGGGGCTCGGGAGGTATAGGAGAGGCGAGGAAGTGACAGGTGTTTCATTTGGGAAAGAGAATGGTTCCAATTCTGCGGAGCACGTCAGAGTGAAGGGTTGACGCCGTGGAAGCAGATGACACAGGGACACGGGGAATTCGAGATTTGTTGAATTTGTTCGAACATTTTTGTAGACTGAGTGGAGACCCTCAATGTCAATACTCAGGGTTATTGTCGCCACTGGAATGGTCAAAGGTGATGCGTATCGAAGAGGTGCCAGCGTCGTAAGGGTATCAACAAGCACAGAGGCCGAGGTCGCACAATCATCACCCTCGAGGTACAACTGCATCCTAGGCAAGCACTGGAATGCAAATAAAGGCTCAAGGGCTTCACCATGTTGAAAGCCGCCAAATGGTGTTTCAATGAACTCCCCGCGCCAATGCTCTTCTTTGTAATACTTTCCGCACCTAAATATAGGTCCCTTTCAACGACAGTTGGAGATTATTTCGTGGAGATAACTCACCAGGTTTGTCCAAGTACGCCTAAAATACTTCCTAGAGAAAGATGGAAAATAAAGATGCTCAGATACTGGTGTAGACCTTTGAATCTATGACGCGGGGGCGAGGTATTGAACCACAAATCCGACATGTTGAATCCAATTCAATAGGAGTCATCGACATAAGGGATATTTTTCGCTGCTATCTCCGTTCAAAGGACGAAGGAGCCTTGGGGAGTAGTCCTGTTTTTACCACGCCCCCAAAACCGCGTTAGAAAATCATTATGTAATCTTCGGACTTTGAAACCAAGTCGCGTTGATTTCACGCGACAGCAGCAATTGTTGGCCATTTTTTTGAGAGAAACTGGTCATATGTAGCTAATTGAATGGCGAAACGAAAATTTGAGGGGAGATGGCTGCCCCTTGTGTGAGTACTTTCGTTGATGGAAATGAGGCTGTAACCCGTACACGTGATCTGGAGGTGCCTTTGCCATCGCCACCAATTTTCCTAACACTTCTACATCTGCCTAGAAGGTCCCAAATTTTTATACAGTACATATTTGGATCATTCATAAAATTTCTCTGAAAAAAATTGAAAGGACCCTTCCATCTGTGCATTCAGTGAAAGGAAAGGCAATTTCAAAGTCCGAAGATTACATAAACATTTTCTAACGCGGTTTTGGGGGCGTGGTAAACAACAGACTTCATATATCGTGATCTGTAGGGCACATCACATATATCGAAGACTGTCTACGAGAGACTACTTGGGGAGTCAGGAGGACAAGATATGGATTGCCGGGGTCTTTAGTCGAACGGTTCCGAGAATCACATGACCAGTGATAACGATGATACCTGAAATTTATAATAATGTTGATTGATATACAGTATATGTAAGTACAAGTGTGAAGGCGAGATGCAAAACATATTCTTAAACATTTTGAGCGGTAAGATAGTAGAGATACATGAAAAAAAGTTGATTATTCCGTCCTGAAGCGAAAAGGAAAACGAGAAAATGGAGTGTCCCATAGGTTGAGGGAAAAGAAGAGGCATCATAGTCGCATAAGAAATATTACCTTACATCGAACCCCACTGACTGCTTTGTGTTGAGTAACCCCCCGTTGGAAACCCATACCCATACGTCTGCGGCTGCCCTTGGTTAAAGGTGTTTTGGCCGAGTTGCTGTTGCTGTTGCTGCTGCTGTTGGAGATGTTGCTGTTGCTGTAACTGTTGCTGCTGCTGCTGTTGGAATTGTTGCTGTAACTGTTGTTGCTGCTGCTGCTGGTGTTGTTGCTGTAACCGTTGCTGCTGCTGCTGCTGGAGTTGTTGCTGCTGCTGTTGCATTTGCATCGTGGTCATCCCAAGGAATTGGCCCTGCCCACTGGATGAACTGAATTGCATTTGAGGTTGCGCCGCAGTAGAGTTCTGGTACGAGAATTGACCATGAGTCGCTGGCTGAGATGGCTGCATCTGCGGCTGCATTTGGGGTTGTGAGACGTGGGATGGGAATTGTTGACTCGGGCTAGGTGTCAGGAATTGTGATTGTCCCAAAGGCGATGGCACGAAAGGCTGGCTCGGTGACGGTGTTAAGAAATTCTGACTGGAGGGTACTTGCATTGATCCTTGTGGCTGGGGTTGGTAAAAGGAAGCAGATGGTTGTTGATTTGTAATCGGGGTAGTCGATTGTACCATCGTGGAACCCATCCCCTGAACTGACCCTAAAGGCGGCTGGAATTGAGGAGAAGGGGAGGACATCGGAGGCTGGGGCGCAAAAGGCGATCCTTGTGGCGCAGCGAAAGGATTCACTCCGAGATTTTGGGGCTGAAATGGGTTTATGCCTGTCCCCATGGACGTTACGCCGACCGGGTATCCATTTGACCCCATAGCGCCATGGACATAAGGTTGCTGGGTTGCATGAGCGTTAGCAAACGACGACGTGGTCTGGTATTGAAGTGGTAGCGAGGAATTTTGTGAAGGCGCAGAAACAAGTGAATTTATATCATCCCAGACGCCCCCTTGATTATTCGTCGATGTGCTCGTCTGTGCGAGTGGAAGAACTGGCTGGGATACCGATCTCGTCGGGTTTTGAGTTTGCAATGTACTGGGATATTGTGGAGTCCGGGATAATGAAGGCAAGGTGTGACTCTTAGAAGACGAGGTGGTGGCCGGGGCTGGAGCCTTAGCTGCCGTGCTCGTCGTTGGCGAAGTGACGGACCGAGGTGTTATTAAAGAAGCAGATCGAGAAGGGCCCAATTTCGATGCCACTAGAGCTGATTTATCCATAAACCTCTTCGTCTCATATTTGGCTGATTTGGCAAGTGAGAGTACATTCAGAAGAGATTGGTAGACAGTCGCTCACATCGTATATATTGCTCAATCTCGCTATCTCTGTCTGTGTCCTCGAGATTCGGCGGAGGTGGGTGACGCAGTTCGTTTGGGTTATAGATAGTATTGGCTTTTGTGTTTCCCATTGATCTCATGAACTGTAAACCGCGATTAGTGTTGGTCTCGCTCACGATGACGTACATTACCTCGAGTTGGTCGTTCGACCAAACATCCATCGTTAAACTCTTTCTGTATCAAAGCATGGGATCAGTTATTGCTGCTTCCATTAATGGTCGTGACGACATACACTTTTGTGATATGTGTTCCGATCTTTCTGTGAATGCTCGCGCAATTCATGCTGTCATTGAGAGTTAACCACAAAATGATGAGCGAAATATAAATGGACCTCACCATATAAAGATACCCAAGTTATGAGATGCCCATCGTGGATTCCTGGCCTTGCAATCCGCACAAACATCTGGAAAAACATACTACTCGGTGATTGGCATCTTGCCCCTGTTTTGCAAAACGTACTGTTTCCCGGTAACGCGGCGAGTTCCAAGATAAGTTTTTGGTTCCTGTCTTTCTGAAGCTTATTCGTACTAGACATCGATGACAGAAAAAGCAAGAAACAGCGGATTTGGGATTCAAATCCAGATGACTCGGACGACAAGACGGGAACGAACGTCGAATTTCGGACACCGCAGCCACAAACAAAAGATATATGGACGGGCCGACGGCTGCCGGCCTTGAACTTGAACCTTGCTATGTCGACTCAAACAGAACCTCAGCAAAACAGCAAAGCCGGGGCTCTACACTTGTATGGCTCCTACCCGTTTGCCACGGATGAAAACTACCAGGTGGGTGCCTTTTAATCCACCATCTCATCAGATTTTCATGGCCATGATGTTGCAAGCAAGGTCTCGCTAGTATCC
>Ga0307513_10008108_pt1 | contig 13484 bp, 11 predicted proteins | sample 15_EM_MG_FD_202174 | JGI IMG/M metagenome (GOLD analysis project Ga0307513, IMG submission 202174) | Populus trichocarpa ectomycorrhiza microbial communities from riparian zone in the Pacific Northwest, United States - 15_EM | ecosystem: Host-associated > Plants > Roots > Unclassified | place...
CTCTTCTTCAACAATGGTGGCTGCACCTAGCAGCCCTCTTTGACAATGAAAATGGCAGCCATCCTCTTCTAGAAGATAGGCTGTAAATGCTCTATGATTGCTGCACATAATGGCAACAATCCTAACACAAACAAGTTATCCTAACGGGAAGACCTCAGAGATCAGCATTCAATGCATGTCTATCGAAGTTATGTGAACAAATTCAGGCACAACGGAGAATATTGATCTGGTCATACAAGAGAAAGCAAAAGCAAACAACAAGCAAGTGTTTTGGGAAGGGAAGGGTGAACAACTACCAGGAGGTATTGGCCTCAACCATTAGAGAAAATTGAGAGGCTTTTTAAGCCCTCGACACAAAACATTCCGCAAAAGCTATCAGATATATTCCCAGGACCCAGAGAAGAAAGTATACTAGTAGGCGCAGATTAATTTTTAAGATTAACGAAGTGAGAAAGCAGATAGAAACCAAATGGTAGTCATAAGTTTGTTGTACAACATACCTCAAGTTGTTCATGTAGCTGCTTCTGGACTTCCATTTGCATGCGAAGAGCCTCGGTGATTTGAATTGTCCTAGACATGAAAAGATGGGGAAAGTTTTATGTGTAAATTGATAGAACAAAATGGCAAGATGTCCACATAGAATTGAAAAGGCAAAATATATCAGTGCTAACCCTTTTTTCTTCCCATCATCATCAATGATAATTGAAACCGCTTTCTTTTCTTCAGAGCAAGAAGCTTTCTTCTCTGTATAGAAAGGGAGTAAAATCTCAACAATTCAGAAAGAAAGTGGAAAAAGAAAAAAAAATCCTTTCATGCATATATAAAAACAAAAACAGATCACTATAGGAATTAGTTTTGAAGTCTAATTCTTGTAGGTTATCTTTAAGTCTCTAAAATAATCTTAAGATTAGCATAAATATGAGTCATGAACAGTTGTAATCTAAGTCCAAGCCATGGGGCTTCCTCTCTAATGTGAGAGTAATATGATATAAGTGAGTCTCAATCATACTTCCCTCATCCTCCTCCCAATTTTACTCTGTGGAAACTTAAAAGTAAATTATAGATAGGGTCGAATTGATTCCCTCTTCAAGTTCTGGATATCCCAGAATAGGATCCCATGATCCTGAACTAATCACGTATCAGCAGAAAAATATGAAGAAACAAAGATCAGGTAACCCAGAAACACTGCCACCCATCTTCAGAATTGAGGTAGAAAATTGTTCTAATGAAAAGAATAAATAAGCATGCCAGATGGAACGAATAAATAGCACGGAAAAAATCATATGAACATTTTTTTAGTTATTCCTGAAAAAGATTTGGTAATGATGATGTCGGTAATGATGATGTTGGCAATGATAAACATGACTTCTTTGCATTATGAATTCATTACCTTCCTTTTTTTCTGGAAAATACTTGGCAAGTCGGTATTTCTGAAAAGAGAAAAAAGTAAGGAGAAGGTAAAAATCTATACAATTAAAGCACGCACAGTTAAGTTCAAAGCTGACTAATTCAGATTGGATGAACAAGTTGAGAGATAATATAGACTGGATACCTGTAGGTGGCTTTTCACATGATAGATGGTCAAACCTTCAACGTTCATAAGCTTTAACACCCCCTTTGGAGTGGCCTCTACATTTCAAAGCAATCCATGAAACATCATACAACAAAGAATATACATATATAACAATATCAAAAGTGCCGCTTGAGGTATTTGCTATGGTTCAGATGATTAAGTGGTTCGAGCCTAATATATATCACAATAGAGTCCTTCAATGAAAAGAACAAAGCCTCGACCTTCGATGGAAAAGGTGACACAGCTTACTTACTTTCAGCCCCATCAAGCTTATTGACAGCATCCAAAAAACGTTCATGAAGCTCAGTTGTCCATCTCATTCTTGGCTTGTGTGCAGTGGATGAACCAAGAGAGGGTTGACTTGAAAGCGCATCAACAGGTGGGGCAATAGAAGGAAAATTCTGATAGCATGCGAATCCTGTGACTGGTTTTGATGAAGTTTCAGGAGTTCCATATATTTCCTAGAAAACAGATCCAAAGAAGGTATAAATTAGTTGAAGATAATGCAGCAGTCCATCAATGGCATGTCTATATAAGGAACAAGAAAAAGGATCCTGTTTTCTTTGTTTTTTATTTTTTTTTTGAACTGCAAAAAAACCTTATCTAAGTCATCCGTTTTTATTTATTTATTTAGCAGAGAAGCAAGTATTGGAAATAAAATAAACCCTTCTAATGTAGATGATCCCTCTGCTTGAAAATACAATTGCAGATTTACAATAAAACTACTTTTAGTACATTCATTCTAACCAGAATCAAAATTGATGATAGATACAATGTGCTTACATCAAGCCTCGGGTTTTCTCCATGGTCTGTGATAGCTATATCAAGTTCATCAGACAAAAACTGCAGCTCCAATTGCTCTGTTAGTTCTAAATTGTCACTCGTACAGTTCATGCCATGAAAGCCACCCTCAGAGGCATCTCCAGACAAATTGAGAAAGTCTATCATAAAACCATCTGAACGCTCTTCATCAAATGGACTGCTCAAATCCTCGCTGACAAGCTGTGGAGATTTTGTTGAATCAGTGGCAGAAACGGACTGGCTATATGTTGGGGGATGTGGTAGAAATGGAAAATTTCCAAGCTGTCGATTAGTTTCAGAGATAGATGAAGATGACAGGTATAAACTGGTACAGAACACAGAAGAGCGTTGAAATGTGCTCTTAGAGAGTTGGACATGATAAGCAAGAGATACAGGGCTGTCTGGTCCAGATTTTGGATGGTACTTTTGATGTTGAACTGTAGACACTTGCATTTTATTTGGAAAACTGAGAGATTCTTCACGTATCAAAGGAGATGGACGTGGAGAAGAAGATTCACCTCTCAATGAAGTTTGACTATCTGATTTGCTACTAAAAGAGCTCTGGATTGGAAATACGGTAGTGCAAAATGGCTGTGTGACTCCTTTACTGGACTCCCCTTTTGTTACTGACACGACAGCATGGTGATAGCCTAACCTTATCTACCATTCCCATAATCATATGCCAAAATCTAGTAAAAAAACCTTTACAGATAGAAATGATGGAACGAGAGATACTGGATTGGAATTTTAATTTCTGTTGAGATTGAGAAATTCTGAGATTTGAGGGCATAACAAAGGAAAGACATATGGTCAAAGTTTAAGGTTTAATCAAGTTCCAAATCCACCAACAGAATCAGTCAGCCGCGACATTTATGTCCGGAACACTTTTCTCTCTTCAATCAGCACCGAACTGTTACATTTCTGTAACAAAAATTAGCTTCAATATGATTCTTAGCTTATTTCAGTAACCAGATCAGCAAATCAGTTATCTGCTAAATTTGACATGCATTTAAGCCATATAATCTACACAGATCTTGATGTGAAGGCATCTCCATCAAGTCTATAACTAAATCATGCAAATGATTCTGTGCTGAGAAACCTGTAAACCAGAGAAGCAGTATATTGATCAACACTCGGAAGAAATTGTAAAGTTCTTTCTTGGTAAATAAAATTGTATACAAGTTACAAGACAATTCAACCACTTGACTGAAAAAACGCCATGAGAATCCATTTTTCTAGCTTAGCAAAGACACATGATGGCCATATCAGTAATTAGCAAGTGCAGCATGCCTAAGTGGCCTCCAGGCAAAGCACAGTTCTATCACAAAATAATGTCTAGAATTACTTGTACATCGATGACCGAAAACAGACTCGCTGTAGGAGTCCACACATACAACTTCTAAGCATCAGAAATTCCTTGCCATTGTCAACCCCTGCCTGAAACCTAAACTAAAACAACCTATATCTCTATCACTAACTGTTTATGCTTAAATCCCATCACAACTGCCACTAAAAAAGCACACAGGAACCAAGCTCTAACACACTCTTTAACTGAAATTCCGACCATATAAAAACTGACACCTTCTTTTTCATCATTGCAATACATATATAGCAAAAGCTTTAAAATTATTTTACAGTTCTTAAACACTTAGCATGAAGGAACAAATCTAATTATTAACCCCAGACATGTCACCATAAAACAGAACCCAAACTTTCTCCCGCCACTAAAAATAAGTAAAGATTTCTTTTTCTTAAACAGGAATTCAAAAAGAAGAAAGAAGAAAAGAAAAGGCATAAACACACAAAATGAGAGAAACCCAGATAGATTTAAAATCCTATAGCAGCAAATGAATTCAAAGTGGACTAATTAATAAGCAAGAAAAAAAGAAAAATATATGGTTAAACTCCCGTTAAAAAACAAATGTCATGAGAGTCAGTCATCCACAAACGAAATTAGATAAAAGAACCTCAAGAGTAGCAGCAGATAAGATTTCATCAGATATCTATGTACATAAGGAAGAGAAGAGAAAAGTTCATCAAGAAAAGAAAAGAAAAAAGACTGTAATTAAACTAACCTGAGAATACGAGATCTTTTTTCTTTCTTTCTTGTTGAAGGAAGAAAAGAAGACAGACAGACAGACATTAACAACAATGTTACTAAGGTGCTTTGAGTCTAACGTTGCATACTGTGATAAAGAAAGAAAGAAAAGAAAGGATCCAGATACTAAAGAAACCAAAAGTAGCAGGGATTTGGCTCCGGGGAATCAGTTTATAAGAAAATGATTGATCGCATTGTGAGGCCTGGAATGTATGTGAAGCACACGCACCAATGTCAGGTGGATCTTGGTTGTCTGTCCTTTCTGAAGACATGTCAAGTGGGGTTTACATCATCTAAAATTGGAAAATTTTGTCTGAAGCTGAGGTCATCCCATCCCATCCCATCCTGGAGTCAATCTTGTCTGTGAAACGAGTAAGCAATGGAATATCTACTGTGATTGTGATTGCCTTCGATGAAATTATTATCCAGTATCTTGTTTTTATCTGATCCAATAATTTTTTTTTTTTTTTTTTTTACCATTTCTAACTCCTGTTAAACTCTGTTGCCCCCAGTATTACTGCTCAAGTGCTATGATGCTTACTACAGTACTATGCATAGCAGACAAATTAAATTCATGGTTTGATCTTCTCTAATTTATTTAAAACCATCAGGGGAATCTCACAACAATGCTTGATAATATATTACTCCATGCAGTCATGTTGGCTTCTTCTTTTTTTGGTTATTGTAATGTAATGTGTTTGTTAAAAATATTTTTTATTTTAAAAAATGTTAAAATAATTTTTTTAAATTTTTGACATGGAAAAAACATTTAAAAATGAAAGCCAGCTCTTTCCCAAACCACACCTAAGTTTTCAAAGCAAACAAATTTCATAGCCACCCCAATGAAGGGCACTGTAATCTCTAGTGTCTATGTATGCAGTTGTTTATACACAAAATCCCCCTACCAAATGGCCAAAACATGAATAGAGTTATAACAGTACTCTTGTTTAAGCATGGAATCTTCAATCAATCTCCCACAAATCAAATAGCAAAATCCAAGTGATTTTTCATAAGATCAGAAGGTTCCAAATTTCACATTGGATTTAGGGTTTAGGGCATGCAGCTCATGGTATTTACACTGTTTAATTCGTTAGTACTAATTGTGTGTAATGGAAAGTAATAAGCAATTCCAAAATATCAAAAGCAAGAAGGGTCCCATAGCATTAATTTGATCTCTAATTAACTTACTAACCTCAATGATTATGTCAACTTGTTGATGGCTTTAATTTATCATTGTTTGTTTTGATCATCATCCTAATTAAGCTAATTAATCAATACCCCGCACCCACTCCACTTCTTAATTTGTTTCTATCATTATGATCTCCTCCATTTTTGCTTTACCATTCCTTATTAATGGTTTCCAATTACCGCCTGCGGTATTTTATTTTTTACTTTCTTGTTCCTTCATTATTGCTTATGCATTTATATATATAATCCTATATATATTATAACCTCACATGCTGGAAAACTGTTGAGAGGAACTAATTTAGCTATCAAATATTACTAAATATTTAACCTATATTATAACTTGATTTTGAAGCCTGCTTGAAGTCCAATAATCCAATCTGTATGTTAAATAGTAGCAAAAGATTAATTGTGATCCCAAATTTCTTCCACCATACAAGCCAAATTAATTCCTATAGTTTAAGTTAGGAAATAAAGGGGAAAAGGGGATAAAAAAAAATGACTACATAACTAAGTACCCACTAGAAAGAAACTAAGTAAGTTAATTATCTAGGAGGTGGTCCAGTGGTAAGAGTTTGGGACTAAAAGATTTGTTCTCTCTGTGGTCTCAGGTTCGAGCCCTATGGTTATTCATATAATAGCCACTAGCGACTTGCATGATCGTTAACTTCAGAGCCCATGGAATTAGTCGAGGTCCACACAAGCTGGCCCGGACACCTATGTTAATCAAGTGGTAGCTAGAGTCTCTATCAAAAAAAAAAAAGGCTATAATTTTGATGGGGATTCCAAAAGAGGTAATAGCCAACATCAGTACTGTCTTCAACTGCAGTGAATGCCATTAAGAATTATTCATTGCCATTCTTCAATCTTTTTAAAATATCTTTTGGTGTGTTTTGATCGACCGATTCACAAACATTCAAGTGTCTATTTCAAGAACCAATAATTCTTTTTTAAAATATAATTGAAGGGTAGATTAAACACATCCATAATTAAGCTTATATGGCTACCTGTTAGGTTATCCCAAGTTCAGTACTGCATGCATTAATTAATTAATTAATTAATTCTGAATGAGATTAATTAGGAGCAACTTGACTTAATTTCTTATGTAATACATTGCACGTTAGTAGCTAGTAGTGAAGTAGAATACACGCACACACATTGGGAGAAGAGGGACAAATGTAGATGAGCCCAAAACATGTATCTCCATGATACATAACAAAAAGAAAGGTTGAGATTTTGGGAGAAGAAGGACAAAAGCGGGTGAGGAAAACGGGAATACAAAGGGGCCGGCAAATAGATAGAGGCCAGCCATTGAGGGAGGTGGCAACAACCAAGTCACTTTGTGATAATTAGAAGTATCACAACAGTTCAAATTTAACCAAAAACAAAATGTTAAAATGAGAAAATCCCATAAATTAAGTAAATGAATGTATATACTTTTTAATTTATGATTACAAATTTTTTAAAAAAAAAATATTGAAAAAACATGTATATTTATCCTTTTTTTCCAAAAAAATTTAAAATAGCTAGTTATATATATATATATATATATATTAATTATATATATACATATGTTGTTTTTGAGATTTTATCTAGAATAATGAATCTTTTAAAATAAAATTATTATAGGATATATATTTTGATTATTTATATTAAAATTAATTTATTTTTATATATTAATTTTTTATTAGGTGTTAACTATTTGGAAAAAAGTTTTTTTTTTTAAATTAAAAACCAATCCTAAACTTAGAAGTGAACCAATTAATATAAAACTGGAATGAGAACATGTAATCCACTATAAATTCGTCACAACCATTGCTTGCCGTACAACCAAAGATACGTAGACGTCAGGGAGAGGAAGAGTCAAAACTCATACCCCACGAAGCCTGAAAAACTAGCTCAAGAAAACAGAGAAACCCTTGTCTACCTAAACTCTAAGAATGTATGCTTGGTTTAAAGATTTGTATTGGTTGATTTGTTGATGCAAATCCTTCGTTTTTGTACCCATCAAAAAGATGAGCAGCAACCAACATGGAAACACAACAACAACAACAACAGACCTATCAGCAAGAAGGTCGCCAACCCCTCAACATGGGTTCTCCTTCTTTGACTCTATTTCTTATCGTTGGAATTCTTTGTTTCAGAATCAAAAGAATAAATTCCATATAGAAGAAGAAGAAGAAGAAAGATCTGCATTTATTAAGGTCTGTTCTTCCTTCTCCACCGGTTCCCCATTTATCTGCTTGTTTTGATGATGCGTTTTATGGTCTTTATTATTCTTAATTAAGACTTACATTGGTTGACTTTGAAAGAACAAATCTTTAGCGTCTATCTCATCGTCAAGAAATTCATTTGTTGTTAATGGATAGCTAGTAATCAATCCTATATTTAGTGAAAGTTAGACACTTGTGATTCAAAATGCTGACCTTTTTTTTTTTTTTTTTACAATGTTTGCTTATAATATAGCATTCTGTCTTTTATATGTATGTATGTATGTTTCATGATTAGCGAGGGATGCACCCAAAAACTGGATGAGACATGGGAAGTTTATATTTTTTTTCTCAATTCAATCTTCTTATGCCTTGAGAGCATCTCTGAATAGACTGTAGGACATAATCTGCTGAATTTAACTACAAAGTTTGATTCCTGCTCCAAGAAACATACATGATCTTCAAAACATGGTAATGATTAGCTCAGTAATTTTCAAATCATATTCATCATCTTGATCTATGTGGTCTTTTAAGGTGTTTTCAAGCAGTAATACACTACCAATTAAGCAGCAAAAGTTATTGATGCTTGTATTAGTTACCTTAGTTTCTTTATATTTTTAGATGACAGATGGAGGTCCAAGGTATACTGTCGATGACGCCATTCTGGCCATGGGGTTTGGAAAATTTCAATACCTCGTGCTTCTCTATGCTGGCATGGGTTGGGTTTCAGAATCCATGGAGATGATGATTTTATCATTTGTAGGACCAGCAGTTAAGTCTGATTGGGATCTTACTTCTCAGCAAGAGAGTCTAATAACCAGTGTGGTTTTTGCTGGCATGCTGGTTGGAGCATATTCATGGGGTGTAGTTTCCGACAGATGTGGAAGAAGGTTGGCCTTCTATAATTTTCTGCATTTCTGTTTACAACCCTTTTTTTACTTGAAGGTCATAATAATTATTCACAGAACTTGGAGATGCTTCTGCTATCATTTGTATTGATTGAAAGTCACAATAAAAGCTTTAAACAGATCTCCCGTCAACTCCAACTATGGTTTTAGTGGCTTTTTTTTTTTTTTGTCAGATTACATAAGCTGTGCCTCTTTGTTGAACTACAGCTGGAATATTTTTTCTGTACTCCCTCAAATGTGCTCTACTGTTTTTTTATTGTATTTCTTCAGGAAAGGTTTCTTGGTTACAGCAATAATTACTTTTGGAGCTGGTTTTTTAAGTGCTTTTTCCCCAAACTATATCACATTGCTTATTTCTCGTTGCTTGGTTGGTCTTGGTCTTGGGGGTGGTCCTGTACTCCTAGCTTGGTTTTTGGAGTTTGTACCAGCACCAAATAGAGGTGCTTGGATGGTGATTTTCTCAGCATTCTGGACATTTGGAGCAATCTTTGAGGCTGCGCTAGCATGGGTATGCTTATGATTTCTTATCCTAAGATTTCGAAACTTTCTTGCTTTTCTCTAATGGACACTACGATGTGTCATTTGACGCTATCATTTGCATATCCATGCTTCTATTGGATGTGGTTTCATCCTTGCTTCATTCTCTGACAGATTATCATGCCTAGATTAAATTGGAGGTGGCTGCTGGCGCTATCTGCTCTGCCTTCATTCCCTCTCCTTTTATTTTATTTCATGACACCAGAATCACCAAGGTATTTTTGCTTGGAAGGCCAGAAAATTGATGCCCTCAGCGTCTTGAACAAAATAGCCAAACAAAATGGAAAAGAATTGCCTCTCGGTGTTCTTACTACAGATAACGAAATCGAGGCACAAGGAATAAAGAATCTTCCCACAGAAGGCACAGAAGAAGTTGCTATTCCTTCTGCCACTCCTCTTAACTGGAAGGATTCTGACATGGGGGTCTTAAAATCCCTGTTAATGCTTCTTTCACCAAAACTGATTAGGTCAACCGTGCTTTTATGGGTGGTATTCTTTGGGAATGCGTTTTCATACTATGGCCTTGTGTTGCTGACAACCGAGCTGAACAATAGGAGCAATACATGCCATCACACTAAAGCGCAGTCACAGGGGTCTTCTGATGTAGATTACAAAGAAGTTTTAATCGCTAGTTTTGCAGGTGAGTTTTCACAGATATTACAGCAGTGTTTTTATTTACACGATAATCCTGATTCTGTGATCTGTTCAAGGAAAAGCTTATAACATCTGACTTTTATTTGGATCCAGAGTTTCCGGGGCTCATCGTGTCAGCTCTCATAGTTGATAGGATTGGTCGTAAGCTTTCATTGGCGGTATTGTTCTTTGTGAGCTGCATCTTCCTGCTGCCATTGGTAGTCCATCAGTCACCAAGTGTCACAACAGTTCTTCTCTTTGGTGCTCGAATATGTATCACAGGAACCTTCACCATCGTCTTTATATACGCTCCAGAGGTGAGTCATGGCAGTTGAATCTCATTTTATTATCTCATAATCAAGAACCTTCACAAAAAATAAAAATAAAAATAAAAAATAAGATTTTAGCTTACACCAACTCCTCTGGGTCATCTTGTGCTAATAAGGATGTCAAGAAATTTATTGAGAAAAAAGAGAGAAATTTTTTCATTAAAAAACTAATAAATATGTCAAGACTATAACAATTTTCTTATAAGAAATCAAATTAATAATTTATAATACTGATCTTAATATTTTATATCTATTATAGTCTAATTTAATTTCATTTGATTTAAATTAGAAATTATCATGAATAAGAAAAATATGAAAAGAATTTAATTTTTTTAATATTTTATATTGTTAAAAATATTTGCATATAAGAGAAAAATATTGAATTGTTCATTTGTTTTTCAAAAACTTCTAAATAAAATTATGAAAAGCTTCTAAAATGTGTTTTTCATACTTGATAAATTTGAAAAACTAAAAAACTAGTTTTTTTTTTAATTTTCTAGAATGAAAAATATTACATTTAAACATAAACAGAGAGTTTCAGTTCTTTTTTTTTTTCCAAATTTTTTAAAAATCGAGTTTTACTTGATTCCTTCTAACATGACCCATCCATCCTCCCTATTCATCCATCTTTACGTGCAGACTTGTGCAGTCCTGTAAATCACTGCAGTGATTGTGTTACTAGCTATTTAACTCACGCAAGTTAGATATTTGATTTTTATAAAAAGTAGGTTTATTTATGCATTTTGTATATAAAACATTTTTAAGTGTAATTTAAAAAACTCATATATGCATGTAATTAATCTAATAAATAAAGAACTATGTGTATTAATAAACGGAATGAAAAATTATTAATGACAACTAAAAATTAAATTAGAAAAATCAAAAGAGATGTATAAATCAAGATTTGAAATATTTATTCAGTTGTGTTTACTTAATTTGTTTATTTAAAAAAATATTAAAAATAAACACATATTAAATTGATTAAATAAAATAAAAGTGATTAAATAAAATAAAAATAAAAATAATATTATGTAAAGCAGCACATATTAGAAATATTATCTAAAAATAAATATTTTATTAAATAAAATTCTTATATACAAAAGATATATAAAAAAAACTATAGTTGAATTAAAATAATCTTAAATACGCACAACACCATAAAAAAGTCCCCCCTTAAATTAATAACTAGCCTTAAAAAAAAGAGGGGGCAAAAGAGCCTAGACTCGCGAGCCTATGGGCCATCATTTTTTATTTTTTTTTAAAAAAATTAAAGGTGACATGTTGTCCGTCAAGGTAAATGACGTGTTGTTTGCAAGCCTAGATTCCGGTCACCACAATGGTGGCAAAAAATCAGGGCAATGACTCTTTTAACAAAAAAAAAACCAATTTTAAAGTTATTTTAATCCAAAAACACATCATCAACACCCTTATAACACCCTCAAATCATTCCATCAACTCTAAATACCAAAAAATAGCCCAAAACCTGAAATTAAACCGAATTAGTTTTTGCTATGTCGGCTTAAATCCAACATTGAGGTTCCAAACAACCACCATGAAGCCCTAGAGTGGATGATGACTTTCTCTCTCATCATCGGAATCCGGCAACCCCTCTTTATCATCTCTTTAACCAATGATTGAAAAATAACATTGTTGCACGTGTGTGACGTTGGCGATATCGTCAACTCTCAGGTATGGGTATTTGTCTATCTGGAAAACATAGAGAGACAAGAAATTCTTGTCTTTTATCAATGGAAAGCAGAAATGAGAATCGCCACCTAGTTTTTGGTCATTAGGAACTCTAATTGGTCTCAGAGATCGGGCACGGGGACTAGTTGTATAAAGGAAAAACATTAGCATCTCAAATACGTCCTACCTAAGGTAAGCTGTATTATTTAATTGTCTGATAAAAATTAAGGTTTTGTCGTGTTTTCTAATTATTGGTTTGTATATGGTTTAAGAAAAGTTCTCCTCGGTATGGAGATTCTTGTCTCATCAAGTAAAACCTAACCGTTCTATGTCAACTAAAGAAAACTATCTTTTTAATATCAAGAATACGTCTTAAATCATTAATATTAAAAGAAAACAAAATGATTTTTTTGGAATTTTTGAAATATTAGCCTAGTTCTCATGACTTTGATAAATTGGTTATTAAAGCCAAAATGCATTCTAAAACATATATTTTTTTTAAAAAACTTTGTATAAAAACATGATATATATTTTTTTAAAAGACTTGGTTGCATGCATGAAAACAAGACTTTTTTTTTAACATTTCGGAGAAAACCAGGTGTTTTAATACCGGATTTGCATCTTTACAGTATAAAAATACAAACTAATATTGTGCAAAATTGATAGGAAAATACACGGGAAAATCATAAATTTTTTTAAAAAGATATTTGGATATTTGGATTTTTTTTACTAGGTTGGGCCCGGCCCAACCACTTTGGTCTAGGCCGACACTGTCTGGCCTAAAAAACTAAAACAAACAGTGGAGAGACTCTCCACTGTTCACGCAGAACAGTGGAGTGACCTAGAGAAGACGAAGAAGAAGAGGAGGAAGAGAAAAAAGCAGACTTGCGGCTTAGCGGTGCTGCTGGTGGCGATGGACGATGTTGCGGTTGTGGACTGTGGCGCTGACTGGCTGGTGGTTCTTCTTTCTTTCTTTGCGTTTCCCTTATGCTTTTTATTTCTTCTGCTATGTTCTTTCTCTTGTTCCCTGTTTTATTCTCTCTCCCTCTCTAGTCCTCTCAAACGTCCTCTGGTTCAAAATTCAACTATAATTCTCTGTTTTTTTCTCGTTCCCTCTGTTTCTCAAACATTCTCTCCCCTGTTTTCTCTTCTTCTGCCCCCCTTTGTTTGCCTCTATTTTTTAATTTCTTTTTCATTTATGTTTCCTCTCAAATTTATCGTTTTTCCTCGAAATCCCCCCTTTTTGTTTTTTTTGCTCTTCACCTTCTCTATATCTCGAACATTTATTTCCCTTCTCTTACATTCATCCCCTCTTTTTGTTTGTCCCTCTCCTGTATTTATAGGAGGTCAGGGGAGAAAGCCACCCCTACCCAGTCCAATCGCGCTGAATGGGTAAGGTGGTTGGGCGGCCACTGGACAGTCGTTCCAAGGTGCCACAGAGCTTGTCTCCTTTGCCTTTTCATCTTTGACAGGTCAATGGGTGTGGGTCGTGTCGGTTTTGGATCTTCAGGAGAGAGAGGGAAA
>Ga0307513_10008109_pt1 | contig 13484 bp, 13 predicted proteins | sample 15_EM_MG_FD_202174 | JGI IMG/M metagenome (GOLD analysis project Ga0307513, IMG submission 202174) | Populus trichocarpa ectomycorrhiza microbial communities from riparian zone in the Pacific Northwest, United States - 15_EM | ecosystem: Host-associated > Plants > Roots > Unclassified | place...
GGGGTTCCTGAACGCGACGGGAGGGGGGAGTTGAGAGCAGAGAGCCGCCCAAAGGCTGCGTTCCCTGGGGGGAGGTTGTGGGGGTTCGCCATGGCGACGAACAGGCGAGGAAAAGTGGGAGAGGGTTCTGGTCCGGACGCAAAGCGGGGTAGAGTTGAGATTGTATGTGAAATGTAGGGGGGGGGAAGAAGTTTGCGAGAAGCGTGGCCTATCCCTTGGTCGGAACCAAGAGCCTTATATAGGCATCTTCTCACAACCCTAACCCAGGTGACTCATCACCTCACGTTACATAACTCCTATTACTCGTGATTGGTCATGTCGTGAAATCCATCAGATGACTCATATGAGTTACTGCGCAACATACCGTTAACTAATCCTAACATATAAACCCAGTCATGTGCTCGAATGAGTCACATGTGTACAACCCATGACTCCTTCATATGAGTCATGTGCGAAAGTCATTACATCATATGACGTCACAACCGTGAGTCATGAAACAATCAACCAATTAGCATGTAACGATGACTCGCAAGTGCATAGTCATGTGAGAACTATGAGTCAAGTGACGTCATAGCGTGAAACCTAAACAGGGGATGACTAATAACTGATTAGTCATGTGAAAACAAATTTGGCTAAGTCAAAGTTTTGTGATACATGCTGACAATTTGTCCACGCTCGAACAAGGAGGTTCATCAGCAAAAAGGTGGCCTACGTCAGATCAAGTCGTGTTGCGTCCTGACTCTCCCAGCCTGGACCCTGCGTCCTGTGCGTCCTGTACCAATACGCCACATCTTGTTGCGTCAGGTGCGTCCGGAGACCCTTGCCTACACTGGGTTCCGTCTGGACACATCCAACCAAGCAACCCTGCCTCCTGACTTAAACCTCAACACCATTGCACATCAGGATTTACCACTACCCCTGATTCTCCTTTCAGCCTTCTTTGTCTTCTACTACTGTAGCCCGGATGTGAACAAGGAGTATTTCTTGGCAAAGAAAATATAGTTAGTGCTGGCGCCTGATGAGAAAGCCATCATACCCTTAATCTTAAATTTGCGCTACAAACTCCAAGTCCGAGTCACACTGGCACTCTGAGTTTTATTTTCAGAACATCATCTTTGAATGAGCAAAAATGCCAGCTCACTCCAGTCTGAAAGCGAGTGATAGCCATAATACTCTCAGGTCTAGCATAGTGCCTGGTGGTTTCTCGGCACTTAGCCTCAAACTGGACGCTACGCTACACTCTTTTCATCACAACACTCAACATCCACACTCCCGGGCCACAGCTGCAATACTCCACCACAGCCAGACAATCAATCCCGAATCCAACACTTGGAGGTTTCTGGACTCGATGCCAGCTATCCAGCAGTATAAGATTCATCCCCAGAGGGATATTATTCATGAAGTTCCAGGGCTGAATGGGGTGGGGTGTTGGGGATCTCAGAACTCGATGGCAGATTCCTCCACAACCGCTGCTCCGATCCTGGATCTGATTGCGGGAGCTTATTGGGCTCGACGCCAGCTACACAGCGGTATAAAGAACGTCTCTGTAGTATCGAAACTCAGGAAATCGCTGACCCTTATGAGAGTTGTCTTTATAGATACCCTGGCGATCTCAGAACTCGATGGCGGATTCCTCCACAACCAGTCCTCCGATCCTGAATCCGATTGCGGGAGATCGTTGGGCTCGATGCCAGCTACGCAGCGGTATAAAGGACGTCTCTGTCGCATCAGAACTCAGGAAATCGCTGACCCTTGTGAGAGTTGTCTTTATAGATACCCTGGCGATCTCAGAGATCGATGGCAGATTCCTCCACAACCACCGCTCTGATCCTGAATATGATTGCGGGAGATTGTTGGGCTGGACGCCGGCTACGCAATGGTATAAGGTACGTCCCTGTCACATCAAAACCCATGAAATCGCTGTCTTCTGTGCAGGGTGTATCAGGTATCAAGCTGGCGATATTTTACTCGATGGCAGATTACTCCACAACCGCTGGACGGATTTTGCTGCTCTTTGCGGGAGGTTGTTGGACTCGACGCCAGCTACGCGGCGGTATAAGGTACGTCTCCGTCACATCAATACTCAGGAAATCGCTGACTCTTGTGGGGTTGTCTTTATAGGTACTCTGGCGATCCCAGAACTCGATGGCTGATTCCTCCACAACCACTGCTCCGATCCTGAATCCGATTGCGGGAGATTGTTGGGCTCAACGCCAGCTTCCTAATGGTGTACGGTCCATCCCTCCGTGATTTTTATTCATGAAGTTACAGTACTGAATGGTGTGCTGGCGATCCCAGAACTCGATGGCTGATTCCTCCATAACCGCTGGGCCGATTCTGGATCTGATTGCGGAGGGTTGTTGGGCTCGACGCCAGCTTCGCGGCGGTATAGGGTACGTCTCTGTCGCATCAAAACTCATGAATCCGCCAACCCTTCTGAGAGTGGTCTTTCTACAGGTCCCTGAACTCGATGGCAGATTCCACAACAACCACTGGGCCGATTCTGGATCTGATTGCGGGGAATTGTTGGGCTCGATGCCAGCTACATGATGGTATAGGTTCCTTCCTGTGCCCCCTGGGAATTTTATTCATGAACTTGAAGTTACAGTGCTAAATGGTAGTAAGGGGGGGAATCGGGTGAGGGGGGGGGGTTGGCCAGGGGTCAGAAGGGTTCTTATGACTGAGTTTTCAAGTTTTTCTATGAATTGGCCTGTATATTAGAACAATAGAAGACTACTAGTAGTAAATTTAACGGTTTGATGGTATGAAACTTGAATCTATTGTGACCCAGGTCAGAAAAAAGTAAAGGGGGGACCCTTCGCTTATCTCTGGAAGATGTGGTCTGGCGTCAGGTAGCGTCCTGAGTATTAGGTGCTGCGTCTGGTGCGTCCTGAGGATTAGGTGCTGCGTCAGGTTGCGTCAGATGCGTGGTGTGGTAGGGTGGTTGCGTCCTGGTTCGCGATTTGCATTCCAGCGTCAGGTCCGTCAGATGCACAGAATGCACAGAACGCAAGGTATTATTTTTGCTGATGTTGTTGGTCCATGATGTTGTCCCATTTTGCTCTCCCTCCCTGGGTGTACCTAATTTCACTTACTATTAGTCCTGAGATAGACAAGACACTCAGGCTGGCCCCAATTAGATCAAAGGTGACTCAGATCAATTGAGGGAATTGGTGTACTGACAAAAGGGCAACCAAGTCAACCAAGAACCGGACTAGGATCCTTGCCTAGCTGAACATGAACCACTGTTTAAACCTTTTAGAGTTAGGAGGAAGAGAGGGTGACCACTGCTTCAAAAGAGGCCAGCGGATACCATGGTGGTCCGGGAATGAATGATAAGATTTCTGTTTATTGTTTTACCTAATTAGCAGATCGATTCCCCTAACTTAAATTGTTCTCATCTATGAGGGCTCCACAAAGTACCTGGATTGTCTAGTTTCTGTTCCGATGCGGGGAAGATACCTTTTCGGTAGAGTTATTGCGAAGTTTTTATGTCTGAACCACTTGTATTTATAACAAACTTCGGCCCGGCCATTGATTCATGTCAATTCCTACCTTTATGAACCTCACCATTACTCTGATCAACAGTTGCCCTCATTGCTATGGTTATTATCGTCATCACTTCGGCTTCAAGTTCATTTCCCTTCTTAAGATGTTCTGACGTTGTTCACCTAATTTAGCACGATTTCTACTCGTTTTGGAAGACCTTTTGTAGTTACCAAATTCCGAACACACACTATGGGAATATAAGTATGGTACTCGTGTCTCCGCGCCAAGATTGGGCACCTTTTTTGGAATAGTTTCCTTTCAACCGGTAAAAGGCATAGTGTTCGAGCTGTTTAGATGTCGGTAAAGTCCGAGTAGCCGGTGGGGGGCTGATATGGGAATGATCTTACAATTCCTCACAATGTTGGATCATTCACAATATCTTGTGTGCTTGTTGGAAGCAGTGAGGAAACAAAACAGCATGGGCAAGAGGCCCTATGTACTGGAGTATAGAGTCGGAGCGCATGCCTCAAGAATTTATTAATCGCTTCAAATGAACTTTCATGTGAATTTATTACAAGTCCGCGGATGTGGAGGGGATCAGGTTTAATTGTTAATGGCCAGCTCTATGGTCAGAAGAATTTAATATCCCTCATTGACTTTAGATATTCGTTCAGGGGTTTTCCACTACAGTATTGTACTTGTTGAGAAAAGCGGCATTAGGACTATCCTCTGTACGGCTGGTAGAGGCTATTCCCAAAGAGGTGCCAAATATCGGCGCGGAGACACAAGTAGAGACCCCCCAGTCTGCTAAAACGAAGCAACAGCCACCCCTGCAGAAAACGTAACGTCGTACGAAGGGTAGGGGCGAAGTATTAATATTGCGACAAGCAGGTAGCAGGGGCATGTGCATATACATTGGAAGAGGTATGAAAGAACCAAAAAAGTAAGACAACTACTAATTAGAGTAATTCATATATCCCCCTGCTTGTCCAAATATTTCCCGACTCACCCGAGTACCAACAAAGTCACATCATGAACCACTATCTATGTTACCGCCTAAGTTACTCGCAGACTAGCTAAAAAACCGCAAACCAAGTAGAGCCAAACTTTATTCATAATAGGACTTGTATTGTTTATTCTCGTAATTTATGAGGCAAAGCTCATTCTCTTTCATTACAATTTAGTCCACACACAGGCAGTGTTCCCAACCGTCCAGCCCGTCCAGCTTTTGGTGTGGCCGGACTGACCTAGGCTCTTCAAAGAGGGCCGGGCCGGACTGTGGGCTTTCCAAAACAAAAGCCGGGCCAGGCATGGGTGACTTGCAGCCCCCAGGCTTTTTAACCCTAACTTTGATGCGCAGAAAGCCATTTCTGCAGCTTAAAGTTAGGGTTGATACACTCGCATCCGTAAAGCTCTCTTAAAGCCTTTAGTACTCCAATCAACACGGGCCCAGTTAACAAGAAGGGGCAAGTCTTTTTCGAGAGATCTTTTTTAATCCGGGAGTGACAGGTCCCATAGAGCATATTCAGGTTTTTCTCCCCTTAAATAGCTTCTGCAATCCCCCAGTTTAAGGCTGTCAAGATTTCGAGATGTTACGAGAACTTTGCGGACACGGGGGTACATGTGACTTTGAGTGTTTCAACATGTTGTGATCACTCGGCTTGAAACTTTACTTCTGGAGGTAAGACTTTTCAGGAGAGGGCTTCGTGGGATGACTAACTAAATGCGCAATGGCTAAACACATAAACACAAGAACTAGATATTGGATAAATGGATAAGCTGATGACATTGATTGGCTTTAAGATGGGCTAGAGGTACACATACTGTGTAGCTTTTATCGTTATACTGGCAATATAAGTGAGGTTGCTAATAACCTGACAACTTTCGCAAATATCTAAGAATAACCTGGGTATCTGTTGGTTAATTTATATAGCTAGATTTAAAATCTATCGTGCGAAAAGCTTAGCCAATAGGTGTTGAGTTTTACACAAGCATCACTTATTGGTAAGGTATCTGGTAGCTTTACTAGGGATCAGCTGGCTTTGGCTGGGTATCTGGCGGCTTTAGCCCGGGTTGCCTATCCACTTGACCTGGCGGTTGCCTGGGCACCTGCTGGCTTTGGCGGCAATCAGTTGATAATTTAAGCTGGACTGACCCAATCTTTTCAAAACCATAGCCAGACTGCCGAGCCATGATCTGGACCATGGCCCGGACTGGCTGCTTGGGAATACTGTATACAGGTCGCTTTCACCTTCTTATGTCTCTGCACTAAGATTGGGTAACAGCTTTGGAAGAGCCATCATGAACCCATAAAAAGTATAGTGTTTATGCTCATGGAAAGAGCGCTGTGAACAGTGGCAGTCGGTGGTGAAGCCCATAAATGAGAATGAACTCACACTTTAAAATGGACTGGTTTGCTTGAGAAAAGCGGAACGAAGGCTACTTTCCACATTTGTATGAAGAGGCTATTCCAAAATAGGTACCCAATCTTGGTATGGAGACATGAGTATTCCCTCTTTACTAATGAAATCCTTCGAGATGGGATGTGGCACAGTTCCACAAAGAGGAATGAGTTTGTAGTATCGCAAGGACCGACCAGTGATTTTTTCCTTAGTTCACCACTGCTCTACAACAAGGGGCGGACAGTCTTTAAATACAAAAAAACAGGAGACGGAGATTCTTCCTGGAGTCTCCTGCCTACAATGACGCCATTTTCACAATTTCTCATACCATCGCCCTTTTTCTTCCATCGCTGTCCATTTCAATCTTCCCTCATCGGCTTCCTACCCTCCATCCATTCTATGTGAGTCTTCGGCACCACTTTAGGTATCTTGCACCGAGTAGCTAACCGCTCTAGGGGAGACATTACTACATCGTTCCATCATCTTCCAGTTGAACGATGTCGGGTGACCACTGAATGAGTGCCGGTGATTCACAAGATTTACTAGACTCACCTATTCCCATCCGCCCCTCAACCGCTCCTGGATGGGTTGCTAAGACTCCTGGTCTGCACTTGTAGCTTCAGATTTACCACTCCGGGGGACAACTCTGAATTCCATAGCTGCTTGTTGAAATTCAGGATTGGCTCATAAGGGGCAGTTTAGTATAAGCTACGAGGGAGGATTCTGGAGGAAGGAAGTTCATGGCATTGAGAGTGAATAAATACCTCTCTTCTCTCATCCTACGATTATAATTGCTGCTGAATGAAACAAGATAAGTGGTACGTACTATGCTAACCATGCTGAACAACGTCAGGGACTTCCACTTTCCTTCCGGCCGAGGTATCGATCCTCAGTGCAAGCCCAAGACTTCTTGTCTGCATGATAACGGGATAGGATGAGTGCGTACCTGGTAGGCTGGGCATGCCGAACAGCATCAGGGAATTTCAACATAGTGCTCTTCATCCATTTCGTTATTGATATCGTCACATCAAAACACTCTTGATTGCCAAGAATACAAGAATCACATCTACTCACTCGCAACCCGCCAGATGTCTGCGGCCCGGCCTGCCATCAAAAAAGTCCTGGCCGGCCGCCCTGGGCCCCAAGCCTTGGCGGACTGGTCGCTCGCGAACGCTGAGGCCAAAGAAAAGAGCCCGAGGAGGAGTGATACCATGATAGGAACTGGAGGGGCAAGCCTACGCTGTGAGTGTGGTGTCATGCTCTTGGGTATATACAATACTTTAATCTTGGAGCTTAGGTATCCGAATGCTTAGTGAGTTGACATCTTGTTTTGACTTGGGGGTTGTTTAGGTTCCAGGTGCTGTGGTTAAGGGGTTTTCTGGTCATACCAATCAATGAGTAGCCGATTGCAGCTGATGGAATAGGTGGCGTTTTGACTGATGCAGTAAAAAAAGGGATCTTGGGTAGAAAAAATAATTGATTTTGCCTGAGCTCAAAACAAGAACCATCAATGTGCTAGGCAGGCATGATAACTACTCTGCCATGAAACCACATTCCTATATGGGGCTCATGTGGGGTTATAGGAGCATTTTCTTGATGTTACCTGTGTCGATTGGCTACTATGGCTTACTCGTGTTACCCTGCGGTGTGCTTCAGCCACTAGCTTAGGTCCTAAAAGTATCATATTATTTGTGGGGACTGGAAATGAAATAAATGACCAAGAGGGATTACTAGTCGAGTTTGTGCTATCGGGTGTGAACATGCGCATGAGGTGGGCTGAAACCGAGAGATCCTTCGCAGCAGCGGGGATCGCTGCCCTTTTACTCTCTTCCTCTCGGCTTCTTCAAGTTTCTTCATCGCTTTCCCATGCAGATCTGCTAACAATTTCCTTTCACTGAGAGGCTTTTCCAGTTTCTCCAGAGCAATTGCTTGCTCATGTGCTAAGTTCCACTTCCCTATATCACGTCTCCCGCTTTCAGATTTCCTAAGTTTGCTCCTGATATCCCCCAGTGTTCCCAAGCGTCCAGTCCGTCCTTCTTGGGGTCCGGACGGGAATGACGGCGGTATCATACCTGAAAGGGCCCCCGGGACGGACGGGCGGGGACTGCAGGTATCTCAGGTGGCGCAATTTTCAAGGTAACTCGGGATGACTGGCGGGCCCTACAGGTGACTGGCGCACCCTGCAGGTGATTGACGGGCCCCAGAGGTAATCGGCGGGCCCAGCAGGTAATTGTCGAGGAATGCAGGTACGGTTCGGGGGTTACCTATCCGTTGAGGGCTGTAGGAGTCTACCATCACCCTGTTAGAGGGTAGTCTTTCCTAAAAGATGGACGCTCTTGCCCTGCAACTTGAGATAGACGCCCGGTGCTGCAGTCCTAGCGGTGCCTACAGGGCAGACGGGACGCTTGGGAACACTGAGATCCCCCAAAGGTTTGTGGTATTTCTTCTGAATGGAAGCAATCCCTCTTTTATGACTTATGCTGCATTGGCCTGGGCCATTGCCATTCCTTTCTCCACCATTTGATTCTGAATATCGAGGAATTTTGGTTTATTTTCTATCAACTTGTCAATGAGCTCCAGTCCATTCTCTTGTACCCGTGAATCTCGCAACAGAAGCGCCCTCCTCATTAAGCCTTCCCCAGAACTCCCCATTGTGGAGCTCTCCCACGCGTATTTCCCCTTGCACTTGAACATGGGACCAGTGCCTAGTAGTGAGAAGCACGTTCTGCAGGACATCTGAGGTACATATTTTCGAAGATACGGGGGCCCTTCGTTTAGCTCGGTGATGTCCAAGCGCAAATATTGCCAGGGCCTCAGTTTGCTCTCAGTGGTATCACTGAAGCTCAGAGTCTCAACTAGCATTATTTCTGCACCGGCATGCGGAAAAAAGTAGGATTAGATTCCGGTAGTACCTTATTATAGTTAGCATCTGAGTCCAAATCTTCGAGCAGGGACTACCTTACAAGAATGAAGACTGCCGATCACTTCGATATCTGAGATACCAGAGACTTCCATGGTAAAGTAGGTTTTGCTTGTTCAGGACACTTGCTTTAGCTAATGCGCCGCCAGGCCATACTTTAAGAACTCAAATGATCGAACGCCGCAGCATGATACGGAGCACCCTTGCTGGTAAGGTCTGGCACTTTTTTTTTTTTGGTCTTGATCGGGGAACCTGGGGTGAGGATGGCCGGCTTCAACGCGGCCCTACGAGTACTATACAGAAGTAGCGCTAAGCGTGTTGCTTGTAGCTATTAGCTCTGAATGGGGTTAGTGAGTGATTGTGAGTGTTCCTAGCCGTCCAGTCCGTCCGTCTTCAGGGTAGGACGAGACGGACAATGACTCATAGTCCGTCTTTTTAGGGGCGCTAGGACGGACTACGCCCGAGATTGAGGACAGACAGACTGTAGGGGACTATAGTCCTATCGTTTGGGCCTTCGGTATCAGCCTATGTTGAAATTATAGACCTTTAGGATAATCATGATAGTATTATGAGACATTATTCGTGCAGTCCCCTACAGCCCCCATCGTCCCTCACTATCCCCGGCCGTCCACTACAGTCGCTGGCCGTCCCCTGCCGTCCCCCTCCTACCCTAAACACACATGTCTCACCCTGTAGGGCCGGCCGTCCAGCCAAAGGGCGGCGGTCCTGAACTTTGACCGCCCCTGAAGGGCTACAGGTCGCCTTCCCGTCCTGTACAGGGTTCTTGGCAGCCCCACCCTCGGGGGCCTTCCCTGGTCCCTGGATGGTTGGGAACACTGGTGACTACCCCTTCCTCCCTCACCGCGCAAGCACGATCCCCGCTTGTTTGCCTTCTCTCAAACTCAATCAATAACCTTCCTACTGCACTTGACATCACACAATCAACTCAGCTCGCTAAAAATAATGGAGTAACCCCATTGTGGGATGTGATGTTAGGGCATACTATTTACCAGGAGAGTGGGACTGTCACCATGTCGAGAGTGACTGGTGTGTCTGATGTTTGTGCGATAGTGAGCCCACTGTGCGAGTGGCTACCACAAACTGTATTTAGTCTCAGCTGCTTTCTCTTTCATCTTGATGACCATCGCCACTCTACACATCAGATTCTTCTAAGGCGGCAGTTATCCCTGCGCACGGCCAGACCTCCATCAAGAAAATGCTCCCTTCATTCAGGTATTCCGTCTCGTGTGCACTAGCACTTCGTCCTTCCGCAAGCCATATTGTCCGGCTTTTGACCTCTCATCGGAGGCTCGCTGTGGCTAGCCACAAGTTAGAGGGTCTTGCTACGCAGACTCCAGTCTCTTGCCATAGCGTGGAGAATAAAATTGAAGAAGAGCAGTATCAATGGTTTCAGAACCAGTTGGAGAAGCAGGAGCGGAGGTCAGACAACCAACTGGGACTGCAACTCGAATTGATAGAGGAGACCCGGGGGAGGGTTTTCCAGTGCCATATGGAACAAGCTGACAGGCTTATCCCGTTTCGAGGTGCGTCAAAGGAGAGGTATCTCCAGCTGCGAAGGGAGGAGCAGGAGAAGCACTCTGCGCGACGGATGGAGCTTTACAACACAATGGTGAAACAATCCAGAAGAGATGACGCCCTTACAGTGAAATCCCTGCACTCTTTATTCACGTTCTCATGCTGATTTGTTGCTAGGGTATTGTTCTAGATGAAAGAACCGAAAGGCTCAAGTTGCAGCAGAATTTCAACGTGCGGGGGGCTCTAGGTATGGGATTTCCATACATCTCTGATAATGTAATGCTGAACATTCCACTACAGAATGGATAGTCTTCTACGCTATGGTGCATGGGAGGCCTGAGGGTTTTCACGGTACCCAAGAGGGTCTTATCCTCATGTCCAAACAACCGGAGTTTAAGGCAATTCTTAAGTCTGAAGTCAAAGCACGCGGTCTCGTTCTTGAACAAGTTACCGACTGTATTCCCACTCTGTACAACACAGTATTGAGACGCGCTCATGGCAATGATAGTACGATTACCCTAAGATCGGCTGATTATGCTGTGAATGAGTTAGCTGCACTGGTGATATTCCTCAAGTTGCAGAGTACTTGGCTTGGGGCGTTAGAATGGAGGGAGGAAGCAGAAGGGGATATTCAGGGCGGCGTTACACTGGAATATACGGAGAAAGCTCTTATGAAGGAACGGCTCCCAAATCCTAAATATTTGGCCCCTTGTTACTACTTCGACTCGGAGTAAAAGGGGGTATTCCGCTAGCAGGGAATAAGGCAATGAATCGGAAAAGGTCGCTTAGGGCTGGTGGGCAATACAATGGGATTTTCATGATCTTTTGTTTTTGTTAAGTCCGCGGTTTATTTGTAGCTAGCTACGGGAAAATCCATGGCATGTAACCTAAGTTATGAGCTAAAAACCCCAATAAACAAAAGAAAACTCCCCATTTCTCAAAACAAATAAACGATAAAATATCACATGTCGGGTTGGAACAACCCATTGCCAATGGGGCAAAGTGTTTGGCATGCCAATTCTCATTTTAAATCGTGATTTGAGATCAGGTCTTGGCGGATTTAACTCCAATTATTACTACCAAATCAAAAAAAACAGTACATCACTGTCATAATAATTGGAGTTAAATCCCCCAAGACCTGATCTCAAATCACGATTTCAAATGAGAATTGGCATGCCAAACACCCCCTTAATGAATTGACACCTTGTTTTGCCCTGTTTAGGTTCCTGGTGTTGAGGTTGAAAAGTTCTCTAGTCATATCAATTGACGATCAACTGATTGCAGCTGATGGAAATGGTGGTGTTGTGGCTGATGCAAGGAGAGAATATTGTGTATTATGGGAAAAACAATTGATTTTGCCCGGGCTCAAATTGAGGCTCTACAAGTACAATACAGAAGTAGCCCTAAGTGCCTGTTTGGATGCAATAGTTCTGTTCGGTTGGCCCATACAAATGACCATTTCCTTCCTTTTTAAAAAGGTGTGGGCGGAACGGCCGTTTAGCACAACTGGTGTCTACTTTTCCATTTTGCAATCGCTGCAGGAAGAATCTTTGCCGAAAGTTTTTCATGGGGTAACAAATGGTTGACCACTGGTGACAGCCACTTCTACAAGTCAAACCATTTCGCAACGGAACAGTTGCCACTTCTTCCATTTTTGCCAAACAGGCCCTAAGTGTGTTGCTAGTAGCTATTAGCTCTAAATTGGGCTAGTGAATATGTCTACTACCTCTTCCTCCTCACTACACGAGTGCGATATCCTCCTTTTTGCCTTCCTTCGGACTCGGTTGACAGCCTCCCTACTATGGCTGACATCACACAATCACTCGGCCCGCTAAAAATAATGGAGTATTGTTCCGGCCGCTTATACACAACACCTCGTTTGAAGCAACCGGGGGCGCCTTGGCATAAAATCGACTATGAAAAAAACTTGTAGATGTTTAAACCGCTCTAGGGGAAAAGTTTGTTTTTTAATTTTCTTATTCTAATTTTATTAGGGCTAAAGGCTTAATTGTTTTGTTTGTTTTTGAACTAACCTTATGCCAAGGGGTCCCCCGTTGCTTCCATCGAGGTGTTGTGTATAAGCGGCCGGAACCATAACACCATTGTGAGATGTTATCTTAGGGCATACTAGTTACCAGGGGAGTGGGACTGTCACCATGTCGGGGATGACTGGTGTGTCTGGTGTTTGTGTGATTGTAAGTCTACTGTGCGAGTGGCTACCACAAGCTGTATTTAGTCTCAGATTCTTTCTCTCTCTTCCATCTGGATGACCATCGCCACTCCCCACATCAAATAGCGAACACTCTTCAGTTTTCCTATCACCTTCGTTCCGGATCTTCACACAACGCCCGCCTCACGGCAGCCTCCTAACGATTCTTCTAAGGCGGCAGTTATCCCTGCGCACGGCCAGACCTCCATCAAGAAAATGCTCCCTTCATTCAGGTATTCCGTCTCGTGTGCACTAGCATTTCGTCCTCCCGCAAGCCATATTGTCCGGAGATTGACCTCTCATCGGAGGCTCACCGTGGCTAGCCACAAGTTAGAGGGTCGTGCTACGCAGACTCCAGTCTCTGACCATAGTGTGGAGGATATAATTGGAGAGAAGTGGTATCAACGGTATCAAGACCGGCTGGAGAAGCAACAGCAGGGGCAAGAGGAACAAGAGAAGATGTTTCTCCGGTTGCTAAGGGAGCAGGAGGAGATGTTTCTCCAGTTGCTAAAGGAGGAACAGGAGAGGGTTCTCCAGTTGCGAAAGGAGAGACAGGAGAGGCATTTTCCGTGCCTGAAGGAGGCAGAGGAGAGGTGTCTCCAGTTGCGGAGAGAGGAACAGCAGAAGCACTATGCGCAACGGATGAAGCTTCACAACACAATTGCGAAACAATCTAAAAGAGATGGCGCCCTTACGGTGAAATTCCTGCACTCTTTATTCGTGTTCTCATTCTGATTTGTTGATAGAGTATTGCTTTGGATGAAAGAACCGAAAGGCTCAAGTTGCAGCAAAATTTCAACTTGCGGGGAGCTCTAGGTATAATATTTCCCTACATCTCTGATAATGTGTTGCTGAACATTCCACTACAGAATGGATAGTCTTCTACGCTATGGTGCATGGGAGGCCTGAGGGTTTTCACGGTACCCAA
>Ga0307513_10008110_pt1 | contig 13484 bp, 20 predicted proteins | sample 15_EM_MG_FD_202174 | JGI IMG/M metagenome (GOLD analysis project Ga0307513, IMG submission 202174) | Populus trichocarpa ectomycorrhiza microbial communities from riparian zone in the Pacific Northwest, United States - 15_EM | ecosystem: Host-associated > Plants > Roots > Unclassified | place...
TGCAGAACGATACAGGGCAGTGAATAGATACCTGAAGCTCGACCATGTGCCGCACGGCACTCCCCAACCAAAACGAGCGGAAACCTAGAACATTATCAGCGGAAGGGGCAGAGAGTGGGCATAAATGGGCTACCGTCCGGATCGGTTATATCCTCTGCAACAAGCATGAGTGAACGAAACCAACCATCTTCGCGAAACCCTTGCTACTCACGAGAAGTCAAGGGATCTAGGAGCATCGAAGTGAGAACGTTGTCCGGTGTGGGAATTCGATAGACCTTCTCCCACTCGGCAATCTCCCTGGCCCGGTAAACCAACGCGTGGCCGACTTTGCTCACACCACCGTTCGCGTCACGGTCGAGCACGAGGTGTGGGTGCTCGGAAAACTTGGCTCCCCATGCGATGACGGCAGCTAGAAGCGGGTTGGGGAGCGGGGCGAGGTTGGTCGGTGTGTTGGGTTGGAACCGACGGCCCTTTGGAAGAAAGGCCTGTAGACGGAGACGGAAGTCTTCTGCGTCTAGGAGCGGCAGGCGTGGGTGACCTTGGTATTAGAGTCAGAGAGTGTGCATAAGCTGTGTATAAGGCAATGATTGTCCCGGTATCGGGAAACCATGAGCAACCGACGCACATATTTGGAAATAGACTTCGACAAGGTCGGAGGCGAAGCTAATGGTAGGTCAGTCACCTTTTGGAGTCATAAGGTGGGCGATGCAGGGACGTACTCTGATCGAAATGTCTCACTCAAGAAATCTTTGGCGAACTCGCCCCAGTCTTGGAGGGGGTCTGGCTGCAGTTGCCCGGTGGAACCCACAAACTCATAATACCCGGGGCGTGCAGCACTGCCATTGATCGGGGGAGGAGCGGGAGTATGCTCTGAGACGGGGGGAGAGAATAGATAACACAAGAGCTGGGCGGTAGAAGTTGACTGCTGCGCGTATGGATCAGTTGGGAATGGGTTGGGTATCGCACGGGCTAGGAATTGGTTGCCCATATTGGGCACTACGGGAAGCGTGGTAGTCGGCGTCAAATTGGACGGTCTGGAAGGGGGATCGTCATGTCAGGGGGAGACGGGAAGGAGAGTGCAGGTGGTAGTATACCTGTCTGGTGTGGGGATTATCCTACGATTTCTGGGAGCGGCTGCGCGTCGCTTTTCCGAGGTGGCTTGCTGGACATAGTTGCTGCCGAGAAATATGAGGTGAGAGGCAAGAGGAGAGAGGAAGGGTACTTGCGTGCAATCATAACCCTTGGATTGGCAATGCTATTGAAGGTGTGAGAGTGTGAGAAGGTGTCGGGAACAATGCGGCCCAACTGACATGGCACTGCAGCAGCCACGGTGCAGCAGCCACGGGAAAGGGAGTATTGATGGTCAATGAGGGGGAATGTGGACAGATGATGGAAGATAGTACCTTGTCTGAACCTGGGACACGATTGCAGCGAACCTTGCGGCTCCTTCAAGGATGGCAAAGAGAAATGGGGTGAGCGATGAAGGGCAGCAGGGAGAGTGTGGGACGCAGACCTGCATGGGTCGCAAGCTGTGTTCTGTTTCCTTGTAGGAGGAGCAGAAGTATACGGCTGGGTGTCGAGGGGAACGGATCGGCCAGCAAGGCTGTCCTGCTGTTGTTGTTGTTGTTGTTGTTGAGGGGCGGCGAGGTTGAGCTGGGGGTACGGTTGTTGTTGTTGCTGCTGCCTGATGTCGAGGACGGGTGAGCTCCGCATTGCCATGGCCGTCGCTGGTCTCCGTCTGCTGTCTGCGGCAGCGAGCGTGCGGCGACGGGGAAGGGGACAACTTTGCGTTTGTGTGTGCGGAACCGAGGGACGTTGACTTGCCTCATCGGAGTCGGCCCGGTGACTAAACGCCACCGCTGAACAAGAACACGTGTCTACAAGTTTGATCAGGATTGATCAAACCATTACTCTGCCTTAGTAAGTAATTAGTAATTTCATCCTTACTTGCCACCTTGCTTTGCTTGCCACCGTCGGTACCGCACAAATAGCTCGATTGCCCATTGGCTGTTGCTCCGGCTTTGTTCGCTTTGTTCCTAGCTTGTTTCTCACCACCCATCCGTCACCCACTCCGACATGGTCAAAGTGCAGGAAGTACACGACTCGCCCTACTCATCGAGTGCCTCTACCCACTCTCGTTCCTCCGACTCACTCGCCTCGTCCATCTCCGACGACAACGAAATCCAGAAAGAGTCCCTCGTCGATCGTCTCGTCGCCCTCGTCGACATTGTCCCTCCGCAGACGCGTCATTCCATTACCACTCGCGTCTCAAACTTTGTCGGTGCCGTAAAGACTGGCGGAAAGGTCGTCGGCAACGTCGTCTGGGTCCTCACCACTTCCGCCCTCCTCATTGGCCTCCCGCTCGCCCTCGCCCTCGAAGACGAGGCGAAAATAGTCCAGCAAGAAAAGGAAATGGCTGCTCAACAACAGGGCGTTCAGCAAGTTCGTCTGCACTCTTTTTTTTCGGCTTTATCCGCTGACGTTGCATCGCCCCTGCGCAGATGGTTAACCCAGGAGCAAGCCTCTACCCTCAACTCGAGGCCTCTGGCCAGAGAAAAGAGGGCATTGTACCCCCCGGTTTCTAGTCTCTTCACGTCTTATACTCCGCCACCCGTTGTATCCCTCTTGCATTCCCAACTCATCTCTCGCGCGGTTTGTTCTTACATATACACGTACGAACCTGAACGTTTTAGTTTTCGTTTGTATACAGTCCGGTTCACGCATTGAGAAAACCGTGAATAACCTCCACACAATCCGCCATCAGCGATACTTTTCTAGTTACAACTGCGACTTCTAAAAACGATAGCAACACGTAAATCTTTCAGAGGTGGGATCCTCGGGTATCGGGTGTGCAGACCTTCTCTCGCTTCAATAATTCGGCACCGGAAGCTCGCTTCGTCGGCGTCCTCGAAGAAATCTCTCAGCAATAACAACCTTGACAGTATGGTACGTATGTCTTCCTGGGCCGCATTCATGACTGCTAGGGCAATTTTTGCCCTTTAATCTCCCTGATACGCGTCAGACGGCCGGTACACAAACTCTTGATCCCCCTCATGCCAGTTTAATGAACCTGCGAGTACATACGCGGCAGCTTCTACTACCATCCCCTCCGTGACAATACGCACTCTGCAGAGAACGTCACCGAGTCTTCCGTCCGGTTTGAGGCATCCTTCTCTCTAAATGGCACACTATAAGCATGGGACTTTTGCATTGTTGAAACGGAGCAAGGTTGTTGGTCGGATGCCCGGCCTTGAGGCACTTCGTGGAGCCCTGGAACGTCCGCGGCAGGGGCCGCGGACATGGATTCGTCGTGGCTCGATAGATGTAAGGAAGATGAGTGCGGATATCTATTTGGTGGTTCCTCTTGAGTTATATCTGGAGTAAGCTGGGTTCTTCGGCGGGCTCTTCGGGACGGTCCTTCAGGCGACGGCGCTCTGTGCCTTTTCTTGTATCTTCCACGATATTAGGCCAGCGCACTCGGTCCACCACTGCCTGTGCATACCTCTGACCGCGACGCAGAAACGAGACTATTGGTGGGCGGTTGGAATGCACCTGGAGGTTGTCTGTCGCCATGTGGGAAGCGAAGGAACCAGATTGTCCGTGATTCTCTTGAGCGTTGTGCTCATCAGGTTCTCTCCTTAACGCCTTGAAAGGGACGCTGGGTGGTAAAGATGTGGTGGACCGTTTCATTGAAAGTTCATTGCCATTTGGACTTGTTGGACGAGATTCGAGAAATCTCTTGGACGCGGCCGCATTGTTGACCCTAACATCCGTGACTTCCATATTAGTGAGATCGTTGCCGCGTGGCATCGCCGCTCACCAATTCAAGGTCAAACCGTCTGCCCTGTATGACATGGTCAATGGAATATGAGCGTAAAGACGTCTTCACTTACATCCAGCGAGTAGCAAGGACGATTTTATTTTGCCGAGCTAGCTGGGTTGTTAATTGAATAACGAATGCGTTTCGGGCACTTTTTGAGCCTGGTGCACCCTTCCTGCAGCAATCAGGTACATTGGGCTCCAAATAAACGCCGCGGGGCGCTTCCTGAACACCGTTCGGGACGGTGCTTGGCGTTTTTGCTATCGATTTGGGCTTGGATTTGACAGATTCTCTTTTGATCACCATTCTTTGAGCACTCTGAGAACGTTTGAGAGGTTTCACAGGAGCCATTTCGTCGAAGCAACGGTCAGGTCCAACGTCTAACCAACTGCTCATGGGGTCCATCCAGCCAGCTAATCCGCTCAGCAGGCTCACCGTAGTGCCTTCGTCTCCTTCGTCGACTGGGGTACTGGAGCGGAGGCACAGCGTTTGGCTTTGGCGCATCGCCATCCTCACTCATAAGAAAATCGATACAGAGCCCCGCGAGACTGCCATGTGGCAAAGTGTGAAGGGTCATGTCGATATAGGTTATTACGGCAATCGCGCTACCGTCCATGTCGGAACATTTGAGAATCGAAGGGTAGAGGACGTTCTCCAAGAAAACAGACTTGACGGCATGGAGAATCGATTGGGAAACGGCTGAACCGACCAGAAGAGTGGGCGCGATAGCTCCTTCAGTTGAGCCTGAACCACTGGTCCAGCGGAGGACATCTTGAATGACCTCGATGATCTCGAGGAAATGATCGAGTCTAGAGTGGAAATCGGGACTAGTAGACACCTCCAAGCCAAACGTCCGTGCTCGTTCCATCTCCGCGTCTTGTTCTTTCCGAGGATCGTACAGGTCTCCGCCTAGCACCATAGTCCGAACGATCACACACCATATTGGTGAGCAAGAGAGAACACGGACCGGGTTGTACGGAAGGCGTACCACATGTTGTTGTCCTCACTGGGCGACATGAGCTCGCCGTTCAACTTGACCGGTGCGTATGGGCTTCCCGAGGAGTAAATCACCGTTTCCTTCAGTAAAATTTCAAAGCTCACATCAGTTCGTGCGCCCCTGTGCATAGTGTAATGGACGTACCACTGCGATCCTCACCAGGTGCCGTTTACGCCAGGGTTTCGATGACCTCGTGGGTGCGACCGCGGTGCGCCCAAGAGACGTAGAGGCCCTCTGGACGCCTCCATCTAGGCCCTTGTCAGTGAAATGGGGCCAGGAACTAGAGTGTCCGAGAGTACTTTTTGCCATGCTTCGCCGACCTGTTTTTAAGATACCAGAGGAATAAAGTAATACCTATCATCACCATTGCTTACCGTAGGGGTATACAAAATAGACGTGGTCACCTTTAGTATAATCGTCCAGCATCTCCTGTCAATACTTACCGCTGTCCCGAATATGAATTCGATAAAACGTGGACGGTTGAGCCCATTGAGGTAAATGTACGGTGATTTAGTTTCCAGCTGCGCAAGGACGCGTTTCTCGTGTGCATTGGTGGTGTCCCGTCCCAAACGGAATGCTCAGTGCGCATGAGATACGATAGTCGGCAATGAAGCGGAAAAGGTGAGTCACTGTGATAACCGGGCACACGGTTTAGTTAGGAAGGAAGGCACCCTCTCTGGAACTTTGCATTCCGACTGGTGTACCAATCCCGCCATGGTGAGGTTCCCCGAGGCGGCTCGCAGGAAGAAAATCCTTCCGCTTTGAGACTTTCTAATTGCTCAGTTCAGGAAGGCCGCACCGCGGGCATGGCCCGGACTTGGCAGTGCAGAAGCACAATAGGCCCTCCAGATCGGGAGAAAGGAAGATCCAATAGACATACAGGCACGCAAACGCGATTTCATATATTAGCCTCTAAGAACACCGTGGTGGCATTTGGTCCCAGTGAATGATTGGTTAGTACAAGCTGTCGTAACTCTCTCCCAGACATTTAGGCGAGTTGTTTCTGTTCAGGTATGTTGAGGGTTCCACATCTTGTTGCGGATATATTCTAGCAGGTGATCGTGGTCCATCGACCTCAAAGGAATATTGCGGTCGATTTTCTGAAAGGAAAAGGGTTCAGTTGCTGGTCATATTGCGCGTGGAAACACTCAAGTTGCCCATACCTCTTCTTGCGCAACGTGGATCACACGAGCCGCAATATCTACGCTGACTTCACGGACACGCGTCAAACGGGGATAGATGAGACCGATGTCACGCTCTTCCTTGGTCAAGGATTCCGCAAGTGCAAGCGAGGCGGCTTCAACCATGCTTGGAAGGACATAACGAGACTTGGAAAGGACACCGCCCAATCCAATCCCAGGGAACACGTACCTAAAGAGACGCGTTTAACCTTTGAACCATGGAGACTATCGAATACTCACATGTTGTTACCCTGTCCGGGCCAGTATTCATTGCCCTTGTAGTTGTACATCGGGAAGGGAGAACCGGAAGCGAAAATAACCTTTCCGTCGGTCCATTCGACGGCCTCATGGAACTCACACTCGCTGAGAGAAACAGGGTTGGACAAGGGGAAGATGATGGGACGCGGGTTGAGTCGTGTCATGGTCTCCACGACCTCCTTCGTAAATGCGCTCTTTGTTGTGGAGAGGCCTAGCAGAGCAGTTGGCTTGACGTATTCGATGATCTCGACCAAGGACTTGAGCGGTGGGCCGCTGTAATCCTTACGCGCAAAGACTACCAGAGAAGATCAGATAGAGTGGAGGCTGAATCAATCTGAACATACATTTCTTGTGCTCTGCGAGTTTCCCAGGTCGGTCAATTGTGATCAAACCTTGCGAATCAATGAAGTAGATGCGGTTCTTCGCATCTTCCTCCGACAACCCCTGGAGCGTGAAGAAGCTCATCACCTGCTTCGCAACACCGACACCTGCGGAACCAGATCCCAAGAAGAGGATACGGTGGTCGGTGAGGTCTCGTCCGGACGCATGGCTAGACAGTTTGGCCGCATTGAGGAAGCCAGACAGCACGACCTGTTTCGAAAACGTTAGGGGAAGCACCTAGCAACGTAATGAAGGGGACCTTACAGCACCAGTACCCTGAATATCATCATTGAATACGGGTATCTTTGCATTTTTCTGGTATTTCTCGAGGTAGTGAAAGGCATGTTCAGTAGAGAAGTCTTCAAACTGGACAAGTAACTTCGGGAAGAGTTCAGCGATAGCATCCATGAATTCGTCCATGAAAGCATCCATTTCAGCGTCCCCGACCCTTTGTTGTCGAAGACCGAGATAGAGAGGATCTGCCAAGTTCTTGGGATTGTTGGTACCGAGCTGATGAGGGGTAAGTCTATAAGGTTTCTGTGTTGACACAAAAAGTAGAAGTTTCTCACATCAAGACAAATGGGCAAGGTCGACTCTGGCCGCAAACCAGCGCCGGCAATGTAGAGTGAAAGTTTGCCGATCGAAATCGGCACTAAGTAAAGACAGTTAGGCATAACCAGGGTCCAAGTGGTCATGAAGACTTACTTCCGTTGACACCCAAATCTCCCAGACCTAGGATACGCGACCCATCTGTCACGACGGTGATCCGGGTGTGTTGGGCCTTCGGCCAGTTCCTGAGGACGTTCTTGATGTTTCCTTTGTCCTTAATGCTCACATACTGCAGTCCTTGTGAATACGACTACCCCGCAATGTCCCGATCGAAATGACTCACCAAACCTTCGGGCTTGCGGTAGATATGGCTAAATTCAACGCAAGCTTCTCCGACGGTAGGAGTATAGATGAGAGGTGTGATTTCCATCATATTCGTCAACAGAAGGGTGTAGAACCTATCCGGCTACGCCTCAGCCGGACGGAGCGAAACACGGGAGTAGAGAGCGCACATATGTTCGTCAAACTGCTTCAGGGAGGAAAGGAAGATGTATTTTTCTAGGTTCTTGTCTTTGGAACGGAGTTGGAGGAGGGATCGTTGGTAGTGGACGTTGTCTTCGACGTGAGCAGGAGTAAGGCCATGAGCAGGATGGGCAGGAGCTGTGATGAGAATATGTGGTCAGACGTGCAACGAAGCTGGATAACGTGTCGCCACGGCGGATATCGCGGGCGATATCGCGCAGATGCGTCTACAAGGACTCGACCGCGCACCAGGGGGTTTACTATCCGCGATCTTCAAGCCCTTGAAGATGCCATTGACGTAGTCTGGAGTGAGTACGCGGATGGGCATGGTGGAAGGCGTTGGAGAGTGAGCGCAAGTGCAGGGACAAAGTGGGGGAGAGGCTCTGCCTTTTTTTAGACCAGGCCCCAGCTTCGCCCGTCCTACTCCGTGTACACTCTCTACTCGGGCATCATTATCCGACGGTCCAACGCGCTCGCTAATCAGTCACTCTCCAGCTCCTTGACCACCTCTTTTCGCATCGCATCTGATCCTGATCCGCCCGTGTGCTTTCTGAGTTGGGCGTTCCGTGTGCCGTGTAGTTTGGTTTCATCTCAGATGCAGAAGTGCAATGCATAGTCAGAACAAGTACAAACAGGCTCCCCTCACCGAATCAAGCGATATACACGGGTGGGTAACCAGACAATGCATATCGTATCCCGTTATTATAGCTTTCCTTTGGTGGCAAATTGAGCCTCCGTCACACCCTTGCCCATCGCAGTCGTCGAAGAAATCCCACCAGTCACGGTCACCAACATGCTATCGATGTACTCGGCGCCACTCCACTTGCGGAACGAACTGTCAGTCGAGGCAATGTACAACGAACAGAAGTCCGCACACCTTTTGGTGAGTGAGAACATCACAATCAATCTCGCGTTCTTTGCGTTGGATCAACTCGACATAGGCCTTCATACCTTCCTTTGCATACGCCTTTGCAAATAAGTCGGAGATGTAGGCATTCGAGTGCAAGCCACCCAACTGCAATACCAACTTGTCAGATTCTGCAATACCAGGCACAGGAACAGTAATCGAGAAGACTCACGGTAATGAATTGCCAGACGAAGCCCAACTTGCCGAGCTGCCAGACATAGTTCTTCATGTCGTCTGTATTCAACCCCGCAGCATCCCAGTTGAAGCTCGGACTCAGGTTGTACGCGAGCCATTGGCCGGGACATTCCCTGTGCACCCCCTCAGCAAACTCCCTGGCCTGGGCCAGGATCGGGCTCTTCGTCTCCATCCAGAGCAAATCTGCGTAGGGAGCATACGCGACGGCACGGTTGATCGCGCACTGGGTGCCACCTTGGTACCGGTAATAGCCTTCGCGAGTCCTCGGGGTGTCCCAGTTCCAGTAGGGAACCGTACGCAGGCCGAACTCCTTCGCAATCTTGATGGCTTCCTTGTGCGACACGCGGGCGATCTTGGCGCGCAAAGCCTTCTGCTTATCCGAACTGGCACCTTCGTGAGCAAATGCATCGACAAGCACATCGCCGAAAAGCCGTAGGTTGGCTTTGGCGATCCATTCATCCTCGATCGCCTGGAGGGCAGCACCAGTGGCGCCGCGTGCCTCTGCATCACTCATTACCGTCACCAAGTCATCAAGCTCCGTGTTCGTGCTACCGAGGATGAACGGGTGGTCGCGGGGGTCGACGTTGGTCGTGATGAGGGTAGCAGCCTCCGAGTCGGTGCGCGCAACGACGAGATTGGAGACACCCATGATATCATATTGGAACCGGATAGCCACAAGGCGGTTTATATGCTCCGAAATGGGCACGAGCACTTTACCCGCCATGTGTCCGCACTTTTTTGTCCCAGGAGCTTGGTCCTCGATGTGGACCCCGGCCGCACCTTTCTCGACGAACAACTTGGTCAACTTGATTACGGCGGTAAGGCCACCATGACCTGTGTCTGCGTCGGCGACGATGGGGCGGAGGTAATCGATGAAAGGAGTGGCAGAGAGTTGTTCAGGAGAGAGACGCGATCGGGCTTCGCGTTGCTTGCGGTCGTGGAAGAGTTGAGCTTGGAAGAGATGCTCAACCTTTAGTGGGACGGTGTTGTACGGGTAGTCGGCAAGATCAGGGCCAGGTTCGTTGGTTGAAGATGCAGTTGAGGACGATTGCCATCCGGAGACATAGACGGTCTCGAGGTACTTGGCCATCTGAGTTACCTGCACGGGGTCGAGTCTGTGATATAATTTGTCAGTGCGAACCCGCAGACAGACGAGCGGAACATTATACTTACGCGCCATAAGTGTGCGATGGTGTGCCGTTTTTGAAGTGCATTTCCAGCAAGGCAAAGAGCTTCTTAGCTTGAACATCCGAGGGGTACGAGATGGGAAGTGTTCCGCGCTTGGAGACGACTTGCTCGGCAGTGTAGGGCCGTTTGACTCGTGCAAAGCGAGGAGAGCCCCACCACCGCTCGACAGCGGCGACTTGTTCACGGAAACGGGCCTGTTCGGTAGACATGGAGGGACGACGACGCAAAGCAAACGCGGGTCGGAGGTAGGTGAGGCAGGTAGAACGAGGCTGGGGTGCGGGGGGAGGCGGGGGTGGCATGCTATATACTGCTTTTTGGAACAGCATGTGATTTGGCCGTATAAGTCGGCAAACTGAAGAACTGCTCGGAAGGTAACTACTCAACAGCAACTTACAGCACTTAATCTTCGAATAATCCCGGTTTCACTCATCTAATGCCGCGCGGCTCAGATCGAAGCGAAGCCAACCATAGGTTCGCGCTCATTTCGTGCTCAAGCTCAAAGGACGATCGAAGCGATCGAAGGCATAATTTACACAGAATTCATCATTATCAGTGTCACCCTTACTTAACTCACTGACCCGTCTACACACCCCGGCCAAGCTCTGTCGACTACAACATGGCTTTATTTAACCTTGGCCACTAAAGCCTCCTCGACTCGCTTGCAGCTCTGCACCGATTTTGTACCCGGTCACCTGCACGTCAGAGTAAGTTTCGCCTCAGGAGTCAGACCCACCCCCCTTACCTTCTCCCAGTCGAGCTTGTTCCGTGTCATCGGCAGCACCCTTCGCAATGGCTTGAAGCTCTTTTCTCCCAGGTCTTGGTATGTGTCACTCAACGCGGCTTGGTACTTCCCCTCCTGTTCGGCTATTTGCGCAAGGAGTTGCTTCGCTGCAGCGGGATCGGGTGCAGAACGTGGTAGCGTAAGTTTAGGAGTAAAGGAAGTCGAGAGTTGGACCTGATCGGGCGGTTAGAAGACGCAGGGAAAAGCGACACCACTCACGTTTCCCTGTTCATAGTAATGAACACTGATTTGAATGCTCCCCCTTACAGTCCTATTGTCGAGGTCTACTTCGTACTTCGACCTCCACCGTCCGGACCAAAAGTTGGAGGGGTTGTACTTGTTTGCGACGAGTTGGATCACAAACTTGTTTCGCTCGGGAGCAAACACGCTCCCCACTCCCTCGTGGAAATGCTCAGCGATATAGGCTTGAGTAGCATTATCCAGCGCCTCCCTAACATGAACTAGATTTGGTAAGGCGGCGCGCGAAAGACAGGACGCTGGATGTCTGACCTGAACGGTTCTGAAGATGCGTCTGGTTCCTCAGCCTGGGTTTCTTGTGCATCCTGTGGGGATGTGTGAGTATCGAACATGTTGCGATCGTGCATTGACTTACGAGGTTGAGGTGGTCAAAAACAAACGATTTCTTTGAGCGGGGGTCGATGAACCTGTTCTCCTTTGGGTCTCCTACACGACCAGACTCGCTGATGATGACCTGGAGTACGGTTGTTGATGGGTTGAACACGACTGGAAGCGTGCTGCGTACCTGATGGTTTTGGTCTGGAGCATCGACCGTGACGAACTGGTCGAGGTTGTACTGTTCTAGAGCACCTGCTATCCCCTTCTCGAGGCGAACATCGTCGTCGATGATGGTGCGGATATCTGTGGCCACTCTCCTTGTGAGCTGCACAAGAGGGCTGGTAAAATGGACAGACCAGTGAGAACGTCATTGATCTCGCCTGGAGGAGATTGCACAAGTAGCTTAGCAGCAACGGCGATCCGCTCGTCTGGGTCCATCTCTGCCTGCTTCAAATCCGGGTGGGTTCAAATGGAAAATAAAGGATATCACTTTCGACTCTTCCAATGTTGGCCAGGCGTGCTGTCGGCCGCACAATCCCAGCCGTAGCAGTACGCAACGCATCATGTGATATAACGCCGATACTGACGACGAACAGCGCGGTTTGCACAATATAACAGTCCTTCCCTCCGGAAAGGCTGTCGTTTCCTCTGGTCCTCCAGGCCGCAGCGCAGTCACGGGTCATGTAGCAACTGTCTTTGGTGCCTCTAGCTTCCTTGGTCGTTACCTCGTCGCGAAAGTTGGTACGCAGGCGACCCGACGTAACCGTTCTCTCGCTGAGTTACCACTGTAGCCAAGGTCGGAACGCAGGTAGTCCTCCCGTATCGGGATGAGATTTCTGTACGGCACCTCAGGCCTTGCGGAGACCTCGGACAGATTGTTCCGCTCGAATTCGACATCCGCAACGAGGAACAAATCGCGGAATGTGTACGGCACTCGGACATTGTCTATAATCTCATCGGAGAAAACTTTGAGACAAAGTGATTGTTCCTTTACCGCCACTCTTGAAGTTCCTAGGTTGACCATGCGCCTAGAAATTTCAAGTTCGACGACGTACATGTCACCGGCGCGCAGCGGATTGCTCGAATCTGCGCTGAGAATGGAGTGCCTCGTTTTGTACATGTCTCCCACCTCAACGCCGATATCAACTCGCCGTCTGCGTTCTACCGGTCGAAAGCAAGGGGCGAACAAGCAGTTAAAGCGGTCTTCCCGGAGGCGATCATTATTAGACCAGGGCCTATGTACGGTCAAGAGGATAGGCTTCTCAATCATATGGCCTGTACGTTTCGCCTTGCATCATCCTTGCCATCCTTTCTCATTCCGTCCCAGTCTGGCCAGTTCTATGGAAGTTCAACGCCGGCCAGACGAAGATTCGACCGGCCTGGGTAAAGCATCCTTTAATATCTCGTGTCTCGGAAATTAAATGGCTACCCAGGTACAAGACGTGGCGCAAGCTATGGCAAACATCACCCAAGATACCAAGGTCCATTCTACAACCTTCAACCTCCCCGGCCCCGTCACCTTCAACCACGCAGAAATGCAAAAGCTCATCTCCTTCTTCACCTTCCGCCCTGTATCCGGTGTCCCTGAAGTACCCAAGCGCATCGCCTTGTTCCTCTCGAAGCTCTCCCAGCTCATCTGGTGGCCCTCGTTGAGCCCAGATGAGATTGAGCGGAGGTTCATCGACGATGTGATGGTGGACGCTGCGCAAGACTGGGCCGCGTTGGGCGTGAACCCCGTTGAGGTTGAGAAGGTCGCCACTGGCATTCTCCGAAGATACCGTTCTGGGTACGTCAACCCAACTTTTGTCATTCGTGGTTATCTTATGTGTCCACTAGCACCAATTACGTACGCCCCGTGGTTCTACCCGGCGAGGGAAGGACAAGCTCCCGCTCGGTGAGCATTTCTCTGGTTCAGCGCTCTTGCAGTCCTAACGAAACGCTTGTATAGCAATATCACGTTGCGGAATAGAATAGACCTCATGTACTGTGTCCCCGGATAAACCGCATATTTTCATATTTTGTATTTGTTCATCGCGTCAAACAAACTCAGACCGTATCCACGGCTATGGGGATCAAAGGACTGACTGCGCTAATCCAAGAACACGCTCCAACGGCCATCAAGGTACCTT
>Ga0307513_10008111_pt1 | contig 13484 bp, 13 predicted proteins | sample 15_EM_MG_FD_202174 | JGI IMG/M metagenome (GOLD analysis project Ga0307513, IMG submission 202174) | Populus trichocarpa ectomycorrhiza microbial communities from riparian zone in the Pacific Northwest, United States - 15_EM | ecosystem: Host-associated > Plants > Roots > Unclassified | place...
AGCCGGAGTTCCGCGCGGCCCGACTGCCGTGTCCCGTACGCCTGTTGGGCGTCGAAGCTGTCGCGGTGCAGGACCCGTACGTCGTCGACGGTGAACTCGGCGACCTTGCCGTCGGCGCGGGTGACCCGGATCGTCGCGCCCGGGCGCAGGGTGCTGACCTTGTAGAAGACGGCGGGCCGGGTCTCGGTGTCGACGTGTCCGACGAGGAGGGCGGTGCCGGCGGCGCCGGGCCGGGTGCCGGAGCCGTACCAGCCCACGACCCCCGCCTGGTCGAAGGGCGGCGGGTCGATCGCGCCGAGCCGGTCGAGGCCACGGGCCACCACCGGGGCCTGCACGCCCAGTTCGGGTATGTCGACGCGCTGCGGCAGGGCGCCGCTCAACGGCTGGTGCGCAGGCGGGAGTTCGGCGTCCGGGGGGCGGCCGACCGCAGCGATGTCACCGGTGGTCGGCGCGGCTGTGCCATGGCGTACGTCGGTCACCTCGCGGCCCCACAGCCACAGCCCGAGGAGCAGCAGCGCCCAGGCCACGCCGGTGGTCAGGCGCCCGGTGCCGGAGGACCGTTCACGGTCGTCGGACATGGCGGCTAGTCCGTCCCACGGTCCCGGCGGACACTGCGCACCGCCACGACGACCGCCGCCACTCCCGCGAGGACCAGCCCGACCACGGCCTGCCGGGTACCGGGACCGGCGCCCCGCGCGTCGGCGGCCAGCTGTTCGGCCGCGCCACCGCCACCGGCGGGCACGGGGGCGACGGGCGAGGCGGGAACGGGGGCAGGGGCGGAGGCGGCCTCGGAGGGCTTCTCGGGCTTCTTGGACGCCTCAGGCGTGTCGGCGGACTTCTCGGTGACGGTGATCGTGCCCTTCACCTTGCCGTTCCGCCCGTCGCAGCCGACGGTGACGTTGTACGTGCCCGGGACCAGCGAGGAACGGACGCGGGACCCTCCGACGAGCGCCCCGCCCTGCCCCTCCCCCGCGAGCAGCACATCGGCGACGAACGCCTCCGACTTCGCGGTCCCCGTCTTGCCCGTGCAGCCGCGCACGACGAGCCGTACGTCGCTGCCGGGAGCCGGGGACGCCGGGGTCACCGTGATGCCCCCGTCGGCGGCGTACGCCAAGGGTGCGGGGGTGAGCGCGGCGGCGACCGCGACACCGGCACAGAGAGTGATCCGCATGGAACCCATCGTGAACCTCCAGACACCTGGAGACTCCTCCTCCGGACGCCGGTCCGCATCTCCGGAGCGGGTACGGCTGCTCCGTACGGGTGCCGAAGGGTTTGGACGGCCGCGCCGGCCGGCTCAGATCCGGTCGACGAGGTCCGCGATGGAGTCGACGATCTCGGACGGGCGGTACGGGAAGTTCTCGATCTGGTCGGGTCCGGTCAGGCCGGTGAGCACCAGGAAAGTCCGCATCCCGGCCTCGATGCCGGCCAGGACGTCGGTGTCCATGCGGTCGCCGATCATCGCGCTGGTCTCGGAGTGCGCGCCGATCGCGTTCAGCCCGGTGCGCATCATCAGGGGGTTCGGCTTGCCCGCGAAGTACGGCTTCCTGCCGGTCGCCTTCGTGATCAGCGCGGCGACGGCACCGGTCGCGGGCAGCGGGCCCTCGGCGGAGGGGCCGGTCTCGTCGGGGTTGGTGGCGATGAAACGGGCGCCGCCCTCGATCAGGCGTACAGCCTTGGTCATGGCCTCGAAGGAGTACGTGCGGGTCTCGCCGAGGACGACGTAGTCGGGCTCGTGGTCGGTGAGGATGTAGCCGATGTCGTGCAGGGCGGTGGTCAGTCCGGCCTCGCCGATGACGTACGCCGTCCCGCCGGGCCGCTGGTCGTCGAGGAACTTGGCGGTGGCGAGCGCCGAGGTCCAGATGTTGTCGACGGGCACGTCCAGGCCCATGCGGCGCAGGCGGGCGTGCAGGTCGCGCGGGGTGTAGATCGAGTTGTTGGTGAGCACCAGGAAGGGCTTGCCCGACTCGCGCAGCTTCTTGACGAAGGCGTCGGCGCCGGGGATCGGTACGCCCTCGTGAATGAGCACACCGTCCATGTCGGTGAGCCACGAGTCGATGGGCTTGCGGTCTGCCATGTCCGGTCTCCTGCTCCTGCACTGCGTTGCCATGCGCTGCGTTGCCTGCGCTGCCGTACACGCGTACGAGATGCCGCGTGCGCCCAGCCTGTCACAGCCCGGATCTTGGGGGAATGGCCGGTTTACGTGCGTCCCACGCCTCGGAACCGGGCCAGCAGCAGGACTCCGCCGCCGGTCAGCAGCAGCGCGAGCGCGACGCCCGCGAGGCGGATACCGGCGGCGCGCCGCCCGGTGCCGGCCAGCTCACCGTCGTACGACGGCGACGCGGACGGGTCGGGCTGTACGCCGGGTTCTGTCGCCGCCTCCGCCGGTCCGGGGGCGAGGACCCTGAACCGGTAGTCGTTGGACTGCCCGACCCAGTCGCCGTCATCGGCGTGCCGCTGGACGACGGCGGCGTTGACGACGACGTCGTTGGCCACCGCCCCGGCCCCGATCGCGAGCCGCACCCGCACGGAGAGGGTCCGTCCGGGTCCGACGGTGAACCCGGGGAACCCGTCACCGTCGAAGACCCCGATGGTCTCGTCGGCGTCGGTGGCCTCGAACCGCACGGGGTAGGGGCGGGGGCGGTTCCCGTCGTAGAACTCCAGCCGCGTCTGAGCCGCCGTCAGGGCACGGCGCGCGTCGACGAGTACGAGGACGGGGTGGATGTCCGTGCAGGGGTGGGTGGTGGTGTTGGTGAGGTCCAGCCGCCAGGTCCGCTGCGCACCACCGGCTTCGTAGGCGGCGGGGGCGCTGTGGATGCGGGTGGTGAGGGGGAAGGTGTGGTCGGTGGGGGTGGTGGCGGCACAGGTGGCCGCGTGCGCGGGGCCGGACAGGGCTGGGACGGACAGGGCGGGGGCGGTGAGGAGGGCGGTGACGATCACACAGGTACACAGTCGCATGAACACATGACCATGCCGGGGAGACTGGAGTAGTAGGCGGCACCGCTCCGAACGGCCGCACGAATGCGCCTGATCGGCGCAGGCTTTCAGGTTCGCAGGTTTGGAGGTTCGCAGGTTTTCGGCTGCGGGCCCGTGGGGGCTGGTCGCGCAGTTCCCCGCGCCCCTAAAAGACGGGCCGGTGGAGGCTTGGGCGATCAGTGCCTGTGAACTCCGGTCGCCTGGGGCGCCCCTAAGGGGCGCGGGGAACTGCGCGACCAGCCCCCACGGGCCCGCAGACAACCGACAACCCGCCCCTACTCGGCCCGTCCGAACAGTGGTGCAAGGAGCAGCTGGGCCGCCCCCACCGCAACCCCGCACGCCCGGCAAGAACCGCCCCCACCCCCCGCACAAACCGCCCCGGCTCCGCCGCAACCGCGCGCCCGCCCAACAACACCCGGTCGATATCGAGCAACCCCACCAGATTCGCGGCGCCAGCCCCCAGCACCCGCGCCGCCTCCTCCAGCTCCCCCCGAGCCACCGCCCCCAGACACAGCGCCTCGATGCACCCCCGGTCACCGCATCCACACAGCGGGCCGTCCAGCTGGATGACCTGGTGCCCGAACTCACCCGCACCCGTCCGCGCCCCCCGGTGCAGCACCCCGCCGATCACCAGCCCCGCCCCGAGCCCCGTACCGAGGTGCAGGTACGCGAAGGAGCCGTCCTCGCCGGCGACCGCCAGCCCGAGCGCGGCGGCGTTGGTGTCCTTGTCGACGGCGACCGGCACTCCGAGCCGCCGCGCGAGCGCGTCCCGAAGGGGGAATCCGTCCCACTCGGGGAACCCGGTGACCCGGTGCAGCACGCCCCGCGTGTGATCGAGCGGCCCGGGGAGCGCCACACCGACCCCGACGACGTTCTCCGGCCCACCGTCGAGCAGCGCCTCGACCTCCCCGGCCACCCTCTCCACCACCACGTCCGCACCCGCACCCAGGTCCAGCGGAGCCAGCCGCTCCCCCACCACCGCGCCCGTGAGGTCGACCAGCAGCGTCCGTACCTCGTCGCGGTCCAGATGCACCCCCACCGCGTGCCCCGCCCCCGGCACCAGGCACAGCACCGTGCGCGGCTTGCCGCCGGTCGAGGCGCGGTGGCCCGCCTCCGCGGCCAGGCCCTCGGCGCGCAGCCGGGCGGTGATCTTGCTGACCGCCTGCGGGGTCAGCCCGGTCCGCTCGGCCAGTTCGAGGCGGCTGATGCCGTCCGGGCCGGCCGTCCGGAGCAGGTCGAGCACCAGCGCGGTGTTGTGGCTGCGCAGGGCGAGCAGATTCGCCCCGGGAGCCGTGGCGATGCCGGCGGCGGTCGTGGCGGTCATGGCCGCGCTCGTCCTGTTCACATGAACCATTCTCCCCGCTGCTTGCACTTTGGCAACAGCGTTGCCAAAGTGGACGGCATGACTGGTACGACAGGCACCCCCGGCACGAGTGGAACCCCAGGCCCGAGCGGCACCCCCCTCCGCATCGGCCTCGTCGGCTACGGCCTCGCGGGCTCCGTCTTCCACGCCCCGCTGATCGCCGCCACCGAGGGCCTCGTCCTCGACACGGTCGTCACCGCGAACCCCGAGCGGCAGGCACAGGCCCGCGCCGGGTTCCCGGACGTCCGGACCGTGGCCGGCCCCGACGACCTGTTCGCCCGCGCCGACGAGCTGGACCTGGTCGTCATCGCGTCCCCGAACAAGACGCACGTCCCGCTGGCGACCACCGCCCTCAAGGCCGGCCTCCCGGTCGTGGTCGACAAGCCGGTCGCGGGCACCGCCGCCGAGGCGCGTGAGCTGGCCGCCCTCGCCGACCAGCAGGGACTGCTCCTCTCCGTCTTCCAGAACCGCCGCTGGGATCATGACTTCCGGACGCTCCGCAAGCTGATCGCCGAGGGCGAGCTGGGTGACGTGTGGCGGTTCGAGTCGCGGTTCGAGCGGTGGCGGCCCCAGACGAAGGGCGGCTGGCGCGAGTCCGGCGATCCGGCGGAGTTCGGCGGACTGCTCTACGACCTCGGCAGTCATGTCGTCGACCAGGCACTCGTCCTCTTCGGGCCCGTCGCCTCCGTGTACGCCGAGACGGACATCCGCCGCGAGGGCGCCGAGACCGACGACGACACGTTCATCGCCCTCACCCACAAGAGCGGCGTCCGCACCCACCTCTACGCCTCCGCGACGACTGCCCAACTCGGCCCGCGCTTCCGGGTGTTGGGCTCGCGGGCCGGGTACGTGAAGTACGGCCTCGATCCGCAGGAGGCCGCCCTGAAGGAGGGCGGGCGCCCGGGCGACGCCGGCTGGGGGCTCGAACCCGAGAGCATGTGGGGGCGCGTCGGATCCGGCGAGTCCCCGCTCACGGGTGGCGGGCGACCGGAGCCGACGCTGCCGGGGGCGTACGAGAAGTACTACTCGGCGATCGCCGCCGCCCTGCGCGACGGTGGCCCCAACCCGGTGACCGCCCTGGAGGCAGCAGCCGCGCTCGACGTACTGGAAGCAGCCCGGCGTTCCGCGAACGAGAAGGTGACGGTGACCCTGCGATGACCAGTCAGAAGACCGGCGGCCACAAGGCGGGCGGACAGCCCTCGCTCGGCCCGCGCATCGCGCCCGAACTCACCCCGAGCGTCGAGGAACTCGAAGCACAGGAACGGCACTTGGTGTTCCGGCAGTTCGGTCCCGACGACGCGTGGGCGCTCGGCTCGCTGCTGGTGGAGCTGGCCCGGGAGCGACAGGCGCCGGTGGCGATCGACATCCACCGGGCCGGTCAGCAGCTCTTCCACGCCGCCCTGCCCGGCGCGACCCCCGACAACGACGCCTGGATCGACCGCAAGCGCCGGGTGGTGGAGCGCTACGGTGCCTCCTCCTACCTGGTGGGCGCCCGGTTCCGCGCCAAGGGCACGACGTTCGAGGCCGACTCGCGCCTCGACCCCGACACGTACGCGGCCCACGGCGGCTCCTTCCCGATCACCGTCGAGGGCGTCGGCGTGATCGGGTCGGTGACGGTGTCGGGACTGCCCCAACTCCAGGACCACCGGCTGGTGGTGGAGGCGCTGGAGACGTTCCTCAAGGTGTAGCCACCGTGCGGCGGGACCCGCGCGCCGGGAATTATCCCGAGGGACCCTCCGGTTGGGACTGCAATGACCTCTCTGACATCCCTCAAGGAAACCCTCGGCCGGTACGGCATCTGGAGTTTCGCGTTGCGTTCGGAGCACCCCGAGAGGCTCACCGAGCGTGCCGAGGCCACCGCCGAACTGGAGGAACTGGGCTTCGGCGCCCTCTGGTTGGGCGGCAGCCCGGGCGTACGGCACGCCGTTCCGCTGGTCGAGGCGACCTCGCGGCTCGTCGTGGCGACCGGCATCCAGAGCATCTGGCAGTACGGGGCCACCGAAACGGCGTCGGAGTTCGCGGAGTTGGAGGCGGCCCACCCCGGCCGCTTCCTGCTCGGCCTCGGGGTGAGCCACGCCCCGCTGACGGAGCAGTACCGTCGCCCGTACGCCAGGATGGTCGAGTACCTGGACGCCCTGGACGCGGCCGGACAGCCCGCGGAACGCCGGGTGCTGGCCGCGCTCGGCCCGAAGATGCTCAGGCTCTCCCGGGACCGCGCGGCCGGCTCGCACCCGTACCTCGTGACCCCCGAACACACCGCGCAGGCCCGCGAGGAACTGGGCGAAACCCCGCTGCTGGCACCGGAGTTGAAGGTCGTCCTGGACACGGACCCGGACCGGGCCCGCGCGACGGCTCGCGCCACCCTCGCCATGTACCTGACCCTGCCGAACTACACCGGAAATTTCCTGCGTATCGGCTTCACCGAGGACGACCTCAAGGACGGCGGCAGCGACCGGCTGGTCGACGCGGTGTTCGCCTGGGGCGACGAGAACCGGATCCGCGAGCGGATCGACGCCTTCCGCACCGCGGGCGCGGACCACGTCACCCTCCAGGTCATCGAGGACCGGTCCCGTGACGCCCTCCCCCGCGACGGCTGGCGCCGCCTGGCCACCCTGCTGAAGTAACCGGGAAGACGCGAGAGGGATGCAGGGGATGCAGGGGATGCGAGGGATGTAAGGGATGTAAGGGGCCGGAGGGGATCTGCACAGGCTCTGGGGCCATGGCGTTTCCTCCGGACGCATCCGGTCGTTGGTCTGCACGTGTCATCGGGCGGGATCCAGGAGCCCGGTGACACGCATGCGAACGGAGAAGTCCCGTGCGATTGACCGATATCCACCGTTGCGAGATCCGGCCCGGACGGCTCGTGACCTGGACCCTGCATCCGACGACCGTCGAAGGCGTGGCCGAACTGCCGGACGACGCCCGCCCACCCGCGTACGTACAGGAGGCCCACGTCCGGACCGCGCGGTCGGTGCGCGAGGACGGCCTGTTCGTGCCGACCTGGCTCGGCACGGCCTTCGACATCCCCGGGCGGGTCGATCTCGACGTCCTCCAGGGCGCGTTGCGGGCCTGGACGCTGCGCCACGAGACACTGCGCAGCGGTTTCCGCTGGACCGACCCGGGCCCGCGCAGCCCCCTCGGTGACGAACTGCGGCGCTTCACCCTCTCCCCCGACGCCGTCGTCCTGCACCGCGAGGACGTCGGCGACTTCCAGGACGGGGCGGCGCTCCCGCGCTATCTGCAGGATCGGTTCGACATCGCGGCGGACGCGCTGACCTGGCCGAACTTCATCTACAGCGCGGTCGTCAGGGACGACAGCACCAGCATCTACATGGCGTTCGACCACACCAACGTCGACTCGTACTCGATCTTCCGCATCCCGCACGAGATCCACCAGCTCTACACGGCCGGCCTTGATGGCAGGACGGTGGACTCGGCGCCGGTCGCCAGTTACGTCGACTTCTGCGCGACCGAACGTACGCACGCCGACGGGATCGACGAGACGCACGCGATCGTCGCCGACTGGCGGAAGTTCATCGCCCGCTGCGACGGCAAGCTGCCGAACTTCCCCGTCGACCTCGGCCTCGACCCCGAAGGGCCGCTGCCCACACAGAAGTTGATGCGGGAGTGGCTCACGGACGACGCGGACGCGGCGGCGTTCGAGGCGTACTGCCGTCCGTACGGCGGCAGCATGGTCGGCGTCCTCGCGGCCACCGCGCTCATCGTGCGCGAGATCAGCGGCGTACAGGTCTATCGCACGGTCGTGCCGTTCCACACCCGGGCCAGGTCCGAGTGGTCGGACTCGGTGGGCTGGTACGTGGGCGGCGCGCCGCTGGAGATCCCGGTGGGCCAGGTGTCGGACTTCGACGGCGCCCTGGACCTGGTCCGCACCGCGCTGCGGGCGAAGCGGCCCCTGTCGAGGATGCCCATCGCCCGCGTACTGAAGCTGCTGGGCTCCGACTTCCGGCCCACCTCACCGGACCTGTACTCGATCGTCTCGTTCGTGGACACCCGGGGCATCGAGGGCTCGGAGCACTGGCAGGACCTGAACGCGTACGGCCTGATCAGGGTGTCGTACGGCGACCAGGTCTGCGCCTGGATCACCCGCCTCCACGAGGGCCTCCAGTTCGCGGCCCGCTACCCGGACACGGACGTGGCACAGAAGAACATGCGGCTGTACGTCAGCCGGCTGAGGGACCTGATCAAGTCGGTGGCGCGGGACGCGCCCACCGCCAGGGGCGCGGGGAACTGCGCGACCAGCCCCCACCGACCCGCGGCCGACAAACTACCCATCAGCACCCTTACGCGTCCTTGAACTCCTGCCGCTGACGCCCAAGCCCTTCGATCTCCAGCTCCACCACATCCCCGGCCCGAAGGAACGGCTTGGGCTCGGGCGCCCCCAACGCAACCCCCGCCGGCGTACCCGTATTGATGACGTCCCCCGGATACAAGGTCATGAACTGACTGACGTACCGCACGACTTCGGCAACCCCGAAGATCTGCTCCGCGGTCGTCCCGTCCTGCTTCAACTCCCCGTTCACCCACAACCGCAGAGCAAGCCCCTGCGGATCCGCCACCTCGTCCGCGGTCACCAGCCACGGCCCCAGCGGGTTGAACGTCTCGCAGTTCTTCCCCTTGTCCCACGTCCCGCCCCGCTCCAGCTGGAACTCCCGCTCGGACACGTCGTGCGCGACCGCGTACCCCGCGACATGCGCGAGCGCCTCCTCGTGCGAGCCGAGGTAGCGGGCCGTACGTCCGATGACAACCGCCAGCTCCACCTCCCAGTCGGTCTTCGTCGAGGCGCGCGGCACGAGCACCGTGTCGTACGGCCCGACGACCGTGTCCGCCGCCTTGAAGAAGATCACCGGCTCGGCGGGCGGCTCGGCGCCGGTCTCGCGGGCGTGGTCGTGGTAGTTGAGCCCGATGCACACGATCTTGCCGACGCCGGTCAGCGGCGGCCCGATCCGCAGCCCGGTCGGGTCCAGCGCGGGCAGCTCACCGGCGTCGGCGGCGGCCCGGATCCGGCCGAGCGCCGCGTCGTCGGCGAGCAGCGGCCCGTCGATGTCCGGGACGACCCCCGACAGATCCCGCAGGGTTCCCTCGGCGTCGAGCAGCGCGGGCCGCTCCGCACCCGCCGTACCGACTCGCAGCAGCTTCATGGTCGCTCTCTCCCTCGGTCAGCCCTCGGTCACCAGTCATCGGAGGACTGGTCGATCCTCCAAGGTCAGCGTGCCGTCCGCAATACCCGGTTCACGTACTGGACTGTGCGCCGGCCCGCGCACCGGCCTGCGGCGCGAGCTGCCAGCGGTACAGCACCGCCCGCTCGACGGCGCTCCACGTCGTACTGGTCACCATGTACAGCGCGGCGGCCAGGGGCATCACGGCCACGGAGAAGAGCGTGAAGAAGGACATGAACGGCATGAACTTGGTGGCGGAGGCGAGCCCGGGCACGGCTTCACCGCTGCCGTCTGCGCTGCCCACCGACATCGGGTTGACGGCCATCACGCGCTTCATCCGCCGGTAGTTGAAGGTGGCGACGGCGGCGACGAGGACGAACAGTCCGACGTAGACCAGCCCGGCGGCCCCGAAGATCCCGTCACCGCCGAGCGCGTCGGCCCACCGGTCACCGAGGGGCGCGGCGAAGAGCCGGTGAGTGAGGAGGCCATTGGCCTCGCCGCCGATCTCCGGGTTGGAGAAGAGGTGGTAGAGCAGGAAGAACGCGGGCAGCTGGAACAGGCTCGGGAAGCATCCCGACAGCGGCGAGACCTTCTCCTCGGCGTGCAGTGCCATGACGGCCTGCTGGAGCTTCTTCGGGTCCTTCACGTGCCGCTTCCGCAGCTCGGCGACCTTCGGCTGCAACGCGGCGCGCGCCCGCTGTCCGCGCGCCGCCGCACGGGACAGGGGGTGCACGAGGAGTCGTACGAACGCGGTGAACAGGACGATCGCGGCGGCGGCCGAGGAGGTGTGGAAGAGGGGCTGGAGCAGGTCGGCGAGATGGCCGACCAGGCTGGCGAAAGCGGACAGGAACGCGGACATGGATGAGCCCTCCGAGGGTCTCGTCGTACCGGGGATTTCCGTGGACACGGAGATCGGCATGACGACCCGCGCGGGGACACCAGCTGTCGGTGCTGTGCTGTGCCCTACGCGGCGGCCGTCGGGAGGGCGAGTCCCGGGGCGCGGGGGCGGGTGCGGCCTCGGGCGTCGGGGTCCCGTTGCGGCAGGAAGGCGGTGCGGCGGGCCCGGTCGCGGATGGCCGTACGGACCCGGGTGGGCGGTACGGCGGGCGCGCAGCGCGAGGCGATGAGCGAGCAGGCGGCGAACGCGGACCCGGCCGCGGCGGTCGCCGCGAGGGCGACGGCGGCGGAGAGGCTGCCGGAGTCGAGCAGCACGACCTCGACGAGGAGCAGGAACAGCGCGGCGGCGGCACGCGGGTTCACCCGGACGACCGGACCACAGCTCCGGATCATGCCCACGCCCCCCTCTCGTGCTCCTCATTGCTTTTGGTACGGCTGTCTGCCTGCTGTTCGTTATACAGGATGCCCGGGTTTCGGCTCAGCGGGGCCGCATCGACGTGAGCTTGCCCCAGACGACCAGACGGTAACGGGACGTGTACTCCGGGGTGCAGGTGGTGAGCGTGAGGTAGTAGCCGGGGGCGCGGTAGCCGTGGGCCGGCCTGACGGTGGAGCGGGGTACGGCCCTGATCACGCCGTCGTCCCGGGCGGAGGTCTGGGGAAGCGTGCGGTCGACGGTGTACGAGTAGACCGCGTCGGCCGTCTCGACCTGGACGGTGTCCCCGCGCCGCAGCCGGTTGATGTACCGGAAGGGCTCGCCATGGGTGTTGCGGTGCCCGGCGAGGGCGAAGTTCCCGGCCTGGCCCGGCTGTTGGGTGCCCGGGTAGTGGCCGACGTACCCCTTGTTGAGGACGCGCGCCTTGCTGACGCCCTCGGCGACGGGGACGCGGAGGCCTAGGCGGGGGATGCTGAGGATGGCGTACGCCTGGGACCAACTGGGGGTGGAGGAGCGGGAGTTGGTGAGGCGGGTGGTGCCGGACGACTCGGGGGCGCTGGAGGTACTGGAGGCGCTGGAGGAGCCGGGCGGCTGCTGGGCGGAGTCGAGGGAACCGGAGCCGGAATCAGAGCCGGAACCGGAGCCGCTCTTCGGGAGGCCCGGTTCATCCCACTCCCTCTCCAGGGCCCGCACCTCCCGCTGGGCTCCCCGCTCGGCCTGATGGTTGGTCCACCACAGCTGGTGGACGACGAGGAGCGCGAGGACGGTACCGAGGGTGACGAGGAGTTCGCCGCTGGTCCACAGCGCGCGGCGACGGAAGGCACGGCGGCGAAGCGTGCGATGCCGCACCACAGGAGCCCGAGCCCACATGCGTACGCCCCCTTCGCGCCACCCGCACGAGTCGGCCGCACCATAGGGCAGACCCCGCCAAGTCACCAGGCCTGCGCCCACCCGCGGCCGGACTCTGTCCGTCCGCTCCCTGTGAGCCCCCTTTGTCCAGTGGTTTTAGAAAGGGGTGTCACAACTCTCGACAACCTCGCCCACCGCGCCTGATGCTTCCTGATGGCATGAACGGGACAGGTCATTTCCGGACGGAGAAGCCATGATCCGACGCAGATCTCTGCTGGCCGCGGCAGGAGGCGCTGCCCTCGGCAGTGCCCTGGCGACGGGCACCGCGCGAGCCGACGCGACCATCTCGGTCAACCCCGGGACCGGGTACGGGACTTGGGAGGGCTGGGGCACCTCGCTCGCCTGGTGGGCGAATGTGTTCGGCGCCCGGGACGACTTCGCGGACCTCTTCTTCACCACCAAGTCGGTGACGTACAACGGGACTTCACTGCCCGGCCTGGGCCTGAACATCGCCCGCTACAACCTCGGCGCGTGCAGCTGGAACACGGTGAGCGGCGAGAGCATGGTGGCGTCGGCCAACATCCCGGCGTACAAGCAGATCGAGGGCTACTGGCAGGACTGGAACAACGAGGACCCCACGTCCTCGGCCTGGGACTGGTCGGCGGACGCGACCCAGCGGGCGGCGCTGACGAAGGCGGTCAGCCGGGGTGCGACCACCGAGCTGTTCGCCAACTCGCCGATGTGGTGGATGTGTTCGAACCACAACCCGTCGGGCGCCTCGGGCGGCGGCAACAACCTCCAGACCTGGAACTACCGCCAGCACGCCTCGCATCTGGCGGCCGTGGCGCTGTACGCGAAGAACAACTGGGGCGTGAACTTCGCGACCGTGGACCCGTTCAACGAGCCCGCGGCGAGCTGGTGGACGGCCACCGGTACGCAGGAGGGCTGCCACATGGACGCGTCGGTGCAGGCGGCCGTACTCCCGTACATGCGAAGCGAGTTGGACACCCGTGGCCTGACGGGGGTCAAGATCTCGGCCTCGGACGAGACGAACTACGACACGGCCCGTACGACCTGGGCGGCCTTCGGATCGTCGACGAAGGCCCTGGTGAACCAGGTGAACGTGCACGGCTACCAGGGGTCCGGTGGCCGCCGCGACCTTCTCTACACGGACGTGGTGACGACGTCCGGCAAGAAGCTGTGGAACTCGGAGACGGGCGACGGCGACGGCACCGGCCTGACCCTGGCGTCGAACCTCTGCTACGACTTCCGCTGGCTGCACCCCACGGCCTGGGTCTACTGGCAGGTCATGGACCCGACGGCGGGCTGGGCGATGGTCGCGTACAACCCGAGCACCCTCCAGCCGACGACGGTCCAGACGAAGCACTACGTGATGGCCCAGTTCAGTCGGCACATCCGCCCCGGCATGACGATCCTCGACACGGGCGTCAGCTACGCGGTGGCGGCGTACGACGCGAGCGCGAAGCGGCTGGTGATCGTGGCCGTGAACACGTCCACCTCGGCCCAGACGCTGACCTTCAACCTCGCCAACTTCACGACGGTGACGGGCGGCTCGGGCGGCCTGGTCCCCCGCTGGAACACGGTGACGGGAGGCGGCGGCGACCTCTACACGGCCCGCTCGGACACGTATCTGAGCGGGAAGTCGGTGGCGGTGCCGTTCGCGGCGGGGGCGGTGCAGACGTTGCAGGTGGACGGGGTGACGATCTGAGTTGCTGAGGAGTCGCCGAGGAGTTGTTCGGTAGTTGCTCAGTCGTCGCCGAGGAGGGGCGGG
>Ga0307513_10008112_pt1 | contig 13483 bp, 11 predicted proteins | sample 15_EM_MG_FD_202174 | JGI IMG/M metagenome (GOLD analysis project Ga0307513, IMG submission 202174) | Populus trichocarpa ectomycorrhiza microbial communities from riparian zone in the Pacific Northwest, United States - 15_EM | ecosystem: Host-associated > Plants > Roots > Unclassified | place...
CAACTGATTGCCATACTCCCACTCCTTTACTACTACATTGCGCAGTGGCCGTTGGACTGGATAACCAACGGTGTTCCCGCTCATTGCATGGGGTACGATGGTCCGGGTTCTCCCCACGATTTGTTCCCGCTTTCACCAAAACATAAGATCATCGTTCTCGCGGGTCGGGAGAGGCTCATCCAGTTGCGGGAGACCAATGTCTTCAATTTTATGGAAGACTTCACAACGAGTGGGACGGCACTGGACTTTCCAACTCTGGGGTGTGACGGGGCGAAGAGGAAAGAGACAGGAGAGACCTGTTTCGAGTGGTTGATGCGGGTCTGGTTCTTTATGAATCGTTCCAGGCACATCGCACGCCCATCCGCATTGGAGATCATGAACATGGGACAGTGGATGGAGTTGCAGAAGAATTGTTGCGAATCGTGTGGGTGGAGAGTAATGGGCCATATGTTGAATGGCCGAGATATTGTTTGGAAAGGTATCCCGAGCGTGTTTGGATGTTACACCTGGGATACAGTTGTAGAGCAGCAGAAAGATGTGGAGAAGGATTTCGAGGCGGAGATCTGTTGAGGTTTCTTTCTCTCTAACGCCCGGCGCGTGTAACATACACCTTCGTAACTTTACCTTGACGTGTGTATATACACTTAATACCTCGTACTTACACGGGCCCTCCCGACTCGGGCAACCTGGGCGGTTTCGACACCCGACAATCGTTGATATGGATAAGTTAAGCGTCGGTACCCGCTCGGCTTTCGCGGCGGACTGACCAGCGCGATCAATCTGCACAGTGACAACTGGCGCCCGCAAGACCCTTGCGGCCTTTCCTCCAGAATGTCAGCTATGGACTTCTTTTCCCAAACGTACATCGCCATCCGTGGGCCGACAGGCGCCCCTCAATCCCCTCTGGAAGCCATCACGAAGCTCGCAGATCGACTCGGGCCATCGACACTTCTCTCTGATCGTCGGGCATCTATCTTGGCCCTCAAAGGCCTTGGAAAAGATCACAAACTTCGCTCTGCCGTCGGCGACCACGCTATACGTGGCCTCCTGGATGTCCTGGAGAACGATGCAGAGGTTGACCCTGATATCGCGCTCCCCGTGGTGGAGACGTTGATTTTGCTATGCGATCCGGAAGACGATCCTTCAATGAAGACGTTAGGACCGAAATATATGGATATCATCCTCGAGAACGACAGAGCGGTGCACAAGCTACTTACGTTAGCCTCTCAGCAGGCATTTACTCCCCGCACCGCAACATTGAAGCTATTTGGCATTCTACTCAAACATCGGAGAGCGAAGACACAACAGTACTTCCTCACGCTCCCGACTGGACCGGCGATCGCACTCGCGATGTTGGATGATCCACGGGAGATGATGCGCAACGGTCAGTATTTGCAGTTTGCTTGGACGGTTTGATGCTGACGTTTGCAGAAAGTCTTGGTTTCTGGGAGCTGTTGATTGCGAAGAATCAAGACATCCAAAAGTCGCTCGCATTCCAAGGCGCCTTTGAGAAGTTGTTCAACGTCATCGAATCCGAAGGAGGCATAGAAAGTCGCGTCAACGCAGAATCTGCCCTGACATGCGTGGACATCCTTCTCCGCTTCAATAGTGCGAATCAGGTAGGCTGTGACCTTTTCCATCTTTCTGTGTTTACTCACACGGGCTGTAGAACTACTTCCGTGAGAGTGCTTTCCCAGCTACCCTCCTCTCCCTTCTTCAGTTCCCCCCGGACCTACCCCCACAAGAACCTGCACCTCAACCATTCGCTCTTCAGTTCTGGGATGAACTTAAGGAGGCTAACGCATCTCTCGTGGTGGGGATGGTCGGTTTGTTGGTCTCGTCTAAAACTGGTCAAGTCCGTCGGTCCTCGACCTGATCAAGACGTGGATATTCACAACTTTCCTTTGATAAATAGACACAAGCTACATGGACCGCCGCTCGTTGTCTTATGGAACTTGCCCTGGCTTCCAATGCTCCCGCTCGAGTGAAGACGAAGGCACTTAACTTACTACCGGGAGATTCCAACCTACCACTCACCCAGATGATCCTCACACCATATATCCCTGTCCCAGACACGAACGGGGAAGAGTGGGACCGATTGGAATCCTCCTCGGCATTCGATGTTCTTGTCGAGCTGATACTTCACGCCGAGTACAACGGCACGATCGCCCCGAACAGAAGAAAGGATTCGTTGGATCTGAGAGCATCTGCTTTGCGAGTTTTTTATGTGAGCGGGGTTTCTTGCAGTTTGCGAGGATTGACTGACTCGTCGTAGAATTTCGTAAACAACGATGAGATGAAGGAGACGATCGTGCAAAGCATGCTCCCACGGGAAGGTGAGCCTTACGACGCACCCTCTTTGGTGCTGTCTGACGAATCTCCATAGGACCTGCATCGATAACCCCCCTCCTCCATTGTCTCATCATCCCTCACAACACCCCTCTCAATATCGCAGCAATAACTTCCACCCAGTTCGCCTCTCTCATTCTTGCCCACCTGATCAGAGGGACACCACGGGCGAAAGCAGCCGCTCTTCAAATCGTCCCTCCATCGGGAGATGTTCCCACCTCCAGTGGGGGCAACTTTTTTGTCCCAGCAGACAACAAGGGGAGTGCACCTCCGCCGCCACCCGAGGACGAGGACGAGCCACTGCCGCTGATGCAAGTTTTGACTGAGCACCTGTCGTTGGCGTTCATCTCCCGCCCGAAGATGCAAGTTGGTGACTCTCCGACGAGGGAGACTCGAGAGTGGGATCGCATAATTATCAACTATGTTTGTCTGTTAGCTCAGTGGTTATGGGATAACCCGAAGAGTGTTCGGGCATACCTGGAGGCCGGAGGACTTACTCTGGTGCGCTTAATCTTCGTTCGATGTGATCACTGGTTGCCTTGTTAAACGTCAACTTTCATCAGTTGGTAGAACCAATCGGGCAACCAATTGAAGCCTCTGATAGTCTCATTCCATCGTTATGCGCTTTCCTTCTTGGGATCTGCTACGAGTTCAACCGCGAGCCGGGAGAAATAACGAGGTGGGTGAACACATACACCATCAGGGTTGGGGAGAGCTGACCGGCCTACAGAGCGACGATCCACCAAATAATCACCCGACTAGGTGTTGATACATTGGCCGGCAGGATTGGCAGCGCGAAGGAGGACGTGCGGTTCAGAGAGATCGAGCCGGAATCCTTCGTCCTGGGATATCCAACGCCAAAGGAGGCGAGTGTCGACGCCGAGATTGATGGAGAGGCAGAGGTCTGGTTTGATTGGGCATTTTTGGACTTTTGGAAGTCAAACTACTGTAGGGGTGCTGTGCTTGCAACCAGCTCTCGCGACTGACCAGGTTCTTTCCTTCCAGATATTGCTCAGAGGTCTGTTGCAGCGGGACCAAACTCACCTGCCACTGCCACTTCGAGCGCTGGTTCTGGTCAAGGGGCCGACCAGGAGTCACAGATGTTGTTGACCTCGCTGCGGGACGTGATTTCGAACCAGGCGCACGAGATCCAGAAGTTACGGGAGACCATCGAGGATTTGACCGGCTCAAGCAAAGCCAAAGACGATGAGGTATGCGGTCTTTATCAACTGTGACACATTACAGATTTATTGAATGGGAGTTTAGATTACGTCTCTGAAATCCCAGGCGGAATCACTTGAAAGGCAAGTCGCCGAAGGGGAGGAGAAGAAGAAGGAGAGTGAAAAGGAGCAGGAAGATTTGCTCGTCCTTTTGGACGAACTGAGTAGCAAGAGGAGGAGAGACAAGGAAAAGATGAAGGGCGCTGGGTTGGAGGTGTCTGAAGACGAAGACGAAGACGATGAAGACGAGGACGATGAGTGATTACGCTAACGGGTATCCTGTTTCATCTTAGGGTCTGGGTGTCCTTACCGTATTTATCGTGTCTGGATTGAGGTCGAACGCCCCAGACCTTTTCTGTGGGGAAAACCGGGGGGTCTGATCCTGACGTGAGTCACAGGCCCGCACAGCTTTCACGGGGACCTCTCAGGATTTCGTTGACGATATGCTCCGATCGGCGAGAGTCGTCAAATGAACTGGCGGTTATAAGTGCGACGCGGCACAGAACAATCTCCACGGGAGCCAACATCTTCCTCGGGTGTTTTCCTCAGCATGCCTTTGTTTAACGTTCAGTGGTCACCCCGAAAAGACCTCGGGCTTGCCATCAAGCTTCACCCTTCTATCTCTCGCACTCATATCACTACTCCCGGAGGAGACCTCGAGCTCCTCTGTGCCACACCCGCTCACCATGACATATCCAGGCCTCCTCTCCTCTTCATTCACGGCGGATTCGGGGCCGCAACCGAATACCGGTTCTTCCTAGAATATTTCTCCTCACGGGGGTACCCATCGTACGCGATTTCTACGCGAGGACACGGGAACTCCTACGAGGTGAACTTTTGGAGAATGCTCTTCACATCCAAGCATCAGATGGCCCTGGATGTTACGGCAGGAATTCGCCACGTTATCGACAAACACCGAAACGAAGGACGTCCGGAGATCGTTCCCGTCGCGCATAGTGCTGGGGGCGGGCTGTTGCAGTACATCCTTAGCGAGGGTCTCCACTCTCCCTCCGATTCCAAGAAAACCGACTCTCAAGCGTACGCGGTAGGCCGCATCGGCCTTCTAGGCGTCATTCCATGCTACGGGTCTGTCGGCGTTTATTGGAATTGGGTCAAGCTTGATCCGTTTTACCCTCTCCGGATGTACCTCTTCCATTTCGGACATCCTCGATCGCCTCTCTCCTCGACGAGGTTGGTCAAGCAGGCGTTCTTCTGCGACGAGTGTCCGGATGAGAGGGTCAGGGAGTTTGAGACGCAGGAGATGGCACCATATGAGTCCATGGCTTGGCCGTTGGCGACCTTTGGCGTGTTCGCGGATCCGGAAAAGATCGTACGAGCTGTCGGGTTGACAAATTCCTACGGACATAAGTCCCCGGAGGAATTGCGGCCCCGCGTACTGGTCGTCGCCGGTGGGAAGGATGTCTTGATGAGACCGGGGGTCATGGCGAAGTTGGTTGTTCTGCTTCGGAATGCAGTCAGGCTGGTGTTTGGATCAGCGGCGGACAACGCTGGGGCTCAGGAAGGTATCAGGGACGGAGTAGAGTTCAGGGTCGTTCAGGGGAGCGGGCACCATTTGATGGGCGACATCTATTGGGAGGAATGTGCAGAAAAGATCCTCGGGTTTTTAGAGTGAAGACCGATAACATGGACCCTTTGTATTGTACATTCTTTTCCCCCAAGTAATCACCGGACGAGTTCGAGCTCAGGGTGAAACCGAGGATGGCGGTCCTCGGCTTTTCAGTTTTCCGCCGCCGGGCGCACAGGCGAATAGAAAGGTAAAAGCGCTGCCCGGGCACGGATCGCTGAGACAAAAAAATTGACGCTGCTCGCTCAACGTCAACATCAAGCGATAGCGCGAAAGCTGCCAATTTGAATCTGGTGAGTCGCAGAGCGTGGCAAGCTGCATGTGATCTCGAACCGGACACTTAGTCACTTGACTCGCACCGCCCAATATCATCCCCCCCTCGTCCAGTTAGCCGCGTCAACTCGCCTGTTCTCCACGACGAGCACACCGACACTAGGTTCCGAGGCGACGACCCATCACTCGCATGGCTAAACGGGCATCATCCGCAACTTCCCTGGCCAGATTTGCTCGCGCCAACTCCCCAGAGTTCGCCAACCGCTCCCTCGACTTCTGTAATGCCTTCTGGGGAACTGGAGATAGTGGCGTCGACGTCCTATTCGCTAGGATGCGCGGTGCCACGAGGACGATTGACGAGTTGAGAGCATTTTGGAAAGAGAGGTACGATATCTGCGCAGCCACCCATCTGTTGTGCTAGCCCAGACTATGGCTCATCCTTGATACGTTCCAGAGCAAACATTGAAGAAGAGTACGCGAAACAGCTCGCACGGCTTGCCAAACTCAATCTGGGTAGGGATGAGATAGGGTACGTCACTCTCCCATAGCATCCCGAGTTGGGTGACAGGGGACTCACGCTCGTCTCTTCCTTAGCGAACTTCGGAACTCGCTTGATACCATTCGACTCGAGACAGACAAGCAGGCCGGGTACCACAACAACCTTGCCAAACAAATTCACGCTGATCTCGAGGCCCAATGTTCCGCCTTCCTCGCCCGCCAATCCCATTTCAAGCGTACCATCCAAGCCGCGATCGAGAAGGAGTTCAAGACAAAAAATACCCAGGAATCCTATGTCAACAAGGCTCGTGAGAAGTACGAGTCCGACTGCGTGAGGATCAATTCCTACACTGCCCAAAGTACCCTGATGCAGGGTAAAGATCTTGATCGCATTAACGCCAAGCTTGAACGTGCCCAACAGACTGTCCAGGCCAATGAAAAAGACTTCGCAAACTTCTCCAGGGCCCTTCAGGACACCGTGCAGAAGTGGGAGCAGGACTGGAAAGCATTTTGTGACGCCTGCCAGGATATGGAGGAGGACCGGATGGAGTTTATGAAGGACAACATGTGGGCTTTCGCCAATGCGGTGTCGACCGTCTGTGTGTCCGATGACGAGGTGAGCTGAACTATTTTCATCTTAGACGCGGCTAAGTGATCACCTTTGCAGTCCTGCGAGAAAGTACGAGTCGCTCTCGAGCAGTTAGAGCCTGAAAAGGACATGGAAAACTTTGTTCGTGACTATGGTACCGGAAATGCGATGCCCGACCCCCCTCAGTTCGTCAATTACGCGAATCCGGATGCCATCCCCGCCTCGTCCTCACGGCCAACATCTCGTCCTGCTCACTTTGCTCGTTCGTCGAATCGCACCAACCAACCCCGCCAAGAGTTCATTCCTCCGCCCGAGGAGGAACCAAACCCTAACAACAATGTCGCCGGTGTTGGAACTGGACGTCGGAACTCGGTTTTGGTTTCGGACCCGGCTATCAACGGCTCCTCCAGCCTGATGCACATCAACGGTTACGGCGCAGGTGGTTCCGGTCAATCCAGCGGTCCTTCGGCCGGAGACGTCGCCACCCCACAGACGATGCTGAAGATCGGTGATCAGGTACAGTCAGTTAACCCAGATCACGGTCCTCAACCCTTCAAGCCTGGTCACTCTTCCGGAGGATCAAAAGTTGGACAGGAGAACGATCCGTTGGCCAAGCAAATGGCGGAGCTGAGGAGCGCGAGTGCTGCTGGCCGGAGGAATAGCTTCGTTCAGAGGGAGCAGCAACAAGAGAGTGGTCCCACAGGACCCACAGATTTCAGCGGTTCGGCAGATATGGTTGTCGGAGGCTACCCAAGTCCTTCACGGCCCGTTTCTCCTAGTCAACCAACAGCGGCGCTTATGCGACCCCCACCGAGCAATGGGACCTCCACCGGCGTGGACGTGGGGGCAGTCCTCGCGGGTTACCAACAGTCACTTCCCGGAGAACGCAGGTCGCACAGCAGGTCTGCCAGTCGACAGAGTCAGATTGGCTCCAATCAGCTCTTGGAGCGGCCAGGTTCTCGGGATGGGTTCGCCGGGATCGGGTCTCAAGGAAGGAGCCCCAGTCCTTCGTTCAATGGATCGAGGAACACTAGCCCCATCCCGCCTCAACAAGGGTCGATCTCGCGACCGTCTGCCACCCCTGCCACTACACCTGGTCAGACCACCCGCCAGGAGCCCGTCACCAGCCCTCAACAGAGACTTCCTAACCGTGCAACGACCCCAAACAGCGTTGGAATTGCTTTGGATCCAACAGGAAGAGTGGCCATCGATGATCTGGCTGACGCTTACCAGCCCCAGCCTCCTCAACACAGCCAGTCCTCCTCTCAATCATCGCAGCACCACGCTCCTCCACAAAACCAACAAAATAGCCAGAGGAGGCTCAGCACGAGTCATAGCAACGGTAGTGTGAATATCTCCGGGCAGCATTCGCATATCCCACCACAGACCCAACCTCCTTACGGAGCTCCGCCGCCGGCGCCTTACCAGCAACAGCCTCCTACTCAACCGCCGCAACCTCAACAACCACATTATATGCAGCCGCCCGCCCAACAACCTCCTCCGGTTAACTATCAGCAACACCATTACCAGCCTCAACCGGGGTACGCCCAGCCTCCTCCACACCCTGCTTACACGCAACAGCAACAGGGGTTGGCTAGGGGACAGAGCGTATCTGGTGCATACTACCAACCACCGGTTCAGCAGCAGCAACCCCAACAGATCATCAATGGATTCAGGAGTACAAGCCCGCAACCTGTGCATAATCAACCAGTCCAGGCTCAGCAACATGGTGTTAGTGCAGCTCCGACAGGCCAGTATACGGAGAATGGCCAGCCTGTCTTGTTTTACGGTACGTTCCGAATGTTTCGAGCGCTCCTGAAAGTGTTTTCTGATTTCCCATATTGTCAGTCAAGGCGTTGTACGATTATACCGCGTCGATCGAGGAAGAGTTCGACTTCCAATCAGGAGACATCATCGCCGTTACCTCGACCCCTGAGGATGGTTGGTGGAGCGGTGAGCTGTTGGATGAGGCGAGGAGGCAACCCGGGCGACATGTATTCCCGAGCAACTTTGTTTGTCTGTTCTGACGTATCTTCTCTCTTCATCTTAAACTCTCCCTCAAACACTCATCGACTTCATGCGGTTGAGGTATATATCCTACTAAGTGCACGTTATGTTCTTGCTTACATCCATCGTCACCCTTTCCCACCCGGGCTGATGGGCCCTTCCTTCAGTGTAACTTTGTTCTAACGCTCAATCTAATCTATTCCTTTTTCTTCCTTCATGTTTTTCCATCTACTTTACGTGCTTTACAGGAATGAGCATGGTGAACTTCCGGCGACAATATTTTAAGGTTGTGGCGAGTGAACATGAGGAACGCGAAAGCAGACGCGTACGTGTGACGCGATCGGAGATTAGATCGCCCTTTTGTCCACTCCCATTATCATTGAGTTGCCCTCCCCATTACTCTCCCTCATTTTCACCTTATTGTCCCCCTTCACTTCCACCATGGATGCTGTGGACGAAGCGATGAAGGCCTTGAAGCAAGTCGCTCTTAAGGAAAAGAAGGACAAGGGACTGGCCGAAAGGGTGGACTCTCTGGCAATAATTCTCCGTCTTCTGGTATTTTAGTTCCGAACGCGATCCACTCGGAGATGCGCCTTTACGGACTTTTACGCGCAGGACACTTCTCTGAGCATTGGTTCCCAAATATTCGAGAAACTCGTTGCGGCCGTCAGACAACCGTTTATTCCGCTGTACGAGAAGTTCCCATTGCAGGGCTTGAAACTCTCTGCGGCAATCTTTTCGTTCTTGTTCCATGAGAAGATAATTATGCAATTGACTGCGGGGAATAAAGTGTTGCAGTCTAGCTGGGAGGACGTTGCGGAGTCACTTTTGTCTGGTGTTTTGGTAAGTAGGTCCGTACTGGGATTACCAAGTGTGGGACTGATGCTTACCCAGGATTTTCTTGAAATCCATTCCGATAGCGCGTGATTTCTTATCCGTTATGAGGTTGTATGCTGACTTGTCCAACTAGGCGCTACCTTACGGACGCTTGCTTCGGCCCTGTACCCAGTTCTTTGTCGCATATGTTTTTCGACGGCGTTTTGTTCAAGTATTACGATGGGAAGCACCCTACGATACACTGTCGGTGAACACGACCCAGCTCGTCTGCCTGGAATTGACGCATCTCATTCCAGGCATTCACCCTTCTCGTAGACTCCGCGAATGAACCTGTGAATAAGGAGATGCTGCAGGACCCGGAATATCTCGGAGGGTAACGCATATACACATAATCCGAGTTTTATCCTGATGAAGTACCTAGTCGACGACTCGGTGCTACACTTTACGGTTCGAAAGGTAAGCGCATCCCGACGTTAGCTTTGACATTATGTGCTCATGCGCCTCTTTCGCAGATTACGTGGTACTCGAAAACCTTCTCTTGCTAGTACTTATAGTTGCACCAAAGTCCGAGTTCCTGGCCAAGCGGAGCGCATTTATGCGTGAGGTTTTCGTCACAAACCATCCCGAGGACACTGTATGCGGCGACGGCCTTGCAAGGATCCTGACAAAACCGACCGAAAAGGATTCGGATCTTCTTCAAGCACAGGCCATCAACATTCTCGCAAAGAGTAACCTTATGTTGTTAGTGCTGGTCCATGAAGGCCTTTTACTGTGCTGACTGGGTCTCGCCTATAGTCCCCAGCCTTTCGACGTTACCCAGATTGATTCGTGCGGCTTGAGGTTCCCGCAGAAACCTCCTCAGCAACGCCTAATCGTCGATTATAAGTCTCTTTTGGCAAATGTGATCAAGGTTGGGAGTACGCGGTGTCATCCTGTCATGGACTCTGACGAACTGCTCCCCAGGATGAAGGATATGAATCCTTTCGAGTTTCATTCGATCAGATCTGCGGTATCACGTATTCTGCGGTCGACAGAAAGTCGCTCATCAAGGTAGTGGTGCACACTTCATCCGCTCCGAGGATCCAGTCGCAACCACTCAAGGTGCCAGATGGCCAATCGCCTTCTGTGACATTTGAAATCATGGAAAGCGATGTGCTCAGGTTTAAGCGCGCACTGAGATCTCGTGGAATTGTGAATCTTTCCGTGTCGTTCTGTTTCTTCCCCTGGCCTTGACCTTATTCACAGGCAGGAGCACCGCATATATCGGTCAGCCAAAAAGGTCACCGACTAGAATTTGATCGAGAGGGTAATCCTGTTCCCGATATCTCAGTGTCTGTGGTGAGCCGACTTCTAGAGACTCAAAGATGGGCATTCACAAGGCTTTAGCGCAAGGTTCAGACAATCGAGTGGGACATGCAACTTAGTCAGCGGAGCGATAACTCGCCCAAGGACAAGGACGACCAGGATCGTGAAGTTCACCTACTCGTCAACGAGTCACCGGCATCTCCCCTGGTTCGCTCTAGTCGCACTCTCGTCGGCATTCCTCAGGAAGCAACTGCTGCTATTTCTTCGGACTCTATGCTACCTTTATCCCGAGCTTTCCCTGGTTCTCTGGGCTCTCACAAAACTCAAACAATAACAAAGACTGTCACGACACTGCCAGATGCCAACCCTGCCGACACCACCCCCCGTCCAAGGGTACCCCATCAACCACCGGTTTTCGTTCCCCCAACGCCATCCCAGAACAAGATTTTGCACAAGGATGTCTTTGGATCTGGGGACACGGATCTCTCGGAACCCTCTGACGGCTCTGAAGCGGACTCTATGAAAGCCCTGTCTCAGAAGGTTGCTACGAGGACTAATTCTATGATTGCTATTACAAAGCGCGCTTCCATTCTCGATGCTGTCTCTTCCGCTGGAGTTTCTGGAAAGAAAGTCACGAAACGAAGAGTTCTGGACTCTGGCGACGAGGAAGTACTGCTGAGTGCTAGGAAAGGTACTAAAGGTGGCTCAAAATCTGGTGTTGGTAACGCGAAGAAGGCTCTACCAACTGTTGTGGTCTCTGACGTGGAGGACGATATACCTCCCGCTCCCGCTCCCTTGAAAGGTAAGGTTTCACATACGCTTTGGGCGACCGTACGTTTATTCTTTGAAACAGCAGGTCGTCCCAAACCTACTAAGAAGAAGCCTGGACCTCTTGACGAGAAGCCGGGGCTGCTCGTCGGAGGTAACGACAACCTAAAGAGGAAGAGAGAAGACAAGGATGATGATATGGAAGTAGGAGGAGTCTCCGACATTCAAGATAAACCACCCCCTGTCAAACGAGCCCGAAAAACTGCTGGCGGGAAGCCTGCTACTACCAAACTAAAGGCTGACTCTCCCGTCCCCCTTCTTGCTCCCCCCAGAGACTCTCAGGTACTGAAGAAAGCTCGTCCTGCTGCTAAGAAGAATGCAAACTATGGGGGGCGTACTAAACCCACTCGAATTTCTTCCCCTGCTCGTAACTCCGCTGTACTTCCTGACGACGATGGCCCCCCTGATACTCTGGAACTGAAAGCTCGCCCTGTTGAACCTCTCGTGGATGACGACGACGACGATTATGCTCCTTCTCCCCCAGCTCTGCCGAAATCTAGACCGAAGCCCGCTGTTAAAGCTCGGATTGCGCTCACCGAAGAATCCCTCCCCCTAGAAAAATCAGAGGATGCGACCACAGGCACTGGGAAGAAAACTCGGGCTGGGGCTCGTACTCGTGCTGCCGCTACAAATAGGAAGGTTAAGGATGCTGATGGCGAAAAGATTGTGAAGACAGGTCCTCCCCAGAGAGCGAAAGCAAAAGCAAAGGGGAAACAAGATGTCGTGTTGGTGGATGAAGGAGAGGGTAAGGGAGGGGAAGAGAGGAGGAAGGTCGAATTGACCAAGGATTCCCCAGCGGTCATCGAGGTCCTATCCAGCCCTCTGGAACCTCCCAAGGCGGTCGTCCCGAAGCGCAAACCGGTTTCCCGGGTGACTGCACGAGAGGTTTTTCAATTCCTTTCGTGATGTTCACGCTTCTCTTATCGTGGCGCTAATCGTTCATTCCAGGATAGTGTTACAGGCGACCTACCTAAGGCTGAGGAATTGACAACGGTCCGCCCCGCGCCGAAGAGGATTACTCCCCCCCAAGGCGAGGGAGATTCTCGGGTTGAAGCGGTGACTGTGGAAACGGTGAAGGTTATCGCTGTCCTCGCTCCTTCTCCGGTGCGATCGGCTTCCACCGAAAAGAGAGCAAAGATGGCAACGAAGCCGATCTCGGAGCAGGCGTTTGCAACGAGCGTCGAGCGGGAACAAGGCGATCAGGGATCTGGATCCACCGAAAATGAGCGGCAGTTTATGGCTGAGTTACGCTCTGCGAACGATTCGCGCTTGGTTGAAGCCAATCCCCCAGTTACGGTTGGTGGTGTCGATCATGAGGCTGACGCTGAGATGGAGGTAGAGAAGGAAGCGGCGGTCACCAGTGTTCAAGTACGCCACACCAATAGTAACACCAGCGTTTCTCATCAACTCGTGACTTTCGCCAAGGGTTTACAGGACATGGACGTCGAACCCGACAGATCTGATCCCATTGTTGCCAAGTCACCTGTGAAGGTTTGTTCGTGTTCCCACTTTTCCGTCCTAGGTTGCGCTAACGGCTGGTTGATCTAGACCGATGGAATCACAAAGGCACCCGCAGTGCGCGTCCGGGAGCCTGCTGGGCTCAAGGGGCTTCGCCCGCTCGAAATGAATCCCGACGACGGGGAGTCTTCCGAAGACGGGATCCGCGGTTTCATGCTTCCGCAGCCAATTATGGGTCGAATGTCGCCTGTTGGTATCTCTACGCCCAAGGAACGCTTGGAGACCGGCGTAGGCAGGGATGTAACTGCACAATCGACCCCGGCTACGCTACCTCGTGGACAACATCAAGCGGGAGAGATGACGTTTAGAAAACCGAGGGTTACGTTTGCAACGACTCCGTTCAAGGAGAAAACGGTTCGCTCTGTTCGGAACGAGACTACGCCCAGAAACGGTGCTCAGCGAAGGACGATCTTCGAGGGTGATGTGTTTGGAACGAACAGCGCCTGGAAGCGGACGCCCGCAAAGAGCTCCGAC
>Ga0307513_10008113_pt1 | contig 13481 bp, 19 predicted proteins | sample 15_EM_MG_FD_202174 | JGI IMG/M metagenome (GOLD analysis project Ga0307513, IMG submission 202174) | Populus trichocarpa ectomycorrhiza microbial communities from riparian zone in the Pacific Northwest, United States - 15_EM | ecosystem: Host-associated > Plants > Roots > Unclassified | place...
CGTCTATGCTAAGCTTGGGCAGGTGGAAGATGTCGAGCGTTTGCAGGAGAAGTTGTTGGACGAAGGAGGCAAAGTGTCCTTGGGTAGTTTGACAGCTCTTCTCGCCGCATACAGAAACAGCGGTGACCTCGAGGCTGGGAAGGAAACCTGGTCATTCATCTACGAGATGGCTTCCCAACGCTCGGAACTCGGAGATATCCTGTCTTGTGACGAGACCAAACCCAATACCGGGCCCGGGGGTCGCCGAGAGGTCGTTTCCCAATCGAATATCCTCTGCGTTCCACTTTCCATCTACATCGACCTCCTATCTTCGGCCGGCCACCACGCGGAGGTCGCCAGGGTTTGGGACACGCTGCGGACGCACGGGTTCACTTTCGATTCGCATAATTGGAACCACCTCATAATCGCACTTATCCGAGCAGGGGAACCAGAGCGGGCGTTCTCGATTCTCGAACGGGTGATATTACCAAACGCGATTCCCGCCTCTTTGACAGGACGGGCGGAATACGGAAGGAGATCTCACCAACCGAATTCGCCCCTATCTATTGTTGGCGGGAGCAACGAGGTTAGCGTACCCATTCAAGACGGGTCTCCCGCAAGACCGCCGGCCTGGGCAGAGGTCCCCGTGCACAAGCATAATCGGAGAATGGAGGACGTCAGACGGATATCCAAACACTTGGAATCCCATTCAACGATAGATACCCACTCCCGCGGAGACTTTTCGCACCATCTTGAGACTCTGCAGCTCATCCCCTTGACTTGGAATTCCTGGAAACCTCACTCCGCAACCCTTTCGGTCCTTTCGCAGGCTCTCGCGCACCTGGCTTCCGGGAGGCTCCTTCATCCAATTAGGGGGGATTCAGGCACTCTTGACATTTCGACCGATGGCCCGGCACCAATACCCGAGCCTGCGAAAAACATCCTCAATCGCATCAACGACAATTATCATGAGGCTGTCAGGGCGGTGAAAGAGTTCGAGAGGCGAGAGAACGAGTGGACGGCGGAATCAGGATGGGACGAGCAACCAATCCGTTGGAGGTAAACACGTTGTTACAGATCTTCTCCATAAACATCCAATCTCTATCTGAACTGCGAATGCGGTCATCCCACAACAAGTGCGGGTGGAACCCCTTCGCCACCCTCTAATCCTTAGTCGGAGTCGTCTTCTGAACCACCATCCGAAGCACTGCGAGCCCTCTTCCGATTCTTGGACGTCCCGTGTCGATTTCTCTGTCGTCATGCGTGACGTCAAGGGTACTTGATCAGTGAGTGCCGAAAGGGGAAAGGAGGAAAGGGGGAATAGGGAGGAAGGGAAGGAGGACCAAGAGAGGGAAGTGGCGCTCACAAGAGGCAGTTTTTGGCCTTGATTGCCGAAAGCGATCGAGAGAGCGGTGGTATCTACATCGATATGGGTTGAGGGTAACGTAGTCAGTGTTGGTGTGGGAAGTAAGAGCATTCAATACGCCTTTCATCTTACCTGGTACCCCAGGGAACCGCTTCGCAGAATAAACCGTGAACGGCTCGGTAAACGCTTGAGCCAGCACGGGGGATACATCACTGTGCACTTTGATTGCCCCGGGATCCGGAGCTGGTGGCCTGGATATCCAGAAAAGAGAGAACAAAAGGAGATGTGCGTCAGCTTTGACGCCTGAGAAGACCAATCTCGGACGAGCTGGCGGGCATATGTTTCGAACTTACGCGCCCACGTTCATCAACCGAATCCGGAGACAGAAGGCCCCTGGATTAGACACGTTGGTAAGCACGAGTCTCGTAGGCAGTATCCGAGTCAAGAACTCAATCGTACCCTCCGTTCGGATCGAAAGATCCTGAAATAGAAAGAAGATCCCGGGTTTTCGGTGCTCGTCTGAAAGTTTTGACGCGTTCGCACACAAAGGGCCAACCAGCGTTCTCGTATAAGTGTGTCGTGGGAGGGGTATTGACGAGCCAGATTGGAACGCCTCTGGCTGTTGGTGGTTCGACGCAGGATAATATTGTTGGTTCTGCACGTAGGAAGCCGAAGCGTACATCGATGTATCCATCTGAGTTGTGGGGTTTGTCATCGGAGATGTCGATTGCTCTCGTGAATGCTGCGACGCGGAGGCCGAATGTTTACCCTGTCCGGGAAAACCTTCGGAATTTGGTACGAGAGGGACCTCGTGCCACTGGCTCGAGCCGTTCCTGTGGTCGGGCTGTGATTGCTGCTGTTGAAGGGATTGGTCGATGGATTCCGATGGTCTATTTTCCGTCTCGACGTTATTATCGTACGTGGAGTCCGGGGGCCAGGCCCGAAAGGCAGGTGTCTCGGACTGATTCCGAGAAGTGCTGTCCTCATGCCAGGTTTCATTGACGCGGCTGAATGACTGTATGGATGGGAGAGTGGATTGAGAATCTGCGCGCCCATCTCCGGACTGATGTGTCCCATAGTCCCACTCGGCGGGGGGCTGCTGAGCACCAGTATAATTCATTGGTTCCAATGGTGTCTGATGGGGTTGTTGGATGGAATAAGTGGGATTATAGTTATTCGAAGAAGCGACGTTATTAGAGTTCGTAGCGCCCTCCTGTGAACACGAGTGTCAGGAGAAGGGACGATCAAGGTATTTTGATCGGCTGACCGAGGTGTCCGCCTGGGGTGTTGGATGCGCACTCGGCCCAGGGCCTGGTGTCCCGTTTTCACTCGGTCTGGTCTTGCCAGAACTTAATCGTTTTCGCGCCTTGGCTTGGAAAGGGACTGAACGATCGGAAGACGTGGGGTGCAAGACGAGATTCATCTCTTGCTTCCCATCTTCCGACCACAAGTCGACCGTTGCCAAGAAAAAGGTGTAATCTATTTCACTGAGAGCTCAGAGTAAGTGGAAAAAACCCTTGAAAAGGAATGGGTAAACATACTCGACGTCCACTATGGTGTCATCTTCTCTCCGCACGACGAGCTTTGCGACCGCCGCGGGGGCCAGGGGCCGCCGATCCTACACGGGCTGAGATGCTTGAGCTTAAAGCGTAAGGAATATGGCTTACCTTGTCTCCAAACCCACACATGCGCGCCCGAATCGGATGCTGGACAATCTCGAGGGAATAATGCCTTGGACACGGAATAGTTAGTAAGCACGTTGTTTCGAGACTACGACGGGAACGATGGACTCACTTGTGTCCTACCCATTTTCCCCAAGATTCACGACCTGCGCCCGTTTGATTCGTTGATGTAGCGTCAGTGGTGATTGGTCTTCGAAAGTCGGTTTGTTGAATCATGACTGGAGCCTTGGAAGATGCGCTAGGAGCCGAATGGAGTGGACGGAGGCGGTCAACAGCGCGGGGACGGCGACAAATACGTGAAAACGGAGCCGATAAAGACGGCGAGAGAAAACAGACCAGGGGGTCGGGACGAAGTAGGAGGGAATAGGCGTAAAGAGATTAGTTGTGGATTTCAGTAGGTGGTAGAATAAGTGCCGGTGAAAATGATGCCACGGGGGCACGTGGTTGCTTGTAACTCTAACATTCCATCCCACCCCAAACCGATGGACCAGGCGATCGCGAAGAAAACTCTCCAAGAGCTCATAAAGAGGGAGGATCTCAAAAACAAGATCTGCGCAGACTGTTCCAATCCAAACCCTCAATGGGCCTCGCTTAGGTGTGCCGGACATCGTTCGTGTGCACCAAGGTTGACTCACCCTGCATCCCATACCAGTTTCGCGATCTTCCTCTGTCTACAATGTGCAGGCACACACAGAGGCTTCGGTGTGCACGTAAGGTGCGCGCAAACCCTAACCAAACCCTAATCCATGTTGAAGTTCACGGCGTCCACCAGTTTCGTACGATCTGTGTCGATGGATACATGGCAGGAAGATCAGGTCAAACGAATGACCGTGAGTCCTATTTTAAGAAGCTCTGTGAATTACTTCCTGACGGAACTGTGTAGCTGGGAGGGAACGGGCCCTTTTTAAGCTTCATAGAGTCCTACACGCCTGCGGATCAAGGCGGGTATAAGCTAGAAATGTCGCCTCATGAAAAATACCACTGCTGGGCAGCCACCCAGTATAAATCCAAGGTCCGCAGGGTGCTCTTAACTTGGTGGTCGTCGATCTAACAACAATGTAGCTCGACGCCGACCTCGCTGGAAAACCGTGGTCGCCATCAGCACCTCCAAAGGGTCAAGCGATCGACACGCCTAGTCGGCCATCCTCCGCTCAGGGCTTACGGAAGTCGCGTGCTGGAATGCGCACCAACACGCGTAACGAGCATTCTCCATCGCCAGGTCTTTCCAACACCACCAGTACTACTTCGGCCAACTACGATCAGAAGACTGCGAACGAACAGTATTTTTCGGGGCTCGGGCAGGCTAATGCATTACGCCCTGACGATCTGCCACCTTCTCAAGGCGGACGTTATCAGGGCTTCGGAAGCACACCCCCGCCACCGCCGGGTTCCGGGGGCACATCCTTCCACCTCTCATCCCGTGCGGTCCCCACGTTTTCCGAAGTGCAAGAGAATCCGATGGGTGCCTTAACCAAAGGCTGGTCGCTCTTCTCTTCCGCCGTCACCGGTGCCACCCGAGCAGTCAACGAGTCTATCATCCAACCGGGTATGGAACGCGCCCTGGACCCGGACCTGCAAACCAGCCTCCGGGGTTACGTCTCAGATGCCGGGAAGTACGCTGGAGAATTCGGCAAGACCGCGAACACCTGGGGAAAGAACCAATTTGGCGTGGATGTCGCAGAACGGGTGACGACCACCGTGCGGGGAATCGGTGGCGGGCCAGAGGGGCAGGGATACGGGTCGGTTCCCACGCAGTCTCCTGGGGAAGCCTCTGGGCTATATCAGGAGGACGACGATCTTTTCAAGGAGTACAGGGACACGAGTCCCGCAACGACCTCCTACAACTCCCCTCTCCCCGCTGGAAACACATCCAGCACTTCCACCAGCGCAACGAAACATACGGCATCTAAGAAGGATGATTGGGACGACTGGAAGGACTTCTAGGCCTCGATACCATTTAATTTATTGGGACCAGTGTTGTGTGTACAACTACAATTATGTACAGGGAGCGTACTCGAGGCACTCTTGAGGGGGACGTGTCTAGTTTAGTCGTCCCAACGAGGTACCTTTTTACTGGGACCATCATCCTCGGGCGAAACATGTCCCTCCGAGACCGAACTCGCTCTAGAAGATGGCCTAGAATGTGGCTCCGACTCCGACTCCGTCGTTTCATTCGGATGGTCGCACCATGGGAGGAACTCGTTGACCACCTGTACCCAGTCCTTCTTGGGAATCGACGGTGCGGGACGAGAGTACGATTCGTCGACGAGATATTCTTCTATCACCTGCGTGGGAACGGGAGATTTCCACGCGTGCGCAGGGATCTTTGAATTCGAGATGCCCCATCGTAAGGCGTCGGTTAGTCGTACAGGTTTCGGGGTTTCCAAGTGGAGGAATAACAGATCATAACGCCTTTGCAGAACTTCTGCCACCTTTGATGCTGTTTCCCGTGCCTTGGACCCCGCGCCGAACCGGATAGTCATGAGTTTCATTTCGCCTGGTGGTGTGAAGCTTTCGGTCGATCCCGGAGTATCACAGACGGTAGGCTGTCACTCACAGTCGGCCGCAGCGTCTGGATGCGTGGAGTCACGGGCCAAACTCTCGCTTTCCACAGACTGTGACCAATCCAACGTCTTGCCACCATCCACGGAGACGGGTATCGGAATGGGACGTTCCCTTTTCGGCACGACTCCATCGAGGTTTATCTCTTTGGACCAACCGCGGCTGGTAAAACCCATGGGGGGGCTCAACTTGGTTAACCTGGGGTGTTCTAATTGTAGAGGATGAGTCGAATGATAGTCTGAATGTGACAGAAACCAAGCACCCCATGCGGATATCTCCGGATGTACGCTTGAGCCTGAGGCACGGTGAGGCACACCGTCAAAACCGAGGGTCTATCGTAATGTTGAGTCAGCATACTGGGGGACGGCCCAATTAGTTATACGGTGCACACACATAAAGCTTTCGCTTGAAGATGTCCAAGGTACGTAACTCAAACACAGGCATCAGGATGTACGATTCCAATATTTGTGGTTGCTCAAGAACAACTCGCTTCACGCCGTCCCAGTGAATCACTTCGTTGAACGGGGGGTACTCTAGGATACTTGACACGATCGTAAATTTAGCAGTGTACAATACCATTAGGATCGAGGCAGAAAGAACTGACGTGAAGAGCAACACAAGGAAGGAGCCTCGTGTCGTACTATTCCCCTCATCCTGCGTGACGTAGGTCCGTCTGATCGGTTTGGGTTTACGCGGGGGACGACGGACGACGGGACTGGATATTTCGAATTGTAAATGTCTTTGAGCTGCTTGGCCTGATCCAGATGAGACTGCTTTTGAGACGAGATTTGTTGAGCAAAGCGAGGATTCGAACAAAAACAATGGAAACTGACCATTGGAGTGAGTGGGTTCGAGCTTGTGTGGGGAGGAGCTAGAGCTAGGGTTACCCGAAGGTTTTTGGTAGGGCATGCTCAAGCGATCTGGAAGTCGGACGTACTTAGGGAGAGCTACACCTGGATGTGGCAGACGCTCGATGGGGGACCGTCTCCTGTGCTTTCCCACAGCTGCTTGTTTTGCACGCGAACCGCCACGCTCGTTTACTCGCTTTGATTGCGGTCGATGTTGAGGAAGTACGTGTCTATAACCGTGTTCAGGCCATCACTGACTGTGAGTTGTATAACACCTTGATAATTCAAGGTTTCGGAACGAAGACTTCCCTGAGCAGTGGTCAGCGCTTTAGCAACATCCGATCTGCCCCCAACACCGCACGGTCTCCTGCGAGTAAGCTCCCGTAGGAACTCCCTTCTCAAATCTTCGCGTGCCTACGTACTCCTGAGGTCCCAACGTGGTTTCATCCACTCAACGAGACCGGAGGACCTTCAATGAAACACTCGCAGTGACACTCGATCCCTAGACCCTCAGCACGATATCTGCGGCAGATAAGCAAACGAGACTTTGGGCCACGGAGAATCTGTGGGGCCGGTTCTTCCAATTCAGAAGGGGGTGGTCAAAGATGTTGAATATGTCAAAGGAAATAAATAGCGTGGCGGTGCGCATCTCTCTACTTCCTCCGTGTACTGAGGTCTTCAGCTTTGGGCCTCGGGGCGTCGTTCTGCAGTTGTTCAAATCCACGGTGACAAGAGGCCAAGCACCAGTCGACTTCCCTTTGGAAATCCCTCTCCTTCGGACAATTCTCCCCGCCCAGATGTTCTATTTGTGGCCCACCACCCCTCTAGACCCCGCTTTCCCTCTATACCCACTCCTCGATCCAAATCCCGTCCTCTCCCTATGCATATTTCAATCTTTGTCGACCATTCTCTGTATGAGAGCAGGAACACACGCGTTAGGTCGCTGACAATTCTGGATGTTCCTGAGTCCCGTCGTCGAAGATGTCTCGTTTTCGGGGGACATTCATCTCCCGATGAGGATGGAGAAGGTAGAAAGAGTGTCGGGCCTCTTCCTCGTCCACACCCAGTGGCCAACTCTCTTGGTGTCTAAATTTCAATTGGGTCGAAGTAACAGTCAATTCCCTTTGAACTCGCAAGCGGGTTTTATTGTGTCATCTCAATTTCCAGTTTAGCATACACCCACCGTTGGCATGTACGTACCCAGGAAGCTATCAGAGTTGGTCCATATCCGATGTGGGGGAAAGAGGCGTTTGCAGCGTGGCACCACACTTCCATCCGAGTAGCATTCGGATTTGTTAGCCGGTAGGTGGTGGCATCTAGCAAGGGCATACGGGGGAGATCCCGGCGTTCCTGCCAGAGAATTTGACAAGAGTCGGATGATCAACCGATCGCACGCATCTCAAAATGAGCCAACCGTGAATATTTCATCGAACACACGAGGCGTGTCATGAAGGACGGTCGCCTATTTCCATCAGGCCTCAGACCCTTCTTCACAGCCTGCGCGCTACACCGACTTACACCGACCCCTCGCGGCTACCTCGAGTCTCGACCATGCAAGCCAATTCCCAACGACCGAAAGGGAGGGATGGGACCATCTCATCGCTGAATATCGCCATTGAGGGCCTGAATCTCGCGAAGGAGATCTCGAGTGTCACGCCGGCAAAGGCAGTCTTTGGTTCCGCCAGTGTCCTCCTCACAATGATCAAGGTACGCTTCCTCTTTCGCGATGAGGCGATCCAATCTCATACGTGACCAGGACACCATGGTCAACAAGCGGGACTATGTCGAACTCGGGTTAACCTGCGCGAAGGTGTGTGGAGCTCTTGACCGTGGTGTGGGCGAAAAGCGGTTGGACGAGCTCAGCCGATCCGTGTGCGAGGCGATTGAGCAATTGACATTGTGAGCCCGACCAGCGGTCCACATTGTGCGTGTGTTGCTCACTGCACCCCTGATATCAGAACTATGGCAGGGATCCAGGGCAGGATTGTCGACAAAAGGGAACGGGGTTTACTCTCTCGGCTTGCCAACGCAAAGAATGATAAGGAAATAATCGCGGCCTGGAAGTTAGACCTCATTAGTATCCTTCAAGTCTTCAACGTACGTTCAACCGGTTCTGTTTGACCACCGCTGATCGCCTCCTTCCAGACCGAGTTGGCTCTGAATACTCACACCATAGTTTCGGGCATGCAGCAGAGCATGTTGAAAGGTTCTGGGAATACTGGTGGTAAAGATGAAGCGGTGAGTGATCTTCGTACTCTACCCGTCACCGAATAGACAGTGACAGCTTCCTAGGCTCAAACCAGGTCGGCGATCTCGAACATCGAAGGACCACATTCTTACATTTCCATCTAGGGTACTTGGGGAATTGCCTCCCTCGCCGCCCAGGGCCTTCTTCGGACGCGACGAGTTGATCGAGAAGATCGTCGGTCTGGCGGAGAGCCTGACTCCAGCTGCTCTCATTGGCGCTGGCGGGATTGGCAAGACGTCCATCGCTTTGAAGATCCTCCATCACGATCGCATCAAGCAACGGTTCGGCGAGAACCGTCGGTTTGTCCGCTGTGACCAGTTCCCAGCAGCGCCCGCCCATTTCCTCGCCCGGCTCTCCAAGGCGGCCGGTGCAGGCATCGAAAACCCGGAGAGTTTGACCCCCCTGTGTCCGTTCCTATCTTCAAGGGAGATCTTCATCGTTCTCGACAACGCCGAATCCATCCTCGACCCGCAAGGAGCAAGCGGCCAAGAGATATACACCATCGTGGAGGAGCTGAGCCGATTGGAGACAGTATGTCTCTGTATCACATCCCGGATCTCCACCATTCCTCCTGATTGCAAGACTCTCAAAATCCCGACATTATCAATGGAGGCTTCGCGTGACACATTCTATCGCATCTACGACCACGACGAACGGTCGGATTTGGTCAACAATATCCTGGAACGACTCGACTTTCATCCACTCTCGATCACCCTCCTGGCTACGGTTGCGCATCACAACCAGTGGGGCATGGACCGACTAGTGAGGGAATGGGAGAGCCGACGGACGGGTGTGCTGCAGACAGGACATAGCAAGAGCCTCGCGGCCACGATCGAACTTTCGCTCGCCTCCCCCATGTTCCAGGAACTTGGCCCTGATGCGCGAGAGCTACTTGGAGTCATTGCTTTCTTCCCCCAAGGTCTCAACGAGAACAACATCGACTGGTTACTTCCTACCATCCCAAACGGAGCACACATCTTTGATCGGTTCTGTGTTCTTTCCCTGACATACCGAAACGACGGATTCGTCACGATGCTCGCACCACTCCGGGACTATTTTTGTCCCAAAGATCCCAAGTCATCTCCGCTCCTCTCCACCACCAAGAAACATTACTTCAACCGATTGTCAGTCGATGTTGATCCTGGCATCCCCGGGTTCGAGGAGGCACGGTGGATCATGTCAGAGGATGTGAATGTCGAGCACCTGCTCGATGTCTTCACATCCATTGACGCGGAGTCGCACGACGTCTGGAACACCTGTGCCAAATTTATTACGCATCTCTCTTGGCACAAGGTGCGGCTTGTCGTGCTGGGCCCGAAGATCGAGGGGCTCCAGGACGACCACCCCTCCAAACCAATATGTTTGTTCAGGCTTTCGCATTTGTTTGATTCGGTTGGAAACATCACGGAGGAAAAACGGCTCCTTGCCCACGCCTTAAAGCTCTACCGAGAGCGGGGGGATGACAGTTGGGTCGCTATAGCGCTGAGGTCCCTATCTGATGTAAATCGGCAACTACGCCTCTACAAAGAAGGGATACAACAGGCCGAAGAATCATCGGAAATCCATGAACGGCTTGGCGATCCAGTGGCGCAGGCACGGTCTTTGAACGTCCTCGCTGGGTTGTTGCACGCGGACGGCCAGCTCGATGCCGCAGAGAAAGCCGCATCCCGCGTAATCGATCTAGTCCCAAAGGAAGGCGATCAATTTCTAGTCTGCCAATGTCACCGTTTTCTCGGCAATATATATCGATCCAAGGGCGAGATAGAGAAGGCCATTCACCATTACGAGACAGCCCTCGGAATCGCATCCTCTTCCAACTGGCACAGCGAACTGTTTTGGATTCATTGCTGCCTGGCACGGCTGTTTTTCGCTGGAGACAGGTTCAACGACGCGTACGCCCACATCGACCACGCCAAGTCGCACGTAACCAACAACCCATACTACCTGGGTCGCGCAATGGAGCTGCAGGCTGGGTTTTTACACCGACAACATAGGTTTGAGGTGGCCAGGTCTGAGGTTCTGCGCGCCGCCGACGCTTACGAGAAGATTGGGGCCGCGAAGGACGTGGAGGACTGTAGGCGGCTCCTTCGAAAGATTGAAGAGGCGATGAAAAGTGGTGAGCTCTCGGAAGTCACGCTGGTTCCTGTCTGTATTGACTCGGCTTTCGAAGCTCAGGGAACCGAATGATAGCATCGACGGTCGCACCGATTCCCCCAGACGTGTCCTCCCGCAAGTCTCCAACGCCTTGTCCCTTCACCCCATCTACCGCGATGTCATTCAACCCCGCCACCATCTCCATCCTTCTTTATTGACTTCCTCTACTCGCACGCATCATTTCATATTTATTGTCCTGCTACTTGTCGCTGATCTGCATCTTGTGTTGTCTGTTCCCCCGCTTCCCGCACCATATTTGTCTTGCATTTATGTACCCCGTATACTGCCCACGGCGTTCAACTGTTCGGTTTAGTAATGTCACAGTTTCCAAACCACTTACCTTGACCAACACGCTATAGGTGAGGTATGGCCCTGATCCGGCAACGCCGGGTCGGGGAGTTGGTCGCTGTCCCACGGAACTGCTGCCGCCCGAAGACAACGCATCTTGATGCCATGTCAGATTTTACCCCCGCCGAGTTTGTCGGGGACTCGCCGAGCTTGTCCAACGTCCCCCGTGAAAAGCATACCTCCCGATGCGCACGAGTACGTCCAAGGGCCATATCTGTCTGTGGCCTGTTCCGAGACCAGATTTTACTGAGGCGTTACGGCGTGATAAGCTGGATCAGGCCGTAGTGACTTGGACTGTCGACCTCAGTTGTGCCTTCAACTGCGCTACCGCAGCTGTTAGGATAAATTCGGATGCGAGACAAGCTTGCTAAAAAGCTCTGATCCACCGGCGCATCAGCAGAAGGCTTTATTAGGTCCATCCGAAGGGGAGCAGGATGCAAGCGGTGGGAACTTATGGACTCGAAGAATTTGGGCGATTAGCCGATCGCACGCAGCTTATTTATGGCCTTCATCCTCTATATAACGTGTCACCGAGTAGATGCGTCGTTCTCGAATGGCGCAGTTTTCACGAGGCATGTCACGATATGATGGCGGGTCGCCCGGCCTAGTGGTTTCGGACACTTCCTCACCGCCTGCGTCTCTCGAGTCTCGATCATGGACGCAAGTTCGCAATGGTCGGGGCGTCGGGATGGCGTTCTCCCTTCGCTAAATGTGGCCGCCAAGGCCCCAACCCTCGCGAAGGAGGTCTCGTGCATCGCAAGCCAAGGTTGTTCTTTGTTTCATCAGTATTATTTGCGTTGATTGCATAAGGGACTCAATGGGGTCGACTACCGCGCCAAACTTGGGTTTGCCTGCCCTGAAGGCCCGACGTCTGTACCGACCTCAACCGGGAGCTGAACGGAAAGCGGCCGAATAAACTTCAATAACAACACCGTGTACGCGGCAATCGAGGTGTTGCTTGTCCGGCACAAACATTCCTCGGGGTTTTTTGTGTTGAGGCGACCACTCGAATGAGGCATGGACCAAACGGGCCGTGCTGAAGCGGTTGGCGACTGAGGGAAGGAATGGATTCGTTGTCGTCCAGAGCACGCATCTCCAACAAGATCATGATGCTCAAAGAGACCCTTGCCAACACGATGATTAGTGAACCTGCCATCTCGTAGTAGGTGTGGTACCCCCAACAATCGAAACCGACTCGGAAATATAATAAAATGGCTACATTTCGTCCCCGTTAACTACCCCGAACGCCTCTTCTCCCATTTCGAAAGAATATTAGCCAGCCTGCTAGGCGACTTCCTGCTCGGCACATCGTCTTCTGGAGAATTGTGACCCTCCGGAGTGCAAAATGAACCCCCGCTTGACCCTCGGCTTCTCGCAGGACTCGATGATCAGAAGGTGGGGCTAAAGGAGGGAAAAGAAGGAGACGGTGGAGACGGAGAATGAGACGGGTTGTACGCGGGTAGTGGGTATGGCGAAGTGACGCCGAAATTGCCCGGCGGGGGTGGGTATGTGATAGCGTCTTCCGAACATTTTTTTTTTTTTTTTGAAGGGTTGACATTGTTAAGAGGTCTACTACATCAGGTACACGCCCTACACGGGCTGTTTACTGGGAAGGGGTTTTTCTAACTACGATCGAGACTGATAATGGGCGAAACCTTGGCCCCACCAAAACGGGCGGGTAGAACTACGAAAAAAAAAGAAAGAGATGAGTCGAGAGACATTGGGTGCAATGTCCAAACCAGGAGGGAGCTTTGGATTCGCCTAAATCGCGCCTCCCTGGAGTGGACCCAGTGTCGGGGTCGGCAGAATATGCCCCTGTCGAATGTGGGCACCGACTATACCTGGAGAGGTCAGGTGTTTGGGGTAGGATCACAGGTGATCCAGGCAGATCGGAGACGATCCGCGGGGGAGGGGCTGACCGCCAGCCCCATTGATGATTTAGAGAGCCTTTTACGGTGGATCCGGGTCCTCTGCATGAGACCCTCCATCGACGCCCCACCTCGAGGATGAGGGGTCAGTCCGTGGGAATGTTACCGGATTGATGTGGTAACAAACCAAGGCGCGGCGCGTCTTCCGAACATCCATCGCTTGGTTGAGGGAGCTACCAAGGTGATTATCCAGAGACGTGGGCTATGTACAGTCAGGAAGAGGGTTGTGTGGAGCCGCGCATCGGAAAACTCCCCCCAACCTCCTGAGGTCGTCGTAAGACATCATAATGGTCAATATTGATCAAAATGTCGAAATCTATGAAAACGCCCTTATAACGACTGGCCTAGGTCACGGTGCTATTATAA
>Ga0307513_10008114_pt1 | contig 13480 bp, 17 predicted proteins | sample 15_EM_MG_FD_202174 | JGI IMG/M metagenome (GOLD analysis project Ga0307513, IMG submission 202174) | Populus trichocarpa ectomycorrhiza microbial communities from riparian zone in the Pacific Northwest, United States - 15_EM | ecosystem: Host-associated > Plants > Roots > Unclassified | place...
CCTGACCCGTGGTGTCGACCGATCCGTTCGTGTGACAGATCACCTCTACTCAGCTGGAAAGGAACGGCGAACACGCACGTTTTGGATTCTGCAGTTCTCCGCGGACGCACTGGCGAGGCCAAGTGAGTGGGAGAGATCGCGCTCGTGGACATTTTTGAGATCCAAAATCACGCCAGCTACTACTGCTAGGGTCTCTGTGAGGGGGCTGGGGATAATCGAACTCTGCGGTTCTGGGAACATGGCGAACGAGAATTGAGTCGGGGCGGACTGTCAGTCACTCAACACCGAATAATGATGGCAGCTTTAGAGTGCCTAGCACTGCCGAGCCGTTACCACCGTTCCACAAGCCACGCCTGGGTGCCCACAACCCCTCTCGGTGGGTAACATGGATCCGGAAACGGGTTGGGTTTCCAACCGCCCTCGCCCTTGTGTTGCAATGGGGCCGTAGTGATCGTTCATCACCTCGTCTTGTGATCTCATCCATGTTGTACGGCGTTGCAGGAATAACGCCATCCCGGATATTGCTTTCGTGTTCTTGTTTGTCCGGCAATCTGCTGTGGTTGGTAATGCGACGGTGAGTTTCCGGTGCCAAAGTGGAACAAGTCTCAGACATTAGATTCCTCGCGAAAATGATGATGCAACACTACAGGAGATACAAATCATGCAAAAAATATAAATGGACCCAACCTATCTATCATCCATCACGCCTGAAAATCCTCGTCAGACCGACTCTTGCCAACCCATGACAAATACTCACCAGATAATTGTACGACTTCCGATCCTCGATCCCCACGAATGTGCCTGTCTCCCTGGGACCGTAAGCTGACTGCAAGCAATTCCCAGCTCTTATCCCGTGACAGGCATATCTTCCGGAGAGTGATGTCACAGGTCGAAACGGGCAGAGCCTTGCAGGCCAACGAGTATGCCTTGAGTGATTCCAAATCGTTCCCAAGCATGAACATGCGGTCGACGAGACCTTAGGAGGGTCCTTTTCACGTTTTGGTGATTGAAATGACCCCGAGGTCCTAGAACGGCTCAACGACGAGTACCTGGGGTTCCTTGGCTGAACCATTTTCGGGCTCTGGTGCCCGGTGTCGTGGAGCTACCCCGTCTTCCTCCCTGCCGAGGACCGTGCCATGGTGGCGGCCGAGAGTGTGGCCAGTTGAATGTCAGTTAGCAAGGATACCCGGAACTTGCGCGTTCTTCCTGATTTTCAGTAGGCTTACTGAGATGCCAGGTCCAATATCTTGGCGTCCACCGACTCGCTGAGGTGGTGGTTGGTCAGCCGCATATACACGTTTGTGACCCCTATTGAAGTGTTGATTGTGACAGATACGGGAGGGTCGAGGTACGGAGATGATGGAGCCCCATGCCCCGTATTATCCTTTTTGGCTGTTCAAGGTGGTGCCGGGCGGGATCTGCACGGTCAAGGAGAACGGTGTCCGTGTTGGAGCCCCGGCAACCCACGAAGGAATAAAGAGACGGCAGACGATGTTGGTCGGATAGTTACCTGTCGTTGAAACCATGGGGGTCGACGGAGGGCGGATGATTTTGGAGAGACGGTGAGTAGAGGATACGCGACGAACGGGTGTTTTAAAGACGCGCTCCCGACGGAACAGCCAGAAAGGCCGGGTCGAAAGTAGAGTGAAGTTGAAGGCACGAAGTTGCTCCAGTGGTCGATGAATAAAGCTAAAGCTTGGAGGATTTCTTCAGGACGTTTTGAACGAGAGAGAACAAGGAATTCGGGCGATCAGCCCATCACATTGCCTCTTCAAGCGGTTCGGCCGTGAATATCGTATGCCCACGAAATTAGTCTGCTCACGCGAGGCGTGCCGTAACAAGATGACCGCCCATCTCTATTAAGGTCTATTAGGGCTCGGGTTCCTCATCACAGTCCACTTCCTTCTTGCAACCACCTCGAGTTTCGAGCATGACTACAAACTCCAAGCGACCGAAACGTCGGGATGTTGCGCTCTCCTCCCTGAACGCGGCCGTTGCGGCCGTGAATCTTGCAAAGGAACTCTCAAGTGTCACGCCGGCCAAGGCCGTTTTTGGTACCGTCGGTGTCATCCTCACGACGATCAGAGTGAGTTTCCTCCTCGTCCATGTTGAGCGATTGCAGGATGAAATGGGCCCAGGACACGACGATCAATGATGTGGATTACGTTGAGCTTGGGTTGGCCTGCGCTGAAGTTTGTACCACCCTCGACCGGGGACTGAAGGGGAAGAGCTTGGACGATCTCAACGATTCTGTGGTTGAGGCAATCAACCAGCTGATGATGTGAGTTACACTAGTAATACTCATTTTGAGTACCGTGTTGACGAAACATTCGGCCTGGCTTCAGGGCGGTCACGGAGATCCAAAGGAACGTCATCAAACAGGGTAAACGGAAAGTACTCTCTCGACTCTTCCACGCAAGTAGTGGCAAAGAAGCAATCTCCGCCTGGAGGTCAGATCTTAACAGAATCCTTCTCGTGTTCAACGTGCGTTCCGTCGTTCTTGTGTGGCCATTATTAATTATAAATTCCCAGACTGAGCTAGCGATAAATACACACGTTACTGTCTTGGACACCCACACCATCGTTTCTGATGTCCACCACGGCGTTTTTAACACACACGCCATTGTTTCCGATATTCACCAGAACATGCTGAAAAGTCAGGAAGGGACTGATGACCAACATCGGGTGGTGAGTGATACTCGCCCTCTTTACCGTCGCCCAATAAACGCTTACCACCGCCTGGCAGACTCAAAATAGGTCAGTAGTCTCGACTATCAAGGGATCTATTGTCTCATGCTTGTACCTAGCATACCTGGAGAATCACCACCTCCACCACCGAGAGCATGCTTTGGACGCAGCGAGCTGATCGAGACGATCGTTCGCCTCGCAGAAAACCTCGTTCCGATTGCCCTGGTTGGTGCTGGTGGAATTGGCAAGACGTCTATTGCTTTGACTGTCCTCCACGACAAGCACATCAAACAACGGTTTGGCGACAACCGTCGGTTCATCCGTTGCGACCAATTCCCCGCCTCCCGCGCTCATCTCCTTCGCCGTCTCTCCGAGGCCATCGGTGCGGGGATTGAAAACCTCGGTGATCTGACCCCCCTACGACCCTTCCTATCCTCAAATGAGATGCTCATAGTCCTCGATAATGCGGAATCCATTCTCGGCCTGGAGGGAGCGAGTGCGCAGGAGATCTATGCCGTGGTGGAGGAGCTAAGTCATTTTGGCAACATCTGCCTTTGTATCACATCCCGTATCTCCATCATCCCTCCAGACTGCACGACTCTCGACATGCCGACATTATCGATGGAGGCTGCGCACGACACGTTCTCCCGCATCTATACGCGCGGTGAACGGTTCGATCCGATCAACAAGATCCTGGAACAACTCGACTTCCATCCCCTCTCCATCACCTTACTCGCTACTGGGGCTCAGCACAGCGGGTGGGACACCGGCCGACTGGCCAGGGAGTGGGAGAGACAACGAACGGGGATGCTTCGCGTACAGCACTCCGGGAGCCTCGCCGCCACGATCGAGCTTTCGCTCGCCTCACCCATGTTCCAAGGACTTGGACCTGATGCCCGAGCGCTTCTCGGAGTCGTTGCCTTCCCGCCTCAAGGTGTCGACGAGAACAACCTTGACTGGCTATTCCCCACCATCCCCAACAGAACAGATGTCTTTGACAAATTCTGCATTCTTTCCCTAACATATCGAAGTAATGGGATCATCACGATGCTCGCACCACTACGAGACCATTTCCATCCCCGGGATCCAGTGTCATCTCCACTCCTCCACACAATCAAGGATTCTTACTTCTCTCGATTGTCGGTTGATGTTTATCCCGGCAATCCTGGGTATGAAGAAACACGATGGATTACGTCGGAAGATATAAATGTCGAGCACCTACTCGATATCTTCACATCCGTTGACACAGGGTCTGGAGATATCTGGGATACCTGCGCTCATTTCATGGAGCATCTCTATCGGCACAAACCACGACCAGTCATACTGGGGCCAAAGGTCAAAGGGCTCTCGGACGACCATCCCTCCAAGCCGGAATGCATGTTTCAGCTCTCGCGGTTGTACGGTTCAGCCGGAAATCTTCTGGGGTACACAGAACTCCTTATTCATGCCTTGAGGCTCTGGAGAGAGCGGGGAAATGACCGTCGAGCTGCTCAAGCCTTGGAGCATCTATCTGATGCAAATTGGCAGCTAGACCTCCACGAGGAGGGGATACAGCATGCAAAGGAGGGGTTGGGAATTTTCGAACAGCTCGGTGATGTAGTGGGGTAGGCATGGTGTTTGGTCACTCTTTCTTGGGTGTTGTCGAGCGAGGGCCAGCTTGACGCCGCAGAAGAAACTGTATCCCGTGCAATCAATCTTCTCCCGGAGGAAGGCAACCAATTTCTGCTCTACCGATGTCAGCGTAACCTTGGCGCAATACATCAATTCAAGGGCGAGACAGAGAAAGCCGTTCACCATTTCGAGACAGCCCTCGGAATCGCATCCGCTTTCGACTGGCACGACGAGTTGTTTGGGAATCGTCTTGCCCTGGCTATACTGTCTCTCATTCATGGCAAGCTTGACGACGCACACACCCACATTGAACAAGCCAAGCCGTTCATGGTCAACTCATACCAATTGGCTGAATTGATTTATCTGCAAGCTCGCGTTTTCTGTGAGCAGCGTAGGCTTGAAGAGTCGAAGTCTGAGGCTTTGCGCGCTGCTGATATTTTTGAGAAGCTCGGGGCTGTGCAGGATCTGGAAGGGTGCAACCAACTCCTCCAGGATATCCGAAAGGAACTGGGCGACCCGGCGAATCGGGTTAAATGGTGGGCTCCTGGGGAAACTGCTACTTCCTGCGCGTATTTACATGTCTCTCTTAGATCGGGGAACCGAGCGACAGTATTGGTGGTTGCCTCAATTTCTTCAGACATGTCCCCCCGGAACTTCGAGCTTCACCTGTCTACCCTGATACTCCTTCAACACCACTGTTATACCCTCCCCTGATGGATCTTTATTCCCACACATTGTTCCGTATATGTCGTCCCACCCTTCATCCTTGGTCTACGTCCAATGGTATATGTCCTCCCATAACTCGTGTTATATTTGTTTTATGTGTGCGTACCCTGTGATTATCAACCTTGGTTAGGCTGAGGAGCCGAGGAAACGAATGTACTTACCTTTGATGGATCGTCGGCTCACCTGCTCAACAATCTCATCTCTCCCTATGTCGTCACCCATGGAGTCGGGCGATGTATTGTTGTTGTATCTCCCTACTCTAGCAACTTGTATGTTTGCCCAACGACGTATTATCCCTGACCCATGGCGTCGAACGATCTGTCCGTGTGACAGATCACCCCTACTCAACTGGAAATAAATGGTGAACACGCATATTTTGGATTCCGCAGTTCTCCGCGGATGCACTGGCGTGGTCAAGTAAGCGGAGATTTCGTGCTCGTGGACTTTGGGAACGCCCAGCTCAGGTGGCCGTTACCATCGTTCCATGAGCCCCACTGGATGCCCGCAGCCCCTCCCGGTGTGTAACAGGGATCTAGAAGCGGATTGCTCTTACCCCCGCCCTCACCCTTGTGTTGCAACGGGGCCAGTGATCGCCCATCAACTCATCTTGCGATTTCATCCCTTCTGCACGGCGTGGTAGGAACCCATCTTGGATATCTTCCTCATGTTCTTGTATACTTGATAATTTGTTGTGGATGATGATGCGTTGGAGAACCACCGGTGTCAAAGTGGAACAAGCCTCAGATATTGGATTCCTGGCGAAAATGATGATACAACAATACGTGCAAAAAATACAAACGAACCCAACCCATTATGCATTATCGATCATCCATCATGGCAGCCATCAGTGGGAGTCGATCCTGCTGTGGAACGGGATTCGGTTCCCCGTGCGGGTTCTCGGCTCCATCGACAGTCCTAAACCCTCTCTCGATGTCTATACCCTTGAAAAACCTGTCTAACTCGGTTCGCGTTCCCGCCATTTCCAGGCATCACGAGTTGGTTCAAGCACCCTGAAGGTTTGTTCCACTTCTAGGACGAACCCCGAGAGGAACGGCGAAGTAATCGTATGGAGGGTTCATGATAACACCCTGTACGAGTATCCGATGTCCTCGAAACAAGGAACGCAGGTCCATGACGCCTACAAGATTCAGTGGTAATCGTTTCTCATCTACAGCTTCCTCAGACTGGTTATCACGTCAGAAGATGTATCGGTACTTACGAAATTTCTTCCGTGTGGTTGAGATGGTCTCTAGGGTGCTAGAGTATGCGTCAACGATATGGGCTGTTCTATCTCGGAGGGACAACGGTTCTGACTTCCAAGTTCTCCGATCACGAGAACCCTCAGAAGACATCCCGAAGGAAATGCAGAAACCGACAGATAAAATCGAGGAAACCTCGAGTGTCCCCGGTGAGGTAATTAGTTGGTACACGCTCAATTCTTGGACCCAGTCGAAACGTTGGAAGTGGCCGTTAAATGGTTGGGGGTTAGCAGGAGTAAAGCTCCTGCTGAGGTGGGTGGAGAGATGACGGGCATATGGCAACACCCCTTGCGCGGCGATCCGGGATAATATTCTAACCCCTATTCCCTGTCGGTCCCTACGGGTGCACCTGCTCTCTGGAACCGTAAACAACTCCCGGCTCTCGTCCCACGCCAGGCATATCTTCGGATGAGTGATGTGATGGATCGAAACGAACAGAGCCTTGCAGGCCAAAGAATAAGCCTTGATCGATTTGAAATCGTTCATGAACACATCATTGACGAGTTCTTGGGGGGGGGGGCATCCACGTTTCGGCGACCGAGATGGTCCCGAAGTCCTAGAATGACTCGACATCGAGTACCTGGGGTTCCCGGTTGGTTGAATCGTTTTCGGGCTCTGTAGTCCGGTGTTCTGGAGCTATCCCATCTTCATCCCTGACGAGGATCGTGTCATGGTAGCGACGGAGGATGTGGCCTGTTGAATGCTGGTCAGCAAAAATATCCGGGGCCAATTGCAGGTGTTCGAACTTACGGAACTCGCCCATTCTTCCCGACTTTCGGTCTGGGGTAGCACGTCCAATATCATAGCGCCCGGTGAACGGCAGTCACGGTTTCGAGACAACCCCTCGGGCTACTGGGCGGTGTTCCCGGAAACTGTGGAGATAGCACTTGCTGACGACTGGCCGGGCCTCGCTGAGGGGGTGATTGGTCGGCCATATATACATGTCTGTGACTCTTATTGAAGCGTCGACTTTGTCAGACACGGGAGGTCGAGGCGCGGAGATGATAGAGCCTTATGGCCTGTATTATTCTTTTTGGCTGTTCAAGGTAGTCCGGACGGGATTTGCAACGTCGAGGAGAACGGAGTCCGGGCTGGAGGCTCGGCAACCCACGAACGAACGAAGAGACGGCAGATGACTTTGGCCGGATCATCGCCTGTTGTTGAACCACGACAAACGGACGTGGAGTGTCGGCGGGGGGTGGATGGTTGGGGGGGGGGCGGCGGCCCGTGGAGGATACACGAATAGGCGTTTCAAAACGTGCTACTGACGGAACAACCAGAAAGGTCGGGTTGAAAATAGGGACACGAGGTCGTCGGATAGTCGATAATCGATAACGTCCAGAGGCGTTGTTGAGGACGTTTTGAACGAGAGCGAACGAGGAGTTCGGATGATCAGCCGATCGCATTCAACGGCTCTTCAAGCGATTCGACCACGAATATCATTTTCTTCGTGAAATGGCCTGTCTGTTTACACGAGGCATGCCATGATAAGACGGCCATCCATCCCGATTAGGGCTCGGGTTCTTCCTCACAGCCTACACGCCGCACTCCTTTCTCACAACCACCTCAAGTTTCGACCATGGCTACAAACCTCTCCCAACAACTGAAACATCGGGACGTTATTCTCTCCTCACTGAACGCGGCTGTCGCGGCCTTGGATCTTGCAAAGGAACTCTCGAGTGTCACGCCCGCCAAGGCCGTCTTTGGTACCGTCGGCGTTATCCTCACGATGATCAGAGTGAGTTTTCTCCTTGCCTGTGTTGAGCGGTTGCAGGATGAAACGGGCCTAGGACACGATGGTCAATGATATGGACTACGCTGAGCTTGGGTTGGCCTGCGCTGATGTTTGTACCACCCTCGACCGGGGACTGAAGGGGAAGAGCTTGGACGATCTTAACGACTCTGTGGTTGCGGCAATCAACCAGCTGACGACGTGGGTCACACCAGTAATGCTCATTTTGAGTACCTCGTTGACGACACATTCGACCTGAATTTAGGGCGGTCGCGGGGATCCAAACGAACGTCATCAAGCAGGGTAAACGGAATGCATTCTCAAGATTTTTCCACACAAGTAGCGACAAAGAGACGATCCCCGCCTGGAGGTCGGAGCTTGCCAGGATTCTCATCGTGTTTAATGTGCGTTCGATCGCTTTTTCGTGGCCATTATTAACCATAAATTACCAGACCGAGCTTGCGGTAAATGCACACGTTATTGTCTCGGACACCCGCGCCATGGTTTCCGACCTTCACCGAAACTTGCTGAAAAGCCAGGAAGGAACTGACGGCCAACATCGAGTGGTGACTTATCCTCGTGCTCTTTAGCATCGCTCAATAAACGCTTATACCATCTGGCAGACTCGAAACAGGTCGGTGATCTCGACTATCAGGGGATCTAGCATACCCGGAGAATCGCCACCTCCGCCACCGAGAGCATACTTTGGACGCAGCGAGCTGATCGAGACGATCGTTCGTCTCGCAGAAAATCTCGTTCCGATCGCCCTGGTTGGCACTGGTGGAATTGGCAAGACGTCCACCGTCCTGAAGATCCTCCACGACAAGCGCATCAAGAAACGGTTCGGCGACAACCGTCGGTTTATCCAATGCGACCAATTCCCCGCCTCCCGTACTCATCTCCTTCGCCGGCTCTCCGAGGTCATCGGTGCGGGCATTGAAAACCCCGGGAATCTGACCCCCCTACGACCCTTCTTATCCTCAGAGGAGATGCTGATAGTCCTCGATAACGCGGAATCCATTCTCGGCCTGGAGGGAACGAGTGCGCAGGAGATCTATGCCACGGTGGAGGAGCTAAGCCATTTTGGCAACATCTGCCTTTGCATCACATCCCGTATCTCCATCATCCCTCCCGACTGCACGACTCTCAACATGCCGACATTATCGATGGAGGCTGCGCGTGACACGTTCTCCCACATCTATACGCGCGGTGAACGATCCGATCCGATCAACAAGATCCTGGAGCAACTCGACTTCCATCCCCTCTCCATCGCGTTACTCGCCACCGTCGCCCAGCACAACGGGTGGGACACCAGCCGACTGGCCAGGGAGTGGGAGAGACAGCGAACGGGGATGCTTCGCGTACAGCACTCCGGGAGCCTCGCCGCCGCGATCGAGCTTTCACTCGCCTCACCCATGTTCCAAGAACTTGGGCCTGATGCCCGAGCGCTTCTCGGAGTCGTTGCCTTCCTGCCTCAGGGTGTCGACGAGAACAATCTTGATTGGCTATTCCCCACCATCCCCAACAGAACAGATGTCTTTGACAAATTCTGCGTTATTTCCCTAACATATCGAAGCAGCGGGTTCATCACGATGCTCGCACCACTACGAGACCATTTCCATCCCCAGGATCCAATGTCATCTCCACTCCTCCACACAACCAAGGATTCTTACTTCTCTCGATTGTCGGTTGATGTTTACCCTGGCAAGCCGGGCTATGAAGAAGCACGGTGGATCACGTCGGAAGATGTAAATGTCGAACACCTACTCAATGTCTTCACATCCATCGACACAGGGTCTGGCAATATCTGGGGTACCTGTGCCCATTTCATGGAGCATCTCTATTGGCACAAACCACGGCCAGTCATACTGGGGCCAAAGGTCAAAGGGCTCTCGGACGACCATCCCTTGAAACCGGAGTGCATGTTTCAGCTCTCACGGTTGTGTGGCTCGGTTGGAAATTATCTGGGGTCCAGAGAGCTTCTTATTCATGCCCTGAAGCTCTGGAGAGAGCGGAGAAATGACCGTCGGGTTGCTCAAGCCTTGGTGCGTCTATCTGATGCAAATTGGCGACTAGACCTCCACGAGGAGGGGATGCAGCATGCAAAAGAGGGGTTGGGAATTTTCGAACAGCTCGGTGATGCAGCAGGGCAGGCAGGGTGTTTGATCACTCTTGCTTTGGTATTGTGGAGCAAGGACCAGCTTGACGCCGCGGAAGAAGCTGTATCCCGTGCAATCAATCTTCTCCCGGAGGAAGGCAACCAATTTCTGCTCTGCCGATGTCAACGTAACCTTGGCGCAATATATCATTCCAAGGGCAAGACAGAAAAAGCTGTTCACCATTTCGAGACGGCCCTCGGAATCGCATCTTCTTTCAACTGGCACGACGAGCTGTCCCGGAGCCGTCTTGTCCTGGCGATACTGTCTTTTTTTCATGGCAAGCTTGACGATGCACACATCCACATTGAACATGCCAGGCCGTTCGTGGTCAACTCATACCAATTGGCTCTGGGGGCGCAACTGCAGGCTCGCGTTTTGCACGAGCAGCTTAGGCTTGGAGAGGCGGAGTCTGAAGCTTTGCGCGCCGCTCATATTTTTGAGAACCTCGGGGCTGCGCAGGATCTGGGCAGGTGCAACCAGCTCCTCCGGGACATTCGAGAGGAGCTGAACGACCTCAGTCAACCGGGTTTAAATGGTGGGCTCCTGGAAACACTGCTGCTTCCTGCGCGTATTTACTTGCCTCTCTTAGCTCAGGGAACCGAACGACGGCACTGGTGGTTGCCTCGATTTCTTCAGACGCGGTCCGCCGGAACCCCAAGCTTTGATCTACCCTGATAATCCCTTCAACACTACTGCTATACCCTCCCCGGGTGAACCTATACTCCCACGCATCGTTCCGCATATGTTGTCCCACCCCTCATCGACATCCTTTGTCCCATCCCGTGATATATTTCCTCCCATATCTCGTATTGTATTTGTGTTACGTGTGCGTACCCTGTAAATTATCAACCCCGGTTGTACTGGGAAGCCGAGGAAACGAATGTTCTTGGGTTCGACAGATCGTCTGCTCACTTACTCAACAATCCCATGTCTCCTTACGCCGCCATTCATGAGGCTGGGTGAGGCGCTATCGTTGTATATCCCTACCTCCAGTAACCTGTACGTTTTCCCAATGATGTATTATCCCTGACCCGCGGTGTCGAACAATCCGTCCGTGTGACAGATCACCCCTACTCAACTAGAAAGAAATGGCGAACACGTACATTTTGGATTCTACCTCCCCGGACGGACTGGTGAGGCCAGGTAAGCGGGGTAGATCATATTCGTGGGGACTTTGGAATCCGAGATAACGTCAGCCACTACTGCTAAGGTCTTTGTGAGGGGAATGCTAATAATTGGACTCTGCGGTTCTGGACACGTGGCGAACGAGACTCGAGTCGGGGCGGACGGTCAGGCAACCCAACTTCACTGTACGATGACTTTTTGTGTGTCGGGTTTCGCGTCCATTAGACCGCCCAGTACTAGTGAGCCGTCACCGCCGTTCCAGAAACCTCGCTCAGGTGCCCATGACCCTTCCCGGGCCCAATCTGGAAACGGATTGCGCTTGCCACCACTCTCGCCCTTGTGTTGCAACGGGGCAGTAGTGATCATCCATGAACTTGTTTTGCGACCTCATTCCTATCGTACAGCGTGGCAGGAACAATCCCATCTTGTGCACTTCTCTCGTGTGCTTGCATATCCGGCAATCTGTTGTGGTTGGGAATACGATGGAGAATCTCCGGTGCCAAAGTGGGAAAAGATTGGATTCCTGGCGAAAACGGTGATGCAACAGTACAAGAGATACAAATCGTGCAAAAAATACAAACGAATCCAACCCATCATCCATCACACCTGAAGGTCATCGTCAGTCTGACGCTTGCGAACCCATAACAAATACTCACCAGATAATTGTACGACTTCCGATCCTCACATCTCTCAAGATACTCTCGCTATGAAGGCATAGAGTGAGCATCCTCAAGGGCAAGTCGGAGAGAAGGACCCCCTTACCTCGATAAGTCCCTCGATCCGCTTCTTAATATCTATGGGATTCGGATGGAACCGGGGGACAAGCAGTCGCGTAACCTCGTTGATAAGATCGTTGTGGACCATATGTTTCCTATTCTTCATAATCCTGACGATACATGCCTACCGGCCACAATGTCAGATCCTTCCTAATGTGAGGGGGAAACGCCGTTACCTCCGTTTGGTGTCTTCGTTCCTCGTCAATCCTGTCGTGCGTCTCCTTCCGCTCTTCGGTGCTCTCGACCTTCGACGAGACCGTGCTGATCTTAATCTTCTGAAGGTTTGATGTGAAGTCATTGTTGAATGAGAAGGAGTCCTCGCGGTTTACATCTCGACCTGCTGGATGCTTCTTCAGGATCTTATACTTCCCACAGGCGAGTGATTGGAGGTTCCGTGAGAGCTCGTTGTCCGGGATGCTGGTCGTCGTTTTAATTTCCTTTGAGAGCGTGCAAATCGTGTCATACTTTGGGAGCACTCTGAATTTGCAGGGTACGACTCACACCGTACGTGAGGAAATCATCCTCCTTGAGATCCTCGAATAACAAGAGAATGACGAGTGCAATGGTAGAAACCGTCAAATCGTGCTTCCTTGACTTGAACTGGACCCGGACCTCCGCCGTCCCCATCGACGGTTGCCAAGTGAGCCTTCGACCGGTATGCTTCGCGAGGTAATAGACCTCGAATGACTTGACTGCTCCCATGAGCACCTCTGGAAGAGTACACGCGACATTTGCTACTGGCGGCCAATAGGTCGAAGTCATGACGGTGACGGTGATGGCGACGGGAGGCGCCTACAATGGTGTTAGGGCTCAATCTTCACGAAAATCCGCCTTTCGCGTACCGTTGTCCTCGCCAGATGTTCTCGATAGCCCTCCATGATTTCCGTTGATAGCTTCATGTCATTGAACATACCCTCCAGTTTGTGCGTGAACTGATAACCGCACTCGACCTTCAGCTTGCCAAGCATTTGTCGCTCCGCGTCATCGGAGATCGACCGACCCAACAGTAATCGTTTGGCGAGGTGTCCCTTGTAATAACACTCAAACACGTCCTTGTCGGCGAGATGCCGGAACAAAGTGATGGTCTTGCCCAACGCGATGTCAACCTCGAGATCGGTTTTCTGCGACAGTGTTAGAGGTGAACGTGTTCATGAACGACACCGTTGCTCACATCCTTGACTCCCTTCTTGAGATTCTCGTCAATAAACAGAGATATAAACTCGGGAGCCTTCGGATCGGCATTAATGAAGTCTTCAAAACCCTGTAATTGTCCCGTGAGACCATGCCTTCATACGTTGCACGCAACATTACCTCGACCATTGCAGTCTCGAGTTCTCGGTCAGAATCAAATGCCTCTGACCAGACACGGTAGAATTTGTCCTTCAGGTCGATCACGTCCTGTAC
>Ga0307513_10008115_pt1 | contig 13479 bp, 20 predicted proteins | sample 15_EM_MG_FD_202174 | JGI IMG/M metagenome (GOLD analysis project Ga0307513, IMG submission 202174) | Populus trichocarpa ectomycorrhiza microbial communities from riparian zone in the Pacific Northwest, United States - 15_EM | ecosystem: Host-associated > Plants > Roots > Unclassified | place...
CCTTATTGCCCGTTTTGAATCATCCATCGGTAGCACTCCGTTGGGCCCCATATATCATATATATCGTGCCCTGGTGCTTTCCTTTGCCCGCGGTGATTTGCTGGGAGCTGTGGCCAGCGGTCGCGAGTTCGGGCTACTTCACCTCGTGTGGGGACTTCGCCTGATTGATCCACTCGACGGCAGGTCGAAACCTCTCACCATGGCCCTGAGGGTGGTGTAGAGTTTCTGAATGGCTGTGCGACCATCATGAGCGAGTACTCGGAACCTGTCCCGCTTCTCGCTCAAAACGTCCTGGAGGAATGCCTTGTTCGCTGGTTGTTGGCTACGGTCCCTCCGGGGGCGCCGGCCGTCAGAGAGGTAAACGAAAATTTATTCAAAGAGTACCAAACAAAGTGACATCACTAGTGCTACATCGAACCGAAACAATGAAAGTGGGTTGAGAACGCTGAAGAGACTAAAGCTACAAATGGGAAGGCGGGGATCCAGGGGTTGTGAAACCTATCCGAGCGAGGCAGACACAACCGAACAGGACGGAATGGGCAATTCTAGATCGGCGTGGTGGTGATGCGATGAGAGTCCATAAAGTGTCAGAAGATGGTGACGAAAGCGAGGATCCGGATCAGGAGTGATGACGGATCAGGAAAGAATGGTAGATCAATGCGACTGAGAAAGCGAATGCAGAACATATTATCCAAGAAGGTGGAATCCGGCTTGGGAAGGAAACGTCGGGGCTCGAGGATCAGCGCGCGGGAAAGTTGTTGGGATTGAAGTCGTAGTTCCTCTTCCCACGTTGTTTGTTCGGCCTGGGGACGGCGAAAATGTCAATATTAAGGTCGCCAACAAAACGAGCGGTACTAAATACGTACGAGGCAAACCTGAAATCACTGCCCTCGGCTGAGCTATAACGTTTATGGACATCAGACACAACATTCGAAGGAGATCTGGAATGGGAAATGTTACGCACTCGGTGGGCGGTGGAGTGGGAGGTTTAGGGGCCAGCCTTGCCAACCCCGGATGTAAAGTTGATCCACTGCTGCCACCCTGATCCGGAGGGTTCGCCCTCGACGGGGTGGATGATCTCTGATGGGAAGCGGCGGCTTTGCTAATCGAGAATGAAGTTAGTGTCTCAGTTCTTTGGTACCGATCATAAACGAGCATTGTCCTTACCTTGGGCTTCTACCGCGAGCTAGGTTAGAATGAAAATGCGCGGATCAGTTTCGCTCCTCGATCAATCGGCTCACTCAAGGAAAAATGCAGAAAGGGACGTACTTGGTTTCTGGGGGCTTCTGGACCTGTGCTTGGAGACGCCGCGACTTTGCTTAGTGGTACCGCGACCTCGCCCAGACGTACCAGGAGTTGGTTGGACGGCACCGTGGACTTGGTGGTGAGCATCATAGCCTTGCTGACGAGTATCCTGACCTTGTTGGCGAGTGCTAGGTCCCGGTTCGGGAAGATCATGACCTTGCTGATGAGCACCGTGACCTCGCTGGGGAGTACCGTGACTCTGCTGGGTTGTACCATGGCTCTGTTGAGCAGTACTGCGACTTTGCTGAGCAGTATCACGAGTCCGCCTGGTAGTATCGTCACCCTGTTGGGGGGTGCTGGAACTTTGCTGGGGGGTGTTGGAACTTTGCTGGGTGGTACCGCCACCCTGTTGGGGGATACTGGAACTTTGCTGGGGATTACTTGGACCTGGCCGGGGGGGACTGGAACGTTCTTTGGGAGTGCTGCGTCCCTGCCGGGGGGGACTGGGACTATCCCGGCTGGAGCTGCGGCCTTGGCGGGGTGGATTGGGATTTTGCTGGTGGGTGCTGGGACCTTGGCGGGGTGGATTGGGATTTTGCTTCTGGGTGCCGGAACCGTGCTTAGGGCTGTTGTTTATAAAGGTAAGAGAAACAGCTATCGTGTGAGTGTAGGAAGGGAGTTGCGTACCTAGTACTTCGGTAGTGGGTAGGCTTGTCGGTTCCTTCCTGGTAGTGAGTATCTTGTCGTCTCTGCATGATAAGAGATAGCACGAAGTGGAATGGGAGGATGGCAAGTTAGAAGATTGCTCTGGATTGGGGGGAGGGTGGGTGAGGAGGAACATACCACTCATCTCGACGACTTATATCCCCCTCCTCGCTGGACGTGGTCGTGAATCTGCACAGGGATAAATCAACCAAAGGTTCATGGCCAAAGGAGCACCCATGTCTACAAACCCAAGGGAGAGGACGTGTCGTCGTCCGCATGGTTCTCGTTTTGACGGTCAGTGGGGTCGACGGAAATCACACTTTTCCAGTCGAAGAGAAAGTTAGACCACCACATTCCGAGAATGTCCGGTCGTCGCGCACAAATCCACGGTCTGGGAGGGGGAGTCGCCAGGAGAAACCGCATGTTCTACATACCCGCGTCGTTGTTCGGTGTCCTGTGCAGGAACGCACGATTGGATTAGACAGGGACGCACTCATGGCGGACCCAGAACATACCACACTTGGGAAATATGGTCCGATTTCACGGTGGTTCCAATAGAACGACATGCACGCTCGCCACAACCGGAGTCACATTTGTGGGAGCGTCGGGCGTGGCAACTGGATCGTCGTGACAGCGCAGAAGGTCGGGAAGGCGGGGTACTAGGAGGCCAGATGCGAAGAAGGTGGCTTGTGCCATGCTTGTTTTTGTTGCTTGCATGACGGAGGGAGAGTACGAGAAGGATCGGGTCATGCATGCGCCAGAAGCAGTGGGACAGCGCCTATGTCTCCCCTGCGAAACCACCGTCATGGCCAATTCCTATATGGCACTCTGCGTGCTGTTAGTTCGTCCTCGTCGCCGGCAATCCAGCATATTTGCTAATCTACCCATGGCTCTCCTGCACCGGAACTCGCTCACCCGCCCTGTCGTTCCAGAACAAAAGACGTCCAGAGCATGACGAACAGCGTCGGCACCCAACCCTCTACCCAAGCAACCGGATCTCAACCACCTTCGACAAGGAAATTCACAAACACGGTCCTCAATTCGTTCCAGGAACGTTGGTCCAAGGTTTCGTTTTCGCAACAGTCCTCGTATTTAATGTCGACCCGACGCATGCGCCCGACGAGGATCCATTTTGGACATCGAGGAAGAGTCATGCCGCATCCCTGTCGTCAGCTCTTCGGCAGCCCCAAGCCCCGCCAGTCCTAAACCGTGGTTGACCACCACCCAACACTCCGATCCGCCACAGTGCCTGCCCCACCGTGCGGTTTCCCCTCCCCCCCTCCCCCCATGCGTGGCCCGAACATGATTTCTGATTCTTCGACAGTCCCTGGTCTAGCCCCGGCACGCAAGGGTGACATTAACTCCGGCGACTCTACCCTAACGACGCTCCTGTGTCCAGTAACTGGGTTCTAACTTCACCTACCCATCGCCACCTGAGCTCCCTATCAGCAGATGCACCTCACCACGATCAAGCAAGAACATTTGTGATTGGCCAGGAACCATCAAACGACATTCGTCAAGAATCTTGCGGGTGGAACCGCTACAGATCCCCAATGGCGCTCCTCTTTCGTTGGGTTTTAGGCGCCCCCAACAGGTGGACACCGCTGTCCTCATTTTCACACTGCCGGGGAACACTTTGGTGATTCCAGCCCGATGCGTGCCTACCGATATTGCCCACGGAACACCCGCGGCGGGGCCCGAACTTACTCCAATAACCAGTAACGACGGCCTGGCATCTGCGAGGATTCAAGTTCCTTACAAGCGCCGAGAGAATCCTGAGTCGCTCCCGCGCGCGTCATTCGCAAAAAGCACCATACGTTGACCCTTTGTGCAAAGTATCTTTGTGGTTTGTCCGAGCTCGCCGTACTGGTGGAACGCGGTTCGAACCCCGCGAACGCGGAACACGGGCTCCCCCGACGACCATTGTCAAACGAATCGGAATTTTCCGGTGGTCCCGCGGTACCGATCATACTGTTTTGCCAATTCTACAATGCATTCTCTACTCCACTGGGGTCGTTCACTAGTCGCTCGATATTCACACCATGAAATATAGTATTGGGTGGACAAAATTATTTGTTGGGGTGACCAAAGGATTAGTACGATGGCTAAAGTGCTGTGAGAGTATCCGAAATGCGGATGAGAATAAGGTAAAGCCTTTTGGTGAGAAGGTATTACGCTCAGCGATTTGCCCGATGGCAGAGGGCGCAAACCAAGCAAGCTCCACGTGGGGGCTAAGAGGACTGTTCGACACCTTCCGCCGTCGAACAAGACGCTCAACGAAATGAAGGAGAGCCTAGGAAAGGTACAAGGTCAGTAATGAAAAATTAAAGATAACGATAGTCAAACGGGTGGAGGGTGTGATAGCCCGGACACGCAACCAGAGCCAAGCCAAAACTGATCAGATAGATCTCAGGGAACGGATATTGTGACATCGTGGGATGTCGTCCTGAAGCGCAAGCACGAGGGCCATGTTTAATCCTCGCTCTTGGCCGGCGAGTATGCCGTTCAAAGCGCACGAAAATGGATTACTACACGCACGCACACCGCTTCGCACGTCAACAACATCATGCGTTATACGTATATCTCGCTCATTCGCGCGTATCTCTCGCTCAGGGGCCCCGCCCATCCCCATATAATCTGTACCTGCGGGAACCGCGTAGTATTGTCGTGGCAGCTCAAACCCGACCGTCCACCGTGAAGACTTTTGCGCTCGAACGGACGCGCCCGATTCCACTACGGGTGTTGGATTAAAGACTAAGGGAAGGAGTGAGCCCTTTTCTTGGCTCACGTACTTGACACCGCCCTGGTCCCGGCTGCTGTTGATCAGCTTATGAATATGTATGATCTCGGAGCGGAACTTCATTCCGGCCAAGGACGCGATGGTCTTGGGAACGGATGTGAAGTGCATATGCCTCCGTTGGTTGGCCGGGTTGGATCGGGGTTGAATATAATATTTGAATTGACAGACAGACAGGAGACGGGCCCCTGCTCAATCGCTAGTTGGATACTGCTGACTGTTGGTCCTGGAGAAGCACGGGGAATAGATCTGAATCCTGACGAGAAAGCAGCTCGGAGCTCGGAACGTGCTAGACAAGGTCGAACCGAAAGGAGAGCAACGAGTTGAGAGCGAGAGGATTCTCCAGATGCCCGCTACCCTGCTATCCTCCGAAAGCGTCTGGTTTTCCTTAGAATCTACCCAGATGCAATATATCTCTCGTCTTGTCCAGCACACAGTATACGGAAAGGAACTTGAGGCTCATGAGCCAGCGCCAAAGTTACCGCGAAGTTCTGCATCTTCATCCGTCTTCTTCAGTTGTACTTCAAAACACATTTGCGGTTCGTCCCTCTCCCCACCAGGTCCCCAATGACTGCAGCTCTCCGCCCCCACCCTTCCCGCCGACCTCATTTCAGAACTCGTTCAGTACGACGCGGCGGAACTACATCCAACTCCTCCTATCAGTACCTCCACTGAAGCTGGCCACGTCGCCCCCAGAACTGCCGAGGCTGGTGCTTTCTTGTCGTCCCTGGCTGAAGAACGAGACTCATCACTAGAGATCGTAAAATTAGATTCCAAGCCGTCCTTTTCGCTCTCCCATCTCCCTCTCCCGTATTCGCCTTGCCATTCCCCCATGCCCTTCGTCGCCAGGGAAACCTTCTCGGTCGTGCGTATCTGAGTTCACGATCCAAATCCCGAGATTTACGGTTTTTCTGACTTCCGTGTGCGCTTATTCAGGTATGGACTACTTCCAGGATGGCCAGGCTCCTCTCCTCTGTCCACCGAAGGGGCCCGCCCTTCTCCAGAACCCACCTAGAAGCGATGCACATTAACCAACTTTACCGCCTTCTCCCGCGTAGATTGTGTTCAAGACTCGTACCTCAAGGAACTCAGGGCATACGGGCCAGCGCCAAAGGGACCACGTCGCTTGTCCCTACCCGCCTCCAACCTCAAAGCTCAAAGCTCGTTCGCAGCATTTTCCCTCTTAGGCTGCTGGTGACTGCGTCGGTTCAGTAAAAGAGTCCTTTGCTCCCAATCCACCCCAGGCTCCCTCCCGCCGACCTCACTTCGGAACTCGTCCAATGCGATGCGATGGAGATGGTTTCCACTCCTTCCTCCGCCGGCTACGTCTCTCCCGAAACGACCGAGGCTGACGCGTTCTTGTCATTCCTGCAGGCTGATACCTCAAAGGATGAAACTCGCTATTAGACCACGTAAACGCAGATCTCCGACCCTGCTCGTTTTTCACGGGAGAGCCGGTATGGTATCTGCAATAATCCAGCAGATTGACCGAAATCCAAGTTGACATTCTGCATTTCTCCGTTCACTGTGACTATTCGTCAGGTCTGCACCTTTCCTTAGCGTCCAAGGAAACCGTGGTGTGCTCTGAGAATCTTCGTGACCTCCGCAGGGCACAGTGACGAATGGTCGTCAGGGAGTGTTCGCCACTGATATTTGTGCGTATGTGCAAGGATCTTGCGAATGACTGACCTAATCCATCAAAGGTTCGGGTGGATTCCGACGTTCTTTGTCACCCTCTTCACCACTCACTTGGGAAACACTCATGTCACTTCGATCTGTGGGTGCGCAAGCGAGAAGTGACCCTAACGTCCCGACTGCGGGCTTGCATCTGCGGAATGGCGTCAGTAAACAAAAATATTGAGCCTGTCACCCCAACCCGCAGTGGTTCACGGACATGACGTGTGGCACCCAATTCCGGTATTCGCAGGAAACCCCAGGTGGAGAGAAGACGGCAAGCTGAAAGTCGTGCAGGGACCTCGAGAATTCTAGGGGGTGCATCCAACTATCAGGATGATCGCGCGATTGATGACACTGTACACCGTCCGAATCAGGCAACTGCCGTGATCACAGTGAGGGAACGGCGTGGTTCCCGCGAGGCTGGCAGTACACTCTCCCCGTAACGTCAACAGTTAGCCAGAAACCTCTCTTTCCTATCGCCGCGATCTTCCCACTTGGTCAGGTAGTCATGAATTTGGCAGAAACTTACGGGTGTGAGCCACCAACCTACATGAATACGAGTGGTGGCGGCTGATAAATGGATGATTTAGTCGACCCCATCTCGCTTGGTCCCGAGATCCTGACTGAACTGGGGGAAGACTTCGTCCGTGCATTATCCGTCCCCGATCCGAGGGTGGCCTGGGGGGAAATGGAGAAGGACTGTGTGAACAGGATCTCCGAAGTGGTCTCAAGGGCTAGAGGATCTCCGACGGGTCCCTCCCCACAGGATGCGAAAGTACTGGCGGAGATGCTTAGTGAGGTGTGTTCTTTCAATCGACTTCCCCTCGCCCTCTAAGACTTCTGGTGGTTAGACCTCCCACAAGCGTTCCGGTGACTTCCCCTACATGTGGCCTTTACTTTTCAGACTTTATGCCCACACCCTCCTCCGTGGATCACACACTTTCCCCGACGTAGATCTGTGTGATGAATCACCGGACTATGATCCCCTCGGATTCATGGATATTTGGAAGGCAAATTATCACGGGGACCAGGTATGCATCAAGGTAATTCGGATATGGCGTATGGCACCCTTGGAGGAAATAAAAAGGGTACGCGGCTCCTTTTTTGATCGGGGTCAAACTCAGTGCGCCCCATCCTAGATCCTTTGTCATGAGGTGAAAGGGTTCAAGTACCTTTCCCACCCGAATATACTCTCCACCATTGATGTTTCGGAGACACTGTTTCCGCTTTGCATAATGAGTCCATGGATGCCAAATGGGAACATTATGGAGTACACCCAAAACAATCAGAATACCAACAGGCTAACGCTGGTATGCGTCCATCGAAACTGATAGGGGCACACTGCTGACAGCACCGGCGACAGCTTGCAGGGGTCTGCGACGGACTCTCATATCTCCACGGGCAAGGTATTTTACACGGTTGTATTGCTCCGGTAGGTGAAATGGAATGGCCTGTGTGCTTGCCTGCACGTTGATGCTTTATATGTCCAGAGCAACATTTTGATTGACCGAGAGGGCAATGCGTGTCTCGGAGACTTTGGGATCGTAGATGTGATTGTTGGTCTCTGGGGCTACCGTTTTAGGCTGGAGACTGCCAGATATATGGCCCCAGAACGGTTTGGTGATTACAATTTGGCCTCAAAAGCAAGCGATGTTCACTCCTTTGCAATGACTTCCTTCATGGTGCGCCCCTACCCCGTTGGAAACCCAGGTGATACTTGATGTAATCATCCCATCACCGTTAGGTCCTCACAGGGGTGTTACCGTATGGTGGGATTCACGACTACGACACTGTCGCTTCCCGCATTCAATCCGGGGAACGACCCCCCCATCCGAGGAATCAAGATGCAAATCAGTGGTTGCGGCGCAGAATTTGGGATATGATTGTGACTTGCTGGAGTGAGGACCCAAAGAAACGATGGGAAGTCCCCGCCATGCATACACTATTTTTGACATTGGCTCTTCGGGAGGTCCAAAATGCCAATTCAGGTAATTGAAACAATCGAAACACCGGAAACGCTGACTGAAAGTTCCCGAACATTGAAATAGGGCAATGGCAACGCGGAAGATTCTTCCCACGTATTACTTCTCTATTTCAGTTTCTACAGGTCCCGGAACTGGAAATCGAGAGTCTTGTTAATGAAATGGATAGGGCAGGGTCTTCCACCTTCTCTACTCTCCTCCGATGCTAACACAAGCTGCAGCGTCTCGAAAATGAGGCTATGTCAGATCGGGAACGACTAAAGTTGTTCAATAAGCTCTGCAAAACATGTAGTCGAAACCGCGTGATCCCCAAGTCCATGCACATCCCAGATTGTTCACAAGGCGCCACGGAAGTCACAAGTGGGGGATATGCTGATGTATCACAGGGTGTATATCAGGGACGTCGGGTAGCCATCAAGGTTGTGCGCGTGTACATAACTAGCGATCTTGGTGTCATCCTCAGCGTGAGTCCTCTGCCTGTGTTGCTGTACTTGTACGGATGAATATGCTACAGAGATTCTGTCGAGAGGGGGTTGCCTGGAAACACCTCCGGCATCTGAATATCTTACCACTCATCGGAGTGACAGTCAGCAACCAGCGGTTCGCAATGGTTTCCATGTGGATGGAAAATGGTAATATCAATGAGTTCGTTGAGAGGGACCGACACGTGAACCGCATTGAGCTTGTACGTGTTGACTCGACCTCAACAGGAGCCTAACTGATTTGTTGTCTCAGCTGGTTGATGTCGCAAACGGCTTGAACCACATGCATGACCTCCGCATTGTCCATGGGGATTTGAAGGGTGTACGTGTATCCTCGGATCAGATATTTGCACACCTCTCACTGATCTTTGAAGGCGAACATCCTCATCAATAAGAACCGACGAGCCTGCATTGCCGACTTCGGCCTCACAACTATCACCGGAGTCGTAACTCATGCTGCTGCTGGGATGTCGCAAGCGTCATTGATCTCGAACGACACACTGATGTCGTTTACTGCGGGGGGAACATACCGGTGGATGAGTCCCGAACTTCTATACCCGGAACGGTTTGGGATACCGCAATCAGAAGGCGACAGACCGACAAGACAGTCTGATTGTTATGCTCTCGGCATGGTCATCTACGAGGTAAGCATTCGTGTGAATCGGTTCGTGGTTCTAAAAGGCTAACTTGTGATGGCCTAGGTCCTATGCGGGTATCACCCTTACGTTGAAATTCAGTCGGATATTCTAGTGATGAATGCGATCATGGAAGGTGGTCGGCCGGGGAAACCGCAGGGCGCGGCGCGCCTCGGGTTCAGCAATGAACTGTGGAGGGTCATTGAGCTATGCTGGTCGGAGGATCGTAACGCGCGACCCGGCATAGAGGGTATTACTTCTTGCTTAAACGAAGCGACAGCATTTTGGTGCATGAGGGAGTTTTGACTTGCGATACGGTAGCGAAACGATATGCTTGTTGGTGATCCTATCTTCGCTTGTCTTTCCTACACTCATCTCCTGTTGTTTGTTTTTCTAGTACATAGCAGGACTATGTATCTTCACCGAGCATCATCAATACCTGATTCGGAGTTTATGAAAGGGGGGTGCCGACAAATAATGACTTCGCGGGTCATGCATAAACCTCTATGGCGGCCACACGATGCAGCATCTGCCTTATCTGCGACCCCTTCGACGGCTTGGGCATCCCCAGACGAACTTGATCCTTCCAGGAGCAGCGTGACCCCGGTACAAAACACACCGGGGACCAGGATAGTATCGTCTCCCTGGGCCAGCGCCCACGCCGAGGCAATTTGGCCCAGCCAACGGTAGCACCAGTCCAAATGTTAATCTCCTTCGCTTCATCCGTGAGCTTGAGAATGTTAGGGGGTTCTCAGCTTGGAGTACCTCGTGTTGAACCGGAGGCTTCCTTTAGCCCTATGAGCCTTAGGTCACATGACCGGGTAATGCTATTAAGCGACCCGATGTCCGGATCACGCTCTATAGCGACCCGAAGGCCGGACTATATTACATGGTCCGTGCGTTTGATGTAGATGGTCCATGCACCGTGATGTAGGAGATGATGCGGCCTTAAGCCTTCCATCGGAACATCAGTCACATTGTCACTCTGTGACCACAATAGATACCCTTAGATATATATACCCTAGGATATGGACCAGAATAGACAATCGCTCTTCTTCTCTCTTCACCCACCAGCAACGCACTCAACACTCTCCTAAGGTAAGACTTAGAGTACCTTGTGGTAGTTTAGAATATACCACCGCACCTGCTCAACAGGTTATGAGCCCGGGCTACGCCCGTCTCTCTCTTCAACGCCCCTCAAGGCTGCAGAAGACGATGAGAAGGCTCTAATCTTACCTTCTGTCGCCATCATGGCTGACTAACTGTGCTGCCCTCGCACACAGGAAGGAGAGTTCACTAGAACGACTAAGTGACGATGAAAAAGCTGCTGGCAACGCCGCGCTCATTCATGTTCGTAGAGCCCAACGACGCTATCAGTTTAACTGTAAGCCTCTGACGGGAAGGTCTGTAGCTGTGCCTCCATGCACACCAGGCGACGGCATGAACAGAGCAGCAACCGCCCCTCAGCTACGAGTAATCTCTGATAGTCGGCGGTGTAGAACCACTTTCCTACGTTGCAAGCGATTCACAAAAGCTGACTCTTGTTTATTTCTGGTTGTAGGCTTACCACCTCACCAAAACTATCAACAAGAATGTCCAACAGCGCCAACGCACTCCAGGCATCCGTCCCCATCCTTGACGGTCCCAACTACGTTGTTTGGGCTCAAAAAATGATGATGTTCCTGATGAGTCAGGGCCTATGGAGGAAGGTCTCCAAAGACAAGCCCATTGCCATGGTAGCCGGCAAGGAGAAAAAGGAACAAGATCTCGTCGACACCGACGTCATCGACAACGAAGACGTCAGGGAGGAATGGGAGGAGAACAACGCCAAAGCACTCGGCATGATGCTGCTGCGCGTTCACCATACCATCGCAAACAAGTTCGAAACTGTACAATACGCTGCTACAGTTTGGGCCTCCCTCAAGAATCTCTATGGGAAACCCGGCCTCGCCGGAACATACCTAGAGTTCAAAGGTGCCATGGAGACCTATATCCCAGGCAACCAGGATCCATCCCTAGCGTTGGATAAACTGGAGACTCATTTCGCGCGACTCTACGCTGCGCAATGTCAGATCCCGGAACATTTCCAGGTCATGATTGTCCTGTCGAAACTCCCCCCCTCCTATTCCATGATAGCTCAACAAGCTTGTCAGGACGCCAACATTACTTCTTTGAAGATGGCGGATATTAGGAGGTCGATCGTTCTCTCATGGGAACAAAGAGGTTTTAAGGGTCCTGGAAACCACAACAACCAGGCCAATAAGATGAGCGCTGTACAGCGCCATTGTCAGGGCCACTCTGCGCCGAGACCACTCCAGGAAACGACTCGTCACTACGAGTCACTAACCAATTCTTGAATAGCTTGCCCTTGCTAACAGAGACAACAATGAACCACTAAAGTGGGTAGAGGTCTTCAAACCTAGGTAGACGAGGCAGGGCCTTGCACAACGCTAGACGATGGGTCGAGGAGGCAGTGGATGCGCGCGATAGATGAGAGGAGGGATAGAGTAGAAGAGAGCAGATCTGAGGTCTGATTTCTTGCAGTAAGTCTCTGAGCTTGTCTGAAGAGCGTCTTCAGGCAGAGGAAATCCTGTAATAACAAAACTGAAGAATACAAGTGATATCTGAAGTCCTTATATACTACCAGAGTGGCCTGTGACATGTGACTGTGACATGAGATCATAATCGGAGTGAGTGTGGGTTGTGGGAACATTATGAGATCATGATCGGAGCAAAAGTGGGTCGCGGGAAAATGAGAACAAAGGGAAATAAACCGTGAGAATTGTTCATGACCAAGAAGAACTGCGGAGCGTGGGAACGTCGAATAAAAAAATAGAAAGGAAAGTGACACCATTATCGTCAGGGGGATTGATGGGGGAACGTGGGAATAGCCAATAAGAAATTAGGGGGAGTGGCACCACTTGTGTTGTCAAGGGGAGTGATGGCAACCGTGGTGGCGTGGCCTGATTTGGGAGAGGCGGATAAAAGGGGGCGTCCTAGGGCGACAACTCATCATCCGCTCCTCTTCCAAATCCAACAAACCTAGCTTTTCGTTACCATCTCCTCATCTTCACATTACCATGCCTCGCATTACCCAGAACACCTATCGTATCGCCGAGGTGAACGTCTCTCGTACCGACCAGGGAAGGTACCCTCACTCTCGCACCAACGTCATCGACCCATACCCCAAGAACACGCGTATCATCGACCGTCTGGATGGGGAAGGTAACGCCTACGTTGACAATCCCATGCATGACCTCTACAACGAGGATTTCTTGTGGGGGGCATCCATTCAGACTGCCAGGCTCCAGAGTGAACGTCGATTCGCTCATCCAAAGAGGGACAGGGTCTTGGATCGCCTAATCACCATGGGGGTCCAAGACATGGATTCAAGTAGGGAGCCAGGTATGTCGACGAGGGGGAGGGGCGTTCCGACTAGTCTGGAGATGCGGCACGCGTCGTCCATTGGTAGTCGGTTGCTGAGTCGGATTGACGTTCTTGAGAAGGAGGTAGGGCGTCGAACGTCTTTGTTGTCTTGACATTTGACTAACCCTTTCCTTTTAGGTGACTCAAGAGCGCAACGAGCACAGCGAGATGGATAAGGCGTTTATGGCGCAGGCTTCCAAGGTGGAGGAAGTCTTTCAGCAGAACAGGGATCTCTCCCAACGCTTGGTGGACCTTGAGAAGCTCTGGCTGGAGGAGGAGAAGTTCACCATGGAGTTGTGTGGACGTGTCGAGGCCTTGCAGGTGCACTGGTCCCTTTGGGGTGTTTGTACCCTTATTGATGACCAACGTTCTTAGGACCAGATCTGCAAGTGCGGTTTGTCCAGAAGCCGAGAGGTTCCCATCGAGGTATTTGGTGGTTCCTGAATCGTTGTGCTTCAGGGAACTCATCCAATACTTTCTAGGTCCTAGATGATGAGGTCGAGTACACCTCATATCCCGCTATGTCCGAG
>Ga0307513_10008116_pt1 | contig 13478 bp, 12 predicted proteins | sample 15_EM_MG_FD_202174 | JGI IMG/M metagenome (GOLD analysis project Ga0307513, IMG submission 202174) | Populus trichocarpa ectomycorrhiza microbial communities from riparian zone in the Pacific Northwest, United States - 15_EM | ecosystem: Host-associated > Plants > Roots > Unclassified | place...
GCGGCGCTACCGCGTCTTCGGCCAGCGCAAGACGGTCGACCTGGGCAAGCGCTGGACGCTGGCACTCGACGAACGGCAGACCGGCATCCTGACCAACGCGGGCGTCGGCATCCCGGCCGCCGGTCAGCCGGCTCGCACCTGGGAGATCCTGCACGACGGCAACATCAACCAACTGCGCTTCTACAACCAGCGCGACGGCAGCGGCCGCGAGAACGGCGCCTCCGCCATCACGAGAATTGCGCCCGGCTTCACGCTCGACACGCATGGCCTGAAGCTGCATGACGACACCGTGGGCGTGCAGCGCACCGATGCGCAAACGGGGTTGCGTGTCGGCTCATCCGAGCTGTGGGTCGAGGGCTTCGTTCGGCACGCACAGCTCGAAGACACTGCCTCGCGCGAGAACTGGGTCGATCCGAAACCACGGGCCAACTTCGGCGGCATCCAGGCGCAGTGGGAGGCTGCGCCGGGGCTGACCTTCGGCGCCCAGCACCAGCAGGCCATCAAACCCGACATGGCACCGGGCGACGAGCGGCTCGCCTCGGCGCGAACCGAGTTCGGCACCGACTACCGGCCCGGCGGCCGCTGGAGCGGCTCGCGCCTGTACTGGCGCGAGGCCACGCAGCTCGGGCTGTTGTCGTCTTCCGGCGTCGAGGAGCGCACCACCTACAAGCGCGTGTTCGGCGCCGAGACGCCGGAAGGCTCGCCCGACGGCTTGGTGTACGCACAGATCCGCCAGCAAAGCCTGATCGACGACAAGGACGCGCTGCTGGTGCTCGGTTGGCGGCACACCGCCGAATTCTGGACTCACTGGAAAGCGCAGTCGCTGATCGAGTCGGGCATTCCGATCGCTGGCGAAAACGCCGTCAAGTCCACCACCTTCGACGTGCGGCTGTCCAAGAACAACTACCCCGACCACGCGTTCCTGACCGAATTGCAGCTGGTGCGCACGCAGATCAAGAACAGCGCCTTCACCAGCGTCGACTACACGCAGCGGCTTTCGCAGAACACGCTCGGCCTCCTGCGTGCCAGCTTCACCGGCGTGCGGCCACACGACACCCAAGCCGAAGTGCCGGTGAACTCGGGCGACGCCACTGTCGGCTGGGGCTGGCAAGAACCCGAAGAACGACGGCTCAGTACCTTCTGGCGCTATACGTTTCTGGGCCGCGAGGCGCTGCAAGACAACGTCGTCGAGCCCGGTGTGGCCGACCGCCGCGCTCGCGTCGTCTACGGCGAGGGCACCTGGCAAGCCCGCAAGGAGCTGACCCTGCTGCTGCACGGCGCACGCCGCTGGGATCGCGACGACTCCTACAACGCCGGGCAACTGCGGACCACCAACCTCACGGTGCTGCGAGCCACCCAGCAGATCGCAAAGCGCTGGCAACTCGCCTTCCACGGCGGCCGCTACACCGACAACACGGTACCCACCGAGAGCCTCTTCGGCACGACGCTGAGCGTGCAGCTCAACCACCGGATCGTGCTGTCGCTGGGCTACAACTTCAAGGGCGTCGACGATGGCGAGCTGGCCGGCGACGACCGCTTGAGCAAGGGGGTGACGGCGCGCCTGTACATCCCGACCGAAGCCATCCTCACGCACTGGCTCAAGCCGGCGGCCGAGGACAAGAAGCCCTGAGGCCGCTCAGAACATCACAGACCCTTGTTCGGGTTGATGAGGTACTTGGTGCCGGTGGCCTGCTTGCCGTAGGCACCGATGGCGTCGAGCGACAGCGCTTCGGCCAGCGACACCTCGCGGGTGTAGTGGCTGGCGAAGGTGGTCTTCAGTTCACGCGCCACGCGCTCGCGCAGCTTTTGCGCCGCCGGGTAACCGATCTTCTGCAGGAAGGGGGTCAGCAGCCAGCCACAGACGCCCCAGGCCATGCCGTAGTTGCGGACCAGCTCGGTGGGACTGCGGTCGAGTGCGCCGTAGATGTAGACCTGCTTGTGCACGGTCGAGCCGTAGCGGCTGTACTCCTTGGCCGTGAGGCTGGCCGCCGCTTCCATGCCGGTGAGGATCTGGCTCGCCAGCTTGCCGCCGCCAATGGCGTCGAAGGCCAGCGTGGCGCCGGTTTCCACCAATGCCTGCGTCAGGTCGCGCATGAAATCGGGCGACGTGGCATCGCAGATGTACTTCGCGCCGATCTTGCGAAGAATCTCTTCCTGCTCGGGCTTGCGCACGATGTTGACCAGCGCCACGCCGTCCTGGATGCAGATCTTGTTCAGCATCTGCCCGAGGTTGGAGGCCGCCGCGGTGTGCACCAGCGCCTTGTGGCCTTCGAGCCGCATCACCTCGACCATGCTGAGCGAGGTCAGCGGGTTGACGAAGGCCGAGGCGCCTTCCGAGGGTTTGATGCCTTCGGGCAGCACCAGACACTGCACGGCCTTGATGGTGCGGTACTGCGCGTAGGTGGCCCCACCGAGGATGGCGACCGTCTTGCCCAGCAAGGCCTTGGCAGCGTCGGACGAACCGGTCTTGACGACCACGCCGGCACCCTCGTTGCCCACCGGCATCGACTCCTCGAGCCGAGCGATCAGGCCTTTCATCAGCTTCTCGGGAATGGTGGCGGTGATGACGGGCTGCGCCGCCGTGCCCGAGGCCTTGGCCGTGCTCATGTCGGCCGGGCCGAACAGCAGGCCGAGATCGGACGGGTTGATCGGCGCGGCCTCGATGCGCACCAACACTTCATCGGGGCCCGGCTCGGGAATGGCCACTTTGGCAAGCGACAACTCGAGCTCGCCGGATTTCTTGACCAGGGAGCGGAGTTGAAGGGCGGTCCCGGTGTGATCGTTGCTCATGGCGGTTCTCCTGTGGCATCTCGTGTCAACGGGCCAGTATAGGAATCGCCTCGAACCAACGCTGTCACATAGGTGTTGGACGGACTGCCGCAGCGGTGCTTGGCCTTCGCACCACGGCGATCGGCGATGAGGTGGAGCGCGCGCGCAGCTGGCCGCAGCCGCCTTCCACGTCCTGCCCGGCCGAATGGCGCAGCTTGGTCAGCACGCCTCGGCGGTGCAGCGAGCGCGCGATGGCAGCAGCCGCTTCCCACGACGGGCGCTTGAAGTCCAGCCCGTCGATGGTGTTGTATGGAATCATGTTCATCACCGCGTACTTGCCGCGCAGCAGCCGCACGATGCCGTCCAGCTCGGCTTCGTTGTCGTTGACGCCTTCGAGCAGCGTCCACTGGTATTGCACTGGGTAGCCGGTCGCGCGTGCATAGCGCTCGCCCAGCTCCACCAGATCGGCCGGATCGATGCGCGGCGCGCGCGGCATCAGCTGGGCTCGCAACTCGGGGCGGGTCGAATGCAGCGACAGCGCCAGCGCCGGCTTCACCACGCCCAACGGCAGGCGCTCGAACACGCGCGGGTCGCCCACCGTCGAGAAGACGAGGTTCTTGTGGCCGATGGCACCCGCTGTACCCAGCAGCTCGATGGCTTCGAGGACGTTGTCGAGGTTGTGCGCCGGTTCGCCCATGCCCATGAACACGACCTTCTTCACCACACGGCGCGTTCGCGCCAGCGCCACCTGCGCCACGATCTCGGCGCTGCCCACCTGGCGCAGCAGGCCTTCGCGTCCGGTCATGCAGAACACGCAGCCCACCGCGCAGCCCACTTGCGTCGACACGCACAGGCCGTCGCGCGGCAACAGCACGCTCTCGACCGTCTGACCGTCGGCCAGATCAATCAGCAAGCGCGCGGACCCGTCTTCACCCGGGTGTTCTGAGCGCAGTCGCGCGAGACCGTGCACCTCGTCCATCAAGGCCGGCAAGACCTCGCGCACGCTCAAGGGCAGAAAGTCTTCCGGCTTGCGGCGCCCGCTGTCTTGCGGCAGCGCCTGCGCCCACAAGCGCAGCACGCGCTGTTCGTGGAGTGGCTTGGCACCCGCGGCGCGCAGGCGCTGGCGAATGTCTTCGATGCGCATGCCGCGATTTTAGAAGTGAATGCCCCGCATCATCTGCTGCAAGGCCACCGCCTCGGGCGACAGCGTAGGCTTGGCGCTCTTGTCGCCCTTGGCGGCCGAGCTGTCGGGGAACATACGAAAGCTGGTGTTCATCACGATCTGCGCCACGCGTGGCAGCAGGGCATGCAGCACCTCGCCCGAGATGCCCAGCCGTGTGGCGATGCGCACCGGCTTGTAGACGCAGGCCTCGGCAATCATGTCGGCGGCTTCTTCGGGCGCGAGGGTCGGCACGTTCTTGTAGATCTGCGTCGGGGCGATCATCGGCGTGCGCACCAGCGGCATGTTGATGGTGGTGAACGTGATGCCGGTGTCGGCGTACTCGCTCGAGGCGCAGCGCGTCCACGCATCGAGCGCGGCCTTGCTGGCCACGTACGCCGAGAAGCGCGGTGCATTCGTCAGCACGCCGATCGAGCTGATGTTGACGATGTGCCCGCGGCGCTTGGCCACCATGCCGGGCAGCAGGCCCATGGTCACGCGCAGGCAGCCGAAGTAGTTGAGCTGCATCGTGCGTTCGAAGTCGTGGAAGCGGTCGTAGCTGCTCTCGATGGCGCGGCGGATCGAGCGGCCGGCGTTGTTGACCAGGAAGTCGACGCCGCCGTAGGTTTCGGTCAGCCAGTCGATCAGCTCGCGGCAGCTGGCTTCGTCGGCAATGTCGGACGAGAAGGTCGCCACCTTGGCGTCCTTGCCGGCGGCGGCCATGATCTCCCTCTTCGCTTCGGCAAGCTTGGTCTCGTCGCGCGCGCAAATCACGGTGATGGCGCCGGCCTCGGCGAACTTGATCGCCGCCGCTAGGCCGATGCCTGAGGAGCCACCGGTCACCAGCACCACCTTGCCGCCGACCGTGCCGCGCAGACTGTGGTCGATCTTGAGCGCCGGGTCGAGATGGCGCTCCCAGTAATCCCACAGGCGCCAGGCGTAGTCGGGCAGGTGCGGGCAGGCGATGCCGCTGCCCTTGAGTGCCGTCTGCATCTCGCGGCAATCGAAGCGCGTGGGGTAGTTGATGAAGGTCAGGATGTCTTCGGGCAACCCCAGGTCCTTCATCACCGCATTGCGAACCCGGCGCACCGGCGCCAGCGCCATCAGGCCCTTCTTGATGCTCTTCGGGATGAAACCCAGCAGCGCGGCGTTGATGAACACGTTCATCTTCGGCGCATGGGCTGCCTTGCTGAACACGTCGAGCACATCGCCGACGCGGTAGCCCTCGGGGTCGACGAGGTGGAAGCACTTCTTGTCGAGCCCGCCCTTCTGGTGGCTGATGTGGTCGAGCGCACTGACCACGAAATCGACCGGCACGATGTTGATGCGCCCGCCCTCGAGGCCGATGCTGGGCATCCACGGCGGCAGCAGCTGCCGCATGCGCTGGATCAGCTTGAAGAAGTAGTACGGGCCGTCGATCTTGTCCATCTCGCCGGTGGCCGAGTCGCCGACAACGAGCGCCGGGCGGTACACCGTCCACGGCGTCTTGCTTTCCTTGCGCACGATCTTCTCGCTCTCGTGCTTGGTCATGAAGTACGGGTGGTCGAGGCCCTCGGCCTCATCGAACATGTCTTCGCGGAACACGCCTTCGTACAGGCCCGCCGCGGCAATGCTGCTCACGTGGTGCAGGTGGCCCGCATCGATGGCCTTGGCAAATTCGACCAGGTTGCGCGTGCCTTCGATGTTGACCTGCACCTGCGACTCTTCGTCGGCCTTCAGGTCGTACACCGCCGCGAGGTGGTACACGTGGTCGATGTGGCCCTTGAGCTTCCGAACCGCATCGGCCGACACGCCCAGCTTCTTGCTCGTCAGGTCGCCATGCACCGGCACGGCGCGCGCCGCGCTCACGCCCCAGTACTCGAGCAGACCCGCAACTTTCGATTCGCTCTCCGCACGCAGCAGAAAGTGCACCGTGGCGCCGCGCCGCTGCAGCAGGGTCTTGACGAGCCGCTTGCCGATGAAGCCGGTGGCTCCGGTCACGAAGTACTGCATGCATGTCTCCTGGGTGCGCGTTGGTTTGGCGCATTCTTGACCAAACCCTCTGCGGCCTTGCTGCGCGCTTACCCCGAGGCGGCCATAGAGATCGCTCACTAGAGAAACCCGATGCCCGCCTCGCAAGGCGCTCCTATAGTCGACGCCACTCCAGCGCAGCGCGCAATCATTCATCCACCCAACGGAAAGAGACCATGGTCAAGAAACTCAAGCAGATGGCGGACAAGAAAAGCGCTTCGGCAGCGGGCCTGCTCGACGGCCAGTTTGCGAGCACCGTGAAGGACTCGGCCCAGCAGATCTGGCTGGCCGGCCTCGGCGCCTTCTCCAGGGCGCAAGAAGAAGGCGGCAAGGTGTTCGAGACACTGGTCAAGGAAGGCGTGACCATCCAGAAGAAGACGCAGAGCGTGGCCGAAGAAAAGCTCGGTGAAGTGGCCAGCAAGATGAGCGGCATGGCCGGCGACGTGACGGCCAAGGCCGGGCAGCACTGGGACAAGCTCGAATCCATCTTCGAAGAGCGCACGGCCCGCGCACTGGGCAAGCTGGGTGTGCCGAGCGCCAAGGACGTGGCGGCGCTGGCCAAGCGCATCGACGAGTTGAGTGCCCAAGTGGCCAAGCTCGGTGGCAAGCCTGCCGCAACCAAAGCGGCCAACCCTGCCGTGAAAGCCGCCGCCAAACCGGCCATCAAGCGCGCAGCACGCAAGGCTGCCTGAGCAACCACACGCTCGTGCAGACGTGAAAAGGGGCGCCGAGGCGCCCCTTTTTCATGCCGCTCGCGCAGCAGCGGCTATCCGACCTCGGCGTTGAGCTTCTGGCCGGTCAGGGACTTCTCCCACTCCGCGTTGGCCTCCATGAAGGTGGTCACGCTGGCCTCGCCCACGTGCATGCGCTTGTCATCGTGAAAGTCGGACAGGCGCTGTGCCGTGCTGCGGTGGTCATTGGCGCGCTCATGCGCAAGCAGCACCGTCTTGATCTTGGCGCGCAATGCCGCCAGCGGGGCCGGCGACCAGTCGGACACGAGGGTGTCGAACTGCGACATGGCACGTTGGAGGATGTCGGGCGGCATGTCGTCGAGTGCCTTCAGGCCATGCCGGCTCATCGCCTTTTCGAGCAGGCCGAGATGCACCAGCACCGAACGCGACGTGGGGTGACGGTCCAGCACGCCCCTCAAGGCGACGCTCAACATGGCGGCCTCGGAGATGTCGGCCACCGCGGCTTCGCGTTTGATCTGGGCGATGTGCTTCGCCGGGTCTTCGATCAGCACCTGGATGCTGAGGCCCTTGCGCATGAACCTCAGGCGCAAACGCTTGAGCCGCTGCAGCCAGCCGTCCTTCTCGACAACCGGCGCGACCGGCGGCTTCGGCTTCTTGCTGCCCGCCTTCACCAACTGGGTGGCCTTGCCTGCCTTGCCCGCCTTACCCACCTTGGCAGACTCGGACCGCTTGGTCGCCGAAGCCGAAGAAGCGCGGCTCACAGCCGCCCCCGATGCGCGCGGCACAACAAGAAGGTTTGGAGATGCTGCGCTGGCACGAAGAATCCTCGGTGGAAACAGACGGTTTCATCGTGCCACAGCCATACCGGGGATGCTCGTCACGCCCGGCGCGCAAACTGCCCACAATCCGGCAATTCTGCTCATCTTGAGCTGCCACGTGATCAGGGCGTGAACTGCCCCGGCCAGAACCACAGCAGCACCGCCGTCATCACGACGTAACGCAAAAACTTGCCGATGCCCATGTAGAAGACGCACGGCCAGAACGGCAGGCGCAGCCACCCCGCCACCGCGCACAGCGGGTCGCCGACCAGCGGCAACCACGACAGCAGGCAGGCCTTGGGCCCGAAGCGCTGCAGCCACGCCAACGCACGTGCCCGAGGCGGGTGGTGCGCCACCTTTTCGTAGGCGCGTTCGGCGCCGTAGCCCATCCACCAGGTGACCATGCCGCCCAGCGTGTTGCCGACCGATGCCACGAACACGGCGGGCCAGAACATCTCCGGGTTGAGCTTGACCAGGCCGAACAGCGCCGGCTCGGCGGCCAGCGGCAGCAAGGTGGCCGAGATGAAGGCGACGACGAAGATCGTGCTCAGGCCGAATTTGGGCAGCGCCAGCAAGGTGAGCAGCGAATCGATCCATGCTTCCATCGGGCGGCATTATGCGCAGTGCGTTTTGTGCAGGTCGGCGACTTGTCGCGGCGCTATACTCTGCCTCCTTTTTGAGCAGCCTCCCTCGCGTTCCACACCCTCCCCGCGCGCCATGCACATCGGCCACATTCCTCTGGCGAACCGACTGTTCGCCGCCCCGATGGCGGGCGTGACCGACAGGCCGTTTCGCCAGCTGTGCAAGCGGCTGGGCGCGGGTTACGCGGTAAGTGAAATGGTCACTTCGCGCAAGGATCTGTGGAACAGCCTGAAGACCTCACGCCGCGCCAACCATGACGGCGAGGTGGCGCCAATCGCAGTGCAGATCGCCGGCACCGAGCCCGCGATGATGGCCGAGGCCGCGGCCTACAACATCGAGCGCGGCGCGCAAATCATCGACATCAACATGGGCTGCCCGGCCAAGAAGGTTTGCACCAAGTGGGCCGGCTCTGCACTGATGCAGGACGAGCCGCTGGCGCTCGCGATCATCGAGGCCGTGGTCGCTGCGTGCGCGCCGCACAAGGTGCCGGTCACATTGAAGATGCGCACCGGCTGGTGCCAGGCCGAGCGCAACGCGTTGCGCATTGCGCGCGCCGCCGAGCAGGCCGGCGTGGCAATGGTCACGGTGCACGGCCGCACGCGCGAGCAAGGCTACAAGGGCCACGCCGAATACGACACCATCGCCGCGGTGAAAGCCGCGCTGCAGATTCCGGTGGTGGCCAATGGCGACATCGACAGCCCCGAGAAAGCGCGCGAAGTGCTGGCCGCGACCGGTGCCGACGCGATCATGATCGGCCGCGCCGCACAGGGCCGGCCGTGGATCTTTCGGGAGATTGCCCACTTCCTCGAGACCGGCGAGCACCTGCCGGCGCCCGAGGTTCAGCAAGCCAAGCAGTGGCTGCTCGAGCACTTGCACGAGCACTACGGCCTATATGGCGAATTCGCCGGCGTGCGCACCGCACGCAAGCACATCGGCTGGGCCGTGCGCGCCCTGCCCGGTGGCGAAAGCTTTCGCGATTTCATGAACACGCTGGAAACCTGCGACACACAAGTCCGCGCAGTGAACGACTGGTTCGACCAACTGGCCGACACACACCACAGGCTGCCGACAACCCGTCAAGCGGCTCACGAAGATCTCATCGAACAAGAAGCATGAGCAAAGAAAAAACCAAACAGGAAGCCGGCCTGACGCCGGGCCGCCCCAAGGCAGGCCGCGCCCCCTCGGGGGGCAGGAGCGCAGCGACGTGGGGGCAGGCATGAGCAAAAAACACATAGAGGAATGCGTGCGCGACAGCTTGGAGGCCTACTTCAAGGATTTGCGCGGCGTGGAGCCGACGGCGATGTACGAGATGATCCTGAAGGTCGTCGAAAAGCCGCTGCTCGACGTGGTGATGAAACACGCCGACAACAACCAGAGCCGCGCTGCCGAATGGCTGGGCATCAACCGCAACACGCTGCGGCGCAAGCTGCTCGATCACAAGCTCGTCAAGTAAAGGCTGCCCCATGCAAGCGCTTCTCTCCGTCTCCGACAAAACCGGCGTGCTCGATCTCGCTCGCGAGCTGCATGCGCTGGGCGTCAGGCTGCTGTCCACCGGCGGCACGGCCAAGCTGCTGGCCGATGCCGGCCTGCCTGTCACCGAGGTGGCCGAGCACACCGGCTTCCCCGAGATGCTCGACGGCCGCGTGAAGACGCTGCACCCCACGATCCATGGCGGCCTGCTAGCGCGGCGCGACTTGCCCGAGCACATGGCCGCGATCGAGCAGCACGGCATCTCGACCATCGACCTGCTGGTGGTCAACCTCTACCCGTTCGAGGCCACCGTCGCCAAGTCCGGCTGCACGCTGGAAGACGCCATCGAGAACATCGACATCGGCGGGCCGGCGATGGTGAGATCGGCCGCGAAGAACTGGAAAGACGTGGCGGTGCTCACCGACGCCTCGCAGTACGCGCAAGTGCTCACCGAGCTGAAGGCGAACAAGGGCGTGAGCAAGGAGACGAAGTTCGCGCTGTCGGTCGCCGCGTTCAACCGCATCTCGAACTACGACGCGGCCATCAGCGACTACCTGTCGTCGCTGCAAGCCGATGGCTCACGCAGCGAATTTCCCACGCAGAGCAACGGCCGCTTCGTGAAGCTGCAAGACCTGCGCTACGGCGAGAACCCACATCAGACTGCGGCCTTCTACCGCGATCTGCACCCCGCGCCCGGCTCGCTGGTCACGGCGAAGCAATTGCAAGGCAAGGAGCTCTCGTACAACAACATCGCCGATGCCGATGCGGCGTGGGAATGCGTGAAGTCATTCGACACCCCGGCCTGCGTGATCGTCAAGCATGCCAACCCCTGCGGTGTGGCGCTTGGCGCCAATGCGGCTGAGGCCTATGCCAAGGCCTTCAAGACCGACCCGACCTCGGCCTTCGGCGGCATCATTGCCTTCAACACCGACGTGGACGCCGCCACGGCCGAGCACGTGGCCAAGCAGTTCATGGAAGTGCTGATCGCACCGGCCTTCACGTCGGAAGCCCTGGCCATCTTCGCGGCCAAGAAGAACGTGCGCGTGCTGCAGATCTCCCTGCCGCGAGGCGGTGCCTCCGCGTGGGAACAGGGCCGCAACGCGCAAGACGTGAAGCGCATCGGCTCGGGCCTGCTGATCCAGAGCGCCGACAACCACGAGCTGAAGCTGTCCGAGCTGAAGGTGGTCACGAAGACCCAACCGACGCCGCGGCAACTGGAAGACATGCTGTTTGCCTGGACCGTGGGCAAGTACGTGAAGAGCAATGCCATCGTCTTCTGTGCCGGCGGCATGACGCTCGGTGTCGGCGCCGGCCAGATGAGCCGGCTGGATTCGGCGCGCATCGCCGGCATCAAGGCCGAGGCTGCCGGGCTGTCGCTGAAAGGGTCTGCGGTCGCGAGCGACGCCTTCTTCCCGTTCCGTGACACGCTGGATGAGCTCGTCAAGGCAGGCGCCACGAGCGTGATCCACCCCGGTGGCAGCATGCGCGACGAAGAGGTGATCGGTGCGGCCAACGAGCACGGCATCGCGATGGTGCTGACGGGCGTGCGCCACTTCCGCCATTGATCACGCAGGCTTCGACAGGCTCAGCCCGAACGGTGACACGCGCATGACGCGCCCTGAAGCCGCCGGCCTGTTGCTGGCCTTTCTCGCGCGGCTCATCACCGGCGCGCAAGGCCACTGGTACGGCAGCCCGCCCAAGGCCGAGCAGCGCATCTATTTCGCCAACCACCAGAGCCACTTCGACTGGGTGCTGATCTGGGCCGCGTTGCCGCGCGACCTGCGGGCGCAGACGCGGCCGATCGCGGCACGCGACTATTGGACGGCCTCGCCCTTCAAGCACTGGCTCACCCGCGAGGTGTTCAACGCCGTCTACGTGAGCCGCGTGCGCACTGAAGACGAAGACCCGCTCGAACCGCTGGCCGACGCGCTGCGCAACGGTGATTCGCTCGTCATCTTTCCCGAAGGCACGCGCGGCAACAAGGGCGAGCCGCAAGCCTTCAAGGCCGGCCTGTACCACCTGGCCGAGCAGTTCCCAGACGTGCAGCTGATCCCTGCGTGGATCGACAACGTGCAGCGCGTGATGCCCAAGGGCGAGGTGGTGCCGGTGCCGATTCTCTGCACAGTGACCTTCGGTGCACCCTTGAAGCTGGAGCCTGCCGAGGACAAGCGCGTGTTCCTGGCGCGCGCGCGCAATGCCGTCATCGCGTTGTCCAAGGTGGCCGCGTGATGGCACCGCACACCCCGGGGGCGATGTAATGGGCAGCTGGTTGCGAAGCCTCACCGTCTCGCAGCAGATCGCGCTGCTGTTCGTCATCGTGTTCGGTGTGCTCTCGCTCGCCACGTTGGCGGCCTTCGCCAAGTCGCTGCGCTCGATGCCGGAAGACAAGCAGGCAAGCTACGACGCCATGCGGCACGACCTGCGTGCGCTGTGGGTCGGCACCTTGCTCTTCTGGATCGCGTGGGCCACCGGTGCCTTCGTGTCGACGCTGTTGTTCGCGGTGGTGTCCTTCCTCGCGCTGCGCGAGTTCATCACGCTCACCCACACGCGCCGCGGCGATCACCGCGCGCTGCTGGCGGCCTTCTTCTTCGTGCTGCCGATGCAGTACTTTCTGGCCGGTGGGCAGTACTTCGACCTCTTCAGCGTGTTCATTCCGGTCTACGCCTTCGCGGCCTTGCCGATTCTGGCGGTGTTCGGCAACGACCCCACGCGCTTTCTCGAACGCGCGGCCAAGATCCAGTGGGGCACGATGGTGTGCGTCTACGGCATGAGCCACGCACCGGCGCTGCTGCTGCTGGAGTTTCCGAACTACGAAGACCGCGGTGCCTTTCTCGTGCTCTACCTGGTGGTCGTGGTGGTCAGCGCGCAAGTCGCGCAACAGTTCGCGACGCAGCGCCTGCGGGCCCGGCCGGCAGCACGCCAGATCAGCCGCAGCTTCTCGTGGCGCGCGTGGCTGCTCGGTTCACTCGCCGGTGGCCTGGCCGGCGGGCTGCTGTTCTGGATCACGCCCTTCAAGGCGCCGCAAGCCATCTTCATCGGCTTCGTCGCTGGAGGCTGCGGCACGATGGGCGCGCTGGTGATGCAGGCGTTGAAGCGTGACGCGGGCGTGAAGCACTGGGGCAGCCGCGCGTCGGTTACCGGTGCGGTGGGCCTGCTCGACCGCGTAGCACCGCTCTGTTTCGCGGCGCCCGTCTTCTTCCATTCCGTTCACTGGTATTTCGGGATATGAGCGGCATATGAGAGTTCTGGGCATCGACCCCGCGCTGCGCACGACAGGCTTCGGTGTCATCGACGTCGAAGGCAACGAACTTCACTACGTCGCCAGCGGCACCATCAAGACCGATGCCGTCGACAGCGGGCAGCTGCCGCTGCGCCTGAAGGTGATCTACGACGGCATCCGCGAGATCGCTGCGCGCTACCAGCCGCACTGCGCATCGATCGAGATCGTGTTCGTCAACGTCAATCCGCAGAGCACGCTGCTCTTGGGCCAGGCCCGCGGTGCGGCGATCACCGGGCTGGTGTCGTGCGACATCGAGGTCGCGGAGTACACCGCTTTGCAGATGAAGAAGGCCATCGTCGGCGCTGGCCATGCGCGCAAGGAGCAGGTGCAGGAGATGGTGAAGCGCTTGCTCAAGCTGCCGGGTCTGCCGGGGAAGGATGCGGCGGATGCGCTGGGGCTGGCGGTGTGCCATGCGCATGCGGCGCGGTCGTTTGCTGCGATTGAGAAGGCGGCGGGGCGGGTGCGGACGACGAAGGCGCAGTTCAAGGGGGGGCGGAGCTACTGATTTTTTTGGCTCTGCCTGTTGTGTTTGCCGCTTCGCGTGGGTGTTTCTTCTGCCTGCCGGCGGGTGCGCCGGGTCTCGCCCCGGCAGGCGAGTAACTTTCATTTGTCGCGCCAAATGAAAGTCACCAAAGCAA
>Ga0307513_10008117_pt1 | contig 13478 bp, 14 predicted proteins | sample 15_EM_MG_FD_202174 | JGI IMG/M metagenome (GOLD analysis project Ga0307513, IMG submission 202174) | Populus trichocarpa ectomycorrhiza microbial communities from riparian zone in the Pacific Northwest, United States - 15_EM | ecosystem: Host-associated > Plants > Roots > Unclassified | place...
GGCGTGCTCGGTAGCGGCGAGCCATTCGCCGAGGCGGTGTCCGTGTCGTTGCGTCATGATTGCGGCGAACGAACGGACCAGCGTCACCGTCGGCGGGGTCAATCTTGCGGGCGCAGGACACCGGACGTGCCGCGTCGCTTCGCCGCCAGCGCAAGGAAATCGGTGTCGGTTGGCGGAGCAGGGTGGTACAAAGCCGCGGTGGAGAACACGTTGGAATTTGCTGACCTGTTGCGGCTGATGCAGGAGCGATCGATCGCTTTCCAGGCGGCGGTCGCCGCGGCACCCAGCCTCGACGTGCAGGTACCGACCTGCCCCGAGTGGACCCTGCTCGACCTGGTGCAACACCTGGTGGAGGGGCGCCGCAAGTGGACCGCCATCGTCGCCGCGGGGCCTGCCGACGCTGCTGCGATCGTGTCCGCTCCGGTGGCGCCGCGGGAACGCAAGGCCGTGCTGGACTGGTTTGCCACCTCGGTGCAGGAGCAGCTGGACGCGCTGCGGGAGGCCGGACCGGACCGTGGCTGCTGGACGTGGTGGGGTGATTCGCAGTCGCCGCAGACCAGCGGTGCCGTCGCTCGCGACCAGCTCCAGCAGCTCGCCGTGCATACCTACGACGCCCAGGTCACGGTGGGCGCCCCGCAGCCACTGTCCAGCGAGCTGGCGCTCGACGGGGTCGACGAGTTCCTCACCACCCGCTGCGCAGGAACGGAACCCTGGCCGCACGAGCCGGTGGTCGTCGACTACCACGCCACCGAGGGCAACTCATGGCGGCTCTGGGTCTCCGACGGCCGCACGCGCACCGCCCGGCTCCCCGACGGCCCTACTGCCGGTGAAGGCCCAGAGAAGGCCGACGTAGCCGTCTGGGGCACCGCCAACGAGCTGGTCTTGTTCTTCTACGGCCGGATTCAGTCGGAGTCGCTGCGTACCGAGGGCGACCGGGGCCTCCTCGACCGGCTCCACGGCTAGAAGCCGGCCTGGAAACAGGCCTCGGCTGAGCGCATGGCGGTGGGTCCGCCAACCGTGACTCGTATCGATCTTTCAGCCGGTCCGCCCGCCACTTATTCGATGTCAGCAATCGTCAGTTCCGGCATTCTCAGCGGGCTGGCGTCACCGCGGCTGAGATCAGCGGGGCGTCCGCCGACAGCCGCTGATCCGGCTCAGCCCGCACTGCGCAGCAACGTCTCGGGCAGTGCGGCCAGACCACCTCGATCCCAGCACCACCGCGCTGGCTGGCGGGCTTGCCCGCGGCGGTCAGCTGTGACAGCGACTCGGGGCGGGTGGAGACGCAGGCCGGCCAGTCACCCTGAGACTCGTGGCGCACCCCGCGATGACGAACAGTGGCTGGCAGTGGTGTCGAAATTCGGTTCTGTCCCGCGAAAGATGATCGATGTTCGTCATGATCGATCGTTGGGTGATGGTGTGATGAGGTCATTGGAAGACTGCGACCGCCGACGCCGCGGAACTCGTCGAGGAGCCGCAAGGCGCGATGGCGCAGCGCCGCCGAGCCCATCACGCCCTGGTCCACGAGATGCTCGCCCAGGGTGCCGGCTTCCGGCAGATCGCCCGACATCTGGGCTGGAACCGTCGCACCGTCTCCCTCTACGCTCACGCCGCCACGTGGCAGGAAATGATGATCGTGCCCAAGCAACGCGCAAGCCTGCTCGACCGATTCAAGCCCTACCTGAGCGAACGAATCGCGAGCGGCTGCCTCAAAGCCTCGCTGCTGCACCGCGAAGTCGTCGCGCGAGGATTCACCGGCGGCTACGGCATCGTCCGCTACTTCGTCGAGCAACACCGCCTACGGCCAGACCTCCGGACGACCCCGAAACCCTTGTCGACACGGCAAGTCACCGGCTGGATCTGCCGGCACCCCGACAACCTCACCGACCGCCTGACTGCGATCCTCGCGAACTGCCCCGAGCTACGGACCGCCAGCGAACTGGTCCGTTCGTTCGCCGCAATCATGACGCAACGACACGGACACCGCCTCGGCGAATGGCTCGCCGCTACCGAGCACGCCGACCTGCCCGGCATCAACCGGTTCGTCAACGGCGTCACCACGGACCTCGACGCCGTCACCGCCGGACTGAGCCTGCCCTTCAGCTCCGGGCCGGTCGAAGGCAACGTCAACCGGATCAAGATGCTCAAGCGACAGATGTATGGCCGAGCCAGCTTCGACCTGCTGCGCAAACGAGTCCTGCTGGCCCACTGACCCGAAGATCAATCACTCTTCTCGGGACAGAACCCCAAACTCACGGACAGAACCAACCGTCGCAGAAACGGCCGCCACCGCGCCCACCGCGCTCACTCAGCTGCCCCGCGACCTACTACGCGCAGTCCGCGGACAGCGAAGCGGCTGGACCCGCCTGGAACGCTTCGCCGCTACCATGGCTCATCCGACCATCACGGACGCAGCTGCCGCACTGGGCATCGAGCGCACGACGCTGCTGGAACAGTTGCACCGCCTGGAAACCCACGTTGGCGCCGTCCTCTACCGCCGCGCAATCGCGCAGGGACAAGCGCACCGGCCCACCCCGCGCGGAGCCAAACTTCTCACCATCCTTGCCCAGCCTGACATCCAAGACTTGCGCGCTGCCCGCGCACGCCTGCCCCGGGTCTCCTGAGCGTCGGCGATGCCTCTTCAGCTGGGCTATTTGGTGGGACTGGGGAGTGCGGCTGCGGGCCTGTTGTTCGGTGGTGTTCGGTGCGCTCGCGGTGGTTCGGGGGCTTGTGGTGGTCAGGCCTGGAGGGGTTGCGGGTTGTCGGTGTTGCGGTTTTCGAGGCGGAAGGCGCGCCGCATCAGGGCGTCGAACGCCCGGTCGGTGAGGATGCGGCGGGCGAGGATGATCGGTTTGGCGCCGGCGCCGACGGCGTAGCGGGTTCTGGGTCGGCGGGCGCGTACAGCGCGGGCGACGGTTTCGGCGATGATCTCGGGTGGGGAGGAGAGACGGGGGTTGCTGTCGGTGGCGGCCAGGACTTTGGCGATCGCGGTGGCCTGGCCGGCGTAGGGGCCGTGGCCTGAGGTGGCGCGTAGGTTGTCGGCGGCGATGCCGCTCCATGCGGTGTGGATGGAGCCGGGTTCGATGATGACGACGTGGATGCTGAACGGGGCGAGTTCCATGCGTAGGCAGTCGCTGAGTCCTTCGACGGCGAATTTGGTGGCGTGGTACCAGCCGCCGAGTGATTCGTAGACCTTCCCGCCGACGGAGGAGATGTTGATGATGTGGCCGCTGCGTTGGGCGCGCATGTGCGGCACGACGAGCTGGGTGAGTCGGGTGAGGCCGAACACGTTGACGTCGAACTGGCGGCGGGCCTCGGCCATCGGTACGTCTTCGATGGCGCCGAGGGATCCGTAGCCGGCGTTGTTGACCAGGACATCGATGCGCCCGGTCTCGGCGATGACCTGTGCGACGAACGCGGTGAGGCAGGCGTCGTCGGTGACGTCCACCCGTATCGGGCGGATGCCGGTCTCGGCGAGCGGCGCCATCTGTTCGAGGCGCCGGGCGGCGGCGTACACGGTGTATCCCATCCTCTGCAGCCGGCGGGCGGTGGCCGCGCCGATACCCGACGACGCTCCGGTGACGATCGCGACGTTGGCGATCATGTCTACTCCTGTTTCCGGTGGTCGGCCGGGCCATCGGGGGTGCCGGCAGGCGGGCCGGGGTCGCTGGTCACGATGCGCACGGCGGTGCGCATGAGTGCTCGGTACTGCTCGGGTGTAGTGGTGCTGTTCTTCGCGCCCGATGATGTCGCGTGCAGGTGTTCGGCGAGGTCTTGTGCCGAGATGCCGTTGTGCTGCCACCTGTCGGCGATGCCGTTGTCGGTGAGCAGGTCGGCGACGGCGGTCACGAGGTCTTGGTTCATCTGGTGTAGTAGCGGCCCGGCGAGTGTCGCGGCGGCGGCGAGCAGTTCGTTGGTGTTCTCGTCGCCGGCGGTGCCGACGGCGTGGCCGTGGAACGCCTCGAACGCGGTGGCGAGTCGCTGTTCGAGGGTGAGATCGTCGCGGTGGAGTGCGGCCTGCGCGGCGTGTTGCATCTGGGACACCATGCGTTGCAGGGCCGCCTTGAACAGTGCCTCTTTTGTCTTGAAGTGAAGATAGAGGCCCTGGCGGGAGATGTCGGCGGCCCGGGCGATGTCGTCCATCGACGTCTTCTTGAACCCGTATCGGAGGAACACCCTCGTGGCGGCGTCGGTGATGGCGTCGCTGCGCGTCGTCGTGGTGTCCTGTGGTGCGCTCATCGTCAGGCCGCTGTCACGGTGGGCGTCGTGAGGTCGTAGGTGACCGCGGTGAGCTTCTCGCTGTCGTCGAAGAGCCGTTTCGCGGCCGTGGCGTCCTTCGCGCGCTTGGAGACGCTGGCGGCGACGGGCGGGCCGTTCATCTCGAACATCCGTGCCGGCCCCCAGTAGCTGCCGCCGCCCGCGGTGGGATCGGTCGCGGCGCGGAGCGTCGGCAGGGCGCCGTCGTGGGGCTTCATCGCCACCAGCGCGTTGAAGAATTTCGCCATCGCCCCCGAGGTCCGGTTCAGGTCGGTGTCGGTCCAGCCGGGGTGCGCCGCGGTCACGCGTACGTCCGAGCCCGCGTCCGTGAGGCGGCGCTGCAGTTCCAGGACGAACATCATGTTGGCGAGTTTGCTCTGCCCGTACGCCGGCCACGGCGAGTAGGGGCGACGCTGCCAGTTCAGGTCGTCGAAGTCGATACGGCCGATGTTCTGCCCGGTGCTGGAGACCACGACGACACGCGAGCCCGGCGTGCGCTGCAGCAGCGGCAGAAGCCGCCCGGTGAGCGCGAAGTGTCCGAGGTGGTTCGTGCCGAACTGCAGTTCGAAGCCCTGCTTGGTGCGGCCCAGCGGCGGCACCATGACGCCGGCGTTGTTCACCAGCAGATCGAGCCGGTCGTGGCCGGCGTGGAACGCGGCGGCGAACGCGGCCACCGAGTCGAGGTCGGACAGGTCCAGCGGCGCGAATACCACGCTGCCCTTGGGGTTGTCGGCGAGGATCCGCTGGACCGCCGCTTCACCCTTCTCGGGGTTACGGCAGGCCAGGACCACGTCGGCGCCCTTCTGCGCCAGCATCCGGGCCGCTTCGAACCCGATGCCGCTGTTGGCTCCGGTGACCACCGCGGTGCGGCCGGTCCGGTCCGGGATGCTGTCGAACGTCCAGTTCCCCATGATGACTCCCCTGTCTGCTGCACCCTTGTCGGCTGAGACAAACTTTACGGGATAGGCCAACTTTGTCAAGCATGACTAGCGGCCGCGCGTAGTTGGGCGGCGCTCCGGCCGGTACGGTGACTGATTTTGGCACCTTGATCGAGAGCGCCAGAAGGGTAGGTTCTCCCAGCGCCACGGGGCCGGGCGCAGGTATAGGCAGTTATCGTTCGGCATCTTCTTTGGGCGCCACCAGTTCCGGGGGTGGGCCGTGGGCGTATGGAAGCGAGGCTGTGTCGGCGCCGCCGACCGCAAGGCTCCTTTGCTGTCCGTGTATGGCTTCCGATGCAGAGCCAGTGATGCCAGTCGGATACAAGTCGAAGCCGGTGCTGCGGCCTTATGGCGACCACGGATCGGCGCACTTGTTACATGTGCTTACGCTGCGTTACTAGCCAAGACGGGTCGGCGCGCGACTCGCGGCTGTAGTACAGGCTGAGGTGGTGTCTGCGTCGAGTACGGCGTGCAGCAGACCCGGGAACCGGACCGGTACCCGAGCCGGTCGCCACCTTCGTGGCCGCGGACCTCTCGACGGAAGGCGGCGCTCGCTGCCTGGCCACAGCCGTCCTGGACATCCTGGGCGGGATCGACGTCCTGGTCGACAACGCGGGCAGTCAACGCCGCGTCCCCGAAGGCGTGCTGGCCATGACCGACGACGACTGGACCAGCGACATCTCCACCAACCTACTGTCCGCCGTCCGGCTGGATCGCGAGTTGCTACCCACCATGATCGCCCAGCGATCCGGCGTCGTGGTGCACATCGGCTCCGGCGCCGCGCGGCTCCCTCAGCCGGCAGCGCTGGCCTACGCCGCCGCGAAGGCAGCCTTGAGCGCCTATAGCAAGGGCCTGGCAACCGCCATGGCTGCACACGGCATCCGCGTCACCACGGTGAACCCGGGCGTCATCGAAACGGCGGGCCTGAGCAACCGGCTCGCCCAGGTGGCCGCGGAGTCCGGCATCGACATCGCCGAGGCCCGCCAGCGGCAGGCAGAGTTGTTCAAGATCCCACTCGGTGAATTCGGCACAGCAGACGACGTCGCCGAACTCGTCACGTTCCTGGCGTCCCCCCGCGCCCGCTACCTCACCGGTACCCAATTCGTGGTCGACGGAGGCTTCTTCCCCGCGGTGTGAGACGCAAAACCGGCATCCGTAACTCGGCAGATCCGCGCGTCGCCGGGATCATCGTCATCACGCTGCGTAGCCGATCTCTGGACGCGGCTGTCGCCTCATCTGCCGGCCGCCCACCCACTTGCTGATGTTGATGATTGCCCAGCACGTGTGGGCGTACGCGACCCATCACACGCGCCCCGGCTCGTGCTCGGGCTGGCTGTCGCCTGGGTGCGACCGGCGCAGCCCGTCCAGCACGAGGGTGATGACACCGTCGGCCTCGGCCCGCCAACCGGGGCGGTCATGGGCCGCACCGATGCCATGCAGTGCCATCATCACGGCACCGGCGTCCACGTCGTCGCGAACGGCGCCGTCCTGCACGGCGGCGGCCACCAGGTCGGTGACAGCCTGCTCCAGCGCCCGGCTGCCCTCGGCGAGGGCACCCGAGCGCTCGGCCATGAGCGTGGCCAGCGTCCGGGCCAGGCCCTCGTGGGCATCTATGTGGTCGACCATGCCGCGTAGGAAGGTCGCCAAAGCCTCCGCCGCGGGTAGCGTGGCTTGTAGCTGGCGGGCGCGGTTGCACAGCGCGGCGACTTCCCCGTGGTAGACCGCCTCGGCCAGTGCCTCCCGGGTGGGGAAGTGGCGGTACAGCGTGCCGGTGCCCACCCCGGCCAGGCTGGCGAAGTCATCGAAGCGCAGGTCGAAGAAGTCGCCGGCGTCGAAGACCTCTCGTGCCTTGGCGATCAGGACATCGCGGTTGCGTTGGGCGTCGGCCCGCAGCGGCTTGTCGGGGGTCATGCGCTACCTCGCGTTGACAAATGGAGATGACCTCCATATCTTAGAAAATGGAGACGAACTCCAATTCTATGGGACCCCACGAGGTGCAGCGTGAAGATCCTGATGTTCGGCCGAGGCGTGATCGCCACTGTCTACGGCTGGGCCCTGCAACAGGCGGGACATGACGTCGAGTTCTACGTCCGGCCGGGCCGCGCGGCGACGTACGGAGACGCAGTGGACCTCGACCTGCTCGATGCGCGGCGCCGGGTGTGGGGGCAGCGCGTCGTCGAGAAGTGGCCGGTGCGCTACCGCGAGGCGCTGGAGCCGGACCACGACTTTGACCTGATCGTGCTCAGCGTGCCGCACCACCGCCTCGCGGGCGCGACGGCCTTCCTGGCGCCGCGTGTCGGCCAGGCCACGGTGCTGGTCTTCGGCAACATCTGGACCGAGCCGCTGGCCGCGATCGGCGCACTCCCCGTCGACCAGATCGCCTGGGGCTTTCCCCAGGCCGGTGGCGGTTTCGGCGCGGACGGCGTGCTCCACGGGGCACTGCTGCCGTCGGTCATCTTCGGCACACTCGGCCAGCCCCCGACCGACCGGGAACGGGCCGTGCGCCAGGCGTTTCGCGAGGCCGGGCTCCGGATTAAGGAGCAGCCTGACTTCCGCGGCTGGCTGTGGGTCCATTTCGTGTCGAATGCCGGCCTGTTCTCGCAGGGCCTGCGGCTGGGTTGCCTGTCCAAACTGGCCGGGGCAACGGGCGACTTGCGCGAGGCGCTGCTGGCCGGCCGCGAGCTGCTGCCGCTCCTCCAGGCGCGCGGCCTCGACCTGCGACGGCACCGGGGCGGTGTGCTGCTGTTCCGGGCGCCCACCTGGCTGACGGCACCCGCGTTCGCCTGGCTGACTGCTCATGTCCCGCTCGCGCGCGTGAGCCTCACGGCGCACTCCGACCCCGACGCCGAGGAGCCGCGCGAGGTCTGCCGGGACACCCTGGCCGAAGCACGACGGTTGGGCATCTCGGTACCGCGACTGGAAGCGGCGGAACCGAGCTTCGCCCGCGAGGGGAAGCACTGAGTAAGCGGCTACGGTGCTTCCCCAGGCTCGACTACTTTCGCGCCCTTGTCACCCGACACCGCGACGCCACGGTAGCTCACCAGAACTGACCGGCGCATCTCATCTGCCGCCGAGCGGGCGCGGGCGGCAGCGCGACCGTTCGCCTTACTGCGGTTACTGCCGGGCAGCGACCGTGACAAGGACGCGGAAATCCTCGCGTTACGCCAGCAACTCGCCGTGCCGCACCGCCAACTCGACGGGCAGCGGGTCCGGTTCGAGCCGGCCGATCGGGCATGGCTGGCGCTGCTGCACCCGCTGCCCAGACCCAGCCTGTACAGCCTGCGCCTGTTGGTGCGGCCCGACACGATCCTGCGCTGGCACCGTGACCTGCTCGCCCGCCGCCACGCGGCGGCGTCGCGGCCCCGCACCGTCCGCTCGATCCGCGCGCTGGTGTTGCGCCTCGTGGCGGAGAATCCGTCATGGGGGTACCGGCGGGTGCACAGTGAACTACTCACTCTCGGGGTCAAGGTCGCCGCGTCGACGGTCTGGGAGATCCCGCGCGAGGCCGGGATCGATCCCACCCCGGACCGGGCCGCCACCACCTGGACGCAGTTCCTGCGCTCGCAGGCCGAGGCGCTGCTGGCCGCGGACTTCCTCGAAACGATCACGCTGACCGGCACCCGCATGTACGTCCTCGCGGTCGTCGAGCATGACAGCCGCCGTATCCGGATCCTCGGCGCGACCGCGCATCCGCCCGCAACCCGGTGATGGACCTCGAGGACGCGGGATGCCGGGTGGAGTACCTGATTCGCTACCGGGACGGCAAACACCCGGCCCTGTTCGACACGGTCCTCGCCGACGCCGGCACCAACGTTGTGCTCAGCGGCATCCGGATGCCCCGCATGAACGCCGTGATGGAACGCTGGGTACGGACCTGCCGCCGCGAACTGCTCGACCGTACTTTGATCTTCAACCAGCAGCACTTGATGCACGCGCTACGCGAGTACGAGGTGTTCTACAACGAGCACAGACCTCATCAGGGCATCGCCAACGCCCGGCCAGTGGCCCCACTACCCGAACCGATCACCGACCCGCACCGGCTCACCCACCCGAACATCCATCGACATGACCGCCTCGGCGGCATCCTCCACGAGTACGAGCACACCGCCTGACCTGCCCGGATGGCATTTTCGGCAGGTACAACGGTGGCTGGGTTGTCTGGGTGGCGGCCAGTGCCGTGTTGCCACCGCGCGCGAGCCCTCAGCCCTCAGCCCTTGGCCTCGCGGCGCAGCACCGCTGCGGAGTAGCGGGCCGCGGTCAGAACCCGCTCGGCTGGGGCGAAACCGCTGGGCGAACCGGCCTGGCGCCAGGTGTGAGGGGGGTGATCCTCCGGTAGCCACTGCGTGCGCCAGATGCCAAGGGCCGTGTCCAGGTCCGCCAGCATCGGGGTCAGCTCATCGCTCAGCGTCGTACGCAGGTGCTCGGCCCATAGTGTGACCCGCAGGTCGCGCACCTGCTGCCCGGTGGTGACCAGGGTGGTCGTGATCTCGCTGTCGGTGCCCACCATCGAGCGGCTGAAGAAGTTCGCCGAGCCGATGCTGGCGAACACGTCGTCGACGAGCATCAGCTTGGTGTGCACGGTCAGGTTGTCGACGCGGTACATCACCACGTTGCGCCGCGCGGCGACGGGCAGCGGCGCGAGCACCCGGCGGCGCAGGTCGCGGGTGACGACGGGCCGCACGGTGCTGTCGCCGCCGTCGGCCGGGTCGCGGCGGCCGGACCCGATAAGGATGATCTTGACGTCGCGGCGGGCGGCGGCGCGCAGCTCGCCGTACAACTGGAACCGCGGATCGCCGCCGGGCGCCTCGTGGAAATACTGGTCTTCGAGGTAGATGTAACGTTCGGCCGCGTTGATCGCCGTGACCAGGGCGCGGAAGACCTCCTGGATCCCGGCCCGGGTGATGCTGGCCGACCGGACCCGGCGCAGCCCGCGGTGCCGGTAGAGCGTCCACGGCCGGTACGAGCGCAGCACCTGCACCGCGGTCCCGTCGGCCGGCCGGTCTGGCTGCACCGGCACCGGCGGTACCCGCCGTGGCGCGCCGGGCGGGTTGATCACCGTCCGGCCGCCGCTGGGCAGCCGCAGGTACTGCGCCGGGAGGTTGCGGGCGATGTGCCGCGGCGGCAGGTCGGCGGCGTTCTCCCACCGGGACCGGAAGGTCTCCCGGACCCGGGCGGCCGCCGGCCCGTGCAGCCTGGCGGCCGCGTCGTGCCAGCCCCAGCGGTGCAGGCCCAGGCGCAGGTGATGGTGCGGGTTGTGGTCGTAGCGGGTGGGCGAGAGGTCGAGCCCGCCGACGTACGCGGTCAGCTCGCCGCCGTGGCAGAACACGACCAACTTCTGATGGTTGGAGCCCAGGAACGGGCCGGACCAGTCGAGCAGAACCCGGTCCTGCAGCGGCGGCGCAGCGACGTCGCGGGTGGAGGGCCGCCACGCCCGCATCACGCGGGCGGCGAGCGTGTTCGCCCGGAACGGCCCGATCGGCAGCCACGGGATGCCGCGGGAGAACTCAGCGGCGCTGAGCACGATGCGGACGTCGGTGCCGTCGGCGGCCTTCTCGGCGAGCACGTCGGTGAACGGTCGGTACCCGAGTTGGTCCGCCGTGCGCCCGGACAGGTCGAGCTGCGGGTCGGCCTGGTAACTGGCGATGTAGACGGCGTCGCCCGGGCCTAACGCGGCGGCCTGTTCGGCGAGCTCGGTGAAGTAGGTGACCCCATCGATGATCGGCTCGTACGGCGAGTTCTCGGTGAACGTCGGGCACGTCTCCGTCGCGGGCGGCAGGTACCGCCCGATCAGATCGGTCAGCGAGGGCGGGGGCAGCATGAGGTGATTAGATCAGCGACGTCGACCCGCTGCCAGCACCAGCACCAGGACGAACACCAGCGTGCGCTTGGGTCCACACCTCATGGTCACCCAGTCAAACCGGCAGCGCCTCTGGATAATTCAGGGCCCCGGTCGGGACGCCCACGCGGAACGGGCCGAGCGAACGGAAGGGCCTTCGATTCGTGTTGACCTCTAGCGCCAGGCCGGCGGCCGCCACCACCGTCAGCGCAAGCCGGAACTCCTCCTCGAAGTCCGCGGGGTCGAAGGGCCCCGCGGCCGCGGGCCAGTACCGGCTGACGAAGTCAATGTGGGCGAGCGCCTCGAAGTCCATGGATCCGGCCACCAGCCGAGCTATCTCGGCCAGGTAGTCGCGGACCACCTCCGCGGCCGGCCGTCGTGCGAAGTGCTCGCCCGGCTCATTGAGCCCAGCGAGGCCACCGCGTACGAGGCCCGGAAGGACCACGTCAACCAGGGCTGCGAGCTCCGCAACAACGACGTGACCTTCACCTTCAAGGTCGCGGTCTACCCCGATGCCGCGAGCACCGACCCGCCGGCCTGCACCGTCGAGAACGGGGGCGACAAGGTCGAGGCGGTCACGGACGGACGCTACACCGTCTACCGCTGGCCGCAGCTGACCGAGGGCGGCGCCATGATCGCCGACGACAACGCCGTCGTGAGCTGCTACGCCACCCCCACGCAACTGTCCTCCCTGCCCGCTCTCCAGCCGGCCATGCAGCGCGGATGCGTACGGCTGATGGACGCGCTCGCCCACGCCCGTCCGCCCCGGCACTGGGGCAACCGCTTCTGGACGGTCCACCGATCGGGCGGCGTGGATCCCATGGTCCGGCTGACCGTCGTAAGTGGAATCCGGGCCCGGTAGATTGTTCGACATGACCGACGGGATGGCGAGGGTGGTCGTCGGCCGCTATCGGTTGGTGCGGCACCTCGGGCGGGGCGGGATGGGCACGGTCTGGCACGCGCAGGACACCCGGTTGCAGCGGGACGTGGCCGTCAAGGAGATCTGGCTCTCCAACGCCGGCCACGAGCCGGTCGACCCGGCGGACCCGCTGCTGCGGCGAGCGCTGCGCGAGGCCCAGGCGGCCGCCCGGCTGCGCCACCCGGGCATCGTCACCGTGCACGACGTGGTCACCGACGAGGGCCGGCCGTGGATCGTCATGGAGTTGATCAACGGGCAGTCCCTGGCGCAGATCATCCAGGAACACGGCCTGCTGACCGAGCACCGGACCGCGGAGATCGGGCTGCAGGTGCTCGACGCGCTGAGTGCCGCGCACCGCGAAGGGATCGCCCACCGCGACGTCAAACCCGCAAACATCATGCTCGATGCGGCTGAGCGGGTGGTGCTGACCGATTTCGGCATCGCCGCGATCGACGACGCGACGGCGCTTACCGCGACCGGGCAGATGGTGGGCTCGCCGGCCTACCTGGCACCGGAGCGGATCAACGGCCAGCCCGCGACCGCGGCCTCCGATCTGTGGGCCCTCGGCGTCACCCTTTACACCGCGGTGACCGGACGGTCACCGTTCCAGCGCGAGGACACCCAGGCCACCTTCGCCGCCATCCTGACCAGCCGGCCCGCCACGCCGGCCCACGCCGGCCGGCTCTGGCCGGTCATCAAGGGCCTGCTGGTCAAGGACCCCACCCGTCGCCTCGGCACCGAGCAGGTCCGCAAGCTGCTGGCCAACGTGGCCCACCCGGCCGGTGCACCGCAACCCGGTGAACCGGCACCGGGACGGCGGATGCCACGGTGGTGGCCGGCCCCGTCCAAGCGACGGGAGTCCACCCTGGACGGCCTGCCGAGGACGCTGGCGGCGCCGCCGCCCACCCTCGCCGCGCCCACGGCCTACCAACAGCCGGCCGTGGCGTCGACGAGACAGGCCACACCGGAGCAGACCGCGGAGGCGCAGCCGCCGGAATCCTCGGCGGCAACGGTCGCCGCCGCACCGGCCACGGCACAGACGGTTGCCGCGGACACAGTTGCGGCGGACACGGTTGCCGCGGCGACGGTTGCCGCCGAGACAGCGGGCGTTGCGGACGTCCCGGTCATCCCGATCGCGATGCAGCCGCTACCGGGCCCGCAAGCCGTCGCCCCGGTGCCGTTGGCGCCGTATCCCGAGGTTGCGCGCGGATCCCGGACAGTCCGGGCCAGGACGATGTGGCTCGCCGCCCTCGCCGTCGGCTCGGTGCTTCTGGCCGGCGGGATCCTGCGGACTGCCTGGCCCGGAACCAGCGATGGCCGGGCCGCCGTCGGTGAGTCCGCCGGCGGGAGTTCGGCCTCCACCCGTGGCGAATCGGTCAAGCCGTCGGCGACGTCAGCCACGGCATCCGCGCCGGCGAATCCGTCGCTGGATTCCTGCTTGGTAGGGACGTGGCAGGGGACCTCGACGCAGATCGTTATCACCCTCTCCGGGGTCCACCGCCTGTTCACCGGCTCCGGGGGGCAAACCTTG
>Ga0307513_10008118_pt1 | contig 13477 bp, 14 predicted proteins | sample 15_EM_MG_FD_202174 | JGI IMG/M metagenome (GOLD analysis project Ga0307513, IMG submission 202174) | Populus trichocarpa ectomycorrhiza microbial communities from riparian zone in the Pacific Northwest, United States - 15_EM | ecosystem: Host-associated > Plants > Roots > Unclassified | place...
GCTGACTGAACAGAATATTGTACGAAAACTCAAGAAGCTTTGTTTTGAATGCAAAACCGAGTATCTCGCTTCTCTTCGTCGACCGGGGAGTACAACCAATTCTCCGACTGCCAATGCTCTGGAGCCTGAACCTGCTGCTCCTAAAAAGTACAGCTTGGACTACGACGATACCGAAGTGGATCTTGACATGGGCCAAGGAGGGTCAAGCATAAGGGAGTCTGCGGACATGGCCTTGGCTTTTATCCCCTTCTCTCAAGCAATGTCACTTCCGGCTATGCACTCGCTCACTGTGGCCTCGGGGATGGCCTCGGGGCCCGCTTCTCAAAAGGTTCCTCCCCTCCCTGCTTCAGGCCTTACTGCACAAGCTATGAGCGCATCACAAGTTCTCCTGCAGCAGCCTCTCTCCACTGTCATCCTCTCGCAAACCAAACCCCCCTCACACCCAGCCACTCCTGCTCCCTCAACGCACTCGACCATCCAGCTCCACGGCAGCAGGGGCATCTCCCGAGCGCTGGTAAACATGACGGGCCGACTCGGCCGTTGGAAGCGTGTGCTCGGTCCACGTGCAGCGCCGATGCCTACTCAACTCAGCTGCAGAGGTCTATCCGAGTTCGACTTGGACATCAATGCGCCTGGGGATTTGCTGACTATCCAGGGCGGGGTGGAGCAGTACTTGCGCTTGCTGAACCTCGCGCCGCCTGAACAGCAGCGCGTGGCCTCAATGGAAGAGGTGCACCCGTTCCAGAATAGTGATGCTGAGTTGGACCAGAGTCCTGACGGCTCTGCGGATGAACACCTACCCCCGCTTGAAGAGACCCCAGAGGCGGATGACGCGTCTGGTGGTCATCCCACGCCCCTTGCGAGCATTCATATTGCCTCCGCGCCCGCTTCTGTGCCAACGCCTGCGTGGCTTGCGCCCCTCGCAGAGGGCGACACCAACCCAGGTATTGAGGCTGTGGACGAGGCATCTGCTATCGAGCCAGATGAGGTAGTAGGCGAAAACCAAGAACCCCAGGATGAGGACAGGCGGCCGCCGGATCCTGAACTTGTGAAAGATCTTCCCTCGGTCGTTTCTGCAGGCGAACTGCCTCCTGACAAAGTTGGAGAGGTCTGTTCCATTATATCCGATCCTTTATATGGGAGCTGACCATCCAACAGCGATCACCATCTAGTGAACGAACGCCCAGTCCTGCACACAGTTTGGTCACTCCAAATGTAACCGTCGAATCTGTCGAGACTGTGATTGACGAGGAACCCGATTCTTCTTGTGATTCGATGGACCTCTCCCAAGCCTCTGTGGAACAGGACGACTCCGCCCGTATGTCCGTCGCCACCACCGCATCTGCCCAAAGCGAGAACAGCTTCTTTGGGTCATCTGAAGAGGACTACGGTGTTCCAACTCGCCACTGGTTCCCGAGTTCAAATGCGGGCGACCCAGAAATCATGTCGATTGACAACATGCTCTCCGAAACCGATGACGAGTCTATCGCACCGGCTCGCAGGGGTCCCAAAAGGTTACCCAATCGTCGTGATTTCGAGTTCATTCACCGGTCTGCAAGCCCTTCGGAGGTTAGCAATCGGTCCAAGAACCGGTCCTCCGCTTCGTCTCACAATTCCGACTCGGCATCAGAGAAACAATACATTGTCGGAGCGGGCGGTATTCAGGCGTGGCATTTGGAGTTCATCGAAAGTGATGGTGAAGAACCGGGCGATGTGGCGGCGGCGATGAAGCGTTTGGAGGGCCAAATAGACAAGGACCGACAGAAACACAAAGAGGTTAAAGTCGATGGGTGGCTCCGGCAAGTCAAGAAGAGGCTCGAGAACGGAGACGCTAATTCCGTCTCGACTCATTCGGACCATTCTACCCGTAGTAGTGTCGCTGAGGCGGACACATCGGGCGAACTAGCTCCCGATGCCAGTGCCAGTAACTCCAATATACCGGCATCCATTGCTTCAGTTGCTATCCCTGTAGAAGAAGCGGAGCCCCAAAATAGTACCCCTCACGCATTGCACACGCCGCCAACGGGGAATTCTCTAACCCCAACGCACGATCACGCTTCTGAGCTGCCGGCTCTACCCATAGAATACAGCTCTCCTCCACAGTCGCCGCACGCACCAACCTTCCTGCAAAACTCTTTTGATCATCCGCCGGTCTCACAACAAGCCTTCAAAGGGCATCGACCAACCCAGAGCCTCGGACACAAACAATCCTTTATCAAAATTGGTGCTCAACGTCCCGTGATCTCCCATAAGTACACGCCATCTGCCATTCCACCCATACATCGGTCTTTTATTCTCATTAATCGATCTCAGCAACTGGCAGAGCACTTCACGATGATTGAGAGGGACTTATTTATGGGCATTAAGTTCGAGGACCTTGTCAGCTCTTCCATAGACGCTTCGGAAGTAAGCGGTGTCATGGACGTACTGGACTGGAACGTCTATACGAGGGAGCGAGTTAAACTCAGAGCGGAAGCGAAGAAAGGTGTCGATGTCATTGTCCCAACCGTCCTAGCCGCAGTCGAGGCTCGTTTCTATCTGATGGTCAAATTTACCGCATCGGAAATTCTCCTAACTCAGCCTCCAGAACGACCGGCTCTGGTGAGCAAGTTCATTCGTCTGGCATTCGTAAGTCATTCGAGTTCAAAAGACGTCGCGAAAATGCTGACCACTGAAAACAGAAATGCTGGCAGCTAAACAACTACTCTACTTTGGTGGCGATCATTACTGGTCTAGAGATTCGGCCGGTCTTGGATGCGATGCAAAAGTTTTGGGGCAAAGTGAATGTCTCGGAAATGCGGCTTCTCGAACAGTTGAGGAGGTTCGCATCCTCAGCGAACAATTTCCGGACAGTGCGCGAGGCGATTTCTAGCCTCTCCGAGCCCCCGGCGATGATGGGCGAAGGTGCAACGAGCGTTCCTGCCAGTCAAAGTCCGGCAGACTACACAGGACCGTCTAAAGGTTGTATCCCCTTCATTGGTGAGTTACGCCATATCAAACTTGGTCCAAATTTAGGTCATTGATCGGGTCCCTTCAGGTGTATACCTCGCTCAGCTGCGTCAATTCCAGCAGCTTCCGGACTACGTCGACCCGACCGCGCCCTCGGAGCCTGTGGAGGTGGATCCGACTGGGACACTTAGTCCACCGCTCCACCCGGAGGTATTCGCGACATTGGCACCATTACCCGAGTCCATGACTGTGGAGCCTTTGATCAACGTGCATAAACAGCGCCTAATTGCCGGTGTCGTTCGGGATGTTGTATCCGGCCAGCACATGGCGCGCAAATACAACTATACTCTCGACCGACGACTGCAACGAGAGTGCCTCCGTTTGCGTGCGCTGGATAATGTAAGCTCTTTCCTTTCTGGAGGTTGTTCCGTTCTCATCTATATCGCTAGAATACTTTGCACCAGCTCTCTGAGAGAGAACGACAGCGCTGAGGTTTCCTTTTGAGCCTGTAATAATATTTCCCTTGGTCCGCGGCGAATAGAAGGAGGAACCTCCAAAGATATGGACTTGTCCGTGTGTGAGGAGGTAGCGCTACAACTACAAGACCAATTAAGACAGAAGAACCTCATCTACGGGAACCGGGAACCGGAGGGATGATATCCTTATTACGACGGCTAGACATTCTATTGTTCACCCGCCGACTTTCCTGTTCTGCATGTATCTGAGTCATGATTTGAATTTGTTGGGCGAGGAAGTCTGACGTGTTCGGTCTTGTAGGGGTAATCTCAATTGAGAACCAGGGTCTCAAAATATCACGTACCGCATTCGCAAAATTTTGAGGATGGTGTCGGCACTATTGTCGCCGGCCTTCTCTGTCCTCTTCTCTCGCTTGCGATCCTTAATAGTACCAAGACTCCTAGGGTCTAGTCAGCAATAGCCGGGATCGAAGGGAGAAACGTAAGCACCGTTGCGAAAGGACAGTCTTTGCTCGCTTCTTCATCGTCGGGGCAGCTCTGAGATGTGTTTGCATCATCTTGACTGCTTCTTCCATGAGCTGATCGCTGGACCAGAGGGTAATAATATTAGAGACACTCAGATGATAGCAGACGTGAAGAACACACGTGTTCCAGTCGTAGTAGAAACGTATTGACATGACTTCTCGGTACTTGGAATTTTGCAGGGTCTCCATGCTCATACCTTCACCTTCCGCGTGAAAGAAGATGAGTAGTTCCTAAGGAAGAATCCTATTAGCAACTATCGAGGAACCGTACTCGCAGAAAGCACACCTTCAGCCATTTGAAAACGACGTCCACTTCACTGTCGTAGAGCTGCCGCATACTTGAGGGTGCCTCTGAAAGAGGAGGGACCAATAAGCTCTCGATGGTTGCTAAGACTTCTTTCCATATCTTCGCCATAACGATGTCCCTCCCATTATCACTCAATGAATTATTCAGGACTTGGAGATTGGCATTGAGGTAATCCCAAAGTGGACCGATGGCACCAACGATTGCCTCATCTGTCGGACCGTCAGGCTGCTTGAAGCGAGGTTTTTCTGTTTGGGGCAATGGAATGGAGGGTTCGGAGGAGCTCCCGCCGCCTAGAGATCCCCAGAGCGATTGGACACCGGCTACTGCTTTAGTATAATCGATCGCGGTTCCTGACTTGGTTAACTGCTTTACAGTCGATCGAGAAAGGACTTGTCGGATGAATGGAGACATCTGTAAATACCTTTAGTTGCCAAATGTCGTTATAACATTAACACCGCACCTTGTCGATGAAGATGCGGACCATATCTCCCTCGGTACGCTTCAACGATCTGAAGGCTCTCCCAAAGAAGAACAGAATATCATCTTGTTCACCTTCCATGCTAACTCGAAGCAGCAACCGGCCTTGAGTGTCGAGATCGAGCCAAAGATCATGTGCGAGGAAATCACCGAAGCGTTTCGGGTCCAGGCAGAGGTACGCCCGGCCGACTGTGTCGTGTTTGCCTACGAGGTGGCGATCACGGACGCTGGCCATCAGCCAGAGGGACTTCTCAACGGAAATATCAAATGTCTCTTCCCCTTCGAAGACCATCAATATGGCACCATCGTCTCCTTAGTACACACTTACATCTTGGGTCAGTTGTCTCGTAGATGGTTCGAGTCTTGGCCATCCGGTTCCCGTGCTCGTCGCTCAGAGTGACGAACGTGTCACACGACCTTGCATCTGGAGGCACCAGATTTTCTGCCAATATAACCTTGACTGTGAAGAGATTCCGTTCCCGGGCGGCAGCCGTAGTAGGCGATACAGGATTTATGCTCTCTTCCTCCTGTATAACCTCAGATACCCGATCCGCATCAATAAGGTTGTAGATCTTGTCGAGCAGCACGCGAGCGGCTTCGATGTTGTTAATTTTGACGCATGACTGAGTTAGATGTGAATTATCAGCGTTTTCTTTGATAGAGATACGGGAGACACAAACCTCGGCAGTAAAATTAAACGGCTCGATCTTCTTCTCAGACGCCAAAGCTCCTTTGGCTTTCTCCAACCACGCCGACTGCTTTTGGGGCTGCAAATACGGTTCGCTCGGTCGCGGGAACATTTCCTCCATGAACAGTTCCTCAATCCTTCGGCAGTATTGCTCCACTGACTTGCTGATGATCTGCGCACGTCTCATCAAAACGAGTGCATCGACGATTCCAAATTGATCAACTCACTCTGGCCAGAGAAGTGAGAAATTTCGCTTCCTGATACTGATCGACCCATTTCAGATCGAGCAAGAAGTTGACAGGGGTGTTAAGAGAGTCGAACAAATCGACAATAGAAGAGCTGTGGCGTTCGTTTCCGGCAGGTTCGAACTAGCGCAGGGATCAGATATTGGTAAGCATTGCAAGACAGTACAGACCTTATCCACTACAACGGCTGTCTGAACCCATTGTCCAGTCCGGCTATCCGTGCTATTAAGCCACTCCTTGACATATGGGCCGAAGAAGGACACAATATCGAAATGATGAGAGGTACTGTTGAGTTCATTGGCACCACCGCCTATCACTCCGCTGACAGGACGGTCACTCACTCGGCAGAGTAGGCAGAGAAGATCTCAAGTAACGTCTTTGTCCGCCTATAGAGCGCAAATATATCTTCGACTGGAACGTCCGGTGTTGGCTGGTTCGTTGACCCTTCGATCAACTGCTTTTGCGCCCCCTCGAGATCAGTGAGGAATAGCGGAATTTGCGTCTCCACGAAGAGTGCGACTATATCTAGCTGTCTGTTGGTGAGCCCGTCAGCGTCACTCAAAAATGTATAAGAACGGATCACATACCCCAATATCGGTTCCGCATACGCCTTGTCGAGCTTCTTCGTAAGAGCCTCGAGCGAGTCGCTGAGTAGCAAGAACGGCAAGGCGCGGTTGACGCCTGTCTGCTGTCCGAATATCTCTTGACTCGTGTCGGTATAGTGGTGCATGGCAATGATTCGCACGCGATCGGATAGCTCCCGCATCCGCGCATCGATGTCAACCTGATAGCGCTCGAGCAAAGCAGACGCCTGAATCCGATCGAGAATGTTAATAAAAGGAGCGGTGGCCTTCCGAGAGAGGTTAGGAAGGGCGTCGAGCGCATGATAAACAGATGAGAGGAAGATATTGAAAATTGACGAATAGACGGTTGCGAGGTATTCCCTCTGTAAAGTTCCACGTGAGTGAGAAACATCAAGGTGTAGATTTGTGGACGTACGTCTTGGTTGTGCCACTTCTCGATGTCTTGTTCCTGAATCACCTTCTCCACGAGCGTTACAGCCTCGGGAATACATTCTAGTGGTACCTCCTCACGCTCATACTTGTACTTGATGACATCGAGAAAGCACGAAACGCGATAGCTCTGCATGATCCTCCACCTCAACGCACACTCGTTGATGACATCCAAATGGCCAGGTGAGAGGATGCCTAAAGAAACCTCCTGGTCCTCGGGTAGGGTGTGCATTGCCCGCAGGTCGTGCTCTACACACTTCTCGATGAGCTTCTTGTAGTATTTGCGCGGGTTGGGTGGGATATACGTAAACTGATTGCCAGACGAGCCACTGCCTTCGTCGTCTGAGCCAATCAGGCCATCAAGGTCGTTAGAGAAGGTCAGGGAGGATTGGCTGCTAATTGAGATGACTTCCGAATGTCGCGGTCTGGACGTGGCGGAGTATAGCGAGCCCGGTCTTGCGCGTGTTGCAGATTGCCCTCCATCTGAGAGACTGGACTTAGCTAGCTCAGGGTTGTACTGCACCATCATGACCATCAGCTGGGAGAGGTGCGACTGTTCGGTCGTTTTCCAAGCAAGGAAGGCTGCGTCGTCGGGGAAGTCTTCTCGTCGACCAGGGAAAGGCAGGCCGGCAAGGATATTCTTCAAGCATCCCTATAAAGAGGGTATCAGAGGGTTTATACGGATCAATAGTAATGAGATACCTTCAGATCGAGTAATGCGGCCTAAAACCAGTGGCATGAGCACTACGTCTGAACTAAGAAGGCTCCTAGCATACCTTCTCAGTGCACTTGCCACGGATAGCCTGAACCTCCTTATACATTTCGTCATCCGATTTGTCGAACAGCCTCCCTACCGCCTTGACAAGCGGCATATCGTGAATGCTGAGCGTTGACTGGGTCAAGGTAGAGGGTTCGGGGTAGGCCGAGCCGGCTGCGCGAGCCACATCCGCGGCATTCTGAGGCACTAATTTTTCTGCATACATGTCCATGCGTGTCGTGAGTTCCGGGGGTACGTGACTGACAAGGCGGAGGGTGTCACGGAGAATACGGACAAAGTGTGCAATCTGGTTGTTGAGCTCGAGTTTCCATCCATCAGGTCCAAGCTCTGTGTCTTTCCTGAGAGAGGAAGTGGTAGTCGTGACGAAGCCGAGAATGAGTTCCTCGATCTTACGATTGCGGAGGGTTTGTTGCCGGAGGGAGGAATCCTTTTGAGTCAAGGCGGCCAGGAAGAGGCCCATGATACGTCGGGTTCGTAAATCGGTGTACCTGAAGTGTGTTCATATTAGCAAGGCAGCTGAGAGTTAAGGAAGTCCCGTACTTTGGGTCTTTTGCCATAAAGATGTCCTGCAACTTGCCCTCAAGGACCTTAATGAGCCTTTCTGGGAACCTGACTGCTTTGCTGCCATCTCTTCCAGCAAAATCGCCAAGGAGGTCTGTGAAGGAGTCGTAGAGCGAAGAGGTGTACGCGGTGAGTTTGGTCGAAACGTCCCTTGATTCTCTATCCCGTGGGTCTCTAGAGATAACTGCGGATGTGGTTGGAGACTCGGAGGGCTTTGGAGTGAGGAGGTAGGTCAAGTAGCTGTGTGGAAGACGCGTTAATTGGTGGCAACCGCCAGGAGATGAGGAGGACGCACGCGACACGGAGAGTGTAACTGTAGCGTGATAATAGTAAGCAAAATAAAGCAGAACTGGCGCAAGGAATACTTGCTTAAAGAGGTCATCGTCCGTCACCCGATTCTTGAGACGGCGTTCAGACGCGAGACTCTCAAACGATCGTGTTGTCATAGAATACAACTATCTTACTTGTACTTAGGATCGTCACGACCGTCGAGAGCGTCGCCGAGAAGAACCCGCCAAGTCCGGTCAGCTCCAAGTTGTCTAACTTGGACCCACTCATTACCAGCTTTAACAAGAGACTTGGCGTATTTATCCAGAAAATAAGCAATATGCACCCATTTGGAGGATCGACTATTTGCCCACGTTGTTCGAGGGCAGTCTATGCTGCAGAACAAGTGAGATTACGGCCCCTGTCTGAATCGAGCTGTCTAACTAGTATTCTCTCAAGGTAATGGGACCAGGGAGAAAGGTGTGTATATGAACGCTATTTTGTACACTATACAGTTATCAATGTGGGAATTCTGTAGATATTCCACAAGGTATGGCGAACAGCGCCTATGACTGCGCTCTAAGCCAGCAGCTGACGCGTCCTCAGAGTTGCCTAACCTGCTACAGCTGCAATAGACGTCTAGACTCGTTCTCTTTGGTCGAACACAACGAAGAGGTTCGCATTGCCACTCGGCCCGATCCTACACTCACCTTTGACGTTAGCCCTACTGGTAACACATCCACCTCAGACACAGTTACCAAAACCTAGCTGACAACTCGCTTTCTGATATCCCAGCCGACCCTGTCATGTTAGAGAATTTGGAACGAGAGGTGAGACCACCCAGCGGTGCTACGTCGAATTCTTTCTGGCCCACAACGTGACACAGACTGACATCGGTCCCACCCAAAGATCTACGCTCAGCGAATATCTCTCCGCAAACACCCCCACAAGCGCGCTGGCGAAACAACGCAGCAGCAGCGGCACCCTCACCACCGGGCCAGCCCGCGTTGGAAGCAGGCGCAGATGACTCGATGGAGACGGACTCCTCACCCGACCCGGCTGCTCAACGGTCCCATGCGCCCACGACACCACCAGAGGAGTCCGCAGACCAGCTTTCCGACATCCCCGCTTCACCACCCAAACGATTCATCGCCTTCGAAGGAGCAGGCGGGGGCACTCGGTCGGTCTCTCCACAATCTACTGGAGGCCTCTATCGACGACGGTCGCCGCGGGTCCTCACGGCCTCAATGACAGGTGGAATGTTCTCCTCCCCTGAACGCGCAGGTCGGGCAAAGACATTCGGAACCGCTTCGCCTACTTGTCCAAAGTGTGGGAAGGCTGTTTATTTTGCGGAGCAGGTGGGTTGACCCTCGCCTTCAGGTACGAGTAGAGGGACACCACTAATTTGGTTCTAGGTTAACGCGATTGGGAAGAAGTGGCACAAGGTTAGCTCTCTATGCTGGACTCTGAGAGGTGTTGCTTACACGCCAAATAACTAGTCTTGCCTTACATGCACGGCTTGTAATAAGGTGCGCTGACGTTTACCTTCTCACGAGGGGCGATTATTGACGTTTAATTGAAGCGACTCGATTCTTCAACCTTGCTAGACCATGGAGACGAAGTGCGTCCATCAACTTTGCTCTCCAGCTGCTAAACGAAGCATTTACGATCCTTCCATTTTATAGCCATATTGGTTAGTTACCATCTCACTTCTATGACAATCAGAATATTTACACACGCAACAGCAAAGCCTGCCACACGCGAAACTTTGGCACACGCGACCTACGCAGCGCAAACCTCTCTCCCACAATCATACGCTAGACAATCTGTACGGCTCCCATCAATTATCCATCGCGGTACCTGTACTTACTCACTTACCCACTCATGCGACCAACCTAGCCCGGACGACGAGGGCCTTCTCGCCTGTACGGAACTCGGCGTCGACCGGGGCATCCATATCCACCGCGCTTGACCCGGGCAGGGCGATGTCAAGCGCATACGAGGCAGATTCGAAGATCACTCGACGAGGTTCAAGATCGAGCGTTGCATTTTCGGCTTCCAGTTTTGTCTGTGCGCAACCATTATTCACGATTCAGCGGGAGGACAGGACAGGGAGAAATATTTATGAGCAACTGAAGTCTCGGACTTATGATACTCTATATGATTTCGTTATATGATGTGGTTTGTGAAAGGACATACCGTGTTTGGGAGGTTTATCCTGTATTCGATGATATTGCCGTTGGTAGATTTGATTATATTATGTGTGTACAATGGTTGGGGTTTAGGCCTTTCTATTGGGCTCGATGGTAGGGTTGTTTGTGGGTTTACTTTCGGGGGAACGCTGGACCGAGGTCGCTTGGCTCCCTTCTGTCCTTTGTAGACGATATTTGGAGTGGATATCTCTGTGGAGGTCAGGCCATATTGTCAGTCGACCGCTCAAGTAAATTGGGGTAGGGAACTATAGTTAGGGGAACTGGATCGAAGAGGCAGTCGGCAGAGGGTACAACAATAACATACCTCTAGATAGCTGCCAGGATTGCTTTCTCTCGACATCATCGAGGACCACCCCTTTGGAGCGGAGAAGTTGTCAGTGTTGGGTGTTGATTGAGAAAGGGCAGTAACCACACCAATGAGGTATGTCTTGAATAAACCGCCATGCTTTTGTTCCAAAGTCTTGTTCTCCGGGTTGATGATGCAGTCGATAACGAGGCATGGCTTCCCCGCTTGAATTGACCCCAAAATAACAATTCAAGAGGAAGGGAACGCGACGATTGGGAGAGGTTTAATTGAGTGTTTGGACCAAGGGACATTAATGGTTAGTTGAAAGAACTAGGTAGATTTCATTTGGTTTGGACGCACCTTTATCGACGTCCTCTCTGGGTTCGGCGAGCACAATAGGAATGAGGTAGGGATCTGACTCGGAAGGAGACTTGAGGTGGTAATGGAGGACGTCATCGGTGAGTTCTGGCGGTTTTGAGACGCTTGGTCGAGTACAGATGTTGAGGAACACCTTTTTCTGCAATTCTGGTGCGGGACCCGGGCTGGCGTCACCTAGGAGAGTCGACTTTACACAGAACCAGGGTGTTACTTCTTCGCGTGTGCTTGCCATTCGGGTCGATTTGGAATGGCAGAGGACCAAATGTAACCGGACAGGGTTAACTAATCGAGTAGAAATTCGACGAGGACGGTTAGTGAGTGAGTGAAAGCACCCGCACACGTTGTCTCTCGCTTCCTCAACGGTCGGACAGTCGAACGGTCGAGCGGTCGAACGGGGGACTCGGTGCAAAGGAAGCCGATCCAAGTCATCGTACTGCTTTTTCGTCCCCTCCACGTCGTCAAAATTCACCTAAATTACTTCAATGACCACTACTGCCCGCTCAGGTTCACCCACAGACGACGAGCTTCTCCACATCGACGACCGCAGGGTTTGTGGCTACGACCCCCTCGCACAACCCGCCCTCATCAAATATGGCGAGTATAACCAACTGGCTACTATTCCTGACACGGCATACTGACCTCTCCCGAGCAGAGATCCAGCCTTCGCGAGAGTCTCGCTTAACGATTTCCCGAGCACGCCATGCCGCCGCTTCCATCATCCAGAACCATGACGACCGCGTTCTCGTCATCGTCGGTCCCTGCTCGATCCACTCGACAGAACAGGCCCTCGTATACGCCAAGCTCCTCAAAAGCCACCTCGACAGGTGGGATGGGCTGCAAATCATTATGCGATCTTATTTGTGGGTAGTATTTCTTCGTCCCTCGGCCTTGACGCATTTTTATGGTGCCCCTTTCATCCGATAGTGAGGTGAGATACCGGCCTTTACCCTTCCTATGCGATGCGTCTGACTAGCTTGCCACCCGCAGAAACCAAGGTATATTCTTCATTCCGCATCCATCTTCAGAGCACCACAGACTCACTGACTATGCAGAACAACTGTGGGCTGGAAAGGCCTAATCAACGATCCCGGTACGCACACTTTGTGCTGCTCTAGCATGACTCGCGAGTGGGGACGCGCCCAACTTACTAACTTACTTACCATTCAGACCTCGATGGGTCGTTCAAAATCAACAAAGGCTTGCGGATGGCGCGACAGCTTCTCTGCGATATTACGGCTATTGGCGTCCCAGTCGGCGTCGAACTACTAGATACCATCTCTCCGCAATTCCTCTCTGTTAGTCGTCAACACAATCCCATACGAGCCTGACAAGGGTGACTGAACACCTCGGATTCCAGGATCTGCTCAGCTGGGGGGCTATCGGTGCCCGTACGACCGAGTCACAGCTGCACAGAGAGCTAGCCTCTGGTGCCTCTTTCCCCATTGGTTCGTAATTAAACTCTTATTTGGCAGTGCCACTCATCTTTTTCATCCAGGCTTCAAGAACGGGACTGATGGCTCAGTGACCATCGCGGTAGATGCGATGCGCGCCTCGGAGCAGCCACACGCATTCATGGGTGTAACGGAACAAGGTTCGTATTTGGATGTTCGGCGGCGGCGACTCTACGACTGACCTGGACTCGAGGGCTCGCTGCGATCGTGCGGACAAGCGGAAACAAGGACGTACACACCATCCTCCGTGGCGCCAACAGCGGTCCGAACTACAAGTCGGAGTTTGTAAAAGCAGCCGCAGCAGCAGCAAAGAAGGCCCGTCCCGACTCGCACCCGTCTATCATGGTCGACTGCTCGCGTGCGCCCTTGCATCATCTTCCAAATCTCATAACGCGACTAACCGACCTTATGTACACACACAGACGGGAATTCCTCGAAAGACCACAATAACCAGCCCAAAGTGCTCGATGATATTTGCGAACAGCTCAAGGCGGGCGAAAGCTCGATCATTGGCGTAATGATTGAGTCCCATATCAACTCTGGACGCCAGGACATCCCTCCCATGGGGGCCAAGGCGCTCAAATATGGCGTGAGTATCACCGACGCCTGCGTGGACTGGGCGACGACGGTACCGATGCTCGATAAGCTCAACGAAGTGAGTTCCCCAGTAACGTTCCTGAGTCCGTGGGTGTGCTTTTCTGACACGGCTCGTGTGCAGGCTGTGAAGGAGCGGAGGCAGAATCGGCTGCATGCAGGATTGGCAGCGAAGATCCAAGAATGAAGTGCAACTATTTTGTATTTATCTCGTGGTTTATGTGAAATCGCTTGCTCGTATTCTTCTCGTGCAATGCACCCTTCTCCCCG
>Ga0307513_10008119_pt1 | contig 13477 bp, 10 predicted proteins | sample 15_EM_MG_FD_202174 | JGI IMG/M metagenome (GOLD analysis project Ga0307513, IMG submission 202174) | Populus trichocarpa ectomycorrhiza microbial communities from riparian zone in the Pacific Northwest, United States - 15_EM | ecosystem: Host-associated > Plants > Roots > Unclassified | place...
GACCCTTTCGAGGAGCCGTTCGGCCGTGGCGACGGCCTCCTTGCGCGGGCGGCGCAGCGCGGAGACGGGTGCCTCGACGAGGTTCTCCAGCACGGTGAGGTGCGGGAAGAGGTTGAAGTTCTGGAAGACGAACCCGATGTGGGTGCGCTGCTTCAGTACGTCCTTCTCGCGCAGCTCGTGCAGCTTGTCGCCGGAGCGGCGGTAGCCGATCAGCTCGCCGTCGATGCTGATCCAGCCCTGGTTGACCTTCTCCAGGTGGTTGATCGTGCGCAGCAGGGTGGACTTGCCCGAGCCGGACGGGCCGAGGATCACGGTCACCTCGCCGGCCCGGACCTGGAGGTCGACGCCGCGCAGCACTTCCAGCGGGCCGAAGCTCTTGTGGACGCCCCGGACGTCCACCATGACGTCGTTCACCTGGCTCACCTCGCTCACCTCGCTCATCGACTGCCTCCTGCGGGTACGACGGGCTGGGTGCGCTGGGCCGCCGCGGTGCGCAGGTCGCGTACGAAGCGCCGTACGCGTTGGAGCGGGGTGGGCGGCGGGGTGCGGTTGGCGCCCCGGGCGTAGTGGCGCTCCACGTAATACTGGGCGACCGTGAGCAAGGAGGTGAGGACGACGTACCAGGCGGTGGCGACCAGCAGCAGCGGGATCACCCGGCCGTTGCGGCCGTAGATCACCTGGACCTGGTAGAAGAGTTCGCCTATCGCCATCACGTACACCACCGAGGTGCCCTTGAGCAGGCCGACGATCTCGTTGCCGGCCGTCGGGAGGATGGCGCGCATGGCCTGCGGGAGCACGATCCGCCGGATCTGCCGCAGCCGGGGGATGCCCAGCGCGGCGGCGGCCTCCAGCTGGCCCTGGTCGACCGCGATGACCCCGCCCCGGACGATCTCTGCGGCGTACGCGGCCTGGTGCAGCGTCAGTCCGATGATGGCGGCGCCGATGGTGCCGATCAGGGTGTTGCTGTCGACGGACCAGAACACCGGGCCGAAGGGGATGCCGACGCCCAACCTCTCGTACAGCGCACCGAGGTTGAACCAGAACACCAGCTGGACGATCATCGGGATCGACCGGAAGATCCAGATGTAGGTCCAGGCGACGGTTTGGAGCACCGGGCTCCGCGACAGGCGCATGAAGGCGAGTACGGCGCCTAGGAGGAAGCCCAACACCGTTGCGTAGGCGGTGAGTTGGAGGGTTACGCCGACTGCCTGGACGATTGTCTCGGAGAGGATGTAGTCGGCGAAGACGTTCCATTCCCAGACGGGGTTGGTGATCAGGCCGTGGGTGAACTGGGCTGCCAGGACGATCACTGCGGCTGCTGCTGCCCAGCGGGCGTAGTGGCGTACGGGGATGACTTTCAGGGAGGCGGGGTCCTCCGGACGGGGCGAGGTTGACGAGGTCTCGGTGTCCCCGGGTGGTGCTGCGGAGTCGGTGGTGAGGCCCATGGTGGGGTTCCTGTCCGGGGTTGAGGGTGAGGTGAGGGGTGGTTGGGGCTTGGTGGTTTGCTACCGGCCGGTGGGGGCTTGTCGCGCAGTTCCCCGCGCCCCTATCGGGGCGCTGGCGCGCGCCCTCATCCGGTGGGCTCAGGGGAGCCAGGCTTGGTGTTCCCCGCGCCCCTGTCGGGGCGCTCGCGCGCACCCTCATCCGGTGGGCTCAGGGAGCCAGGCTTGCCGGCAAGTTCTTCTCGAAGGGGAGTTTGCCGATCGTTTCCGGGTCGGCTCTTGTGTCGAAGAGGGGGGTGTAGCCGGTCGTCAGGTAGAGGGCTCGGGCCTCGGGCTGGCGGGGGCCTGTCGTGAGGTAGATGCGGTGGTAGCCCCGGGTGCTCGCCTCGTGTTCCAGTTCCTCGACCACCCGGCGGGCCAGGCCTCGGCGGCGGTGGGCCGAGTGGGTCCAGATGCGTTTCAGTTCCGCCGTGTTCGTGTCGTACTTGCGGAATGCGCCGCCTGCTACCGGCTCGCCGGCGTCCAGGAGGAGGAGCAGGACTCCGCCGTGAACTCCTCGTCGGGGTAGCGGGCCAGTTCGGCGTGGGCGTCCTTGCCGTAGCGGGTGGAGTACTCGTCGCCGAGTTCGCGCAGGAGTGGGGCTACCAGGGGGTCCGCCACGGTGACCTGACGTATCGTCAAGGTGCTTGCCGACAGCTGCGGTTGCGCGACCGAGGTCATCCGTTCACCGCCGGTGCCAGTACCCGCGTACCCCGTGCCGCCCGGTCCGCGTCGCGCTTGGCGACCTCCTCGCGGACGATCGGGATGACGTGGCGGCCGAAGTCGATGGCGTCGCCCAGGAGGTCGTAGCCGCGGGCGGAGAGGATGTCGACGCCGAGGTCGTAGTAGTCGAGGAGGGCCCGGGCCACGGTCTCGGGGGTGCCGACCAGGGCGTTGGAGTTACCCGCGCCTCCGGTGGCGGCGGCGGTCGGGGTCCACAGGGCTCGGTCGTAGCGTTCGCCGGCCTCGGCGATGGCGATCAGGCGCTGCGAGCCCGAATTCTGGGGCTGGGCATCGCCGTTGTGGCGCTTGCTGATCGACTCGCCCCGCTCCTTGCGGGCGTTGATCGCGCCGACCGTGCGGTGGGCCTTCTCCCAGGCCAGTTCCTCGGTCGGGGCGATGATCGGGCGGAACGCCACCTGGATGCGGGGGACGTCGGTGCGGCCCGCTGCCTTGGCGGCGGCCTTCACGGCCTCGATCTGCTCGGCGGTCTTCTCCAGGGGCTCGCCCCAGAGGCAGTAGATGTCGGCCTCGGCGCCCCCGGCCTCGTACGCGGCGGGTGAGGAGCCGCCGAACGAGACGTTGGGGCGCGGCTGTTGGACGGGGAAGACATCGCTGACGAAGTCGTGGAAGCGGTAGTGGTCGCCCTCGTGGTCGAAGGACTCGTGGGTGGTCCAGATCTTCTTGACGATCCGGATGTACTCCCGGGTGCGGGCGTACCGCTCGTCCTTGGTGAGGGTGTCGCCCTCGCGGCCCTGTTCCTGGTCGTTGCCGCCGGTGATGAAGTGGACGGTCAGCCGGCCCTCGCTGATCTGGTCGAGGGTGGCGAACGTCTTGGCGGCGAAGGTCGGGTAGGAGACGTTGGGGCGGTGGGCGAGCAGGATCTGAAGGCGGTCCAGCTTGCTCGCGATGTACGCGGCGGCGGGCGCGGGATCCGGCGACCCGGAGCCGTAGGCGAACAGCACCCGGTCCCAGCCGTGGTCCTCGTGCGCCCGGGCGAGCCGGAGCGTGTAGTCCCTGTCGAAGGCGGCGCCGGAGCGCGGGGTGGTCTCGGAGCCGTCGTTGGTCGCGGCGATGCCAAGGAATTCCACAGGCATGGGAACGGCCTTTCTCGGGTTCCCCTGGACCGTCCGGGCAGGACGGAACAGCCCTGCGTACGGCCGTACTTGACGGCGCGTCAGGAAAGGCGGAGGCGCGGGGGAACGAAGGAGGGCGAAGGAGATCTAAGAAATCAAGGAGGGGAGAGGAGGCCGGTCAGACGGCCCACTGCCGAGTCAGGCGCGACACGCGGCGGAACACACTCGACAGAGGTCGATGTGGCCGCGCGTAACCAAGCGCTGCTGCTGGGCATCCATGCGGACAATTGAGCAGTACGGCTCGCCATCCGTCAACCACTGCCCGGATGCCGGACAGTCGGACCAGATCGTGGGACGGGTCACGGCAGGGGCTGTTCGGTCCAGATGATTTTGCCGTCGGCCGTGTAGCGGGTGCCCCAGCGTTCGGTGAGCTGGGCGACGAGGAACAGGCCCCGGCCGCCCTCGTCCTCGGTGCGGGCGCGGCGCAGTCGCGGTGAGGTGCTGCTGCCGTCGAAGACCTCGCAGATCAGCGCGCGGTCGCGGAGCAGCCGGAGGTGGACCGGGCCGGTGGCGTGCCGGAGGGCGTTGGTGATCAGTTCACTGGCCACGAGTTCGGTGGTGAAGGCCAGTTCGTCCAGGCCCCAGGCCGTGAGCTGGTCGATGACGGCCGCGCGGGCGTGGGACACGAACGCCGGGTCACGCGGCACCGGCCACTGGACGACCTGGTCAGGACCCAGCGCGTGGGTACGGGCGACCAGCAGGGCCACGTCGTCGCTCGGCCGGGCGGGCAGCAGGGCGTCGAGGACGGCCTCGCAGGTGTCCTCCGGTGCCCGGCCGACGCAGGCCAGGACGGTACGGAGCCGGTCCAGGCCGACGTCGATGTCCCGGAGCCGGTCCTCGATCAACCCGTCGGTGTAGAGCACCAGTTGGCTGCCCTCGGCCAGTTCGAGATCGACCGTCTCGAAGGGTGTCCCGCCGAGCCCGAGCGGCGGGCCCGGCGGCAGGTCGACGAAGTCCACGGTGCCGTCGGGGCCGACGACCGCGGGGACCGGGTGCCCGGCGCGGGTGAGGGTGCAGCGCCGGGACACCGGGTCGTAGACGGCGTAGAGGCAGGTCGCGCCGATGATGCCCGAGTCCTGGTGGGTGTTCTCGACGGCCCAGCCCTCGCCCCGGTCGAGTCGGCCGACCAGGTCGTCGAGGTGGGTGAGGAGTTCGTCGGGGGCCAGGTCCAGCGCGCAGAAGTTGTGCACGGCGGTGCGCAGCCGGCCCATCGTCGCGGCGGCGTGCAGCCCGTGCCCGACCACATCGCCGACGACCAGCGCCACGCGCGCGCCGGACAGCGGGATGACGTCGAACCAGTCGCCGCCGACCCCGGCCTGCGCGGGCAGATAGCGGTAGGCGACCTCGACGGCGTTCTGCTGGGACCGGCCCCGGGGCAGCAGGCTGCGCTGGAGGGCGAGCGCGGTGTTGCGTTCGCGGGTGTAGCGGCGGGCGTTGTCGACGCAGATCGCCGCGCGTCCGGCGAGTTCCTGGGCCAGGGACAGGTCGTCGTTCTCGAAGGGCTCGGGCCGTTCGGAGCGGTAGAAGCAGACCGAGCCGAGCGTCGTGCCGCGGGCGCGCAGCGGCATGGTGATGAGGGAGTGGATGCCCGCCCGGAGCACCCGCTCGCCCCGCACCGGATCCTGCGCGATCCAGCCGCCGTCGACGGTCAGCGTCGGTTCGAGGACGGGCTTGCGGCTCTCCAGGGCGCGGGCCTGGGGTGTGGAGGCGACGTACCGGACCTCGTCGCCGACCCCGTACAGCCAGGATTCGTCGTGCACGGCGCCCAGTGCGACCCGGCGCAGCGGGATGTCCGCGCCGAGGTGCCCCGGTTCCTCGCCCCGCAGCACGGAGTCGGGCAGGTCGACGGCGGCGAAGTCGGCGAAGCGGGGGACGGCGACCTGCGTGAGTTCCTCGGCGGTGCGGGTGACGTCCAGGGTGGTGCCGATCCGGACCCCGGCGTCGTGCAGCAGCTCCAGCCGTCGGCGGGCCAGTACGGCGAGCCGCCCGACGCCGGGTTCGCCGACAAGGAGCAGCCATGCGTCGGTGTCGGTGGGCTCCGGCGCCGGGGGCGCATCGGGGACCGCGCGCAGGACGACGGGGGGCTTTCGGGCCGGCTGCGGCACGGGCGGGACATCCACGGCCGGGGTGTGGCGCAGGCGCGGGCCGCCGAGGACCCGGGCCTCGACGACCACGCCCGTCTCGCCCGCAGCGCCCTCGACCTGGCGGCGCAGGAGGGTGGCGGTACGGCCGCCGGACAGCACGACCTCGTCGAGGGTGCGGTGCGGGGCGGCGATCAGGGCTTCGGCCTTCTCGCGCAGGACCGCCAGGTCGATCGGACCGAGGACGACGCCGTCGGGGGCGGCTCCGTGGTTCGCGGCCAGGTGGAGCGACTGGGCCTGGGACGGGTCATGGGGCTCGGACGGATCGTGGAGCTGGGACGGATCGTAGGGCCGGGACGGATCGTGGGGCTGGGGCGGCCATTCGCTCGCCTGCGTACCGCGCGTGCCGTGCAGCCCGTGAATGCCGTGCGTGCCATGCGTGCCGTGGTCGGCCCGGCGGTACGCGGTGAGGAGCGCCCGCTCCCGCTCCGTGGCCTGTTCCAGCAGCCGCGTCTCGATGTCGCGGACGGCTTCCCGGACGAGCCGCATCATCGCGGGGTCGCCGTCGTCGTGCAGCGAGGTCAGGTCGAGGACGGCCTCGATACGGCCGCTCAGCGGGTTGCGGATCGGGGCGCCCGCGCAGGCGAACGGTTGCAGACAGTCGGCGAAGTGCTCACGGCCGGCGACATAGACGGGGCTGCGCCCGGCGAGGGCGGTGCCGACACCGTTCGTCCCCGCGGCCCGTTCGGAGGCGTCGAACCCGGGGGCGAAGCTGACGCCGTCGAGGCGGTCGCGGAGCTTGCGGTCGCCGCCGTAGCGCTCGACCATCCTGGCCTGCGCGTCGCAGAGCGCGACGGTCGTGTTCAGCTCGGCGAGCGATGAGGTGAGGCGCTGGAGGACGGGCTCGGCAGCGTGCAGGAACCGGTGGTCGAGCGCCAGGTCAGGGGCGTACGGGAGCAGCAGCCGGTCCGGCTCGACCCCCGCGTACCGGCACCGCTTCCATGAGTCGAGCACCGGGTCCCGGACATCGGAATCGACCCGCGCACCCGCCAGGAACCGCTCATGGGCGTCTACCAACCCACCGATGGAGTCCCAGGCGACGGACAACGGGATCACTTCCCTCAGCCGTTCTCCACTGTAGTCCTCGCGACCCCCTTGTGGTACGGGTCACAGCGGGATCGAGCCTCACGCCCGAGGGCGGAAGTACGCCCCCGTCGACTCCTCCCCGGTGACGGTGGCCACGCAACGCATGACGCGCAGTCCGTCGGCGTACTGGGTCGCCGTGGGCGGGAGTACGTCGATGGTCCAGCGGGAGGGGTCGATCTTGAGCCCGTCCGCCTGTCTGGACTCGGCGAGGACCTTGCGGGAGCAGAGTTCGCCTACGTCGGGGTGCTTGATCAGTTCCTTCTGGTTGTTGGTCATCCCGTCGGACGGGAGCGGGGCTATCGCGAAGGTCTCCCACAGGTGCGACGCCAGACAGTCGGAGCGGTTCACGCTGACGATGCCGACGTCGACGACCATGCCGCTCCAGCATTCGGCGGTCGTGGTGCAGCGGCCTCCCAGTCCCTCGACACCGGCCGCCGGGCAGTCCTCGGTCGTCGTCGGTACACCGAATCCGGCGGTCCCGGCCTGGGCCGACGCGCTCGCCCCGCCCGTACCGGAGGCGGATCCGGAAGGTCCGGCAGTGGACGCCTTGGAGGTCGACGGCGGCAGGTACTGGTACGCCACCGTCCCGCCCGTACCGACGACGACCACCCCCACGGCCACGACGGACACCCGCAGCCGCCCCTTCTTCCTGCGCGCGGCGCCAGCGGACTCCGGAACGGTGGGCGGGGTGGCGGGCTGCGGGACCGTGGGGACAGAGGTGGGCGTGGGGGTGAAGGGGAGAGTGGGGGCGAAGGTGGGGGTGGGAGCGAAGGTGGGGGTGCGGGGGCCCGGGGCATCCTCCACCAGGTCTACGGCGGCCAGCGCGTCCCGCAGCGCCGCCGCGCTCGGGAGACGGTCGGCCGGGTCCGGGGCCATGGCGTGGCGGAGTACCTCGGTGAGGCGTGGGCTCACTCCGGGGAGGTCCGGCAGGGGCCAGGTGTGCCGGACGATGACCTCCGCGATACCGAGGCTGCCCTCCGCCGGGAAGTGCGGGGGCCTGCCGTGGACGAGGGCGTAGATCGTGGCGGCGAGGGAGTAGACGTCCCCTGCGGGGGTGGGCTCGGCCAGCCGGAACGCCTCCGGCGGGGCGAACGCGGGCGTCAACGCCTCCCGGGTGACCGACAGTTCCTGCCCGGGGCGGGGCATCGCGGCCAGCCCGAAGTCGGCGAGGCCGACATTGCCGTACCGGTCGATCATGATGTTGCCGGGCTTGATGTCGCGGTGCAGGACGCCGCCGGCGTGGGCCGCGGCCAGCGCGTCGGCGATGCGTACGCCGATGTCCCGGGCCTCGGCGGCCGGGAGCGGGCCCGTTTGGTGGAGCCGGTCGCCGAGCGAACCGCCGGGGCACAGCTCCAGGACCATGTACGGGCGGCCGTTGTCGAGCACACCGGCGTCGTACACCGCCACCACGTGCGGGTGGCCGGACAGCTGACCGGCCGCCGTGACCTCGCGCAGGAAGCGCTGCCGGTCGCGGTCGGTGGCCAGGACGCGGCTGTCCATCTTGAGGGCGACCTCGCGGCCGACGGCCAGTTGGCGGGCCCGGTACACGGTGGCGAACCCGCCCTGCCCGAGGACCTCGACGACCTCGTAACCGGGCACGCCCGTACGTTCGAACTGCATGCTGCCGTACTCCCCCACCAGCGAGGCGTGTTGAGAGCGATGAGAGTAGTGCACCGGAAAGTCCCGGGCGCTCCCGGCCGGGTCGATGACATGCTGATCGGGTGAGCAGACCGGAGATCGTGATCAGTTTCGCCCCTGAGCTGCGGCTTTTCGTCCCGGCCGAACGACGTGCGGGGCGTACGACCGTGGTCACCGACGGGTCGTCCTCGCTCGGGCACGTGGTGGAGTCGCTGGGCGTGCCGCTCACCGAGGCCGGGCGGCTACTGGTCGACGGCCGGGAGGTGCCGGTGTCCCATGTGCCGGTCGTGGGCGAGACGGTGGAGGTCGGTGCCGTCGTCCGACCGCAGCGGGTCCCGGGAGCGCCGCTCCGATTCCTGCTCGACGTGCACCTGGGCACGCTCGCCCGCCGGCTGCGGCTGCTCGGCGTCGACGCGGCGTACGAGAGCGAGGACATCGGCGATCCGGCGCTGGCCGCGCTGTCGTCGGCGGAGCGGCGCGTGCTGCTGTCCCGGGACCGGGGTCTGCTGCGGCGCCGGGAGCTGTGGGCGGGCGCGTACGTCTACAGCGACCGTCCGGACGATCAACTCCGGGACGTGCTGGACCGGTTCGCGCCCGCACTCGTCCCCTGGAGCCGGTGCACCGCCTGCAACGGACGGCTGGAACAGGCCGACAAGGAGACCGTCGGGGAGCGGCTGGAGGACGGGACGCGGCGGACGTACGACGTGTTCGCGCAGTGCGTGGACTGTGAGCGGCTGTACTGGCGGGGCGCGCACCACGCGCGGTTGGAGGCGATCGTCGAGGGGGCGGTGCGGGAGTTCGGCGGGGCGGCGGGGCTGTCGGTGTGAGCACGCGCTGACGTCACCGGGCGTGGCGGCGTCCGTGTGAGACGGCTCACGATTGAGGCGTCGATCGGTGACGACGGGGGGAGACTCCGTAAAGAAAGATGCAGGCATCTTTTGTGTCGCCCGTCCGCCCTCACCCCTTCTGCTCCTGGACACCACCCCGTCACGCGGACTGGGCACGCTCCTGCCGTCCCGCTTGCTTCGCTCTTCATTTCCCCCCGTTCGCCCCGTTCCGCGTGGGCGCCACGCGGAAGGACGACGCGCGCTGTGTCCTCATTGCCGATAGTCCCCATAGCCCCGCCCGCCCCGACGGTCCCGCTCCCTCCCCAGGACGCCACGGACCACTCCCCCACCGCTGCCCGACCGCCACGGTTCCCCGCCGCCCGGCACGCCCGCCGGGTGCTCTGTCTGCTGCCGCTCCTGCTCATCGGGGTGTGGGCGGCCGACAACTGGCGGGTGCTGCACGACGGGGCCCGCCAGCTCACCACCGCCGACCCCGGGTGGCTGGCGATCGGGACCGCGTTCACGTTCCTGTGCTGGATCTCCGCCGCCTTCGCCCGGCAGGGGGCCATCCCGGAGCGGCTGCCGCCCGGGCTGCTGCTGGCCTCGCAGTTCGCCGCGGGCGCCGCCAACAACGTCCTGCCGGCCGGCCTGGGCGCCCACGCAGTCACCCTGCGTTTCCTCACCGGCCGCGGCATCCCACTGGCCCGCGCCACGGCATCCCTGGCCCTGTACTCGCTGGTCAAACCGGTCGCGAAGCTCCTGGTGATCCTCGTGCTGCTGGCCACCTTCCCGACCTCGCTCGGCGCCACCGACCTCCTCCCGGACAGCGGAACGCTGCTGCCCATCGCCGGGGGCGTGGCCGCAGCCGTGGTCGCCGTGACCCTGATCCTGACCTTCGTACGTCCGCTGCGGCGCCCCCTGCTCGACGGTCTGCGCACCGCCCTGACCGACGCGCGGCGGCTGCACACCAGGCCCGTCCGGGTCGCCGCGCTCTGGGGCGGGGCCGCGGGCTTCTCCCTGTGCCAGGCGGCGGTACTGGCCTGCGTCGGAGCCTCACTGGGGCTGCCGATCGCCTGGCCGGACGTGCTCTTCGCCTACCTCGCCGCGAGCGCCGCGGTCGGCGCCGTCCCCGCGCCGGCCGGGATCGGCCCGGTCGACGCGGCCCTGGTCTTCACCCTGGCCGCGCTGGGCGCCCCACTCTCCCTGGCCGCCGCGACCGTCGTCGGCTTCCGCGTCCTGACGGTCTGGCTGCCACTGCTGCCAGGGGCACTTGTGCTGACGCTGCTGGTGCGCAACAAGGTGTTGTGAGGCGGCGGGGTGCGGTGGCGCACCCCGGTTTCGTGTAGCGCCCAGGTGCGGTGAGGCGCCCGGTGCGGTGCCCCGCCGGGGTGCTCTGACCGACCCGGGTGCCGCGGCCCACCCGGGTGTTGTGGCCCACCCGGGTGCCGTGGCCTACCCGGCTGTTGTGGCCCACCCCAGTGCGGTCACCCGCCAGGAGGGCGGACCCACCCAGGTGCAGTGACCCGCCGGGGGGTTCTGACTCACCCGGGGTGCTTCGCCCCACCCAGGGATGGTGACCCACCCAGGGATAGTGACGCGCCCGGTGCCAGGACTCGCCCAGTGTCATGGCGTACGCCGTTCTCAGTCTCGGCGAGCCACCAGGCGGTATGCGTTGGAGACGCCGAGGCGGTGGGAGAGGGGGCGGACGGCGAAGCGGTCCAGCAGGGTGGCCAGGATCAGGGCCGGGACGCCGGCCAGCAGCAGGAGTCCGCGCAGGGTGCGGCGCCAGCCGTTCGGGGGGTGCGGGATCCACGGGAGGTTGTCGCGCGGGGCGGCGTTGTCGAGGGCCAGCCAGATCGCGGCGAGCAGGTCGACGGGGTCGTGCGGCTCGGCGTGCTGCTCCAGGACGACGGTGAAGCCGAGGTCGGTGAGGCGTCGGCGGAGATTGTCCACGGGCACGAAGTGCAGATGCTGGGGCTGGAGCCAGGGCAGCCACCAGCGGCCGAGGAGGCGGGCGTACCGGCTGTCCGGGTCCGGAACCTCGATCACCAGGTGACCGCCGGGGCGTACGGCCTGCCGCGCGGCCTCCAGTTCGAGCGGGGGCTCGGTGCTGTGCTCCAGGTAGTGGAACATGCTGACGACGTCGTAACGGGCGGCGAGTTCGGGGGCCAGCTCGGTGAAGCTCCCCCGGTAGCCGCGCTCCACCCGCCCCGCCCGCTCGGCGAGTTCGGCGCCGTCGGTGAAGTCGAGCCCGTCGAAGGTGGTGCCGGTGTGGACACTCCGGGCGGCCTCGCAGAAGTGGCCGTGGCCGGTGCCGACGTCGAGCCAGGTCTTCGGCGCGTCGTCGAAGGGGAGCAGGGCCCGGGCCCGCTGCTCGTACATCTTCGTGCGGCCCGCGAAGGTGTTGCCGAGCTGCTTCTCGCCGAGTCCGTCGTAGAAGTCGCGGTAGTAGAACTCCAGCCCGGCGGCGCTGAGCCGGGGGTTCTGGAAGGTGTGCCGGCAGTCCTGGCAGCGGTCGAGCACGAACCGTCCGGGCTTGTGCTGGAGCAGGTCGGTGGTCCGGACGCGCGTCTTCAGGCGGGCCGAGCCGCACCAGGGGCAACTGGTGCGCGGGGGTTCGAAGAACCGGTCGAGCCCGAAGGCCAGGTCGGCCTGGTAGGTGGGCCGGAGGGCGGCGACCTGCTCGGTACGGTTCGGAGCGGCCGGCGTCTCGGCCTCGTTGACCCCGTTACCGACGTTGGCCCCGTTGGCCTCGCCGGCCCCGTGCTCGTCGTCGCTCATACCGTCTCCTTGGCGTGCGCATCAATGGCGAGTTGCTCAAGATGAGTTGCCGCCGCGGAGGCACCCCCGGCGGCCCGGAACGCGGTACGGATCCGGCCCGCCGCGAAGCGGTAACCGGGTTCGTGCAGTACGGCGTCGATCGAGGCGCCCAGTTTCGGCGCGGTGACCCGCCCGAACCGCACCCGGATGCCCGCCCCGGCCGCCACGACCTGCCCGGCTACCACGGGCTGGTCGTCCCGGATGGGCGCGACGACGAGCGGCACCCCGTGCCAGAGCGCCTCGCACACGGTGTTGTGCCCGGCATGGCAGACGACGGCGTCGACCCGTTCGAGAAGCGGGAGTTGGGGGACGGAGGGCACGATCAGCACGCCCTTGTCGTCCCCTCTGTCCTCCTCCTTGTCCTCCCCGGCACTATGGATCGCGCCTGCCGGGTCGACGATCACCGTCTGCGTCCGGTCCGCCCGCTCACGTGCCGCTGCCTGACACTCACTCAGGAACCGTGCGCCGACATCGGTGTTGGCGGTACCGAGGGTGACGAGGACCGTCGGGCGGGCGGGGTCGAGCCAGTCCCAGGGGAAACCGGGCGGGGCGGGCCGGTCGGCGACGGACGGGCCGACGTAGCGGATCTGGTCGCCCGTCCGGGCCTCCGGGCCGACGAACTCCGGTGTGCTGAAGGCGAGTACGAGGTGCGGGGAGAACCGTGGATCGGCGCTGTCGGCGGGATTGCCGACCCGGTCCCGGAGCCCGTCGAGCAGCTCGTTCAGCCACTCCTCGACCTTGGGCATGCCGGAGAGTACGTCGGTGAACTCGGCGGAGGTGGTGGCCGAGGTGGCCCAGGGCAGGCCCAGGCGCTCGGCGACGAGGCCACCGGCGAGGGCCTGTTGGTCGGCGACGACGACGTCCGGCCCGAACTCCCTTACGGCGGCGGCGACTCCGGGGGCCATCTCCTCGGCGAGCGGGGCGAGGAAGCGTTCCCAGAGGAACTTCAGCGCCTCGGGCCCCCGCAGGTCCGGCGGCCGTACGCCGTCACCGGAGCCGGGGACGGGCCCGGCGCACGGGAAGACGGTGGCGTCCGCTCCGGCGAGCCTGCGCACGAGCCCCGGATCGGCGCACGCCCAGGCCGACTCGTGCCCGCGCGCGGCGAGTTCGGCGGCCACTCCGACAGCCGGGTTGATGTGCCCGACGAGCGGCGGCACGACGAACAGGAACCTGGAACTGGAACGGCTCACCGCGCGTCCGCCCCCGCCAGCTGAACCGGAACCGGAACGGGAGCGATGGAGGCGCTGTGGATGAGCGACAGGATGTGCCCGCCCACGGTTCCCGACGCCTCGACGAGCACCGAGTGTTCGTGCCCCGGTACGACGACGGTCCGGCAGTCGGGCAGCAGGGCCTCCAGCCAGGGCGCGTGCTCGGCGAGGTCGGAGTCACCTCCGTACAGGCCAAGTACCGGGCAGCGTACGGAACTTATCTCGTCCTCGGTCAGGACACGGCTGGCCGGGATGTCCTGCGCGAGGGTCGTCTCGCGGGCCAGCCGGGCGGCGCCCTTGGCCAACCGGGCGGTGTTCTGGCTGCGGTTGGCGGTGATCCAGGCGATGGCGTCGGCCTCGTTGTGGGCGAGTTCGTGCATGACCCGGCCGAGGATGCCGTCGAGTTTGCCCGCCCAGGCG
>Ga0307513_10008120_pt1 | contig 13473 bp, 10 predicted proteins | sample 15_EM_MG_FD_202174 | JGI IMG/M metagenome (GOLD analysis project Ga0307513, IMG submission 202174) | Populus trichocarpa ectomycorrhiza microbial communities from riparian zone in the Pacific Northwest, United States - 15_EM | ecosystem: Host-associated > Plants > Roots > Unclassified | place...
GGTCGGGCGCTGGGCGACGATGTGGGCGGGCCTCGACAAGCCGATCATCGGGGCGATCAACGGCGTCGCCGCCGGCGCGGGCATGTCCACCGCGCTGGCCTGCGACGTCCGCATCGGGTCCGAGCACGCCCGCTTCAAGAGCGTCTTCATCGAGCGTTCGCTGTCGCCGGACAGCGGCCTGAGCTTCTTCCTGCCACGCGTGGTCGGCTATGCGGCCGCCGCCGACCTGATCTTCACCAGCCGCGTGGTCGAGGCGGACGAGGCGCTGCGCCTGGGCCTGCTGAACCGCCTGGTCCCGGCCGGCGAGTTGCTGGACGCGGCGATCGCCTATGCCGAAGAGATGGCGCGCTGGCCGCCCGTGGCGCTCAGGGCCTCGAAGCGCGTCCTGCAGCACAACACCGACGCCGACCTCGAAGCCGCGCTGCGCTACGAGACGGCCGGCCTCTACTATGCCCGCCGGGCGCCCAACGATGTGAAGGAGTCCCGCCTCGCCTTCACCGAGAAGCGCAAAGGCGTCTACACGGGGACCTGAATTCCGGTCATAAGGCCCGCATTCTTTCAGGAGACATTTCCATGCCGCTCGACACGGCCGCGGGCCAGAAGACCTTCCGCTGGGACGATCCCCTCGACCTGGAGTCGCGCCTCTCCGAGGACGAACGCATGGTCTGGCAGAGCGCGCGGTCCTACGCCCGTGAGAAGCTTCTGCCCCGCGTGGTCTCGGCCTTCGCCGAGGAGCGCTTCGATCGCGAGATCATGACCGAGATGGGCGCCTTGGGGTTCCTCGGCCCGACGCTGCCGGAAGACTACGGCTGCGCCGGCGTGAACCACGTGGCCTACGGCCTGATCGCCCGCGAGATCGAAGCGGTGGACAGCGGCTACCGCTCGGCGATGAGCGTGCAGTCGTCGCTGGTGATGTACCCGATCTACGCCTTCGGCTCGGAAGAGCAGCGGCGCAAGTACCTGCCGGGCATGGCCACCGGCGAGATCATCGGCTGCTTCGGTTTGACCGAGTCCGATGGCGGCTCCGACCCGGCCTCAATGCGTACGGTCGCCAAGAAGGTCGACGGCGGCTTCGTCCTGAGCGGGTCGAAGATGTGGATCACCAACTCGCCGGTCGCCGACGTGGCGTTGGTGTGGGCCAAGCTGGACGGGCAGATCCGTGGCTTCCTGGTGGATCGCGGGTCGGACGGCTTCACGACGCCGAAGATCATGAACAAGCTGTCGCTGCGCGCCTCGGTGACCGGCGAGATCGCGCTGGCCGACGTGTTCGTGCCGGAAGACATGATGCTGCCGAACGTTTCGGGGCTGCGCGGGCCGTTCTCGTGCCTGAACAAGGCGCGCTACGGCATCGCCTGGGGGGCCATGGGCGCCGCCGAGTTCTGCCTGCACGCCAGCCGCGAATACACCCAGACCCGCAAGGTGTTCGGAAAGCCGCTGGCGGCGCGCCAGCTGATCCAGAAGAAGCTCGCCGACATGCAGACCGAGATCGCGCTCGGCTTCGAAGGGGCGCTGGCGCTCGGACGCCTGATCGACGAAGGCGCCTGGGTGCCGGAAGCCATCAGCCTGATGAAGCGGAACAATTGCGGCAAGGCGCTGGCCATCGCTCGCGAGGCGCGGGACATCCACGGCGGCAACGGCATCTCCGGCGAGTATCACGTGATGCGTCACGCGGCGAACCTGGAGACCGTCAACACCTACGAAGGCGCGCATGACGTGCACGCCTTGATCCTCGGCCGGGCGATTACGGGTGAAAACGCCTTCTAGCCGCAGGGGCCGCCGGTAAAACCTCGCGTTTACTTCCGGTGGGCTATGTCACGTCCCGCATTTGGGGGATGTGGATGGCCAGGACGAGCGCAAAAAGCGCCGCCGACCGTGATGAGATGATCCGCTGGCTGTTCGAGAACAGCCGGGACCTCATGCATGTGATCGGCCCCGACGGCCGATTCAAGCTGATCAACGCGGCCTGGAAGCAGCTGACCGGGTGGGAGGAATCCGACCTGGCGCGCGCGCCCGCACTCGACTTCTTCCATCCGGAGGATATCGACGGCATCCGGCAAAGCATCCGCGCCCTGGCCGTCGGCGAGCTTTCCGAGAGCCAGATGCGCACCCGGCTGCAGAACGGCGACTACTGCTGGTTCGCCGCGCGCACCCAGAAGGTCGCCGACGGCTCGCTGATCGTCACCATGCGCGATATCACCGAGGAGCGGGCCAGGGCCGAGGAACTGGAAGACGCGCGCCGCACCCGGCGACTGCTCAGCGAGGCGGCCGGCGTCGGCGCCTGGTCGTTCGAGCCGCTGGAAGGCCGCATCGACTGGTCCAAGGACCTCCTGACCCTCACCGGCTTCACGGCCGAGGACATCGCCACGCCTGAACTCTTCCACACCCGCGTGCATCCGGCCGATCGCAAGAGGACCCGCGAAGGCATGGCCCACTCGGTCGCCACGGGCGAGCCGGGACAGATGCAGCATCGGTTGAACGTCGGCGGCCGGTGGCGGACCTATCGCGCGACCTTCCGCACCGAACCCCGCCCGGGCGGGGTCTTCTGCCTGCGAGGGCTTTCAGAGGACATCACCGAGCTGGTCGAAGCGCGCGATGCCGCCAAGCGCGGCGAGCAACAGATGCGCAAGGCCCGCCGCGAGGCTCAGGTGAACGCCCGGCGGCTGAAGCTGGCGCTGCAGGCCGCCGAGGCCGGCGTCTACGAGATCGACCACGTGGCCAAGACCTTCTGGGCCTCCCCGGAGTTCGTGAAGCTCACCGGTCAGACCAACGCCACCTATGAGGAAGCCACGCGGCTGCGCTTCCCCGGCTTCGTCGCCGAGGACCTGCCGCATGTGCGCGAATCCTTCCGCGCCCTGCACGCCGGCTCCAAGACCTCCGGCGAGGGCTTCGAGGCCCGTATCATGCGGCCCGACGGCGAAACCCGCTGGATCCGCGTGTCGCACCATCTGAAAACCGGCCGCAACGGCCGCTGGCTGAAGGCCGTGGGCCTGGTCCAGGACTTCGACGACCGCAAGCGCCAGGAGCTGGCGCTGCGCGACGCCCAGCAGGCGGCCGAGGCCGCCGGCGAGGCCAAGGCCGCGTTCCTGGCCAACATGAGCCACGAAATCCGCACGCCGATGAACGGCGTCATGGGCGTGCTGCACCTCCTGAAGGCCGAGAACCTCTCGGACGAGGGGCGCGGGATGCTTGATGACGCCCTGAGCTGCGGCCAGATGCTGGCCGAGCTGCTCAACGACGTCATCGACTTCTCCAAGATCGAGGCCGGACGGCTGGAGCTCGTGAGCGAGGCGGTGGATCCGGCCGCCCTGCTGGAGGGCGTGGTCCGCCTTCTGCGGCCCCAGGCCGACGCCAAGCGCCTGGACCTGCGCGTCGAGGCCGAACCGACCCTGGGCTGGGTGCGGTCCGATCCCGTCCGGCTGCGTCAGGCGCTGTTCAACCTGGTGGGCAACGCCGTGAAGTTCACCGAGAGGGGCTCGGTCACCGTGCGCTGCACGGCGCCGCGGGCCGGCATCCTGCGCTTCGAGATCCAGGACACCGGGGTCGGCGTCGCCGAGGACGTCCAGGCGCGGATCTTCCAGCGGTTCGACCAGGGCGACGCCTCCACCACCCGTAAATTCGGCGGCTCGGGCCTGGGCCTCTCCATCACCCGCAAGCTCGCCGAGCTGATGTCCGGCGACGTAGGCCTGACCTCCGAGCTGGGGGTCGGCTCCACCTTCTGGCTGGAGATCGCGGCCGAGCCGGCCGCGGCGCGCGTCTTCGCGGCCGACACGCTGGAGCCGGTGCTCGAAGGCCTGAACATCCTGGTCGTCGAGGACAACCCCACCAACCGCATGATCGCCACCAAGCTCCTGGAAGCCATGGGCGCCAAGGTCGTCACCGCGGAGGACGGCTACCTGGGCGTCGAGGCGGCGTCGGCCGGCGGCTTCGACCTGATCCTGATGGACGTGCAGATGCCGGGGATCGACGGCCTGGAGGCCGCGCGCCGCATCCGCGCCCTGGGCGGTCCCGCGTCGCGCACGCCGATCGTCGCCCTGACCGCCAATGTCCTGTCGCACCAGCGCGCCGCCTACCTCGACGCCGGCATGGACGGGGTGGTCGGCAAGCCGATCTCGCCCGCCGTGCTGATCGGCGAGATCGCCCGCCTGAGCCAAGCCGAGGCAGACGTCGAAGAGACCGTCGCAGCCTGAGTTGGGCGCTTTCGCCCGGCCCAACGCCATGCTTCATTGCCGCATCAGTTAGTGGGGGGCGTACGCATGCGTGGATTTAAGGCGGGACTGGTCGGTCTGTTGATGCTGGCGCCGGGGGCGGCAAGCGCGCAGGACGCGCCGATCCGGCCGGACCAGGAGGCGTTCCGCGCGATCTACAAGGAGTTGCTGGAGACCAACACCTCCCTGTCGGTGGGCAGCTGTACGGCCGCCGCGGCGGAGATGGGCGCGCGCCTGAAGGCCGCGGGCTACGACGACGCCGACATCACCTATTTCGCCGATCCGGCGCATCCGAAGGACGGCGGCGTGACCGCGATCCTGAAGGGCTCGGATTCCAAGGCGGGCGCGGTGCTGCTGCTGGGCCACCTGGACGTCGTGGAAGCGCACCGTGAAGACTGGACCCGCGACCCCTTCGTGCTGGTGGAGGAAGGCGGCTACTTCTACGCGCGCGGCGCGGCCGACATGAAGGGCCTGGACGCGATCTGGGTGGACACCTTCATCCGTCTGAAGGCGGCGAAGGCCGCGCCCAAGCGCACCCTGAAGTTGGCGCTCACCTGCGGGGAGGAAAGCGACGGCGCGCTTAACGGCGCCGACTGGCTGGCGAAGAACCGCCCCGATCTCGTACAGGCGGACTTCGGGTTGAATGAAGGCGGCGGCGGACGTCTCGACCCAAACGGCAAGCGTGAATCGCTCGGAGTCGGCGCCGGCGAGAAGGCCTACCAGGACTTCAGGCTGACCGTGACCAATCCCGGCGGCCACTCGTCGCGGCCCCGGCCGGACAACGCGATCTACCAGCTGGCCGACGCGCTCGAGAAGATTCGCGCCTACACTTTCCCGGTGAAATTCACCGACACCACGAAGGCGGCCTTCGCCCCGCGGGTGGCGCGCGGGGATGCGCCCGGCAAGGCGCTCAAGGCCCTGATCGCCAATCCGTCGGACGCCGCGGCGGCGAAGCTGGCCATGACCGATTCGGGCATCAACGCCATCCTGCACACCAACTGCGTGGCCACCCTGCTGTCCGCCGGCCACGCCCCAAATGCGCTTCCGCAGCGGGCCACGGCCAACATCAACTGCCGCATCTTCATGGGCGAGACGGTTGAGGAGACGCGCCAGACCCTGATCAAGGTGATCGGCGATCCCGCGGTCACGGTGACGGCGAACAACCCCGACAAGCCGATCGCCATCCCGCCACCCCTCGACCCGAAGGTGATCGGCCCGATGACCACTGTGGCCGCCAAGCACTTCCCGGGCGTTCCCCTGCTGCCTTCGGTCGGCGCCGGCGCCAGCGACGCGGTCTATTTCGGCCGGATCAGAATGCCGATCTACGGCGTACCCGGCATCTTCGGCGACGAAACGAACAACGCTCATGGCCTCAATGAGCGCATGCGCGTGCGCTCGCTCTACGAAGGCCGCGACTACCTCTACGACCTGGTGACGACCTACGTCGGGGCGAAGTAGAGTCTCATCGCCGTTGCCTCCCGGGCGACGCGCGGGGGCGACTGAGGCGCCTGCCAGCGTCGCCCGAAGCCGCCTTAGAAAATCTGCTGGGGCTTAATTCCTATTTGATGAGTAGGTTTTGGCGTCGGCGTGGCCCTCCTCCCTTCAGGTCCGCCGGTGTCTGGGGCGCGCGCGGATCGCTGGGATAAGGTCCGCGCGCGCCCGTTCCCGCGGCCTTACGCCTCGCCGGCGGGATGGGCGCCTGCGCAGCCTTCCAAGGCGACGCGGCGCGGTGTTACAGGTCTTCCCGAGTTCGGGGAGACAACAGAATGGCGGAAATCGCCGCAGATATGACGACGGCTGAAGCGCCGAAGAGCGCGAGCCTGCGGACCGTCGTCGCGGCGTCCGCCGCCGGGACCACCTTCGAGTGGTATGACTTCTTCGTCTTCGGCAGCCTGACCCAGGTCATCTCCAAGACCTTCTTTTCCGGCCTGAACGAAACGGCGGGCTACATCGCCGCCCTGGCGCTGTTCGGCGCGGGTTTCGCGTTCCGGCCGATCGGGGCGCTGGTGTTCGGGCGCATCGGCGACCGGGTGGGCCGCAAGGGCGCGTTCCTGGTCACCGTGGTGCTGATGGGCGGCGCGACCGTGACCATCGGCCTTCTCCCGACCTACGCCCAGGTGGGCCTGCTGGCGCCGGGCCTGCTGGTGCTGATGCGCATCCTGCAGGGTTTCGCGCTGGGCGGCGAATATGGCGGGGCGGCGATCTATGTCGCCGAGCATGCGCCGCCGGGGGCCCGTGGCCGCTCGACGAGCTGGGTGCAGACCTCAGCCGCTTTCGGCCTCTTCGCCGCGTTGCTGGTGATCCTGATCACACGGCTGGTGCTCGGGAAGCTGTTCGGGCCCACGGCCTTCGACGCCTGGGGCTGGCGCATCCCGTTCCTGTTCTCGGCAGGCCTCTTGGCGGTCTCCATCTTCATGCGCATGAAGCTCTCCGAGAGCCCGGCCTTCGCCAAGATGAAGGCGGTGGGCGACGAGTGCAAAGCGCCCTTCAGCGAGGCCTTCGGCCAGTGGAAGAACCTGAAGGTGGTGCTGCTGGCGCTGGTGGCGATCATGTTCGCCCAGGGCGCGGTCTGGTACACGGCCTTCTTCTACGTCCAGACCTTCATCGAGAAGTTCCTGAAGGTCGAACCGGCGACGATCAACGGCCTGATGATGGCGGCGACCGCCGTCAGCGCCGTGGGTTACGTCCTGTTCGGCTGGCTCTCCGACAAGATCGGCCGCAAGCCCGTGATGCTGTTCGGCATGGTGCTGATGCTGGCGGCCTATTTCCCCGGCTTCCACATGCTGGCCCAGACGCTGAACCCGGCGCTGGCCGAGGCGACCGCGCGCAATCCGGCCACCATCATCGCCGACCCGGCCGACTGCTCGGTGCAGTTCGACCCGGTGGGCAAGACCAGTTTCACCTCCTCCTGCGACATCGCCAAGAGCGCGCTGGCCAACGCCGGGGTCTCCTACGCCAACGAGGCCGGACCGCCCGGCTCGCCGGCCATGGTGCGGGTGGGCATGGCGACCATCACCTCGATGAGCGCCAAGGGCCTGCCCAAGGACGTCGCCAAGACGGTGAAGGCCAGCGTCGAGACGAAGATCAAGGAGGGCCTGCACCAGGCCGGCTATCCGGCCAAGGCGGACCCGGCGCGCATGAACCTCTTGGGCGCCTTCGGGGTGCTGATGGTGTTCGTAATCGCGGCCACGGCGCTCTTCGGGCCGATCGCAGCGTGCCTGGTGGAGCTCTTCCCGACCCGGATCCGCTACACGGCCATGTCGCTGCCCTATCACATCGGCACCGGCTGGGTCGGCGGCTTCGTGCCGTTCACCGCCTTCGCCATCGTGGCGGCGGTCGGCAACATCTATTCCGGGCTCTGGTACCCCTTCGCCTTCACGGCGATCTCGGCGGTGACCTGCCTGCTGTTCCTGCCGGAGACCAAGAACCGCGCGCTGGACGACTGCTAGCTCGCGATCGGCAGGATCTCGACGTCGACACCCGCGGCGGTCAGGGCGGCGTGCTCGCTGCGCCAGTCCGGATCGACCACCAGGCGCGCGACCCGCAGGCCCTCGGCGGCCAGCTGGGCGAGACGTTCCGGCGGCTGGAGGGCGAGCCGCTCGGCGTCGCGGCGGGTCAGCGCCAGCACCTCGGCGTGGACCCCCTCGTCGCAGATCAGGATGTCGGCTGACGCCAGCGCCCGGGCGGCTTTCAGCGTCAGAAGGTCAGCCGGGCCGCGTGCGTCCACGAACTGCACCAGCCCCAGGCCCGGACTGTCGCCCGCCAGCGCCTGGCGCAGAAGGTCGGTCGCGCGCGCCATGTCGCCCGCCTGAGCGGCCTGGGCGGCGGGCCCGGTCAGGGCGGCGCGCAGGAAGGCTCGCCTGCGATGGGCCTCGGGCAGCGCAGTGCGGACTTCGTCCTGCATGGTCCGGAAGAGCGCCGCCACCCGACCTGCGCCCTCCGGCACCCGCGCCTCGATGTCATGCCGCAGCAGGGTCGCCAGCATCGGCGAGGCGCCGCCGGTGCCGATGGCGGCCACGACCTCGCCCCGGTCGATCACCGCCGGCGTCGTGAAATCGCAGAGCGCCGGGCGGTCGACGACATTGACCGGCACATGCGCCGCGCGCGCCGCCGCGGCCGCGGCCGCGGCGAAGCCGGCGTCGTCCGACGCGACGAACGCCAACAGCGCGCCGGCGTAGGACGCGGGGTTCAGGGCCGCCTCGCCTTCCAGCCGCCGCAGGACTGCCGGCGAGCTCTCGAACAGCCGCACCTTCGCCTCCGCCGCCTCGCCCGTCCCGGCGATCGCGATCGTGCGGCCGGTGAGCGGATAGAAGGCGGGGAAGGCGTCCATGCGGGCGGCTACTTCAGGGTCTTGAGGTAGTCCACGAGGGCGGCCCGGTTCTCGTCGGAGGGCACGGAGATCATCATCTTGGTGCCCGGCGCGAAGGCGGCCGGGGACTTGAGGTAGGTGTTGAGGTTCTCGTCGGTCCAGGTCCCACCGTGGGCCTTCAGCGCCGGCGAATAGGTGAAGTCGGTCTTGGCCGCGATCGCGCCGCCGGCGACGCCGGTCAGGGACGGGGCCATGGCGGTCGAGCCGGCCGGCTGGTGGCAGAGCTTGCACTGCATGTTGAAGAGCTGCGCGCCGTCGGCGGCGAAGGCGTGACTGGCGAGGCTCACGATGGAGCCGACAACGATCGGGATGGCGATGGTGAAGCGGGCCATGGAATCTCCTCGGCATGGGTCGGCGAACTGATTAGCGGGTCGGGACGGCGGACGCCACGCCGGGTGCACTTGTGCCGGCGTGCTGATGTGGCTGTAGCCTCCGCAAATCCGCCCACGCCGGTTACGGACGTAGGCGGATTCGGAATCGCCACACCGGTCTGAACAGCGTTAGGATGTGGCGACGCTCCCACACAGAGGCAGACTCGACCATGGCGACGACACTCGATGTGAACGGCAAGGCGCTGAGCGTGACCGCGGCGCCGGAAACCCCGCTTCTGTGGGTCCTGCGAGATGAACTGGGCCTGACCGGCTCGAAGTACGGCTGCGGGGTCGGCCAGTGCGGCGCCTGCACGGTGCTCGCCGACGGCCAGCCGATCCGCTCCTGCTCGACGCCGGTCGGCGCGCTGGGCGCGGCCAAGATCACCACCATCGAGAGCCTGGGCGGCGGTCATCCGCTGCAGGTGGCCTGGGTGAAGAACGACGTACCGCAGTGCGGCTATTGCCAGTCGGGGCAGCTGATGAGCGCCGTGGCGCTGCTGGCCGCCAAGCCGCATCCCACCGACGACGAGATCAGCGCGGCGATGGACGGCAACATCTGCCGCTGCGGCACCTACCAGCGCATCCACGCGGCGATCAAGGAAGCCGCGAACGGGCCGCCCGCGCCCGATGTGAAGCCCGCGCCGCTCGCCGTTCCGGCCGTCTGAAAGGGAAAACCAGATGAACAAGCCCCTGAAAGACATCGTCACCGGCGCCTCGCGGCGTGAAGTCCTGGCGATCAGCGCCACGGTCGCCGGCGGCGCCCTGCTGGTCGGCTGCTCGCCCAACATGATGGGCGACGTGCTGAGCTTCGGCGCCAAGACCGAGGTCGGCCCCTTCGGCCCGTTCCTGAAGTTCTCGCCGGACGGCTGGGTGACGGTGGTCTCCAAGCACATTGAGTTCGGCCAGGGCAACCACGCGGGCCTGGCGGCCATTGCCGCCGAGGAGCTGGACGCCGACTGGAACAAGGTCAGGGTCGAACAGGCCCCGGCCGTCGCCAAGCTCTACGCCAACCTCGGCATGGGCGTGCAGGGGACCGGCGGGTCGTCCGCCATCGCCAACTCCTGGCCGCAGCTGCGTGCGGCCGGCGCCTCCGCGCGGGCGATGTTCGTGGAGGCCGCGGCCGCGAAATGGGGCGTGCCGGCCGGCGAAGTCACGGTGAAGGATGGCGTCATCGCGCACGCCTCTGGCAAGCAGGCGGGCTTCGGCGAGCTGATCGCCGACGCCGGCAAGATCAAGCCGCCGCAAGCGCCGAAGCTCAAGGACCCGAAGACCTTCACCCTGATCGGCACCGACCGCGTGCGGCGCAAGGACTCGGTCGCCAAGAGCACCGGGACGGCGCGGTTCACCCAGGACGTCCATCTGCCCAACATGCTGACCGCCATGGTCGCGCACCCGCCGCGGTTCGGGGCGACGGTGGCCTCGTTCGACGCCACAGCGGCGAAGAAGGTCCCCGGGGTCGTCGAGGTCTATCAGATCCCCACCGGCGTCGCGGTGGTGGCCAACAACACCTGGGCCGCGCGCCAGGGCCGCGACGCCCTCGTGGTGAAGTGGGACGAGGCCAAGGCCGAGAAGCGCGGCTCCGACGCCATCCTCGCCGGCTACAAGGACATCGCCGCCGGCAAGACCCAGCCCACGGGCAAGGCCGGCTGGCAGCCGTTCGACAGCAAGGGCGACGCGGCTCAGGCCGCGGGCGGCAAGGCCGTGGTCGAGACCAGCTACGACTTCCCGTTCCTGGCGCACGCGGCGATGGAGCCGCTGAACTGCGTGGCCATCGTCAACGGCAACAAGTGCAAGCTGATCCACGGCTCGCAGATCCCCACCGTCGACCAGCTGAACGCCGCCAAGATCGTCGGCAACCTGCCGGGCGCCATCGAGGTGGAGACCCTGTTTGCCGGCGGCAGCTTCGGCCGGCGCGCCAACTTCCAGTCCGACTACGCCGCCGAGGCCGTGCAGATCGCCAAGAAGGTCGGCAAGGGCCGGCCGGTGAAGCTGATCTGGACGCGCGAGGACGACATGCACGCCGGCTACTACCGGCCGATCGTGCACCACACCGTGCGGGTGACCCTGGACAAGGACGGCTTGCCCGCCACGTGGCGCCAGCGGATCGTCACCCAGTCGATCATGAAGGGCTCGCCCACCGGCGTGCCGAAGTTCGACGACACTGCCGTCGAGGGAGCCAAGGGCTCGCCCTACCTGAAGGCGACGCCGGTGGTGGACGCCCAGATGACCCTGGTGGACTCCGGCGTGCCGGTCCTGTGGTGGCGGTCCGTGGGCGCCACCCACACGGCCTTCGTCATGGAGCACACCATCGACCAGCTGGCCAAGGCGGCCGGCAAGGACCCGGTGGAGTATCGCCGCGCGCTCTACGCCAAGGCCGGCGCGAACCGGCACTTGGCGGTGCTCAACCTCGCCGCGGAGAAGGCCGGCTGGGGAACGCCGGCGCCGGCCGGGACTGCACGCGGCGTCGCGGTGCACGAGAGTTTCGGGTCGGTCGTCGCTCAGGTCGCCGATGTGAAGCTGGTGAACGGCGAGCCCCGGGTCGGCCGCGTAGTCACCGCCGTCGACTGCGGCACGGCGATCTCGCCCGACCAGATCGCCGCCCAGATGGAGGGTGGCACATGTTTCGGGCTCTCGGCAGCCCTCTTCGGCAAGATCGATCTGAAGGACGGCGCGGTGCAGCAGGCCAATTTCGACGGCTACCGGGTGCTGCGCCACTCCGAGGCTCCGACGGTTGAGACCTACATCGTGCCGTCGTCGAACCCGCCCAGCGGGATCGGGGAGCCGGGCACGCCGGTGATCGCCGCGGCGGTGGCCAATGCGCTGCTCGCCATGGGCCAGCCGCCGACCACCTCGCTGCCGTTCGTGAAAGCCTAGGTCTGCAGATCGCTCCGCAGATCCACGTCGAACAGCACCCCGTCGTCGGGGCTCTCGATGAGCGCCAGGCGGTCGCCCAGACCCTGGAGCACGCCCCGGGCCCCGGCGTCGCCGGTGAGCGCCAGGAGCTGCGGGAAGAGGTCCCGGCCGAGCAGGACGGGATTGCCCCGCTGACCGCGGAACACCGGCGCGGCCGCGAGGGCGCCGGCGCGCACCGCCTCGGCCATGGGCTGCAGCACCGCTGTCGGCGCGCGCGGCATGTCGCCCAGGAACACGAAGGCGCCGACGGCGTCGGCGGGCAGGCTGGCGACGCCGGTGCGGAGCGAAGCGCCCATCCCTTCCGCGTAGTCGTGCGCATGGACGATGAGCACACGCGGGTCGAAGCCGCGCGCCGCGGCGGCGACGGCCTCGGCGTCGGCGCCGATCACGACCGTCACGTCCCGTACCGGCGCGGCGAAGGCGGCCGCCAGGGCGCCCTCCAGCAGGACGCCCGCGCCCCACGAGGCCAGCAGCTTGGCGCCGCCAAACCGGGAGCCCGATCCGGCGGCGAGCACCACGGCTTCGAACGGTCCATTGACGTCCGCCTCTGTCGCCAAGCCTGCTTCCCCTCTATGTTTAGGGCCGTATGACGCCTTACGACGCATCCTCGCCGCAAGTACGACCCGCCCTGGTGGACGGCTTCGGCCGCACCGTGACCTATCTGCGGGTCTCGGTCACCGACCGCTGCGACCTGCGCTGCGTCTACTGCATGTCCGAGCACATGACCTTCCTGCCGAAGGCGCAGGTGCTGACGCTGGAGGAGCTCGACCGTATCGCCAGCGCTTTTGTCGGCCTGGGCGTCCGGAAACTCCGGCTCACCGGCGGCGAACCGCTGGTGCGCAAGGGCATGATCGGACTGATGGGTTCGCTCGGGCGGCATCTACAGACCGGCGCGCTCGACGAGCTGACGCTGACCACGAACGGCACCCAGCTCGTGCAATTCGCCGGTCAGCTCGCCGACGCGGGCGTGCGGCGGATCAACGTCTCGATGGACACTCTAAAGCCCGACCTCTTCCGAACGCTCACGCGCGGCGGGGACCTGGCCAAGGTCATGGCCGGGATCGATGCGGCCCAAGCCGCCGGGCTGAGGGTCAAGCTGAACGCCGTGGCGCTGAAGGACGACAACGCCGCCGAACTGCCGGAGCTGATCCGCTGGGCGCACGGGCGCGACGTGGACGTCACCCTGATCGAGACCATGCCGATGGGCGAGGTGGAGGCCGACCGCACCGACCAGTACCTGTCGCTCACCGCGCTGCGGGCCGAGCTGGAGAGCTTCTGGACGCTGAAGGACCTCGCGGTCACCACCGGCGGCCCGGCGCGCTACGTCGAGGTCGCCGAGACCGGCGGCCGGCTGGGCTTCATCACCCCGCTCAGCCACAATTTCTGCGAGGCCTGCAACCGGGTGCGGCTGACCTGCACCGGCACCCTGCACACCTGCCTCGGCCGCGACGACGCCGCCGACCTGCGCGCGGTGATCCGGTCCGGCGCCTCCGACGCCGAGCTCGTGGACGCCATCCGTCTCGCCGTGGACGCCAAGCCCAAGGGCCACGACTTCCACATCGAGCGCGCCTCGCGCCCGGCCGTGGCCCGGCACATGTCCACGACCGGCGGCTGA
>Ga0307513_10008121_pt1 | contig 13472 bp, 15 predicted proteins | sample 15_EM_MG_FD_202174 | JGI IMG/M metagenome (GOLD analysis project Ga0307513, IMG submission 202174) | Populus trichocarpa ectomycorrhiza microbial communities from riparian zone in the Pacific Northwest, United States - 15_EM | ecosystem: Host-associated > Plants > Roots > Unclassified | place...
CATTATCCACCGGACAACATATACATTCCGAGTAGTTATCACAATATTGCACCCCACCATCCCTTGCTTTCGATCTCTCGCCTTTTTTTAATTGGACGCCGCAAACTCATCGTATTATTTTCTCTTTACCTATATGTAAACAAGAAGTAGGAGTGATTGGACCTTCTCCATTTTGTGGTGATTCCGTTTCGTTAGAGATCTCTCGCTTTTTTTAAAGAAGTATTGTAGCCGTACTACATAGGCACTACCGAGGTGCTCCAATAATCAATCGGACAGACTCTTTGTGGTGGAAAATTGAAATGTTACAACTCTAAGTGGCGTTTTCTAAGTCGTGATCCTCTTCTGACATGTGTTCATTGTATCCTGACACCAAAGGCATACAAATACCGTCCACGAGCGAGAGAATTGGATTGAGCCCAGTCATGAGCAGGAAAGCAACGCTTATTTTGGCAATAATTTCCGAATATAAACTGTTCTGCACGTGTTCCCCAGAGGACTCGCCCGAACCTGTTGCTATTTTCTCCCTGTTGCTCCTGCCTGCGATATTCGAAGGCTATAATAAGCTGTGATCTCCTTTCTATAATTATGGCGACCCTGGGTCTCTGTGGCTCTGAAAAAGGGCATGAATCTGGAGGCTAATACTCAACGACCTGGCAATGGCAATATGACGAAGCTCCAACCCCCACCAACGTACAACTCTCGCTACAGCCATGGCCCTTCACCAACTTATACGGTCCCAACTCAGTTCGAGATAGGTGGTTCTCGCACAAACAGCCCGTTGGTGCGCATCCCAGAAATCAAAGGACACCTTGCGCTCCTGCGAATGTTTGCGGAGCTGAGGAATGAGGTGGCAGAACTTGGATCAGATTCAGCACCGTATATTCCTGTTGAAGGAGAGAAACGGTGGAGTTGGTTCGTGGCGTTGGCTGTAGAACGGTATGTTTCTGTCTCTGCAGCTCGGCTTGGGGGGCTACTGAGGGTTCAATTTCGTTTGTTCGAAAAGGTTCGATATTTGGTGCCAGAGTTTGAGGTTAGAGGACACGAAGAGAAGTTTTGAGGAGGTTTTGCCTCCTTTGGATGTCATTATGGTGATTTCTTTCTCGTGGTCGTCCTCTTTTCTCGCTGGCTAATGTTCGTCAATAGGTCTGGCATGCGTACATGTTGAATCCACGGTTCGTACAGTTACCGCCATCTCTGCATAAAGCCAAATCTCCGCTGTCGATGGTATGCAGAAGACTGCCTCCGTATCCCATCCTGCGCGATATTGAAGGACCTTGGACCGCATTTTGATTGGTGCGTTTGAAGACACTTTCTTGGGTTGACAGATTTGTCTAATATCTCCGAACATCACCAGGTGCAATTCAATGGCATTCTTTCTGACCCTCATCACCCCTCTCAATTCCGAGTGGAATTTTGGCGTACAAAGACTGCCCTACCCTTTGACACTCAGGAAAGTGTCCGCATGCTGACGAAGAAAATGATTTTATGTCCCCAGTGTCGTACACAAATTCAAGTGGGTGAGATCTTCCTTTGGTAATTTCTGCCCCTTTGGCTTTGCTAAACCTTGATAGATCTCATGGATGCGAATGGTCAAGGTTATCTCCAGAAAAATTTCTCCGCGCAATGCCCCACATTGTCGTGCTCCATTGGGGGTGTACAGAAGGAAAAACTTGCAGTTCGGAAGCTCGCTGAGGAGCTTGTGGTTTCTACCGGAAACGCTGCTTATCTTCCGTGATTATTCTCCCTTTCGACTTTGCCTGTTTTCTATTCTCACCCCCCTTGATGGCTGCAGGGGAATTCTTTATGAGCCTTCATCCCCAGGGGATACTAACATTGGGAAAAAGATAAAAGAAGGCTGGGAAGTACGCCTCTGGGGACCATTTCTCATCTTCGAGTCCACGCTACACGGAAGAAGTTTGCCGCGGGATCATGAAAATTGTGCGAATTTCTCCTTGGTGAAGATGGGATCAATGATTAGGATTCGGAGGATCATGGATGCGTACAACGACGACAAGGTTTATTCAGTCGAGTTAGTTAGAGCGGCAAGTCTCAGGTACTGACTCCATCTGAATCCCTCGCTCAAAAAACTATGTTTAGGTCCTCCGCCAAGGGTCATTCATACATAAAATGTACGAGCTAGGGTGGACAGAACTTGGGTTCTTTGATGGTCCAGCGGATGAATTGGCTCTCCAGCATGCGTTAGCTCGGTATCATGCGTAATAATTCCCTTGCTTCGTTGCCCTCAGATTGTAGTTGATGAGGTCGAGCAGTTTCCTAGACCTACTATCATCATCTCCAGCATCATTTTTCGTGCCAATTTTGGATATTGACCTTGTTTGGCATACTCACCAACTTATGACAAAGAAGTATGCATCGGATTGTAAACGTTATGTCGGACGTTACATCGACCAGTACGTCAGCTCGTTTTTCAAAAATCCTCAACGACCGTAACTAAGTGCTTCCCAGCGATGACAAGGTTGAAGGCTTGAGATTATCTTCAGCATTCGATATCACCTGTCGTGTCTGGAAAGAACGATTCAAAGTACAATATACCCACTGCGGGTGTCCAGATATCCCTCGACTTGATTTTGCGACGCTCTTTATGGACGTTGACAGCAAGCCAGAGCATAGGTGCTTGAATGTTGTGTCCGCTCTGACTATTTGAGCCTACAAGTCCTTCGCAAATTTGCATAACCTCAGGCTCGTGAAACTCGCGAGAGTTTTGAAAATGGCCACGCCCTCCTTTCACAAAGACGATGATTATCTTAAATATCTCCTCCTGTATCGGGATTACATCAACCCTCCTAAGCTATCCTTTGCCCAGAGATGATCTATCCACTGGGATTGGCTCCGATCCAACTTTAATATGATAATCTCGTCATTCCCTTTCATCTTCTTCGTCTTCGTCCTCCCCTTACCCAAACAGCGCCACTCTCTCATATCTTTCAACTGATGTCACGTATTTCTCAACGCCATTCTTGACCAGCTGCTCTAATGGGACTATGTCCAAAAGAATTCCATATGCCGACGTCTCTAGCATATGGTTCTCAAAGTTGATGAAATATGCCCATGGCCAGTCGCTATCTTCTAGAACTATCCGCAGCAAGTAATAAGCGATGGGCTTTCATAAAAATTTACTTGATTCGATCATATGCTTGAGCTTTCCTCTCTGAATAGCAGGGAGGGCAACGGCCCCTTGCATCTTACGCAAAAGACAGTACTATGCCCCGCAGTTGACACTCAGGTCAGCGATGCCTGACTTTTGATAGCGCTCCTGCAGTTCAAGGCTGGGTTTTGAACGCCAATCCACCCAAGTAATTTCAGGGACTAGACGAGCCATTATGGAATAATCTTCAGGATATGAATCATAGCGGTTGTACATAGAACGACGCTAGCCAAGAGTGGTGAAACCCAAGAGGCCGCGAGTACCCATCTTGACTTAAGTGGATAGCGCTTGGTTAGCGGGATAACGAATTATCGGGAACTCGAAGTCCTGTAGCGAATTCAAAGGATGTCAATTAGATGAAACAAAAACAAGATTGAGAAGGACCATAACTGAGGGCACAATCTGGGGGAAATCATGCGAGAAGCCAATTGATGAGAAATTGTATCATCGATAAAATCAACTAACTTCCTACCTGAAGCCAAAGCTGTCGAAGAAAGTACTTACGACAGAGTAGAAAAAACTGGATGGTAGCTGACTAGCATTGGCTTTTGAGATCCTCTGGGAGTTGCAACGTTGAACATTGAACGTCATGTTGAAAGGAATACCGAAATGCAACCAATCATAACAATCATACTGGAGAAAATACGCTGGATGGTTCGGAACTTTGCTCTTGTCTCTGACAATGATCTCACCATCCCCCCCATGCTTCCCTCTCTTCCTCCTCCTCACCGTTGTCTCCTTCTCCTGGACCCTGATTGATAAATTCCAGGTATGTCTCAACCCCACCCTTGATCAGGTTCTCGAACGAAACCTCGTCCATTCTAATAATTTTGTTCCAGGACCACGTGTCTCGAATTTGCCACGTCTCTAGAATATGGCGTTCAAAGTCGATGAAATATCCCCAGTCCCAGTCATTATCTTCGAAAGCTGTCCGTAAAGTCAGCGGCAAGAAATAAGAGACAAATTTCCATTAAAAGCCTACATGATTTCACCACGTGCTTGAGGTCTCCGCTCTGAATAGCAGGGAGCGCAGCGGCTCCTTGTGTCTTGCGCAAAAGACAGTACCACTCCTTCGGGCTGCGGGAGCTAACACTGAGGTCAGTGAAGCCTAACTTTTGGTAGTGCTCCTGCAGTTCAGGGCTGGGTGTCGATTCGGAATCCACCCAAGTAAGTTCGGTGACGAGCTGGGCCATTGTGGTATAATCTTCAGGCGTAAGACTCAAGATAAACTCGACGATGTCTTTTCCAAGACCCTCAGGATATGAATCCCAGTGGTTGTAGGTGGCGTAGCGCTGTCCAAGGATGATGAAGCCCAAGACACCAGCAGTACCCATTTTGATGGAGTTTGATTTGCAGATATGGCGAAGAGCTACAAGTAAATTTCGAAGATGTCAGTTGTCTGGAAGAGATCGCCAGATACGATGAGAGAGGACAATGCAAAACCAGATATGATTGTAATTGCATGAATCAAAAACAGAATGGGTCAAGAAATCTTACCTTGAACCTGAAGTAGTGGAAGGATCTACAATAGAATAAAAACGGAAGTCGAGGTGTTGTCGCGATGATCATGCAATGATAGTTGATTTTCCCACAGCTACAGCTGATTAATTATCGATGGAACCCAGTTCGCAAATGCAGCTCTTAGGTTAGTACTAGTAGGTGTCATCCTGAATGAAAGCGAACCTTGACCGTTTTGGTCATTGAACGCCTGGTGGATATCTTTCTCTGGTCAACTTGCAATGAGGAAGCAGGGTGGGAAGTGGAGATCTTTTACGGCTGTGGAAAGGGAGTTCAAAATGTGGTATGGCATTCATCCAGGCCACCCAGGATACTTAACATTGGAAAAAATATAAGGTTCCGGATTTCCGGCCCTTTGTTCCGGTAAAACAAAAAAAAAGAAACATAGCCCAAAAGCGAGTTGAATGGCGCAGAGTCCTGAACTTTTTTGCGGAAATACATAAAGAACCATCCGTTCTATCCACTTGTACATTGTGGGAGGTATTGAGCAAGAAATAACAGAAGCAAAGGGGATATATCGTCAAGGCCCGCATTTGCGCCGCAAAGTTTGGCTTTGTTTGTCCTGGCCTTCAGCTTCAGCCCTTACGCTCGCAACCAGAAGGAGCTGAAGAATCTATCCTTTATCCTTACTTGTCTTGAATTTGTATCAAGATAGTCCACGCTCCCTCGTTTTTTTTCAGATCGAGTCTAAACCATGAAGACAGCTTGTTTACCACGTCAAATCGCTGGTTCTTTACAGCTCTTCCAATGCTCATAAAGTAAAGGGACATTGAGGGGTCGCTTGTACGATCGAAATGGAACCGAATGCATTCCCCAGACCACCCCCATTTACCTGGGACAACGTCGAACTGATGGATCCGCTTCCCATATACCCACCTCCAGAACCACTACAACTCCCACCTCTACCCTCACCCCCTCGGAAGCCTGCATTCGATGCCCCGTATACCCTCACTACGCATATGTTCCCTGCATCGTACCTGCGCACCACTCGACTTGCTCCAGAACCCAAACCAGTTCCATTCAACCTGCCCAAGGCAAAGCGAGAAAAGTTGTTGTTGGACACCCGCATGTATCTGAATGATCTGAACGGGTCAAGAGTGACGGTGACGGATGGATACCCCAGGATCCTATGGAATTGTGTTAATCGTTATGTGAAGAGTGATCTGGCGAATGGGAAGAGCCAGAAGACGGGGATTTCGTTGTTCTTTACTCATGCAGTTGGGTCTCCGAAGGAGGTTTGTTGCTGTTGTTCTTTTCTTCTTTGATTTCTAACACAGAATATGTATTCGTTTTTCAATGATAGATATTTGAACCTACTTTAGGTCACCTTCTTTCGTCACCTGCTGCCAGGGTAATCGACGAGGTTTGGGTTTGGGAGCCTGTGCATCACGGTGAGGCAGGTATCATCAATGCACCCTCCGCATCTGGCCTGTGTACGCCGCCCTTCCCATTGCCCTCAATTTCCTAACAATTAACATCTTTTAATCAATAGTCGACTGGCAAGATGACGCACGTGATATTTCCAACTTCCTCCTTCATTTCCTCCCGAAGCACACCACAGAAGGCACGTTGCCGACCCACCTTTCCCGTCTCTCGCCTGCCGAAACCGAGCAGCGGATTAACAGCGGGTTCAGCGACCGAAAGCTCGTAGCCATAGGCCATTGCTATGGCGGATGCATATCGTCAGTCGCCCCATGATTTTGTGTCGGCTTTTCACTGTTCTTATTGGCAATCGCGTACAGCTCTCTTGCAGCGGGTTTTTACCCTTCACTGTTTACGTCTCTTATTCTGATCGACCCGTTTATTGTCAGGCCCAATGACCGTAAACAACTCCGAATTGATTATACATCAGACTATGCGATGGCTGCCCTTAGTCGTCGTGAGACATGGCCTTCTCGGTACGACTCCCATTCTAAATCGAATTAAAATTGCACCTCTGAAAAAAAACAAATTCCCCGGCACTACCAGCGCTGCGGCCCTAGAATCGTTCAGCAATTTCCCCTCCTTCCAAGCGTGGGACCCAGCCGTGCTCAAAATCCACCTCGAATGTGGGCTCCACGACACCACGGACGAGCACGGAAACCCCATCGTGAAGCTCAAGACCTCTGGGATCCAAGAAGCCGTGCTGTGTTCGGAGCTGCACACCGGGTACGAGGCGTTTGTACGGTTGGCGGCGCTCGATAAGAGGATCGCGTTGAGGTGGATTATGCCTGGCAAACCCACTGCCACAGAGGTCGGGGCGCCAGGTGGTACGCCGCTCAAGGTGTGGGTGCGTCCGGAGAATGCGACGAATACGAAGATTTACGGGGGTGGGCATTTGGTAAGTGGACTTGGGGTTGGACATGGGCTTGATGAGATTTTTTTGAACTGATTGATTGGCTTTTCCCGCTGTGGTGTGTGTGTGTAGATTCCGCATGAGGCACCTCGGGAATTCGGTATGTAGTTCTTTGCTTTCTTTTTTTCTTCGTTTTGTGATAATTGATTGATTTCTTTTCTGATGTAGCGGAAGACCTGTGCAAATACTTGTTGTATCAGTTTGCATCGATGGCTTTACCTTCTCTTCCTAGACCACGTTTATAGATGCAGGAGAATATGATACCTGGAGGGAAATAGGACAAGCAGTCGACTGTTTGCATTTATCTTATATAGTTGGATGGATCTTACACCGTGGAATACGGCCGCCCCGCCAACTACATAACACTCTGGACGCCCTCGGGCCCAATGTACCCGCTAACACCAAACAATAAACGCCATGGCTACACATCGTGAGTAGGAATAGTACTTAAATGGTTGGCTGTAAAATGGATTCTCGACTCTCCTAATCAATGCATTCATACGCTAACTTACCCTTGGAAGTCAACTTGAACTGGGAATCTGGGTGTCTGGAATCCTCGATGGCAATTACATACTTGCCCAACGAAGAAGGATGCCATCACACGTCGTCCAACTGCAAGCACAGAGCACTTGTCAGGATGGCCAGGTTTTTCAAGCTCGCGCTTGGCTGATGTCCCAAGACTGTAGAGTATGAAAGATTCAGGTGGCGGCTGTCATACTCAAATTTCATCCGCAGCAGCAGCAGACGGCCGACACCGGTGAACCTGCTGTTAGAGATGCATTCCCTTTTCCGTACGTATTGCCATTTCCGTACATACATGTCCCGATCGGGCTCGCCCCACCTATATAAGTCGGTACTCGCCCTCTTGTACCGTACTTTGTACCTGGTCTTTCCACTCATCATCATCCGTTTCCCCCTTTTCCTCTTGTCCTCCGATCCTCGCTGAGTCTCCTCCTGACACCTGCTCCCCCTCCAGTGCGCGTTTTCCTGAGATTCCTCTCACCAGGAGGGGTCGCAGCCGCCCATGGCAAAACAAGCGTCGGCGCAGTCGCAGGCAGCGCCCGCAACAAAGTCCCAACATCACTAACAGCCCGTCCTCTCATCGACGACCGGACAGACCATCTCTGGGCGCTTAAGTGCACAGGATAGCTTGGAAGGGTTTACGTGATCCAGGGCGTGGCAGTTCTCAGCTCTAGTTATCAGTATCCAAGGTGGCAACAAATGTATCATCAAAAGGTAACGACGCTTGACCGACCCGTGTCTCAATCCCTCATCAACATTCCAAATCCAATCCCAGTCCCCAACTTTGGCCAAAGTAGTGGCTTACTAAGTATGTCGCTCTCGGATAGCAATGATCACTAGACTCCCCATTGCCCAAGGGGGTGGCCTATATATGAAGAGGACATGGATACATCGCTTTCTTTCTAAGTATCAGATTCAGAATTGTCTGCCCAAGGAAAAAGGACAAGTTAAAATCACACCTTCAAAACCTCCTCAATGGCCTGGACCGCCTTAACCTTCTCCACTTCTAGGGGATCATTTTTGATCAAATAAAAGGCTGGGTGACTTCGAAATAAGAATGTAACTTCGTGCACCTGTGGCCCTCCTAGTGCTTTAATTCTTGAAAGCAAAATCGGAAGGAGTTTGAATGCCAGCTTCCCAACCTCATAGTAGGTCGTTGTCAGGCACAGGGACCTGGATGGAGCCATGTGGAGTACATCAACAATATCTTCGAAGCATCTGGAATGAATTGCGGCATTCGTATTAGCACGCACAAGAGTGTAAGGGTTATAAACTGACATATTACGCAGGAACTCCAATATGTACCTTGCCAGGTCTACATATGTCTGGGAATTGACCCAGAAGAACCCAGCTCGATCTCGGTCCATCAAAAATTTAGACATTATCCGAGAGAATTCTATGCTTGATTTCGTCCCGCCAAATAGAACACGCAACTTGTCAGGGGGGGATGGTGATCGACCTTGTAGAATCACCGAAAGCCAGTGCCAGGTATATTCTTTCGGGTCGAGCTGATCCAAGAGTGTAACAACTGTGAGATAATAATGGAACCGTGGTGAGGCAGATAAAGACATGACCTGTGCTCGAAACCATCCATCGAATGTCGCTAAGTGATGATCTAGCAAGGTTTCCGTGACGTCTGGACTCAGCCGCTGTAAATGTTGTGCATCAGATAAGGCAAGCCATTTACTGAATGAGATCGACATACCTGCCTTCCGAACCAACACACTAATTCTGGAATGTCCCCAACAAACTGTGATGGTGCATGCTTCAAATAAGCTGCAAGGTCTAGCCCGCAGAGGTCCTCAATGAGCCTCGAGGATGGACGAGCTTTTACACAACACCACCGAAATGCACAATGAACACTGTCTTCATTTTCATTGAATCATGAAGTCACAACAAGAAAGGAAAGGACATACTCTGGTTCTTCCACATCGGAGATTTTGGATTGTTAATGTGCTTCACGGCCATTCGAGTGAGTTTCGCATACGCAGTGCCTTGATCAATAAAGAGGTCCTTTGAACGAGATCTATCCAGTAGGAAATCGGGGAGCGAGGCATGAAAGAACCCGAGCTCTTTAAAACAACCCGATGGGACATAAATAATAGAATGAAGGTCAGTCAAGATCATATCTATCTCGCCTGGTCTGTAAAACAGAAAATTTTCAATCAAGGTTATCGTTTGTCTCGCCCACGGACCATATTGTGAGAGGGGTCGGAGGACTAGGAACATCAAGAAATCCTGTAATTTCTCGGTATCGGCAATGGACGAGAGAATGAGGTGGTACAAGCTATCCAACTCAGCAAAGGGTGTCTCCTGCCCCGGCGCAGATTGTCCGAAAATAATTTTCAATCTATCAGGCGGCCAGTGGCGATGGGAGTTGAGATATTTTGCGACTGTAGAGGCAAAGACAAACTGGCCAGAGGATTTCTTCACCAGCCGTCGGATATCTTGTGGATTAGGCCACACCGGGGGGAGGTGAGCCCTTGAAGGGTGATTTCGTTTGATTTCGTCGAATGTTGACTGAAGGAAGACCCGAATATCATTATCAGGTCGGTAGGTGTCGTCTAACGCAATGCTGAATGAAAGCGATCCTAGACCGTTTTGGTCATTGAACGCCTGGCGGATATCTTTCTCTGGTCGACTTGCAATGAGAAAGCAGAGTGGGAAGTGGAGATCTTTTACAGCTGTGGAAAGGGACTTCAGAATGTGGGTTTGCGCTGAAGCAGTACGGCATTCGTCCAGGCCATCCAGGATGATTAACCTTGGACGAGAAAGGAGGGCCGGTGCAAGTGTCTTGTCATTAGCGACAGCGTTCAGTGGTTTGATGATGAGGGCTTGAATCTGCGCTTGAATCGAGCATGAGAAGAGGGCCGGGTCCTGATACACTGCCTCAATAACATGAGCACGGAGTTCTGGTATGAATTTGACGAGTTGGTAAATGAGAGTTGCGACCAAGGGAGTCTTGACATCGCGCCCAGGCGCATTCCTAGAGAAAAAGAAAGCAGCGGCAAGCAGCCCTGCCTCCGCAAGAAGCTCTGCGATCGTTTGCGCGATTGCTGACTTGCCAGCTCCCGCAGGACCGTATAACCAAAGAAACATCGCAACTTTATCCATATCATTCACCCAGTCCATGATCTTCTTCAGAACCGCCTTCCGTGTATGTGGATGACACTTGGGTGGGTCATAACGCTCGTCAGAGTTGTGAAATGCACCTGGAGCAATATATTGTTGTAGGAACTCCATCACTATGAATTGCTATAGCTATCAGTATTTTTACGGTTAAGATATAGTAGCCTCACATCTGCCCTCGTTAATGACGTGGTTTATCGTGAATATCCCTCCAGTGATGACTGTATTCCTCGCGTTTTGGAACATGATGGCCACTCTGAGGAGTTCTGACTGCCGTTGCGGACCAATTGGAAGATCAAGGGATCGTGACTCGTCTCATTCCCTCATAGGGCTATTTATGGGCAAGAGTGATGGTTTGACAGGTTGGCCATGGCTGTGTTATAAATAAGATATAGGAACACCGCCTCGACTTAATAGAGCTGCGGGATAGCTTAAAATGGATGTTTGGTAGGGGTTCAGCCCTTTCCAGGTACGTACTGTATGCTGGCTCCATTTTCTCAGTCATATGGGCCTCGAAACCCCTGGTTTGAGACAGCCGAAAGTGCGGTACTTGCCAACGAAGAAGGATGCCACCACACGTCGTCCAACTGCAGCACAGAGCACTGTCAGGAGGGCCAGGTTTCAAGCTTGCGCTTGGCTGGTGTCCCACGACTGTAAAGTATGAAAGATCAGGTGGCGGCTGTCATACTCAACTTGCATCCGCAGCAGCAGCAGACGCCGATACCGGTGGACTTGATGGTTTATCGGTCATGGGAGTGGGTATGTTATCTGCCAGTTATCTGCCCGGCCGATTCCGCACCCTCAAAATTTCCTCCCTCTTACCTGTTGTATCTCATTCCTTAACTTGAAACTTGAGTAGGCTGTAACTGAATATGAGTAGAATAATCCCATTAAATTACATTTGCTATTTTTTTCCTGTAAGAACATAGAAAGGCCACATATGTTATCTGCCACTCTCAATGTTATCTGCCATGCCCCTATGTTATCTGCCACCACTGCCACTTCGGATTACTCAGGAAGGAGGACATTGTGCCGTATTTTCGCATTTATAGTACCTGTATTTTTCTTTCCTCTCCAAAATTTCGGCAGTATGTAGCATAAAAATATCTCAATATATTTGCCTATTTGCTTGACCTAGAAAAACCGTTGAGGTGCTGTATTTCAGCGATGGCAGATAACTCATGGCTGTGCGGCCATGTGACCTTCCCATGTCCATTTCTCCGCTTTGCTTGTCGTTGTTGCCAACGTTGCGACTTCCACAATTGAGAGAAAAATACAAAAATATTTGAGGGAATAAAAATAACACTAAAGGGAGTAATTACAGAAATTCGGCGTTCAAGAGCAAGATTTGAGCTTGAAAAACCACATTTTGACGCAACTCCTTACTACAGATTTGGAAGTCTCGAATACGATGGAATCGCGTGCGCATGCGCGCGAGAAAAAAATTCCATCCAAACTAACGTGTAACTCACTTATGCAGGCCTGATGCGAGGTCAGCAGGAATCTCAGCGTGCTCATGTCCCAAAATGGGAGTTTCTTGAATTCTTTTCTTTTCACTCATTTTTATTTATTTTTCCTGCTTCGATACCCACTTCCATGACAGGAAAACCGACTTGATCCCCCTCCAGTGCGCATTTTCCTGAACTTCCTCCCTCCCGCCAGGAGGGGAGCCGCCCATGGAAAAACAGGCATCGGCACAGTCGCAGGCAGTGCCCGCGATGAGTCCTAATATCACGTTCTCTCATCGACGACCGGACAGACCATCTCTGGGCGCTTAAGTGCACAGGATAACTTGGGGGGGGGGGTTACGTGATCCCGAAACAGTGATATTGTGAAAAATAGTCAGCTTTGGGTTGTTTGAGATAATCATCATTTTTGTCAAAGAAGGGCGTAGCAGTTTCTCAACTCTCGCGAGTTATTCGAGATTATGGAAATTTGCAAAGTTCCCTTTAACGACGACTCGGACGTAGAAGACAACTCTCTCCAAGTCAATTGGGTTTCACGCCCTGTTCAAGAATTGACAACAAATCCCCCGCCGAGCCAAAAATGAAATCCGGAAGGGAATAGCAAACCCCGACAAACGACGACCTTCGCGAGATCAAATCGGAGAAAAGAGGGAATAGCTTTTGTGGTGTGGCACAACCCTACCGGTGTGTGGGATTGGGTATTGTAGGTGGTACAGTGAATGATGTGGTGAATGTTGGTCCTGCGGAGGCGGCGGTGACTGTGGATCTTAGCGCTGGATTGGTTCTGGGGGGCAGCAGACGCATAGACTGGGATTTGTCTTTGATCCAATTCTAATATGACACAATCTCGTCATCCCCTTCAATATTCTTCGTCTTCGTCCTCCTCTTCTCCAGATGCCACTCTCTCATACCTTTCAACTGATGCCACGTACTTTTCAACACCATCCTTGACCAGCTGCTCGAATGGGATTATGTCCAAGAGCATTCCATATGCCCACGTCTCCAGGAAACGGTTCTCAAAGTCGATGAAATATGCCCATTCCCAGTCACTAGTTTCTAAAGCTATCCTTAAGGTCAGCGGCGAGGAATAAGGAACACATTCTCATAGAAAACCTACGTGATTCGATCATATGCTTAAGCTCTCCTTTCTGAATAGCCGGGAGCGCAACAGCCCCTTGCGTCTTACGCAAAAGACAGTACCAGTCCTCCAGGCTCTGCTCGCTAACATTCAGGTCAGCGTAACCTAACTGTTGGTAGCGCTCCTGCAGTTCAAGGCTGGCTTTCGAACGCCATGGCACCCAAGTAAGTTCAGCGACGAGACGAGCCATTGTGGAAT
>Ga0307513_10008122_pt1 | contig 13470 bp, 7 predicted proteins | sample 15_EM_MG_FD_202174 | JGI IMG/M metagenome (GOLD analysis project Ga0307513, IMG submission 202174) | Populus trichocarpa ectomycorrhiza microbial communities from riparian zone in the Pacific Northwest, United States - 15_EM | ecosystem: Host-associated > Plants > Roots > Unclassified | place...
AGATTGACATTAAATTTTATTAAATCTTACGTGACTGCAATTTCAATATTATCTATTAGCAAGTAGTTTTATAACATCTAGCTGCAAGAGTAGGACCATCCTGGAACTCAAACCTAAACATTGGTATTTAATCCAAATTTTCATGGTGCAGTTGGAACCTTGTCAACGCCAAAAACAATTACTTTAAGGTTGTTTGAGAGAGGTCTATACTTAGCATTGTTTCTAACAACATTTAATTTATTTTTATAACATAAACCTGATCCTCATCAAGAAGTGGTCTGAATTTTTCAACCTGTGATGGGTGTATAGAGCCGTGGATAAGGGTGTGATTGAAACGCACACAGATTAGCAATTGGGCTCTTATCTATTTTAAATAATATTTCATTGATCTCTAAAGGATAATAATGTCCAAAGAACAAGCCTTCTAATCAAGCGGTATGTAGTAGTAACTCAACGTTTCGTTTGTTTTTGCTTTGATACCTTTCCACGAGCGAATCAAGAGTACTCTTTTTTCTTTCTTTTTTTTGTAAAATGTTTATGGAAAATATATTTCAGAAAGAATTTTTGTGTTTATTTGTCGTAAATATATTATCTTACAAAAAATTGATCAATAAAAAAAGATTTTATAGTTAATATTCAAATGTAGTTTATTTGTTAAAAAATATTTTTAACTCATAAAATTCCATAAAATATTTTATAAATAGTAAGGCACTCACAATATTATCCATCTATTTCAACCACTATCTTTATATATCTTGCCGCCGCCACCTCCTTCTCCACCATCATCTCTTCTTTCACCACCACGACAACCACCATCTCAACCGTCATCTCACCACCACCACCATCAGAAAGTTGAAAAATACAAATGAAAATACTAACGGAAAAAATTTCATTGGTAGAATGAGTGAACTTTACCAACAAAATAGTTCTTCGCCATGTTTGTTAGTAAACACTGACGGAATTTTTTTGTCAGTGTATACCGAGGGAATTACAATGGAAAAAGAAGGAATAAAAAAAGCAATAAGATACAATGACGTGTTATTTTTACAGAAAAAATAACAATGGAATAAACATGTCGGTAATATCTGTTCATGTATCCATTGGTAATATTTAAGTTATGACCTGGTGAGCGATCCCCCTCTCTCATCCCTCATTTCTTCTTCTTCCTCCATTTTCTCTACAAAAAATAATAGATCCCTTCCCTCTATTTTATCATGAATAACTTCTCATCACCACAAATCTGGCCACCCCAACACTTAGTCTGTCAGCATCACTGTTCTGATTTAATTTTTTTTATGGTTTTCCACATCAAGTATGCAAAACTACCCATTTTTAATTTGAATAAAATTTTAAAATGATAATTTTTGTTGCATATTTTTTTTGTACTATATGTAGTTTGTTTGTGTACTTACTTGGTTTATAGCTTTTTTCCATAGAAATTTGTTGTATGAATATATGATTTGTACATGTTATGGTTTGTTTGAGATTTTTAAAAATTATATTTGTTTGTAATTTGATGAAATTGATTTCGATTTTATGACTTTGGTGTTTTTTAATGAAATAAATAATGGCTTATTTAATGAGTACGTTTTATATTTTGTCAATTGTATTGTTGAGTTGAAAATTTTGGTAAATGTGTAGGAATTTGAATTTATATAGATAATTGATAATGATTTAAAAGTACTATTAAAATAGATTCAATTAAGTTTGAGCTAAACCAATGTTAGCTAATTTATTTAGTTCACATAATTAATTAATATATTTTGTCATCAATATTCTATATAGGTTTGATAAAAGTAATGAATTATCGTTCATGGATGTATCGAGATTCACCTTAAGGGTTACGTTGGATGAATTATTGTAATGAAGTTGAGGGTTTTATTAATTACGCACTATCTAATCCGAGAAATACTAGTGGAGACAGTGTTAGAAATATGATTATAGATGCGATGAAAATGAATTAGCGTTATGCATGTGAATGCTCAATTGTAGATGAAAAATCAAATGTAGACACAACTAGTTTTTTTTTTAATCTTTTGAAAGATTCTAGTGAACTATTATGGGATGAGTGCACAAATCACAGTAAATTATCGGTTGTTGCATAGGTGTTCACCATCAAGTCAGATCATGGGCTAAGTAAGACCAATTATGATAGAATTGTTGAATGAGCAAAAATCATTTTACTTTAAATGAATAAGCTTAAAGAAAACTTCTATGTTGCTAAATCCATGATGAAACTCCTCGGCCTATGATACTAGAAAATTGACATGTGTGTAAAATTTTGCATGTTATACTACCTTGAAAATGCATATTTGACCGAGTGTAAAACTTGTGGGCATGCTCAGTATAAACCCAGAACTGGCAGAGAAAAGATTCTTGTCGCACATAGAAAACTTAGATACTTCTCAATCACTTCTAGATGACAAAGGTTATTCATATCTCCAAAGATTGTTGAGCACATGACATGACATCATTCATATAATATGGTGGATGGAGTCATGGTGCAGCCATCTAATGATGAAACCTGGAAAATTTTTAATAGGGTGCATTCTTAGTTTTCAATGGAATAAAAGAATGTACATCTTAGGTTATGTATAGATGGATTCAATACATTCGGGTCATTTGTTGCTCCTTATTTTTGTTAGCTGGTGATACTTATAGTTTACAACTTGCCACTTTGAAAATGTATGGGGCCAGAGTTCATGTTTTTATCTATAGTTATACTCGGTCCTAATAGTCCGGGTCAAAATATAAATATTTATATTCGATCGTTGATTGATGAGTTGAAACAATTTTGGTCATTCAGGACTTTAACTTATGATGTCTCAAGGAAACAAAATTTTTAGATGAAGGCAGCTTTGATATAGACTATCAATGATTTTCTTACGTATGAAATAGTTTATGGTTGGAGCACACATGAAAAATTAACATGTCCATACTATATGGAAAATAACAAGGCTTTCACGTTAACAAATGGTGGTACACCATCTTTTTTTTTTATTGTCACCCACAATTCTTCCCAACGGATCACAAGTATAGAAAAAACATAAAGGACTTCTTTATTGGTAAAGTTGAAATGGATGTTACACCACCGATATCATCGGGTGAAGAATTGTAGGGCGTGATGTTGCAGTATGATGACACTGTGTTTAGTTTTCAAACTGGTAAACAGATGTTTTCTGGTTTTGGTTTGATCCACAATTGGGTAAAGTGAAGTATTTTTCTAGGAGCTCTATAATCTTGATGTTATGCATATTGAAAAGAACGTGTTTAAAAATATTTTTAACATGAGTATAGGCATGTTTGATTGATCCTTTCTATTATAGTCACAATATCTATAAAATGAGTTGATGAATTACCAATCAAGTATTCAAAATAGGGGGTCAAATTGGGTTATGACAGTTGTCTTCTCTTTACAATGCTTATAGTACAAAGTCTTGTAAAAGACTTTGTATAGTAAGCTTGTAAAGAAAAATAGTGTTTGAAATGAAAGGGATCAACACCCTTAAAAATCACGAAGGTGAGAAGGAAAGGGATCTAACACCCTTGAACTCCAAAAGAGGGACTTGACACCTTTAGAGATTTCATTTTGAAACGAAACGGATCTCTGAAACCTTTAAGTTCAATGGAGGGATCCGACACCTTAAAAAATCACATAGTTAGAAGGAAAAGGATTCGACACCCTTAAATTCAAAAAAGAAAAACCTAACACCCTTGAAAGTCATTTTTGAAATGAAAGGGCTAAACCTGGAAAATCATGTTTGAAACGAAATGGCCAAACATGAAATCATTTTTTCACATTGCCAAACCTTTCGGAAAAAAAATACTTTTTTGAATCTCTTTCGAATTCACATGTGTTTTGATACTTACAAGTGTTGTTTTAGTTCTTTATGTTCACCTTTGTAAAAGAATTTTTTTTATTGCATCTTAGGTTTTTATAGGGTTTTATAATTTGTTTATAAAGCTTATTAAGGTTTGGCCTCGATAACACACAAGTTTTGAACGAGAGTATTAAATTCCTCTTCAATCTAATATTCATTGGTGACACTTAACTATTTAAAAGGAGTATTAATTTCTTTTTAGACAAATATTCATTGATGACACTTGGATGTCAATCATGACTAATAATTCCCCATTTATTATAGTAATTCATCGATGACACTAGAGTGTCAATCAAAAATATTATTTCTTTGGAAATTTAAATTTTAATGCCACTAAATCCTGCTCCCAAATAGATAAACCTAAAATATGGTTATTAGGGATGATAATTTCACCCAAACTAGATAGATATCAACCCAAATGGATAAGGATTTTTTTTCCATTAAGGTTAAGGTCAATTTCAGGTAACACCCGAAGTAAAAAGGTCGGGTTTGGGTAGGTATGGATATTACCCTACTCAACCTGAAACTCTACCCGAACCCAACCTAAACTACATAAATAATCTTAAAGTTTTAAAAATTACATTTATACCAAGAATATATAAATAAAAAATTTAGGTTTTTTTCTAAACTTCACACCCTGTCCTCTTCGCCTCTCCAACTATCTCTTATCTACCTTTCTAACCGCTTTTTCAGTTCTTCTAGCTTTCATGTTCTTTCTTCTCTCCTTATATAATTTATGCCCATGAGCAAATGTGCAAGACAGATAGAATTTGATATGTATATTGTTAATAAAGAAAATAGTAAGTATTCATCTTGTAAACCCCCTAGCCTAAAATTGGTAAATTATTACTAGAAATGGTAAATTTTCGATGGAGAAATGATAATTAATTTTTTTATAGATGGGGATAAAAACACATAGAAATGTAACTTAAATTTTGGATGAAATAAAGTACAAAAATCAGTACATGAAATGTCAACCTAGTGATGAATCGTATAAATTCTCCAATTGGGTAAAATATTTATCTAAAGGGACTTTTTTATGAATTTGGGTGAAAGTAATTATACAATAATAATAATAATAATAATAATAGATTAGGATTTTAAATAAAATGATGTATGATTTTACGCGCAAAAAACGTTAATCGGTAGTATAAACCCCACGTATAATCGCTCTATTTTGACTGAAAGTGGTGAAAAATCTGAGCAAATTTTTATGATTATTATGGATGGAAGTCATCAATGAGTTATTTTAAAAATCATGATGATTTAAGTAAATACAATGGTATACAAAATTCAGTTTTTGGCGTAAAATTATCTAATATCTAGTTTTACAGTATCAATCATATCTTTTAATCCGACCGTTGGATCGGACTAAACTTTTATGAGGAGTCTCCTCACATAATTTTCTATCTTGGGTAAAACTTTTAAGGTCAATCAAAATTCATAAAGGTTGTACACAATTACCAATTGCCGAGAGATAATACCTTAAATAAGTAGGAAGGGCATTATGGTCACTATACTTAAAAACAAACATGTCAACTCCATTTAAATGAAGGAGTTGATGGTAATAAGAAGAGAAAAAATCTTTTCTTTCCTCCATATTTCATCTTATCTTCCGCTTGAAGAAACAATATGAGAGTTTGATTATTTTTTTATGTTGAAAGAGTGAGTTAGTGATGAAATCATCCAAGCACTTAAACATAAAGCTGAGGAAATAATCTAGAGAATAGCTAGAGAGAAAACACATTAATGGTTGAAAATTTAACAGCCATATCTCTACCGTCCACCATTGGGTTAGGTAGAGTTTTGGGTATGTTCTTCTCAATGTCTTTTCTGAAAGGATTTTTTATATTAGCCTCTATTTGAAAGATATCGCTAGAGGAAATTTTTTGGAAAAACACCCTTCTGGATAGCTTTAGTTGCCAATCATTTTCTCCTCCTTCCATCGTTGGATTGGTCTGGAATTTGGATATTTTGTTCTTCTAGATGTTCTCTAAATTCAAAACGGTAGAGATAAGAAACAAACACTCTGAACAAAAATTGTTCTTCCTAGATAGCAAGTCTGCAATTTTTAGACCAGTTCGGTTAAACCTTATTTTATTGTAATTGAACCATTGGATGAAGCTGATTTTTTTAAATATGTGATGCGTATGATAATGAACTACAACTTTACTATTTGGATTTGCTTGAATATTTGTATTATATGAGTTATTGTTGTTTTAAACTACTATCCAGAACTAGTTCTATGACTGTAGCAACTCATCGAGTCATTGTAGCAATTTGGTACTGTAGTTGATCGATACTATTCATTTCATTAGCTAAATCTGGGAGGAAACTTCCCCAATTCTTGAAATTAGGGTTCATGTGGTTTATTTATTATTGTTGTTGGGTTATTTGAGTGCATGGAAATGATTTGAATTGGAGCAATTGTATAAAGAATTAGAAAACCCTAAATTTTCAACGCTAGGGTTCATAGGGAAGTTGAGGAAAAGAGTATGTTGTTAGAAATTGATTTAACAATCATGGAATGAGTGTTAATTAGGGTGAAAACAAGAAGAAGTTATGGAGAAATTCAAAATAAACCAAGAAAAAACTCTCCCTTTTAGAACCGGCCATGATGAAGAAAATAAACAAATGATGGGAATTTGTTTAAAACTTATGAATATGTTCGGCCTTGTGATGAATATGAAAGGAAGATTGTGTTAAATTGAGTTTTTAGTTGTGTTGAAAAAATTATATGTTATTTACATGAGAAGGAAGTGTAAGTGTGGTATGTTAGAAAGAAATTAATCAGAGATAATATAGGAGACTTGAGTTGAGTCTTGAATTATTTTGATGTTTGTGTGAAATTATGTTAATTAGTGTGTTTGGTAGTTGGTTCTGGACATTAAAATTCATTGAAAAAAAATTAAGTCATTTGTACTTTAACAAAATATATGGACATTGAGATGAATTATATATAAAAGTTAGTTGTTGATTTGTGATTTATTAAACATGAGATTGGGATATGGAAGGGTAAAAGTCTCAAATGAGAGTTTAAATTGATAATTGTGATATATGAATATTAATTAGGGATTTTGAGATATATAAAGATTTCTATGATTAGACTTATATTGGCAATATGAGAGCTAATTATTATTGTTCAGGGAGATGTAGGAGAAGAGGTCAGAATGGAACCCGACTTCTCTGAATCTTGTACATTAGGAGTTCAAGGTAAGGGTTGCCTCCTTGCTTTCTCAATTGTTTAAATTTTTATAATGCTAGAATACAATAGATATTATATGTATTTTGTACTACTATGTATTATGAGAAATATTATTATGTGAATGTTGTGTATGAGCATGAGATATATTGTTATAAGAATATTGTCTACAAGTATGAGAAATATTATTATTGTGTGAATATTGTCTATGGGCATGAAAAGTATTATTATTGTGTGAATATTGCCTACTTGGAGGAAAAGTAGTATACAGGTAGGAAAATAAATATTGTTATGTGAATATATCTACGGTGATGAAAATTTGTGTATATATATATATGATTTGTGATCAACCGTAATAATGGACATCGTTATATAAACCTAATTTGACTAGCTATTCTGAATAGAGCTAGTGGTGTTATGTAATTGACATCCATGATATTTAAATTGACCAGCTATCTTGAATGGAGCTAGCGGTGTCAATATATTTGATCACCGAGATATTTAAATTGACTAGCTGTCTTGAATGAAGTTAGTTGCGTCAATGTAATTGACGACCGAGATATTTAAATTGACCAGTTATTCTTAGTGGAGTTAGTGGCGTCAATGTAAATTGACTATTGTAATATTTGATTAATTAAGCTGCTCGGAGTGGAGCTAGTGACACCAATACGATTGACTTGCAAAGTTGTTAATGGATTATTATATGGATTCAATAATTGACTAATAAAATAAAATTGTGTTTATGTTAAAGCGTTAATTATGGATTAAGAAAATAAAAATAGAGGTGTGTATGTTTTGTTATACTATTTTTGAATGCTATTCTTTTTTTTTATTAATGTGGGTGTCCGGGCCAGCTTGCGCGCACCTCGACTAATCTCACGGGCCTTGAAATTAATGACTATGTTAGCCTTCAGTGACCCTGAGAGAACTCGAACTCGTAACTATTAAGGAGCAAATCCAAGGTCTGACCAGTTGAGTTACCCTTCAGGGTTTGTTGAATGTTATTCTTGATTAGTGATGTAATGGTAAAGGTCCAGGGTGGTTAGACCATGAAGTTGTTTGGAATATTTGTGGATTGTTGACTAATAAAATGCTAATTTTTTTTTATCTAACAGAAGTCTCCCTTTCCATCGCAGACTTCTTCTTCTTTGTGCTCCTAGGGAACCCAGCCACCACCTTAGCATCACTGCGAGCCACCAGCCCTTCCATCATCATCAGCTAGACTAGTAACGACAGCCGTGACCCCTGAGCCAGGTGAACTCCTTCTTCTCTTTCCTTACTCCCTCGTCTACATGCAGAAATTCACGTCCTACAACTGTTGGCTTCTACCAGCAAATCATAGAGAAGCCTGTTGGGCTGCCAGTTAGCCCAACCCAGCTTGGTCCTGCCCAGTTGGCTGGGCCAGGCGTAACCCAATACAATAATAATAATAATAATAATAATAATAATAATAATATTATTATTATTATTATTATATTTTGGAATATTTTTTGTTTTTTTAATATTATATAGTATTATATATTATTATTATTATATTATATTTAAAAAAACAAAAAATATTCCAAAATTTCAAAAATCCTTTCAAAAAAATTTGTGATTTTCTCACATATTTTTCTACCAATTTTACATAATATTGAGCTATATATTTACACTGTAAGATACAGATCTGATATTAAAATATCCGATTTTCTCCAAAACATTTCTTAAAAAAAATTAAAAATTCAAAAAAATCACAAAAGTTTTAAATTAATTTCCCTTTTTAAAAAACAAAAAAAATATTTTATTTTCATTCATATTGTTAGATTCTAAAAGTTTTCCAAGCATGTTTTCATTAAAAAAACAAAAAATTACATCTTTCTAAATAATTTTTTTTTAAAAAAATAATTACTATCACAGCACCAAATATACTATAATTAAATATTTTTTCAAAATTCTCTTCATCTCAAAAGTCATCGATTAACTTTAATTATTTTTCCTTGCGTGATATTAGCTACTATAATTAAATAATCCCTCATCATAGTTTTCATCTTTCTCCATTCCTAAGAGATTGAACCAACTTCTATTTTCTTTCTTGCCTTTTTTTTCCTCAACTTATCCTTGGTATGCTTTCAGCAAAACAAAATGGTCACTCTAAAATCCGTATACCACATCTCTTCATAGACATTTATTCATGGCGATATTTAAATTGACTAGCCATCCTGAATGGAGCTAGTTTTGTCAATGTAATTGAAGACCAAGATATTTAAATTGACTAGTTATCCTCAATGGAGTTAGTGGCGTTAATGTAATTGAATACTGGGATATTTGATTAACTAAGCTACTCGGAGTGGAGCTAGTGACACCAATAGGATTGACTTGCAGAGTTATTAATGGATTATTAGATGGATTCAATAGTTGACTAATAAAATAAAATTATGTTTATGTTAAAGTGTTAATTATGGATTAAGAAAATAAAAGTAGAGGTGTGTATGTTTTGTTATACTATTATTGAATGTTATTCTTGATTAGTGATGCAATGGTAAAGGTCAAGGGTGGTTAGACCATGGAGTTGTTTGGAATGTTTGTGGATTGTTGACTGATAAAATGCTATTTTTTTTTATGTAATAGAAGTCTCCCTTTCCATCGCAGACTTATTCTTTTTCCTGCACCCTGGGAACCCAGCCACCACCTTAGCATCGCCACGAGCCACCAGCCCTTCCACCGTCCTCTGCCAGATTAGTGATGGCAGGTGCAACCCTTGAGCCAAGTGAGCTCTTTCTTCTCCTTCTTACTCCCTCATCTGCATACAGGAATTCACGTCCTGCAACTGTTGGCTTCTGCCAACATATGCAAACTAGGTTGAACCCGTTTTGGCCCAACCCAACCCAAAAAAAAGCATAGAGAAGCCTATAAGGCCGCTAGTCAGCCCAACCCGGCTTGCTCCTGCCTAGTTGGCTGGGTCGGGCACAACCCAATATAATAATATTATAATAATATATAATATTTTTTAAAGAAACAAAAAATATTCTAAAATTTAAAAAATCCTTAAAAAAAAATTATGATTTTCTCGCATATTGTTTTTACTAATTTTGCATAATATTAAGCTGTATATTTATATTGTAACATACAGATCTGGTATTAAAATACCCGATTTTCTCCGAAACGTTTCTTAAAAAAAATTAAAAATTGAAAACAAATCTCAAAACTTTTAAATTAATTTCTCTTTTTTTAAAAAAATAATAAAAAATATTTTATTTTCATACATACAATTAGATCCTAAAAGTTTTCCAAGCATGTTTTCATAAAAAAACAAAAAAAATTGCATCTTTCTCATGTTTTAAAAATGCAAAAAAATGGATATTGTAATTAGTTTATGATTATTCGTTAGGATTTGATCAAAATATCAAAAACCCTTCACCAATCATTTTGTTCATCTTACATTAGGGTTTAGATGTAAACTTTAATATTTAGGGTTGTAAAACTACACAGTAAAGTATACCCTTAGGTAGTAAATATATAAATAAATAAATGCAATGCTAAAATTTAGACCTTAGATGGGTTAATTAGGATTTAATCCGATAAGGTAGAGACTTTCTCACGAAAAGAGATCTATCTTGAACCTTAGACGAGACTAACGAATAGAAAGTTGACCTAGAATAATGATCAAATAACAATGCAGCTGACCTTAAATAGGGTGCACTAGGGATGATGCGTCTTTTCCTTGCACAACCAGTCTCTTACCCGAACTCTCGCATACCATAAGTTTCCTAATAACCATACTACTAGATGGCGACTCCTGAATCTTATAATCATAACTTTATGATTATACTTCAAAACCTTCCTTTCTCCAACACTCTCTCAGGTGGCTAAATAGCACACCATTTCATCGTCACCTCGCGATAATTTTAATGACTTATAATATATACATGTATGTTATGGTAATGTGTGATAATCATAGGATGAGAAGTTTTTTCTTTCTTTTCGATAGTTATCAATATTGCTTATCCAATGTTTGGATGTTGGGTGTTGTTTTATACTCAGTAGTTTAAGGTTTTTAAGACCCACCTGGTTTTGGTTCATGGGTTTTAAGTTATCAAACAGTAACATTAATTTTCTTTTCAGTCAAATATTTGTTGATGACACATCGAAAATATCATTTCTTTAGAATTTTTGAATGTTAGTGTCACTAGATTCTGCTTCAAAGTAAATAAACCCTAAACAATTATTATTGCTCAGATATTTAAGGATTGAGGTATGAAAAGTCTCATTCAACAGAAATTACAAGTGAACCCTGATATTATAGTATAAATAAAATTGAATAGGTCGTGATCTATGAATCATTGTTGCATAAACAAGATGTTTAGAAATATCTCCTCTTAAGGCTTGGGGATGAGTTCAATGAGCTTGATAAAATCCCATCCAAGTATTCATTATCATGGCTTGATAAACTATTAATAGTCATAAGTAATGATTAGAAGTAAATGAGCATATAAATGTCAATTTACTAAAAATTTTAGGAGTGGAAAAAAACGACCAGGACTTTAGAATGGATAAGCGTAAAACCTACCCGGGGTTTAGCTCATTGTAGTAGATCTATATAGATAGGCCATCGGTAAATTAGGCATAACAAATAATTATAAATGAAAACAAGTGACAATGCAATTTACCTTAAGTAGCATATTTTAGGGTGATACTATCTTTTCTTTAGCATAACTAGTCCTCTATCTTAGATCTCTAAAGATCAATTAGGACTTCTAATGATTATAATACTAGATGACGATTTCTTTTTCTATTTTTACCCAATTTTCAAAACATAAAACCAAGCATTTGTTTTTATTTGGCTTGTCGTGATGTCGGGTATGACAATATTTTTCATCTAAAATCAATCGAACATATTTTAAAACATATATAACATGTCAGACGCTTATGGACAATCATTTTAATTTACAAACTGTGTGCTTTGGTTTTTAATCACGACATTGAGGTTCCTTAAATTGTATCAAAATTATAATTTCCTACATAAAAATCCCTAAAATCTATAATAGCATTAGAGATTTTCTGGAAAGATTCAACCAATCACCCTATACAACCATCCTACTTCCCAAAATCAACTTTTATTTTGTAAACTACCTTTCTCACGTTAGCCCTAAAAAATGCTACTAATAGAAATACATGTTATTGTTAAAATAAAAAAAATACATTGAAGACAATTTTAACTAAAAATTAAATTTTTTCACAAAATTATAATTATTATATTTTGCTTTTACTAATATCTATTTTAATTATTAAATAATTAAATAAAAATAGATTTTGAAAAGTGTTTGTACACTGTGATCGGCTTACTGCTTAGAACATCCAATGGGCCAACAGAGGTATAAATAAAATAAAGTAGGAGTGCAAAGCAGCAGCCTTATACTATGCTCAGGAGTTGTTCACCTCCATTGCTTGTACTGAGGATGCTGTCATCATCACCTCATACCTTAAACCCTAACCCTACATTTCTAACTCCTATGAAATCAACCACCCAAACCCTTAATTCATCGCAAAATCATAATCACCCTCTACTCTTCTCTAATAACCCTAAGGTCTCTCTTTCAAATTCACACAAATTACCTCAAAACATGACAGTCTCCAGCTGCTTCTCTGGGTCTGCTAGCACAGACCAACTTAGCAGTTCGGGCGCACCCGGATCCAATAACTCGAACCCAGAATCAACTCTTGTAGTGGTTTCTTTCTACAAATTCGCTGATTTTCCTGACTATGCTGACATGAGAAAGCCCTTAAAAGAGCTTTGTGAAGAATTGGTACTTTGTTTCTATCATTATCTTTCGTGTTTTTTTTTTCTTTTTTGTTTATGTAGTATGTAATCTTGATGTGTATTTGAATTGTAATGCTGTAAATTTGGGATTTTTCTTTTTAATTGTCTTGTTATAGGCTGTGGTTGCTTCTTAGTTTACTTTCCAAGTGAATGTGGCATGAAGAAAGTGGATCTTTGAGATTTTAGGAATCATTGATGTTGCCTCTAAAAGCAATTTTATTTTTATTAAGAAATGGGAGCGCATTCAATCTTAAATCTTGCAGTAATTACTGATACTTGCTTCTTTTTAGGAAAAAAAAAATTCTTTTAAAATGGAAGAATAAACGAATCTGGAATAGGACATGGTAGCCAAACCTGTAGTGTCTGGGACTAACCTTTTGTTGCTTTGAGTTTAGCAGATTTTAGATTTTTGTTTTCTAGACTGGATAGTGTTTACGTGTCTGACCTTGTAATTTGCACTTCTCTTTACATTGTTCTTCTGCTGGTCAAGTTCATCCATTGTGTTCGCACCTTGCCAAGCTGATGCTTTTCAGCGTGTTTCAGGTGGGATCATTCTTGCACCAGAGGGAATTAATGGCAGTATCTGTGGG
>Ga0307513_10008123_pt1 | contig 13470 bp, 17 predicted proteins | sample 15_EM_MG_FD_202174 | JGI IMG/M metagenome (GOLD analysis project Ga0307513, IMG submission 202174) | Populus trichocarpa ectomycorrhiza microbial communities from riparian zone in the Pacific Northwest, United States - 15_EM | ecosystem: Host-associated > Plants > Roots > Unclassified | place...
CGGAGAACTACAGACTCTGGTAGTGGGGGGCGCCTATGCGCCACTGTATGCCGCAGAGCATGCTCGGGACAAGTTCAGCTCCAGACCTCAAATTCCCTAGTATACTGAGGATTCATTCTTTTCATTTGCTGCTTTCTAGCTAATGTCCCAAAACACGACTCAACTTAATGCTCATAGACTAAACGACATCTGTACCCTCAGTCCTGGTGCTTATTTATGTCCTTCGCTGTTCGCCCATGTCCGACTCGCGCAAGCAGTCCATTGAATAATTGAACTAATTGTTTGTAAGGACTTTGGGTTGCTTATAATGCGCATCCCCACCGAGCCGCTCCCACAAACGAAATTGGATCAGCAGGCCACCGCCGTGGGATGCTGGTATTGTTGGCGTAATTAGGAATGGCACTTAGTAGCCGATACAGGTGAGACGTAGTTTATTCCCAGCAGTCATTCTATAGGACTGGCCGATTGCTCACCTCACAGAGTGGCTGAGGTTGAACTTTTGGGGATCTGTAAAACCCTGGCCGATAGCACCGCGCAAGAAGCGTACTGGTGACTGTATCTACGATGGGTGGTTTGCTCTATGCCGCCGGCCTCTTTCCGGAAGTCGGCATATGCGCTCGCGTTCATACTCGCCAGTAAAAGGGACACCAGTTTTAATCTCAATGTGGTGAAGGGCGTGGTACTCGCCTTTGAGAGTTGGAAATGGTAGGCTGAGTGGTGGTCTCCTTGGAGGGCAGCTCCAGAGGCTGACTGTCAATATAATGGGCAGATCACCTAACCTCATCACCATACAAGAGATAGTTTATTCTCATAGAACAGTGTACGAATATAAAGCGAGGCTTTACTCATAGCCCCGATCTTGCCTCCCTGAACCTTTTGCAACCTTGGATAATGCCTCCCACACCACGAGAACGATTCAATGCCAGGGCACGACGGTCCGTGGCTGGAGGGAGCTCCCACAAGAAAAGGAGAGTCAAGAAACCAAACAAGAATGAGGGTGAAGGCCAAGAACACCCCGATGCAAACACAGAAATTTTGGTGGAGAAGACGAAAGAAGAGAAAGAGCAGCATCGGAGGGAAGTTCTGAGGCAGGAGGTATGCTTGATTGCTCTGCGGGTGTATGGAAAGAGGCGAAGGCCTCTAACCGAACGCCTTTTCGCGGTAGTTGTTGGCTGCGCAAGAAAAGCCGTCGAAAAAGAAGCAGAAACGGCTGGAGAAGTATATTGTAAGCTCCACCATGTCAAGGCTGTTTCATTCTATCTAAATTAGGTTTGTCTAGGACAAAAAACTTAGGCAAGAAGAACGAGTCGATATTCTCAAACGCTTGGCGTAAATTCTAGACACCCACTCTGAAAGCAGCTTCTCTAATTGTCATCCCCTCGTCTTAGCCAAACTCAAGCGGAACTTCCGTCGACTGCAACCCTCCAATCCTCCGCGACCCTTGGTTCAGGGCGCACTCGAACGGCAAACGAACGAGCGACCCAAGAAGAAGACATAGCCGTGCGCAAGGCATTTGATGGTCGTACTGGGAAAAAACGACGTCAGGGGATTCGACAACCTCAGCGCGACTCGGAGGACGATGGGAGTGAGGATCTGAAGATGAGCGATGGCACTAGCTCTGTCCCTCCCAAGGCAAGAGGGAAGGATAGGGATAGTCCAATCGTTGTCCACGATGCGGCTGTAAGGCAAGGCGTCATTGAGACGAACCTCGAACGGCCAGCTGTACGACCCGCTACTTCCATAACAGTCGGGAGTTCCCTGAGGCATAATCCTGACGGGTCTCTTGCTATGCCTATAATGTCCAAGCGGCAGCCAAAGGCGCCCAAGATAACAAGGGTGGCTAGTTGTTTTCTGTTCAACTCCAGGCCTAAAGATAGATTAACCTCACTCACAGGAGGCCTTGCAACGATGGAAGCCCCCCAAGCCCCAAGCGAAAAGGGAAGGAGACTCATCCGACTTTGATAGTTCCGACTCTGCAAACGACACGGATTCACAAGACGACGACACCGATGAAGGAAAGAGTGGAAGAGAGACGGAAGGAGAAGAAGGCCCTTCAGATCCAGAAATAGCCGCCGATTCCCTCAAACCCTCCAAGCCTGCCCCCGTCACAGGCAAGCGCAGTTTCAAGGACTGGGCCAAAGAACAGATTAATGCGACTCTCAGGCCAACAAAGGCTGAAGATGAGACTCCACTGACGCATATCGAAGCTATTGCCGCCTTCCAAGCCACCCTTGGTCCCACTGCCAAGCGTCGAAAAGTCGAAGATACTCCAAAGCCAGGAGCCATTCACGGACCGATGGGCGAGAGACTCAAGATACCAGATAACGAATTCGCTCGGGGAGTGCTGAAGGAGAGAGGCAGTAATGCCGGGGTGAAAAAGTATGTTACGGTGAACCGGACGGATGAAGTTCGTGAGGCAAGGATGATGTTGCCCATTTTGGCGGAAGAGCAGAATATTGTCGAGACGGTATTACTGCATCCAGTCACCTTGGTCTGCGGAGAGACTGGGAGCGGTAAGACGACTCAAATACCTCAGTTCTTATTTGAGGCTGGCTATGGGTCTCATGGTAGTCGTATGTGGTCCCCCAATGGGTCGCTTGTATGAATGTTCTGACTCAATATGGGCAGATAATCCTGGCATAGTTGGTATTACTCAACCTCGTAGAGTTGCGGCTGTTTCTATGGCGGCGCGTGTAGGGCAGGAATTGTCACTCCCAACATCAAAAGTATCGTATCAAATACGATACGATGCAACTACCGCGCCCACGACGTCCATCAAGTTCATGACCGACGGTGTTCTCTTGCGAGAAATGGCCACCGATTTTCTGCTCAGCAAGTATTCCGTCATCATCGTCGATGAAGCTCATGAACGCAGTCTCAATACGGACATCCTCATTGGGACTCTCAGTCGAGTTATTAAAATCCGAGAGAAGCTCTGGCTCGAAGGAAGACCTGAAGTCAAAGTAGGTTCATTCGGTCTTAAAGTTGCGTGTTGACAATGTACTCGTAGCCCCTGCGCCTGATTATCATGTCAGCAACTCTGCGGATATCAGACTTCGCGGAGAACCAAACTTTGTTTGACGTCCCTCCACCTATCATCGAGATACCTGCTCGACAACACCCTGTCACCGTTCACTTCAACCGGAAAACTCACGCCGTTTATGTCGATCAAGCAATTCGCAAGACCATTAAGATCCACTCGCGGCTCCCTCCCGGAGGTATCCTCGTTTTCCTCACTGGCCAAAATGAGATCGCAGGGGTGTGTAAAAGGCTGGAGAAGCGGTTCGGAAGAAGGGCCATCGAAGAGAAGCGGATGATGAGGCAGGCCGTGGCTGATAAGGTAGCCACGAAACCCAAAGTTTTTCCAGAGGATGATTTGCAAGAGATAGAGCCCAATAATGTCGGCGGACGCGAACGTAAGTCCACCCTAGTATTGAGGTTGTTTAGCTCACCATTGTGCAGGGGATATTGAAGTTGAGGAGATCGACTTCGGTGTACAAGGCGATCTAGCAGTAGACGTGGATGGCTCTATCCCCGATGAGGACCCTGAAGGTCTCGATTCTGACACTGAGAGTGAAGGGCAGATGGAAAAGGAGCTTGGAATAGATCTCGATGATGTCGAAGGTGGGCTTCCTTGTGGTTTTGATTCGTGGCTTGTATTGACACCTATTACAGTACCGATGCATATTGTCCCACTCTACTCTCTGCTCTCCAGTGAGAAACAGATGAGGGTTTTCAAGCCACCTCCTGAAGACGCTCGACTCGTGGTCGTAGCTACGAATGTCGCAGAAACCTCCCTTACCATTCCTGGAATTCGATATGTAGTAGATTGTGGAAGAGCGAAAGAGGTATGAATCACCTTTAAGTGTATATTCGCTCTCTGATACCCGCACAGCGCAGATATGACCCAGAAAGTGGTATACAATCATTCCATGTCTCATGGATCTCTAAAGCATCCGCATCCCAGCGAGCTGGACGCGCTGGACGAACTGGACCTGGTCATTGTTATCGCCTTTATTCCTCGGCGCTCTACGAGAACCATTTTGATGAATTCTCAATACCGGAAATTCTTCGAACACCTATTGAAGGCATTGTGCTTCAAATGAAGAGCATGTACATTGATGCTGTGGTCAACTTTCCTTTCCCTACACCTCCAGACCGAAGCGCTTTAAAGAAGACCGAGGCCACCTTGACGAATCTAGGTGCAATCGAGCCAGGAGCCGTCGTCGGAAAGGGACTCGCCATGGGTGGCAAGATAACCGAGCTCGGAAGAAGCATGGCCCTGTTTCCCGTCAATCCGAGATTCGGCAAAATGCTCGCTACAGGGATGCAACATGGGTGTATGCCCTATGTTATTGCCCTCGTCTCGGCGTTGTCCGTTGGGGACCCTTTTCTGCATGAAGAAGTGCTAGACCAGCAAGGGGAAGACGAGGAGGAAGACGATATCGGAGACTTGGAACTCGGCGCAGAAGTCGTGCACATCAAAAGCGAGGAAATCCGAGCAAAGGAAATCAGAAAGGCAAAGCGGCAAGCCTTTTTTAGATCACAGCAGGTGTGCAATACATTTTTTATTCAATACGGTCTTCATTCACCTGTCGCTTTAGGCACTAGTTGACCTGGGTGATACTCAGAGTGATGCGCTCCGCTTTCTCGCTGTAGTTGGAGCATACGAATATGCTGGCGGCGGAATAGGTTTTTGCGAGAAACATTTCTTACGACCAAAGGTAGCTCATACTCAACGGAGTGGTATTTCCACTGATCGACGTGTTCAGGCAATGGAGGAGATTCATGCACTCCGGGCTCAGATTTCTGGCATCGCACAAGCCAACTTTCCCAGCATCGATATGCGGTTTAACCCCAACATACCACCTCCTAAAGCCAATCAGGTTAAGGCTCTTCGACAACTAATCGCCGCTAGCTTCATTGATCAAGTGGCCATTAGAAAAGATATAGTACAAACGTCCAGTGCCAACGGCAACAAGTACGCCTCTTGTCGTGGGGTTGCATATCGCGCGAATGGTGTCACCGAAGATGTATTTATCCACCCTTCCTCTGTACTTTTCCATAAGGCACCGCCGGATTATGTCGTATTCCAAGAGGTAGTCCGCAGCACCAAAGTCTGGATCAAGAGTAGGTTACTACCCCTCACGTTTGGAGTCCAACTGATGATCAACCAAAGCTGTCACTGTCATAAATCCTGCCTGGATCGCTCCTCTTGGCAAGGTATTGTGCACATTCTCCAAACCGATCCCCGTGCCGCTCTCTATGAAAGATGCCAAACCAGGAGAAGTACTCGTGGTCCCTAAGTATGGCCCGGGCTGGGAGTTACCACCGATTCGCAAGATGAAGGACTAGGTAGAGAGTGGGTTGGATGCATTGCTGCTTGCTTCGATCTGTATTCCTACTCATAGTGTTGATGGCTGATGTATCCAAGTGACGCTTATCACGCGCTTATTACGATATTCATACCCCTGTTGACCAAGAGCCGCCCTTGGGTCCTTCGTCCTTCACCTCATTTCCGAAAGCGATCTCCCCACTCACACAAGCTCCAGGTATGTCGCTCACTCACTCAGGCTTCACTCATGCTTCTGGGCTCGAACAGTCCCAACATCGACACCTTTCTCCTTGCGTCATCGGTGCCGTTATTGGCAGATCGCATATTAACCAGCGCTGAACCACCAGCGATTAACAATTTCCAGACGACCTGTAATAATATGGGAGATACACGGCCGTCTCATCACGCGAATTCCTCAGCGTCATTGTTCAAAAATCCATGGGTGCAACCAAAGAGCGTTCTAGAGTCGGGACGAGGGCTCTTCAACAACTTTCCATTAGCCCTCGCCAAACAATTGCACGACCACCCAGCTCTGCCTGTCAAAGTAATCGAACCAGATTGGGGAGAAGACGAGCCTAATCAAGGAAGGGTAAAGGCCACTTGGCTTGGTCATGCTGTGGGTCAGAACCGAACCCTTGCTCAGAGCGGTGCACCTGAATGGCACCTCAGGGGTTTCTGGTTCAACTTCCTGCGTCCGACAATCCATCAGCTCAACCAACCCGAGTAATAATTGACCCCATATGGTCTTCTAGAGCGTCTCCCATATCTATTGCGGGACCAAAGCGGCGCTTGCAACCTCCGTGCAAAATTGACCAGTTACCCGAATTCCATTACGTGGTAATGAGCCATAACCAGTCCGTCTATCCAAGCAACTTCCTCCTCCGTGAAGGCTATTGACCACTTATCTCAGTTATGATCATCTAGATTGGCCGACTATCGAGGATATTCTTAAAGTACGAGGACCCCATGTTCAGTTCTTAGTTCCTCTTGGGAACAAGCAGTGGTTTGTGGACGCAGGGATTGAGGGCGAGCGAGTACACGAGATGGACTGGTGGGAGAGTCTTGTGCTCACCCGACTGGCGTCAGGGGGCCCAATCAGAACCACATTCATTTGCTGCCCAGCGCAGCACGGTAGTGGTGCGTACTCCATTATTTTCTTGTCTCTCTGGTATGCAAATGCGACCCATTATGTGCGAATCCAGGTCGTGGAATCCTGGATCAACGGACGACGTTGTGGGCCAGTTGGGTTGTGCAGGAGGGTGGGTGTTCAGTATATCATGCTGGGTGAGAGTACACCGACCATATTATCGACAGGCAAAATGCTCACAGACCGCTTTAGTGACACCGGATATATGACAGAAAATGGTCCTTGTCCAGCTTTCAAAGGTGAGGGTGAAAGCCATAAACTGGTATGGCCCAGATTCACAGACAGTGTCTAGAAATTGGAGAGAAGCACGGCCCGTTTGATCTGGCCATGATACCAATATGGCGCGGTGGCTCCCTCTCCTGGGTGGCGTCCATGGGACTGAGGGTAGCATGCATCTTCTCTACCTCACCCGAGGGCCCCAAACTGACCTATTGTAGGTCGAATCAAACGACCTTCTTGATGGCCTTCACGCTTCGCCCGCCCACGCGATCCGCATACACAGGGACATACGATCCCGGCACAGCATCGGCATGCACTTTGCTACCTTTGCAGGATCAGATGTTGAGGCACTGGAGCCGATAGTTGAGTTGATGGAAGCAAGAGATGCAGCGAACATTGGCGGTTGGGAGACGGAATGGGGCTTTGGTACACTCAACCTCGGAGAGACGATGACTGTGAAAGTCGAGGAGGATAGAGGGGGTGATAGTGCAAATTCAGTTGCGGTTGGAGACATCTCGCAGGAGGAAACTCCCATTGTTGGTGCATCCTAACAAGTAACCTCGCACCTGTCCTTCACTATGCACGTACTATCATGATATTGAAGACGCTATTCAGGGTGAGAGCGCCATAAAGGAATCCAATTCGATCTTTAAAACCCTCCCACACCGCGAACACGCTGAATTGTTCCTTCAACGCCCTTGACCCAAGCAAATGCTCCATCTGTGAGAGTGTATATCAAGGCGAGCCCTGATGCAGCTGGACCCAGAATCTGGCACTGACCTCTTCCTGCGCTGCTATCTATCACGTTCCCATCTTTATCATGGTAGAGGCCATCTTTATCATCGATCCTACCATGTACAGCAGTGTTCTGATTGTTTTCGATTGCAGCTCGCCACTCTGCGACGACCTTGGCCGAGTCAACCATGACGTTGATCTCTTGCGAATGGTACCAAGACTGTGTGTCTACGATGGCTCCTGATGAGTCACCTTCTGGTCAATAAGGAGATACAGACCTTGATTCCCATTGCCCATGATCGCGACCTGGCCGTCGAAGGCAGCAAACTTGACTAAAGCGAGATATATGTCAGTTCAAGTGGTGGATGTGATTTTAAGGAGGACTTGCTGTGGCAACTTCTCGAGTGTTGTGCAGCATCAATCGGCACATCCTGGTCTTTCGCGGTGTACAAATACGCCCTCAAGAACTGCTGTTTCCCTTCCTTCCGCAAGACGTCGTACATATCGGTGATGACCTTCCCATTGGTACCTCCTTGAAAAGGAAGCATCTCTCCAGCGTCGTTGTACCCTGCAAAAACCTCAGTATCAGACTAAATTTCGAACAGTTGCAAGAGTCACCGGACCTAGATCAACATAGATTGTACATTCGACCCCTCGACGGCACGCGTCTAAGCATGCTTCCACAACCGGCTTTGCGTTGAAGTCTGGCGTTTGGCTGAATGGGGAAGCAATCAGCGGTTCTACCCCCCATCCAAACAAAGTACACGCACATAAAAATGCTCTGTCGTGCAAGCCTAAAGCCAGCGAGCCAGGCCACATTTTGCGGCACTGCTACGTCGGAATGGCCAGGAGCTACAGCAGGGCTCAGCCAAGGAGCAGCCGAGAGCAATTGAAGAATACACACTCCCGTGAGGACGGCGACAGACCATGGCCACCGGGATAGGCTGGTGGGATTGATGTAGGGTGTGGACTTTAAAACCGTCCGCGGTGATTGGAGTGCCCCCCAACTTCTCTGGTGCTTGCCAGAGTCCCGCAACACCACCTTGACTCGGGGGAACTGTTACGTCTGAAGGGGGCTGTGAGGGCTTCTGCGATAACCACTTTGGCCCCACAACGCACATTTTATCGAGGGGTTCTCGGCGCCAAACTTGAAATCTGAAGCAGGAGTAAATGGACCACTTATCAGCGGGAGCGGTATGTTGGATTTCTTTGCCCAGCTGAGGAGAGACATGTCGTAGAAAGATTCGACGATGGGTCCTTCCAGTTGGATCATCATTTCTAAATTTGCATTATCCTAGACAAGGTGAGCGTCTCGTCTGTAATCGCAGGGGCAGGTGAGCATACGTACCTGTATGTTATTTGAATTAAGGATTGCTATTCGCCGATCGACTACCATATATTTCGAATGGAAAGTACCTGCGATCGGTCTGTGGTAATTCTATCGCCGGCTTAGCGAATGGCGACCACTGAGAACAGGCGAAGCGTACCATGGTCTCAAAGTCAACTCCTGGGATGTCTTCCTGCTTAGGTAAACCGAGCGAGGGCCATTCGTCCGGTTTGATGTGTTCATGGTCCCCAAAAAATTGCTTGATGGACCCTCGGTCGTATATGAGCTTTACAACCGGCTTGGATTTGTACTTTGAAGGATCGCTTTCGTAGCGTCGGGACAGTTCCAGCAACGCGTCACGAACGCTGAGAGAGTATCAGAGTTCCACACGGTAGCAGGTACTCAGCAGTAGACGACTTACAAGGAGGATGCATAAGAATCCTGCCAGTAGTTGGTTGCGAGCATCACCTCCGATTCGCAGTTCACGATTAGCTCATGATAATGACGCATGATATCCGGGATGCTACATGTTCCATGTCAATCAGAGAACATTCATAGGAAATGGGACGAACGTCGAGACTATCGTGAGGGGCACCACTCCTGAGGCAGCGAGAAGAGGTGGAGAAACCATGCCGATGAGAGGGTCTTGTTCCAAGGTATCCAAGACATCGCCGTATATCTTCCCAGAACGTCAACTTGTCAGTGAAATGGATAAGTAGTGGCTGGTGGACCTACCTTGAGAAATAGGTCACTCGGTTTGAGCGGAAATTTCCCACATCGCTCTGCTCGTGCAAGGTCTTCTGGAGAATAGTCTGGGTGGCCTTTAAGAGCTCGTCGTACCGCTTCTCCATGCCCTCCGCTACCAAGCTTGCTCGGAAATAGTTGCTCCGCTAATGCGTCGATATCTTGGTTTGGATTTTTCGCCAATTTGGAGGTTATGGTCTCGCTGCCAGTAGCCAACGCGACTATCGCATCACTAGGCATTGTTAGAAGGGTTCAAGTCGAGTAGGGAGGTGTGGGACGCTCAAGAGGAGGGCATGGTTAAAATAGACCAGATGACATAGTGCGCCGCGTTGGAGAATTTTGTCGCACAGATCATATGCAACCGAAGGACCTTTACATTTCGTTCAAGGGTCCTCGACTTTGAACTCGGCCGTCGTACTTGGGAACGACGTCGTCGAAATCTCGAGCCGGACATGACCGGTCGAGCTATGGCACAAGACACTGCACACTACACTCCATCCGTGTCAACCAGTTGATATTCCCTGTATTTCACGTTCACCAAATCCGCTGTAGTACGCCGAGGTAAAGAAAAAGAGGTGGCCCAGGACAAGGCGACGCTCCGCTGGCAGATAATGCGTTTGCCTTTCGAATGGACGTGGGACCTCAGGCGAAGTCCAATCTGCCCGTACAGTAATGACGCAATTCTGTCACCAGAGGAAGCTGGATGCAGGGTGATCGCGGTTATGGGTCCTTGAATCTTGGGGCACAACGGGACTCACCTGAAAGCTCTGCACCTCCATGTGAGTCTGCGCATGAAGGATCTCACCGCCAAATTTCTGATAGTGCAATTAGAGCCACAGCGCGTTTTCACCCCGTCTCTGGCAGGTCTGCCCCGAGCTCGATGCTCTCATTGGAGGCTACGTCCTTGCCGACACCTTGTGCATCCCACCTGAACTTGCGGACACTCACCCGGCCATAGACTTGGCTTGACGAACTAGTCCCACTCTGGATCACTACTCGAGGATTATTACACAAGACACGCTTTGGCCAATCTACGGCAGTTAGGTGGAGCACTCCGCGGAGAGATGCGATGGACGGAGACTACCTGGGAGGAATCTACACAACCAACCCGCCTGAGGTTGCAGAGGCGTTTCAAATCCTCATTGGGATCTATAAAGGTTTGGGCTACGGTGCTCTAGACGCTGGTGGGATAGATGCGCGAGACTTCCTTGATAAATCAGATCTCTCCTGTAACTCGAATGGGTTTTAGGAGCCCAGGACAAGCATAGAGACTACTCTTACGGGATTCCACCACAGCACAGTTGAAATGAAGCAGAAATGGTTCTCGCTTTGATATTTTAAGACTGAGGTCCATGGCTGGAGTTCTAAACCGAACGTCGCTTCCGAACACGGCCATCTTGGCATATTGGAAATCCGCATGGATATGCAAGGCTTAACGGCCACCCTATCCTCACTATAGGGGAAGTGGACAGGAATGTCGGGAGTACCCGCTAGCAGCACCGACGGTCTTCCCTCACACTGTCCGTTTTGTTATCAGTGATGACAACCCCAAATCGATATCGGCAACAAAGCCCTTGTTCTAGCTTCCGGTGCTTGGCATCCGGTGCTTGTCCCGGGTCACAGTGAAAGGGATTCCCTTGCCACTCGAATCTTGTAAGGCAAATGGGACCCGTGTGAGTAATAAGACCCAGGATTTTATGACAAGCGTACTTTGATTTCTAGTTTCCGCCGTCAGGAATACTTCCTGGCTGGTGAAATTGATTTAGAGGCCGTCCAGTAGCTTGGCAAGGTTCGAGGTTTGGTCATGTCCCCGCCATAGTTGATTGGGCTATAGTATGACAAGTCAGCCGGAGCGAATGAACGCGGATTGTTTTCTACTTACTGGAACATTTTGTGGATGGTTGACTGGTTGTGGCAAAGCAAGTAAAGGACGGATCGAAAGAAAGAGGGAGAAGAGCGCTAGTATGTATACCTACCTTCGAACCATCCACCCTTGAGCCTTGAGAATGATCCGCTCGCGCCCGTCGTTTGAAGGAAGGAGAGAAGTTACCCTTCATGGTATTCCCTATGGGTCGAGACTCAGCCATGAAACAAGTTCAGGGTCTCAAAGGAAAGGGCGCAAACCGGGATGGTTGGGAGCAGGAGGATCGAGACAGTTTAAACCGACCGAAGAGCCGGCAAATATGTATTTCCCATTGAATGCAGTTGGTTGAGCACAGTACTTGAACGAGGAAGGGGGCAGAGGGGCTCAGCGGCTCCCTTGAACTTTACGCGTATCGATTCCCTGCCTCAGTCGAGAAAGGTGCTCGGAGGTGCTTGAACCATTGTCCTGCTCGAGTTGTGCCCAAGGAGAGAGTCATAATTTTTGGTCCCCAAATCCTTTAAATGTGATGGTTGTGCCCAAGTCGCAGGGGGGTAAGAGAACGGGACAAGCAGCTACATAAAGACTAAAGAAGTGTAAAACATGAGTTGCTATGCATGAGGGCACCAGTCCAGAAAGATTTCATGTCTTTGGTTTCTTCGCTAAGGGGTTGTCAGTTTAAACTGCAAACCTCAGAATAGCAGGATTACGTGCCTCCATACTTGCTACGTGCTGTCTGGCGGTTGACGACACCATTGAAGTCTAACGCCCCCCGCACCAAACGATACCTACATTCGATCTATATGAGCCCCAGATAGAAGGAAATGACAGAGGAAAGGGCCTACCGAACACCAGGAAGATCCTGAGCACGTCCACCACGGACGAGCACTACCGAGTGCTCCTGCAGGTTGTGACCCTCGCCAGGAATGTAGCACAGGACGCTCTTTCCCGTCGTCAACTTGACGCGCGCAACCTTTCGTTGAGCAGAGTTGGGTTTCTTGGGTTTCATCGTTTTGATCTCAACGCACACACCCTTGCGCTGGTAGCAGCCTTCGAGGTAGGGAGACTTTGACCGCGATCTTCGTTCCTTTTTTGGAGATAGCTTCGGCCGTCGCATGGCTTGGTTGAGCGTCGCATTAGCGCGTGGGGTTGAGTGGAATGCCCTCAAAAGCGGCGCTGTAGGCAGCGCTGGCCGAGTGGGTTGGTGGAGGCGAGCATGGAAGGTCGTGTGTCGCGTCGCAGCCAGGAACGAGTGAGGTGGATTTCGGAACACAAGGTGCCGTTGGACAAGCCGTGTTGGGGACATTCCGAATATCTTCGACATTTTTGACCGCCTTAGTCGGGAACAGGTGGTTTTCGGGGTCCTTTCCACGTCCTTGAACCGCGACTTTCCAGAGAAATAGCCACACCACTCCAACTTCAGCCATGGCACGCTCTGCATATATGAGAAGACGTGACGAAAGCGACGAGGACGCTATCGAGGACGCAGGATCATCTCAGCCACAAAGACGGCCCAGGCAAGACGGTTCCGATGCTGAAATGGAGGACGTGCAAAGCGCGTCACAGTCCTCTGCTCCAGCTGCTGCAAGGGACATGATGAACAAGGGAAAGGGGAAGAAACGCGCGGCCACACCTCCCTCGGACGATGGCAGTGGGCCGGAGGCCGACGCAGACCAGGACTTGCAGCCGTTTGATCCCACTGCATTTCAGGATCAACCAATACCTGGGAGAGCCTCTGATAAATTTGAAGAAATCTTCCAGATGTGGCACAAAGGGATCACCCCTCTGGACATCCTTGCGAAGCACATCCGTGAGGCGGCTGTGGCCCTGACCGAAGCTGGAGAAGAGGGAAACCCAGAGGTGGGTGTCCGTACTTTGCCGTCTTGGGTCTTCCGTGAAGGGTTGCGGCGTGGTGTACCCTCGTTGCCTTCTGGCACTTATTGAAACATTCACCTGAACTCATTGCACATAGGCACTTGCGGAGGCCGATGCTCTTATGCGCCAGTGTATCGATTTGACACAATTTGCGAAGTGTCAGCAAGACTCGATCAACCTCATCCGCGATGACCTTATCCACAGCAGACCTGTGGTATGTACGAACC
>Ga0307513_10008124_pt1 | contig 13470 bp, 12 predicted proteins | sample 15_EM_MG_FD_202174 | JGI IMG/M metagenome (GOLD analysis project Ga0307513, IMG submission 202174) | Populus trichocarpa ectomycorrhiza microbial communities from riparian zone in the Pacific Northwest, United States - 15_EM | ecosystem: Host-associated > Plants > Roots > Unclassified | place...
CGCGTCGTGCACGTCACCGGGCACCACCTGAACCTGCTCGACCCACCCGCCGTAACGGCCATCGCGGCCGACCTGCGGCGGATGTGGTGAGCCCAGACGAGGAGGAACGCTATGTCTGACCTAGCCCGGGCGGTCCGGTCCGACGCCACCGCCGCCGAACTGGAGGCGCACGACGTCCCCACCCACTATCGCGCCGCACACCTGCGACGCGAGGACGTCGGGATGTTCACCGACACCGATCGTGACGTGCGGCGCGCCATCCACGTCGGCTCGGTGCCGACCCCCGCGCTGGCCCCCGACGAGGTCCTGATCGCGGTGATGGCGTCGAGCATCAACTTCAACACGGTGTGGTCGGCCACGTTCCTGCCCGTACCGACGTTCGACTTCCTGGCCCGCCTCGGCCAGCAGGGCCGCTGGGGGGCCAGGCACGACCAGTCATTCCACGTCATCGGCTCCGACGCCGCCGGTGTGGTCGTGCGCATCGGTGACGGGGTGAAACGGTGGACGGTCGGCGACCGCGTGGTGGTCGCGCCGGCGCAGGTGGACAGCGAGGACCCGGCCGCCCACGCGGACGCCATGACCGCGGACCAGCGGGCCTGGGGTTTCGAGACGAACTTCGGTGGCCTGGCGGACTTTGCGGTGGCCAAGGCGACCCAGCTGCTGCCCAAGCCCGGGCACTTGACCTGGGAGGAGTCCGCGGTCGGCACGCTGTGCGCGTCGACCGCCTACCGGATGCTCATCGGGTCGCACGGCGCCGGGATGAAGGTCGGCGACGTGGTCCTGATCTGGGGTGCCGCAGGGGGTCTCGGCGGGTACGCCGTCCAACTCGTGAAGTCCGCCGGGGGCATCCCGGTGGGGATCGTCAGCTCCGACGAGAAGGAGGCGGTGCTGCGCCGGCTCGGGTGCCAGCACGTGATCCGTCGGGACGCGTCGGTTGCCGGGCCCGAGGCTCTGCGTGACCCGAAGACCTGGCGCGAGCTCGGCCGGCAGATTCGCCGAATGACCGGCGAGGACCCGCACATCGTCTTCGAGTACACCGGTCAGGAGACGTTCGGCGCATCCGTCTACCTCGCTCGCACCGGCGGCGCGGTGGTCACCTGCGGATCGAGCAGCGGCTACGACCACCAGTACGACAATCGCTATCTGTGGATGCGGCTCAAGCGCGTCATCGGCAGCCACGGCGCCAACTACCTCGAGGCCTGGGAGGTCAACCGGCTGTTGCAGCTCGGCCTGCTGATGCCGACGCTCTCGCAGGTCTACCCGCTGGACCAGGTCGGCCAGGCGACCCGCGCGGTGCAGCTGAACCAGCATGCGGGCAAGGTGGGCGTGCTGTGTCTGGCCCCGCAGGAGGGCCTTGGTATTGACGACCCGGCGGCTCGCGCCGCCATCGGCGAGGAGCGGTTGCGGGCGGTCCGGACGGCCCCGACGCGGGACGATCTGGTCCCCGTGTGATGACCGGATGAGCCGCCCGGGGGCGGTCCTCGGCGTCGTCATCTGCACCGCGTTCCTGACCATGCTCGACAACACCGTCGTCACCGTCGCCGCCCCCTCGATCGCGCGCGACCTGCACACCCCGTTGCCGGTCCTGGAATGGGTAGCCACCGCCTACATGCTCGCGTTCGCCGGCCTGATGCTCGCCGGTGGCCGCCTCGCCGACCGGCACGGCCACCGGCGGGTGCTCATCGCCGGACTGGCGCTTTTCACCGCCGCGTCCCTCGCTGCCGGGCTGGCCGGTAACGCGGCGGCGCTGATCGCGGCCCGGGCCGCGCAGGGCATGGGCGCCGCGCTGCTCGTTCCGGCCACTCTGGCGGTGATCGCGCGCGGGGACGAGCGGGACCGGATGCGAGGCGCCGCCGTCTGGACCGCATCGGGCGCCGTGGCCCTTGCCGCCGGGCCGGTGCTCGGCGGTTTCCTGAGCCAGCATGCGCACTGGACCTGGATCTTCCTGCTGAACGTTCCGGTCGGGCTCGCCGCGCTGGCGGTCGTCCGGTGGGGTATCGCGGACGCGCCGCAGCCGGGCTCCGCCTCGCTCGACCTAGGCGGCCTGGTCACCTCGACAGGGGCGCTGCTCGCGGCGATGTACGCGCTGTCCATCGACGGCCGGGCGTGGGTCGCGGCGCTCGGTTTTGCCGTCGCGTTCATCCTCATCGAGCGGCGGGTGCCGGCGCCCATGATTGACGTCCAACTGTTCCGTGATCGAGCGGTGGGCGGCGGCATCGGCATCCAGGTGCTGTGGGGCCTGGGCGTCAACAGCGTGTACTTCTTCACCTCGCTCTACCTGCAGGACGTGCGCGGCTACCCGCCGACCGAGGCGGGCCTGGCCTTCCTGCCCACCGCGGTCGCGCTCGCCGTCGGCGCCGGGTTCGCGCCCGGGCTGGTCCGTCGTTTCGGCGCGGCTCGCGCTGTCGCTGCCGGCTTGCTGCTCGTCGCCATCGGCATCGCGGCAGTGGCGGTCACCAAGTCGCTCGGCACCTTCCTGGTGGCGGCCGGCGTCATCGGGTTCGGTTCGGCGTTGACGGTCCCGCTCGGTGCCGTGGTGCTCGGCGCGGTGCCACCGGGGCGCGCCGGGGTCGCGGGCGGAATGTTCGCGGTGGCGCGAGAGGCGTCCGGGGTTCTGGGCATCGCCGGGATAGGCGTCGTGGTCATCGCAGGCGGGTACACCGTCGGGCTGGCGGCCGCCGCCGCTGTGGTCCTCGGCGGCGGGCTGGTGAGTCTATGGACCCTCCCGGGCCGCGTCGCTGCAGCCCGGGAGAGCGTCTCAGCCGATGCCCAATGACGAAGTGATCTGCGGCCACGAGGTGTGCAGTTCCCGTTGCCAGTACGGCCACGAGTGGGTGCCGTTCGTATAGAGGCTGATCGTCGCCGGGATGCCCAGCAGGAACAGCTTCGCGCGCAGCGCCGCGGTGTTCAGGCCCACGACCGCCTCGCCGAGCTGCACCGGGCTCCACGCGGTGTTCGGGTCCAGGGCGCCGGGCAGGCCGGTGGTACCGCTGGACAGGTAAACCTTTGTGCCGCGCAGCTTGGCCGCCTGGGTCAGCGGGTCGTGCTCCCGCCAGTTCGGCTGCCCGAAGCCCGACGGGCCCCACAGCGCGTTCGGGTCGTCGCCGTTCTCGGTCATGGTGGAGTCGTTCACGGCCTTGAGCACCGGATCAAAGATGTTCAGCGGCGCGCTGTACGCACCGGCGAACTTGAACGTCCCCGGATGCCGTTCGGCGTACATGATCGCGCCGTAACCCCCGGACGAGATGCCGGCGATGCTGCGTACGTCGCTCGCCCGGTAGCCGCTGCGCAGAAGGCTCCACAGCTCGGTGACGTGGAAGGTCTCCCACTGCCCCGCGCCCGGCCCGCCGAGCTGGTACCAGTCGGTGAAGTTGCCGTCCCGCCCGGCCTCGGGCATCACCACGAGGGCGGCGGTATTCGCGCTCAGGCTGACGATGTCGGTCTCCCGGGTCCAGGAGGTGTAGTCGTCGTTGCCACCGTGCATCAGGTACAGCACCGGCCAGGTACGGGTGGCCGACGGCGACCAACCGGCCGGCACCAGCAACCGCACCGGGTAGTCCTTGCCGTTCGCGGCCGAGTGCACGGTGAGGTCGACCTCGCGCGGGGTCAGCCAGTGCTCGGAGACCACATAGGACGAGTCGGCGATCGCCACGCCGCCGCTGACCACCGCGGATCCCGCGCTGATCAGGACAACAAGCAGGGTCGCGAACGCCCGTCGGTAGCGCATGCCGACTCCCGTGTTCATCGATCAATGCTGACGATGAGAAGCCTGCGGACGTGCTACCGGCGGGTCAATACGCCCAGGTGACAACGTCTTGCCGTTCCGTGCGCACGATCGGTAGATGTCTGTGAGGGTCGCGGTCATCTACCGTCGGCAGTCGTGTCGCTGGCCGGTGCCCTCCCGCAGGCAGCCGTCCCATCGCGGGCCGACCGGCTGCCGGCCCTCACCGGGCTGCGATTCGTCGCGGCCTTGGCCGTCTTTGCCAACCATGCCGGCCTGGAAGGGGTTTTTCGCCGGGACACGGTCAATTTCGTGCTGGGCGGGGCGACCGCCAGCCTGGCCGAGGCTGCCGTTGCGTTCTTCTTCATGCTCAGCGGCTTCGTGCTCACCTGGTCCGCGCGGCCCGACGACACAGCTCGGCAGTTCTGGCGCCGCCGCGCCGCGAAGATCCTGCCCAACCATGTCGTCACCTGGACCGCCGGGCTGCTGCTGATGCTCGCCGCCAGCGAGTCGGTGACCCCCGGTCACGTCCTGCCGAGCCTCGGACTGGTGCACGCGTGGATTCCGGTGATCCCGGTCCTCCAGGGGACGAACGGGCCGAGCTGGTCACTCGCCTGCGAGGCGCTGTTCTATCTGTCGTTCCCGTTCCTCGCGCCGCTCGTCGCCCGGATCCGGCCCGACCGGCTCTGGCGGTGGTGCGGTGGGTTGTGCCTCGGCATCGTCGCGATCCCGTTTGTGTCCCTCGTCCTGCCGTCCCAGCCCACGCTGTTCGGGCTGCCCGCCCCCTTCTGGCGGGTCTGGTTCACGGTCTTCCTGCCGCCCGTACGCCTGCTGGACTTTGTTCTCGGCATCGTGATCGCCCGGATCGTGCTGGCCGGCCGCTGGCCCCGGATCCGGCCGATCGGCGCGGCGCTCGCGCTGCTGCTCGCCTGGGGTGTCTCGCTCGTGTTGCCGGTGCCATTCGGCCTGATCGCGCCGTTTGTCGTCCCGCTGGTGCTGCTGCTCGGGTCGTGCTGCGGCCTGCGTTCGGCCCTTGCCGAACCGGCGATGGTACGGCTGGGCGAGCTGTCCTTCGCCTTCTACCTCGTGCACTGGCTGGTGCTGCACTACGCGCATGTCGCCCTCGGCGGCGGGCAGTGGAACGCACCGGGCGCGATCGGGTTTCTGCTCGCGGCGTTCGCCGTCGCGCTCGGGCTGAGCTGGCTGCTCCACGAGGTGGTCGAGCGGCCGGCGATGCGACGCCTGGGACGGCCTTGATCCTTGTCCGTCTACCATTCGGTGATCATGCACGCTTGCGCGGTCGGTGCGCGGAAGGGCGAGCAAGCGTGCAGGATCACCGGGTTGGGAGTCTGATGACTGCGCGTCGCTACTCAGTGGTGCGCAACAGGGCTCGGCCTAAGTCAGCCCACCGGCCCGTGGGATCGCGACCAGAGAGGTTATGCCGAGTCCTGTTGCGCAGCGGCCTGGGCGCAATGGATCCAGCACGCCATTTTGCGGTGATCATGCCGTTTGCGCTGCCCGCGGGCAGAGTCCGGTCAGGGTCGGAAGCTGGCCCGGTACTCGGTGGGCGTGCGGCCGGTCAGTTCCCGAAAGGCGGCGTTGAACGCCGAGAGTGAGGTGTAGCCAACGGTGAACGCGATCGTGGTGATGGGGGCGCTGCCGGACGCGAGCTCCTCGATCGCGCGCAGCACCCGCATGCGGCGCACGACGGCCCGCCAGGTCATGCCGATCTCCTCCTCGAACCGCCTGGCCAGTGATCGGGGCGCGAGGCCGACCTTGGCTGCCACGGCTTCGAAGCGGACCTCACCACCCAGCTGCTCCTGGGTCAGCTCCAGGGCCCGGCGCAGTTCCGGCGATTGCCCTGACGGCACCACGACCGGACTCGGTTTCTCGGCGAGCCGCCAGGTCACCGTCGCGAGCGCGGTGAAAAGCGTGGCCGCATAAGTCGTCAGGGGCTCGGTGCTCTCGGTCCACACCCGGCATTCGGTGACCAGCGCGCGGGCCAGTGGGCTGAGGTCGAACACGGTTAGCGGTGCGGGCGGAGCCGGGGTGAACCCGGTGTCGAACAGCACCGAGGCCGTGGTGACCGGCTGCGGGATGCTGACCCGAATCGGCCGGCGGGCCTCGATCAGCGCGGCCCGGGCCGGTGGCAGCAACCACGACTGGCCCTGCGCCTCCAGCCGGAGCGCACCTGCGGAGGCGCAGAGCAGGTAGTGCCGGTCCACGCACAGCTCCCGGGGTGGCTCCGGCGCGAACTCGCGGACGAAGCTGTACGCCTCGCGGATCATCGACGGCCTCGCACGAGCTCATCGTAGGAGGCCGCCGTGCCGCCGGTCAGGCGACCGTCTCCAACAAGTCGGCGTGAAAGCGCCGGCTCACGGGCGCTCCGGTCATGAGCGGCCTCAGCACCGCGCCGGAGCGCGCAAAGGAGTCGGACGCCAGGTAGCCGGCGAACGACGCCTCGTCCGCCCACTCGTGAACAACGGTGACCCGGGTCTCGTCCTCGCGCGAGGCGTAGACCCGGAAGGCGACATTGCCGGGCATGGCGCGGACCTCGTCGTGCTCGCCGTCGAGCTGGGCGAGAGCGGCCGGACGGCTGGCGGCGGCGGTGCTGAAATCGAGGATCGCGATGAGCAAAGGGACCTCCTGCCTCGGGCGGCGACTGCCGCATCTGATGTCCCCCGATCCTCGCCCGCCCCGGACCAAGCCGGCTCCCGCCAACCGGACGCATTCCCGCTCCCATCGGACAGCCACCGCTCCACCTGTCGCGAACCCGCTTTCTACCGTGTCCGGACTACTTCGGCCGAGTCCTGGCGTGGTCGGTGCGGGTATGAGGTCCCCATCGTGGCAACGCAGGACGCTCATGACCGGCGGGAAATGGGATCGCGCCACCGACGTCGTTGTGTGATTGTCGCGTTATGCGCCAACCGATCCTGCGCACCGCCCGACTGCTGTTGATGCCGCTCGAGGACCGGCACGTCGAACTGGAGGTCCAGCTCGATTCCGACGCGGAGGTGCTTCGCTTCATCACCGGGCGGGCGCGATCGAGGGCCGAGGTCGTCACTTCTCACGCGCAGCGGATGGCCCGGTCGGGCATGGTGGACGGCTTGGGCTATTGGATGGCCTTCGGGTCGGATCGCGGCCGGCTTGGCACAACTGCGCCGGAGTTCGAGGACGAGGGCGACTTCATCGGGCTCATGATGCTTCCGCCGGCGCACGGTCCGGATCAGCCGGATGATCCGACGGTCGCCGACCTGGGCTACCGGATCGTCCGTCGGCACTGGCGGAAAGGCTTCGCCAGTGAGGCATCTCGTGCCCTGCTCGGACACGCTTTTACGACCGTCGGTCAGCGCCGGGTGATCGCCCAGACGATGGCCGTGAACCTGGGATCGCGAGGCGTGATGGAGGCGATCGGCATGCGTTACGTGCGGACGTATTTTCCGTCCTGGGACGATCCGCTGCCGGGAGCGGATTCGGGCGAGGTCGAGTACGAGATGACCAGGGAAATGTGGAAGTAGATCACCGCAGGGAATCGAGGGCCATAGCGGCGGCTCCGTGCAGGGCGGCGTCGTAGCGGAAGTGCGCGGGCACGATTCGCGGAGGGAAGGGCACAGCTGCCCGCACGGCGTTCTGGAGGACGGGAAGGATGCTGTCGGCGGCGCCCATCAGCCCGCCCCCGACCGAGATCAGCGATGGGTCGACCGCGATAGCCAGGTTTGCCACGTGCATGGCGAGGTGCCGGAGCGCGTGATCGATGAGTTGTTGCGCTGCTGGATCGGTGCGCGCCAGCTGGAAGACCCGGCGGGCGGACGGCTCGGTTGACGACCACGTGGCCCCGCAGGACCCGGCCGCGGCCGGTGCGGCCCCGGACGATGGGCTTCCCGATGGCGGCCCTACCGAAGGGGTGACGCCGGTGAGTTGCGCGCCGCGATCTCCGATGGCCTTTCCGCTCACCACCTCCTCCAGGGGCGCCCGGCCGGCGTGCACGCCGAGCCATTCGGCCTCGGCATCAACGAGGTTGTAGGCAAGTTCACCGGCCGCACCGTTCGCACCGAACAGCACGGAACCATTGACCACCAAGGCTGCGGCGATACCGGTGCCCAGGTTGAGATAGATCGCATGATCATGACCGACCAGGCTCCCCCACCGCAGCTCCGCCACCGCGGCGGCCTTGACGTCCGTCCCGACCACCGGCTCGATGCCGAGCCCGGCGGTCAGCTGCACGGCCAGCGCAAGTTCCTGCCAGCCGGGCACATTGGGTGCCAGCAGCACCCGGTCCGGCAAGACGATTCCAGGACTGGACACGCCGACCGCCGCGCAGCCTCCGGAGTGGATCCGCGTCGTCCGTTCGATCAATGCCTTCGCCCGCACGATCGCGGCGGTCACGATCTGGTCTGCGGTAGCGCCGACGGCGAACGCGTAGCGATCCGACTGCAGCACCGTCCCCTCGCCGTCGAAGGTCGCCAGAGCGACCTTCGTGCCGCCGAAATCGATGCCGAGGACAAAGGGGTGACGCTTGTTCAGGCGCACCCAGTCACCCTTTGACCGCGCCGGCCATCAGGCCGGAGACGACGAAGCGCTGAAACGCGAGGGCCACGACCACGGGCGGAATGGCGGCCAACAGCCCACCGACGCAGACCAGGCCGAAGTCCGTGGAGAACTTCGCGCTGAAGTCGGCGATGGCGACCGGGATCGTTTTAGCGTGCGCGCTGTTGGTGAAGATCAAGGCGTAGAGGAACTCGTCCCAGCAGAGCAGCGTGGCGAAAAGGATGGCGGAGAAGATCCCGGGTTTCGAGAGCGGCAGGATGATCCGCCAGAGCACCCCGAGCCGGCTGCATCCGTCCAGCCGGGCGGCTTCCTCCAGGTCCACCGGGATGCCGGCGAAGTAGCCGCTCAGGGTCCACAGCACAAACGGGGTGCAGAAGCTGCTGTAGACGACGATCAGCCCGATCACCGAGTCGAGCAATTGCAGCCGGACGAGAATCAGATAGAGCGGAATCACCAGCGAGATCGGCGGCAGCATGTAGGTGGACAGGAACACCAGCAGAGTGACCCGGCGGCCGGCGAACCGAAGCCGGGCGAAGGCGTAGCCACCGAGGATTCCCACGACCAGCGACAGCGTCACGGTCCCCGCGGCGACGATCAGGCTGTTCAGCATGGCGCGGCGAAACGCTCCGGCCGGACTATCTGCCGCACCGGTGAAAACATCCTTGTAACGGGAGAAATCCGGATCCCGCGGTATCCAGCGCAACGGACGGGCCAGCAGCTCGGTGGGTGGACTGATGCTGGCGATGATCATCCAGACGATCGGCAGCAGAGCCACGGCGATAACCCCGAGGGCGATCAGATGAATCCAGATCGAGGCGTAGTCGTCGGCATTCCGGCGCCGCCCCCGCGGACGAGAGCGCGGTGGTCCGGATCGGAGTCGGCCGAACGAACGGGACCGGGACTCGGTGGCGATGCTCATGCGGCCGTCCTTGATTCTTCGATGCGCAGCAGTTTCATGTAGGTCACGGCCAGCGCCATGATGACCACCACGATCAGTACCGACAGCGCCGATCCGTATCCGAAGTGCTGGTCGGAGAAGGCGGATTGGTAGGTGAACAGCGACACCGTCTGGGTTCCGTTGGCCGGCCCACCCCGGGTCATCACATAGACGATGTCGAAGACCTTGAACGCCTCGATCGTGCGCAACACCAGAACGATGGCGATGATCGGGCGCAGCAGGGGCAGGGTGATGGCGAAGAACCGCCGGATCGCCCCAGCGCCGTCCACTTGGGCGGCCTCGTGGAGCTCACCGGGAATCACCTGCAGCCCGGCGAGGACGAAGAACGCGACCACCGATGTGTTCTTCCAGACGTCCGACAGCATCACCATGTTCAGCGCCAGGAAGGGAGAGCCCAGCCAGGACCGGTACTCGTCGATCAGGTGGGCCTGGGTCAGGAGTGCGTTGAGCGGGCCGTACTGCGGGTTGAACACGTAGCGCCACATGGTCGCATTGACGATCGTGGGCAGCGCCCACGGAATGATGACGGCGACCCGAAGCACCCATCCGGCGCGGAGTTTCTGCGCCATCAGCAGGGCCAGCAGGATGCCGAGGCCAAGCTCGAGCGCGGTGGAGGTCACCGTGAAGTATGCGGTTCGCCCCACCGCGGCCCAGAGGTTCGGGTCGTCGAGGGCGCGGGTGTAGTTGTCCAGCCCGACCCAGGTACTGGGCGCCGTCGGCAACGGCGACTCGACCTTGTGCAGGGACAGCCAGAGCGTGCGTGCCACCGGCCAGGCGACCACGCCGAAGACGACGATGGCGCTGGGCACCAACAAGAGACCGGCAAATCGGTTGTCCGGCCACCTCTTCCGGCGAGCGACAGACACGCCCTCAACGGTCATGACTGAGCGATGGCCTTGTTGGCCGCGCTGGCCGCATCGTTGAGCGCCTGTTGTGGAGCCTTCTTGCCCAGCAAGGCCTTCTGCAGTTCGACCTGGAGCAATTGGGAGATCGCGTTGTACGCCGGCACCTCGGGCCGGTTGGTCATGTTGGCCAGCTGGACCTTGGCCGCAGCGACCACGTTGGGGGCGCTCTTGATCACCGCCGGGTCCTGGTACGAGGCGACCCAGATCGGCAGCGAGTCGGCGATGTACTGCTCCTGAACCGGCTTGCTGGAGAGATACTCCACGTACTTCCAGGCCGCGTCCCGATGCTTGCTTCCGGCGGTGATGGCCAGGGCGCTCGAGCCATTGACGCTGATCCGGCCGCCACCGCCGTCCGGAACCGGGGAGATGGCGATCTTCCCGACCTCTTTAGACAGCTTCGGGTCGTTGGACTGCGCGTACATGTACGTCCAGTTGAGTCCGAACGCGGTGGTGCCTGCGGACATCGACTTGCGGACATCGTCCTCCAGCGACTCCATGGACGCCGGATCGGTCAGTCCCTCGTCGAGGGTGGACTTCATGAACTCCAGCGCCTTCACCGCGCCGCCTGTGGTGAAGGCCGGTTTGCCCGCCGGGTCGAACAGGGTGCCGCCGAAGGACGCGGTCAGAGCGGCGAAGTCGCAGATGATGGCCTCTGCCTGGGACCAGCTCCAGAGGAACGGATACTTGACGACGCCCTGGGTCTTCAAGGCTTTCGCAGCGGTGATGACACCCGGCCAGGTGCTGAGCGTGGCCGGAGCGACGTTCGCCTTCGCCAACATTGCGGTGTTCGCGTAGAAGTACTTGGTATCCAGCAGCCACGGCACGCCGTAGAACTTGTCTTGGTACACACCGGAATTCAGGGCTCCCGGAAGGACTTCGGTCTTCCAGGCGCTGGGGATCTTGTCGGTGATGTCGGCGACCAGGCCCTTGCTGGCGAACTCGGCCGGCCAGATCACATCGATCAGGACGACGTCGTAGGTGCCTGCGGGGGCGGCCGCGACGATCTTGTCGTGCAGGGCCTCGTAGGGAACCGAGTCAACCGTCACGGTGATGTTCGGGTTGGCGGCGGTGAAGGCCGCCGTCATGGCTTTCACGTGCACGTCCGAGTAGCCCGCCTGCTTCTGGACCAGGGCGTTCAGCTTCACCGGTGAAGAGCCGGAGCCCTCGCCACCGGAGCTCGACGAGCAGGCCGAAAGCAGCGGACCGCCGCCAAGGCCGATGCCCACCGTTGCCGCAATGAATCCTCGACGGGAGAGCGCCGCGCGATGCTGATCTGTCATAACGGACCCTTGTCTCGGCCGGATGTGATGTACCGCGTTCGTACAGGACGACGGTGGCCACCCTCGGTCGGCTGTTGGTGCGGCCGGCCCCCGGTACAGACGAAAAAGTACTTTGCGATCAAGCGCGCCGTCTAGACTGATCGGAAAATTACTTTGCTATCGTTATGGTCACGGTAGGCGGCGCGAGCGAGGAGAGCGGTTCGGGCATGCCCATCGACGAGAGAAGCTGGGTAGGGGCGGGCGAAGAGCAGCAACCGGGCTCACATGCCCTGCTGCGTGAACTCAATGAGCGGCTGATCCTTGACCGGCTGCGCGCCAGCGGTACCCAGTCGCGCGCCCAACTCGCTCAGGCGTCCGGCCTGACCAAACCCACCGTCGCGACGGCGCTGGCCAGCCTGGAGGTCGCGGGCCTGGTGCTGCCGGCTGGAATGACCGAGGGCCAGCAGGGTCCGGCGGCGTTCCGCTACCAGGCCAATCAGCAGGCCGGTTTCACCGCGGCGATCGACATCGGCCGCTCGTGGATCCGGATTTCCATCACCGACCTCGGCGGTCTCGAGCTGGCCTACGCCGAGGCGCCCAACCGGGCACGCAGCGCCGTGGGTCTGGTCTCCGACATCGGCAGGCTTGCCACCAGCACCGCCGCCTCGGCCGGAATCTCCTGGCCGGACGTGGTGACCACGGTGGTCGGCAGCCCCGGCGTGTTCGATGAGCAGGCCGACCGGGTGCGGTTCGCGGTCAATCTCAGCGGCTGGGGCAGACGCGGACTGCTCACCGAGCTTCGCCGGGCGCTCGGCGCGGGGGTGGAGATCGAGAACGACATCAACCTGGCCGCCGTCGGTGAACAGACCTTCGGCGCGGCGCGCGGCATGCGCGACTTCATCCTGCTCTCCGTCGGCACCGGTGTGGGGATGGGAATAGTGCTGGGCGGCAAGCTGTACCGCGGATTCTCAGGTGCGGCCGGGGAGGCCGGGTATCTGCCGGTGGCCGTCCCGCAGGCAGACCCGCCATCCCGGATGTCCGGCGGCGGCCGGAGCGGAATCGGCCCGGGCCGCGGCTTTCTTGAGGAGGCCACGGCCGCAAACGGTTTCCTTCGGGACGCGCGCGAGTCCGGGCTGACTGCAGCAAAGCATCCGAAAGACGTCTTCGACCTGGCCGCAGCCGGAAACACCATCGCCGGGCAGGTCGTCGACCGCGAGGCCGAGCGGCTGGGGCAGGCCATCGCCGCCGCCGTGGCCCTGCTCGACCCGCAAGCCGTGATCATCTCTGGCGGCCTCGGTCGCAACCTTGAACAGATGCGGCCGGTATTGGAGGAGACACTGCGCCGAACCAGCCCCTCGCAGGTGCCCGTCCTCTCCTCGGAGCTCGACGAACTCGCCGTCGTGCGCGGCGCGACCGCAACCGCTGTCCCCATCGCTCAACGCCTGCTCTTCGAACGCCGAATGCGCACCACGCCGCGTGGCTGATCCGGACGCGAGCGTCGGTCAGGCCGCGTAGTTGCGCAGCAGGCGCAGAGCGGTATCTGCGTGCGGCCCGGTGGTGCTCAGGCCGGACTCCTCCGGAGTCAGTCGGCGCGCTCCGACCCGGCAGAATGCGCCGGCCGGGCCGCTGATGGTCGAGTCGGCGGTGGGCGGGCCGAAGGACCAGACGGTTCCGTCCGGGCCGGTCAGCTCGCAGAACACCGCCTGCGGCTGTTGTCCGGCCAGGCTGAAGGCATACGGCAGCGTGCTGTGGCCCAGCCAGGCGATGTTCCGCAGTCGATCGGTGTCCGGAAAGGCGATCTTCAGCGGGACGGTGATGTCGAGTCCGTGCGCCCAGTGTTCGGCCAGCCGGGTTGTGCCCAGGGTTCGGGGTTTCAGCGCGGCCGCGGCCCAGGCCAGCGGCTGGTCCGGGTCCGCGGTGCGAAGGGCTGTGACGGCGGCCTGGCGCGCGCTGCGCCAGCGTTCGAAGACCGGGATGGACGTCGACCGTTCCGCCCGGACCAGGTTGTCCATCACCTCGTCGATCGACCGGGGATCCAGGCTCCAGCTCACGTCCGGGGCACCGGCATCCGCGGATGCC